>Ga0181558_10001430_pt1 | contig 22937 bp, 13 predicted proteins | sample 011ome_22_FD_133754 | JGI IMG/M metagenome (GOLD analysis project Ga0181558, IMG submission 133754) | Coastal salt marsh microbial communities from the Groves Creek Marsh, Skidaway Island, Georgia - 011507BT metaG (megahit assembly) | ecosystem: Environmental > Aquatic > Marine > Intertidal...
CAGCAGCAGCAGCAGCAGCAGCAGAATCAGCAGCAGCAACAACAGCAGATGGCGCATAATCCGTACGCCATGTGGCCTCAGGTACGCAACCGCGCGTGTGCTTCATCACCCCTCCGGTCCACTCGTTTTTGCCACTTCTCGGATCTCGCCGCGGGCGCTCTATCCCGACCGGCGCTGACCTCGTACTTCCTTGCCCCCCTCGCAGACCATGATGAACCCCTACGGCACCGCCGGCCAGGTCATGTACCCGGGATACATGGTACGTCTCCCGCTCTCGCGCCTCCCCGGACCGCGAACGCGCCCCTCGCGTTTTCCGCGCGCTTCCGCGCGAACGCCCCCTTGAAAAAAGAAGACGAACGGAACCTGGAATCGGGACGCGAGAGACGACGCGATTTTTTTTTGTTCGTGGAGCGTTTCCCGCGCGACCGCCGTCTGACCCGTCGCTCCCCCCCTTCCACCGCAGGGCAACTACGCGGCGGCGGCTGCCGGCGCGGACGGCAAGGAGGCTGGCGCGACCGACGCGAACGGCTTCAGCGGCGACGCCGCGGCGCTCTGGCAGCAGCAGCACGCGGCGGCTGCGGCTGCGGCGGCGGCGGCGGCTGCGGCGGCGAACGGCGGTGCCGCGGCGCCCGCCGCCGGCTCGGCGGGGACCGGCAACGGGAACGCCGGTTCCGGCGAAGTGTGGATGGACGAGCGCGAGCTGAAGCGCCAGCGGCGCAAGCAGTCCAACCGCGAGTCTGCGCGTCGGTCGCGGCTCCGGAAGCAGGCGGAGTGCGAGGAGCTGGGCGGTCGCGTCGACGCGCTCTCCACCGAGAACGTCACCCTGCGCGCCGAGCTCGACCGGCTGAAGGAGGCGTGCGCGGCTCTGAACAAGGACAACTCCATGTTGTCCGGGAAAATCAAGGCGCTGGACGGCGACGCGACCGCGGGGAAAGGGGACGGCGACGCCACCGACGGCGCGGGTGAGCCCTCTCCCAAGAAGGCCAAGAAGGGAGAGCGCGGGGGGGAAAAGGGTGCCGAGGAGGCGGTGGAGGGTGCCGCGGCGTGAGTTTGAGAAAACCGCCGCCGCGCTCGGCAAAACAACGATTTTTTGGATGTTTCGAAAGACGGAGGGTGTTTGCTAGCACACACAAACCATTTAGCCCGCGGAATGTCGCGTTCGAAGCGTCTCCGGGTCGCGCGATCCCGATGCGACGCGAACGAAAGGGGACGAGGTACTCGCCGTACTCGGTCCGGCGACTTCCGCGTAGAGAAGAAACCGCCGCCGCGCGACGCGCCGTCGCGCGGGGCTCCGCGCGGGAAAAGGTCGGGAAAGAACCCGCGAAGGATGTCGTGCGCGTCTTCAGCGCATGTACAGTACCATGGTAGCCAGAACAAGACGTATTTTGATAGCAACGACGCTCGCGAAAAAATCGTATACCATGGTAGCCTCTCGCGCGAGTCGTCGTAGCGCCCGGTCTCGCCGCTCTCGCCGAGGATCCACCCGCCCGTCGCCTTTCGCTCCGCGCGCGCGCGCCGCGTCTGGGAAACCACACGCGGGCCTTATCACATGCCCTGCTGTCCCTCCTCGGGGTGCAGCTTGATGAGGTCGTCGATGCGCAGGATGGTGATCGCGGCTTCCGTGGCGAACTGAATGGACTTCACCTTGGACAGCGCGGGCTCGAGCACGCCGTCGTTCAGGTTGTCCTTCAGCTCCCCCTTCACGAGGTCCAGCCCGTAGCCGGCGAGGTGTTTCTTCTCGGGCTTGGTCTGCGCGGCGTGGTGGTACGCGCGCAGCTTCGCGACGAGCTCCGTGGAATCCTTCGCGGCGTTCACCGAGAGCACCTTGGGGATCACCAGGAGCGCCTCGGCGAACTCGGCGATGGCGAGCTGCTCGCGCGACCCGAGCGTCGTGGCGAGCGTCTCGAGGTACACCGACAGCGCAGCCTCCACGGCGCCGCCGCCCGCGACCACCTTCTCGCTCTCCAGCGCGCGCTTCACGATGCACAGCGCGTCGTGCAGCGACCGGTCGACTTCATCGAGCATGTAGTCGTTGGCGCCGCGGATCAACAGCGTGCACGCCTGCGTGTTGGCGCAGCCCTTGAGGATGATCATGTCGTCGTCTGAGACGCGGTCCTCGCACACCTCGCCGCACGTGCCCAGGCTGGCGGGGTCGAAGGTCTCGGCGCCCTCCATGTCCGCGAGCGTGAGCAGAATCTGCGCGCCCGTGGCCTTGGCGACGCGGCGCAGGTCGTCCTTGGGCACGCGGCGGCACGCGATGGCGCCCGCCTCCACGAAGTACTTGAGCGCCATGTCGTCGATCCCCTTGGAGCACAGAATCACGTTCGCGCCCGCGTCGATCATCATCTTCACGCGCCTGGCGGTGATGTTCAGCTCCTCCTGGCGGATGCGCTCCAGCTCGCGCGGGTCCGTGACCAGCACCTGCACGCCCATCTGCATCTTCGTCTTCTGCAGGTTGAAGTCGATGCACGCCACCTTCGCGTTCTTCACGCTCTTCACCATGCCCTGCGCGGCTCTGCCCAGGTTCAGCGCGTAGCCGTCAATCACGCGCGACTCCTTCACGGACTTGCCGTGCGCCTTCAACACGTTGATGGACTTGATCGGGTACCGCGGGTCACCGTAATCGTTGTACGTCTTCACACACATCACCGCGTCCACCACCATCTTGCCGAAGAAGTCGGCGTCGGCGCCGACGATCTTGGAGGACATCGACGTCTTGGCGCAGTTCAGGATGGTCTCCGTCCCGAGCGTCGCGATGTCCGTCGCGAGCGTCGACTCCAGGAACTTGACGCTCTCGCGCATCGCGAGGCGGTAGCCGCCGATGATGGACGTGGGGTGAATCTTGTTGCGCACCAGGTCGTTGGCGCGTCGCAAGAGCTCGGCGGCGAGGATCACCACCGACGTCGTGCCGTCGCCCACCTCGCGGTCCTGCAGTTCCGCCAGCTCAACCAGGATCTGCGGGTTTTTCCCGAAAGTGCGTCGAAGAGACGTGCGCGCGGTGAGTTCACGGGTCGCGCGTGACAGACGCGAGGCTCGCAGACGCGAGGCTCGCAGACGCGAGACGCACGTTTTCGGAGCGACGGCGAAGGTGGTTCGCGGTCGGCGGCGGCGCGCGCGTTCGGTCGTCTCGCGAGAAATTCGGGGAACAGAGAAGAAAAGAAACCGACGCCGCGCTCGTTTCCGAACGTGCGAGGGACGTTTTTCCGATCGCGATCGCGCACCTTCGCCGCGGGGTGCTCCACCTCCAGGAGCTTGAGAATCGTGGCGCCGTCGTTGGTGATCGTGACGTCCCCGATGTCGTCCACGAGCATCTTGTCGAGGCCCACGGGGCCGAGCGAGGTCTTCACGATGTTCGCCACCGCCTGGACCGCCATGACTGTTGGAAAGAGGGCGCGAGAGAGGGGCGGAGAAAGATCAGCTCGTGTCGCGGGGTTGACGGGGCTCAAGTCGGGGGCGGTAGCGTCCCAGGGGACGCCGGACGGGGACCCGCGAAACAAGTTACGTTTTCGATCGAAAAGACGCCCCGTTCGCGGCCGCTCCATCGACCTGACCCGTCGGTCGTCGCGATCTGTCGCCCAGATCGATCGCGCTTTTCGGGGACAGACGAGAGGGACGAGGTGCGAAGATGCCTCGGCACGCACCGTTGGACGAGCGGACATCCTGTCCGCTCTGCCTCTCGCCCGCCATCAGGTCTTGCGACGCCATGTTCATCGTGCCGGCTGACCGTCTACGGACCGGGAAAGGTCGTAAGGGTCGTTCGGGGAAGTGCGGGGCTCAGATCGCGCGCGGACGTCTGAGAGTTGACCGATGCCGCCAAAAAGGCTGCCTGTTTTCGAAAAACCGGCCTGGCTAAAAAGCCTCTTGCCGGTCAATTTGAAACCGTTCTCAGGTGGAGCGAATGGCCGAGCCTGGGTGAATTTGAAAGAATTCGCTTTCAAGGTGCGTTTTACAGGCGGCGAGGGTGACCTTGGCGCTTCCTCCGAGGAAGGAGGAACGACTCGACGACGTATATACCACCGCCGCCAGGAAAAACCCGACGCGACATCATTACGCGTCGTGTCCCTCCGAGGAGCACAGAAGCGCACGCGCGCGACAGTCTAGGCACAGGCATCTCGACGCGCGCGGACGAGTGAGCCACTTCGTCGGTGCGCGGCCGCGGAGCAAGGCAGGTGGGGATCCTCGCGAGGCGGGTGACCGGCACCGATGGGAGGGACACACTCCAGCCTCGCGGATGCGTCGCGCGGCGAGACCGATGCGTCCGCGCCCGCTCGCGCCGCGGCGCTTCCGAGCGCGGGCGCGACGAAACCTCGCGCCGGGCTCGACGCCGCCGCGCGCGACCTATCGGCCGCCTTGCCCGCGGCCGAGCCGGCTGCCGCGCCGGCGAGCGGCCTGATCCTGTTCGGCTCGCAGACGGGCACCGCGCGTCGGCTGGCGCACAAGCTGGCGCACTCGCTGCGGACGCGACACGGCGTCGCGTTGACGACGACGGACGCGAACGACTTCGACCCCGAGGACCTGGTCCACGCGCCCGTCGCGCTGGTGCTGCTCTCGACGTACGAGGACGCCGAGGGCAACGCGGTCGCGCCGGAGAACGCGCGGTGGCTCTGCCGCTGGGCCGAGGAGAGCGCGGGCGACGAGCGCTTCGGCGCGCTGCATCTGAAGGAGACCAAGTTCGCCGTCTTCGGGTGCGGCAACCGCGAGTACGGCGCCGCGCGCTTCAACGCCGCCGCGCGCCGCCTGGACCAGGCCCTCGCCAGGCTTGGGGGCGAGCGCGTGCTGCGGCGCGCGGACGGGGACGAGAGCTCGGGGCGGATGGAGGAGCAGTTCCACGAGTGGGCGGACAGGCTCGGCGAGAGGCTGGCGGCTGGCGGCGAGTCTCGGAAGAAGAGCGGCGCGCCCGACGGCGCGCCGCGCTTCGGCGTCAGGAAGGGAGCGACGCCAAAGTCGGGAGACCCCAAAGTCGGGAAAGACGAGGGGTCGCCGACGAGCGTGGTGGCTGATGAGTCGGCCGCGTCTGCCGAGAGCCGCGCGTACGACACGGAGGAGGAGGAGGGCTCCGGCGACGAGCGCGGCGACGACGACGACGCGGCTTTGGAGGCGGGGAGCGAGGATGACGTGGACATGGAGGACATCGGCGGCGGCGGCGGCGGCGGCGAGCGCCGCGAGATGGTGACGCCTCAGCTTCGTGCGGCGCTGACGAAGCAGGGGTACAAGATTTTGGGGTCGCACTCCGGTGTGAAGCTGTGCCGCTGGACCAAGGCGCAGCTGCGCGGCCGCGGCGGGTGCTACAAGCACAGCTTCTACGGCATCGAGAGCCACCGGTGCATGGAGGCGACGCCGTCGCTCGCGTGCGCCAACAAGTGCGTGTTCTGCTGGCGGCACCACACCAACCCGGTGGGCCGCGAGTGGCGGTGGCAGATGGACGACGCCGAGACGCTGGTCACGAGCGCCATCTCCGAGCACAAGGGCATGATCAAGCAGATGAAGGGCGTGCCCGGTGTCCTTCCCGAGCGGTTGGCGGAGGGGATGGACCCGAGACACTGCGCGCTGTCGCTCGTCGGCGAGCCCATCATGTACCCCGAGATCGACAAGTTCGTCTCCCTGCTGCACGCGAAGCGAATAAGCACGTTCCTGGTCACGAACGCGCAGTTCCCAGACGCCATCACCAACTTACCGGCCATCACGCAGCTGGACGTCTCCGTGGACGCGGCCACGCCGGAGACGCTCAAGGCTATCGACCGACCGCTGTTCGGGGATTACTGGGTACGTGAACCTCGCGCGTCGGTTTTTTTTTTTCGTTTTCGTCGCCGACGCCAGACTCGAACTCCGGGCGCCTCTTTGTCAAACAGCGACTGCTCCTTCGATGGGCTCTCGACTGCCGCGAGGTGCCGACACGAACGTCGGCTGAAGATCCCGCGCGGGAACGTCCGTTTCCCGCACGGGATAATAGGCGACCACACGTACCGTAAAGCGCGACGCCCGGTTTCCCTTTTCGCGACGCGTCGCGCGACGCGTCGCGAACCGCTCGTCTCCGCGCGAGACCGTCGCTCACGTCTCACGTCTCACGGTTCCTCTTTCCGCGTGTCCACGCGCAGGATCGCTTCGTCAAGTCGCTCACCGCGCTCCGGGACAAGAACCAGCGCACGGTGTACCGCCTGACCTTGGTGGCTGGGTGGAACGCGTCCGACGCCGCGGAGTACGCCAAGCTCATCGACCTCGGCAAGCCGGACCTCATCGAGATCAAGGGCATGACCTACTGCGGCGCCACCAGCGGCGCGTCCAACCTCACGATGAAGAACGTGCCGTACCACGAGGACGTCAAGAAGTTCGGCGAGGCGCTGTGCACGGCGAGACTCGACTTGGTCTCGGGGCGCGACGCCGCGTCGACGTCGACTTCGACGCCGACGGAGCTCGCGACGATGGATGAACCCGAGCCGAAAACCGGCGGGACCCCGCGGTCCGCCGAGTACGGTTTGGCGTGCGAGCACGCGCACAGCTGTTGCATCCTGCTCGCGCGGAAGGACCCGTACCTGGTGGACGGGAAGTGGCACACGTGGATCGACTACGAGAAGTTCCAGGAGCTGGTGGCCTCGGGCGAGCCGTTCACGAGCGACCAGTACATGCTCCCCACGCCGCGTTGGTCCGTGTGGGGCGCCGAGGAGGGGGGTTTCGACCCGGGCGAGACGCGCGTGCGCAAAGTGCGCAACCACCCGGGGAAGGAAAAGAAAGAGGAAGGCGCGGCGTGAGCGCGCTACGAGAGAGTATACGACGTTTTCTATGCTATTCGACCGTTTCCCCCGCGACCACTCGCGCGTACTTGGCTGTGTTTTCCCTGAGGCGGTCGAGCATCACCTCAACCGCGCCCGGCGCGATGGTCATGAGGCCTTCCAGCGTCGGCTCGACGACGTACCGCGCGAAGGCGATTTGGTTCGCCGCCGTCGTCGCCGCCGCGTTCGTCGCGCCGGCGGCGTAGCGGTCGTTGAGCGCCGCCACCGGCACGCCCAGCGCGCGCTCGCGGTCGCCCTGCTTGTAGAACTCCTCGGAGACGCGCGCACCCCACTCGCGCGCCAGGCGCCACGGACGCGCCGGGTTGGAGATGTCCGCGCAGTGCAGCACGTAGCACAGCGCCAAAACCGGGTCGCTCCACGACGCGACGGACGCCTCTTCTTCTTCTTCGTTTCCGTTCTCGTCAATCGCCGCGGCGTTCATGGACGCCGTCTCCATCGCGCCCGTCGCCGCGTCCACGAAATCCTCCAGCAGCTTCGCGTGGTGCGCCATGTCCGTGGACAGCACGAGTCTCCCCAGCGTGGCTCTGCACGCGCGGCGCTCTTCGTCCGCGAAGCCGTCGAGCACGCCGCGCTCGCGCGTCAGGCGCAGCAACGCGTGCAGGTGTCCGTTTTCGTTGACGCTCACGTCGTTCCAGCGCACCGCCGCGGGGTCCTCCGTGGCGGTCAGGAACGCGTTGTTGCACCCGGGGTGGCCCACGTCGTGCGCAGCCGCCGCGACGAGCAGCAAGAACGCGTCCCGCGGCTCGACGCGCGACGCCAAGCCGCCGCCGGCGCCCGCCAGCACGAACGCCGCGGCTTGCGTGACGTCCGCCGCGTGCACGGCGCTGTGGTAGTCCGGCGCCGCGTACTCGCGCTCGAGGTGCCTCAGGAACGCAGAGACTGTCCCGCGGTCGATCTGCGGGACCGAAACCCACAGATCGAGGTGGTCCATCGCCGCGAGCGCCGTCTCCGCCAACACGCCAGACACCGGGTCTCCGGCGTCGCCCGCCTCTGGTCGAACGCCTCCGGCGTCGCCGCGCCTCTCGCGGAGCTTCGCGTCCACCGCGATGGCGTCGAAGTCGTCCCAGGACGCGATCGCGGCCGCGATGTCCGCGCGCACAGCCACGAGCGCCGGGGTTTCCTCGTCGTTTTCGTCACGCAAGAGCGCGCTACTAAGGGGGGGGTTGGCCGCGCGCGGCGTCCCGAGCGACCGCGTGCGCCGCGCGGGGGACATCGCGCCGCGGAACTTGTCGGCGGCGCGGCGCACCACCATCGCGTCGTACGCGGCGGCGGCGAGCCTGGCTTGGTCCTGGAACGACTCGGGGTCCCCCGAGCCCGAGGGGTCGTACTGCCGCAGCAGCCCCCGCGCGGCCGCGCTCAGCTCGGAGGCGAGCGTGGGGGAGAGACGCCCCGAGTCCTGCCGCGACGGCGTCGAACCACCCGAGCTCTTGCTCGCGCCGCGCCGCGCGTCGATCACCATCTTTTCCCCGACAGTCATCAACGCCACCGCGTCGCGCAGGATGCGCCGCGCCTCCGCGTCCGCGTCCGCGGACGACTCGGGAGGCAAAGAGGAAACCTCGCGCAGGACCTCACGCATCGCTTGGTGGTTCAGCCTGTGCGCGGAAACCTCAGCGCGGAGCGTTGCGGCGTTGGCGCTCGTGAAGGCGCTCGCCGCGGCGACGCCGGGCGAAGAGGGAGAGAATCTACCGCGCAAACCGTCGCGCGACGACGCGGACCGCATCACGTTCGTCTCGGGTTTCCCGCGGACTAAGTCCATCGACGCGCGCCGCGGCTTGGGTTCGTCCCCCATGCCTGCTCCGCCGTTCGCTTCCCCTCACGGCCGCCCGCGCTCCCTTGAAGTGGGGGCAGTCGGTTGCGTCGCAGAGCTCCAACTTTCTCTTCGTTCACCTGTGGTCTGGCGCTTGGCACGCGGAGGTTTTCGCATCTCCGAACCGAAGAAACGAACCCAAGAAGCCAACACCCTCGCGGATGTTCAGTGGCGATGGCGCGCGACCGCCCCGCGCCGGGACTGGCAGGGGAGGCCGCCTCCCTGCTCATCCCCGCTCGTTGCGAGGAGGAGGGTGCGTCGCCCTCGAAGTCGTCGTTCGGGACGCGCGGGGACGATGGGCTCCCCGTGACTCGCCGCGACGTGGGATGGACTCGCGGCTCGGTGGTTTCCCGCGTGGCGCGCGTTCTCGCCACCGTCGCGGCGGTCGCCGCGGCGGTTGCGGCGACGATCGCGGTCGCGGGCGCGTCCGGCGTCGCGTTCCACGCGCCCGGCCGGCCGAGCCTCGCGCCGCTCGGCGACTTGCAGTGCGACCGGGCGTTCTCGGTGCCCCGCGAGGCTTCCAGCGACCGCTTCTCGCTTCCCTTCACGACGCTCGCGTCCTTCGCGGATGCGGTGTACATGCTGTGCATGGAGTGCGACGGCATCGTGGCGCCCTCCGCGTGGCGCGGCAAGGTGCTGCTGGTGAACGGGAAGATCATCGACGAGTGCGTCAAGGACGGGGACCTGGACCACTGGCACAGGGCCTCCTTCTCGCACGCGGTGGCTGTGGCGCACGCCGCGCTCCGCGGGCGCAACGTGGTGGCCGTCGTCGAGGACGACGCTCGCTCCGACTTCACCGTGTCGTTCGACGACGACGAGTTCGAGCGGCTGCGACAGCTCGTGCGCCCTGATTTGACGCGGGCGCTTGTGTCGAGCAACGACGGGGTCGATACCCACGCCCCGATGGATGCCGCACACGCGTGGAGCTGGAACTTCCTTCGGTTCGGGTACCGCCCGTACCAGATGGAGGAAGCCGCCGCGGCGGGGGGCGTGGCGCACGCGGAGGCGTGCCCGGAGCAGTGCGCGTGCGAGCGCACGAGCGCGCATTCGTGCCTAATCTCGCAGTCGGGGTGCGACCTGCGCTCGTCCGAGGCGTACCTGATCAACAGAGGCGCGTTCGCGGACTTCACGCACAGGCTGCAGGGGGGGGTGGTGGACTACGACGTGCTGCAGAGCTTCCCAAAGATGATGGTGCTCTCGCCGATGGTGAGCTACCAGGAGAACCTCGACAGCTCGATGGATGCCCAGCGGGACCTGCAGCGGCGATTCGGGAGGTCGTGCGTGCGGGGGGACGCGCCCAGCGTGCCGACGCTGCGAACGACAACGCGGGGGGGGTTGCCGGGGCTCGCGCAGCAGGGCGCGGGGGACCCCGACCAGCTGTGGGCGCCCCGCGGGGTGGCGCGGACGCGGTGACGCAAGAGCGTCGAATCGAACCTCGGTGTAAGAATATGACAACTCATTGTAGCGCGAATCTCGTCCGCATCTTTTTCTTCCCGACGCATCTCTTCGCGGCGCCGGGTGAGGTTCAAGACTGTTGGGGAAAGGCCTCTCCCGTTCCTCTCCTCGCGAGCTAGGTATGCGCTATGCGGGATCGACTTCCGGATGGGTATCCTCGTCGCCCCGCGTCTTGTCTCGCTTCTCTTCTCTCGACGCCTTCGTCTCTCCGCGCGAAGAAAAGAAATCACTTGGTGTCCTCGCCGTATCGCTTGCGCAGCGTTTTCTGATACTCCTCCTGGTTGTCCCAGAGCTGCGCGGCCTGCGCGTTGAGCGGCGAGGCGTTGTTGGGCTCCCCGAGCAGCGACTGGATGGAAAGGAGCACCGCGCGCACGTCGTACACGGAGGACCACTTCTCCTTGAGGATGTCGAGGCAGATGTTCCCAAACTGATCGACGTTGGGGTGGAAGCACGGCGTCTCGAACTTCACCGTCGGCGCCTTGAACGGGTAGTCGTTCGGGAACGCCAGGCTCAGCTTGTACGTCAGACCCTCGTACACCTGGATTTCGGGGAAGAACGAAAAGGGACACGCGTCGCGTCAGGGTCGGAAGACGGTGGAGGCTCCGCCAAAAAAACCACCCGAAAAACGTTTTCGGGTCGCGACGAGACACAAATCCCGAACACGTGTTTCCCGAGGTCGATCGGTCACGTCGTGTCACGCGAGAGGGGGAGGAGACGGGTGGGGCGTGCGCTGTGCGGGGGGTCAAGACGCACCGTTCCCGCGGCTCCCTCGATGGTTCCGACCCAGTTGAAGATGTTGTCCCCGTCGGGGAACGCGCTGATGCCCGCGTCCGCCTTGGTCTGTGGGTGGGAGAGGAAGGGGTCGGGGGAACGAAGCTCTGTCAGGGACTGTCGGGACGAGAGGGGAGGGGCAAAAACCTGAAAGAAACGCATTGGACCTCGTGGGGCGGTCGCGGGCGGTTCCCGCGGGAAAGCGGGGTCACCAGCGCCGGGAACTTCTCCGAGACACTTGCGGGATGCGCGGGGACGCGCGCGGGACGCACCATCAGGCCCATGAGCTCGCTTTGTAACCTGCGGGTGGGGAGAAACCACAAAAGGAAGCGGGCGGTTAGCGGACAGATAAAGAACCCGTCGTGGTGTCGGACCCCGCATGTCGCGCGGGTGCAGCGGTTCCGAGCGTCCGTTCGTACCTCCTGGCAACCGACGCGCTATCAGACACCCCGTTGCCCCCGACGCCGGCTTTACCGCCGCCCTGGGCGCTGGCAATCGCCGCCGTGGCGTTGGTGCTCATCTCGTCCGCGGCTCGCGAAAAGCTCGAGTCTTGGAATTTCCCGAAACCGAATCTCGAGCGGGCGGTGCCGGTGACGCGACTCCTAGGACGATGCGACGGCGTGGAACGCGAGCGCGCGACTCCACGAGTGACCACGAGTGTACGACGACGAGCGTGCGTCTAGGCGCGCGCGCCGCGTGTTGTGATGCGGCACCACGACGCGTCGGACCTCCCGAGAGCCCTGCTTCCCCTCGCGTCTGAACTCCCGGGAAATTTTTTCTATGCTGAGGTGGATTCGCAAGGGTTTTTTCGAGACCAAATACACGGCCAGGTTTCTCCAGCCGATGTCTGACAAGTTCACGAAGTTCAAGGCTTGGATTTCCGATTCTGCCGCGAAACCGTTGTTCTCGATCGCCCAAACGGCCCGGCCCAACAGTAGTGAGGCGCCATGGCGCGTTCGAGGTCTCGCGATTCCCCCCCCACGCGGCGCGCGCTCGCTCGCGCGGCGCTGGTGGCGGCGCTGGCGTGCGCCGCCGTCCCCCCCGCGTTCGCGAGCGAGGACGCGGAGACGCGGCGCGCGCGCAAGGAGGCTTTCCACTCCGGGAACGCGGGGACGACGTTCTTGGAGGTCTCGGCGGTGGTCGCCGCGGCGCCGCTGGGCGTGTTCATCCGCCGTGCGCTGGACGTGATGAAGGGTGTGCGCGTGACGTTCGGCGGGATCGTCGCGGACACGCGAGGCCGCCCGCTGGACGCCGTGCACGTGGTGCTCAAGGATGCGATCTTCTGCGTCTTCCCCGTGGCGTGGGCGATGTTCGCGCCGCGCGCCGCGCCGCCGGCGCTGGCCGCGCTCGCGCTGCTGTCGTACTTCCTCGCTGGGCACTTCGTGGCGCGGCGCGCGCTGAAGGCGGCGCCCAGAACGCCGAGCGTCGTGGATGCGGTCCCGAGCCCGCTCGGGGACGTCACGCGCTTCGGCGCGTCGCGGCCGTACCTGACGTGCTACCGCGCCTCCATGACGCTCGCCACGGCGGTGGCGATCCTGGCGGTGGACTTCCCCGCTTTCCCGCGGCGGTTCGGCAAGACGGAGACGACAGGCGTGGGTCTGATGGACGTCGGCGCCGGGTCGTTCATGTTCGCCAACGCGTTGGTCAGCCGCAGGAGGGGCGGGCGCGCGGCGAAGGACTTCTTCGCCGACATCGGCCCGGTGCGCGCCGCGCGGCGGCTGGCCAGACGGATCGGCCCGCTGGTGGCGCTCGCGGCGCTCCGCGCGTGGAGCACGGGCGCTGCGGGCACGCACGTGCCGGTAAACGAGTACGGGAAGCACTGGAACTTCTTCGCGACGTTGGCGGCGGTCATGATCGTCGTGGACATGGTGCCCGTCCCCCCGGGCACGTCCACCGTCTTCGGCGGCGCGCTCCTCGCCGCGCACCAGTGGTGCCTCTCGTCCAAGCGCATGTGGAGCATCCTCGCCGGCGATAAGTACCTGGTGGAGTTCCGCGCCGCGATCGGCGCGGGCGGGAGCCCGTTCGCGGCGAACGCGGCGAACGCGAGCCCGTTCGCGCACGAGACCCTGGGGGAGTGGCTGCTGGCGGACGCGCGGAGCGAGACGTTCGTGTCGCAGAACAAAGAGGGGCTCTTCTCCGTCCCCGGGTACGTCGCGCTGTACTTCCTGGGCGTCGGCCTCGGCGTCTGGTTCGAGAAGTGGCTCGCGCTCGACGCGTCGCGCGCCCGGAAGAAGATGGAGGGCCTCGTCGCCGAGCTCGAGGCGCGCGCCAGGCGCGCCAGGGGGAGCGCGCTGGAGGCGGCCAAGACGGCGCGCGACCCCGAGGCGCGCGCGCGCGCCGCCAGAAAGTCGCGCGAGGCGGATGCGCTCGAGGCGGAGGCGGAGTCGGCGCAGAAGCGGCAGAGGCACAGGCACGCGAAGGAGACGTACGAGCGCGATAGTCTGATTTCACGCGTCACCATGGCGCCCGGTGGGCGCGCCGATCCGTACGATACCCCGGAAGGGGGATGGGGCTGGGCGTGGCGTTGGTGCGCCAAGCTGTGCGGCGTGTCGTGCGCGTTTTGGGTCGCCGCGCTTTTCGCGCACGGCTTCGTGCAACCCTCGTCGCGGCGCGTCGCGAACGCCGCGTACGCGCTGTGGATGGTGGCGTTCAACACGCAGATCATCGCCGCGTACGTCGCGGGCGCGCTGGTGTTCCCGGGGTCGCTGCCGGCGCCAAAGCTGCTCCAGGGCGCGAACAGAAACCTGCTCGGGACGTTTCTCTTCGCGAACCTCGCCACCGGCGCGGTCAACGTCGCGTGGGACGGCGCGATGGACGCGGCGCACACCACGGCGTACGTCGTCGTCGCGGCGTACACGGCGCTCGTCTGCGTGTTCGCCATCGCCTCGGGGGCGGACGAGGTGGCGATGGACAACAGGCGCGTCGGGAGGAAGGCGGACTGAGGCGCGAGGAGGGAGACTTTTTTAGCTTTTTTAACTTTTTTATCGCTGTTCGACAAGCGTTTCGTCGGCCATTCAGTGTGATTCTGCGACGGCACGGACACGCGCGAGGCTTTATCCAGTTCGCGCCGCGCTCGTGAGGCGGTATGTCGGCGGTGGCGGCGTTCGGCGCGACCGCACCGAGCGCCGCTCGCGTCGGCGCGCGCTTCGGACGCGGCGGTGAAGCGGGATCGACGTGGCGGCGCGCGCGTGCGCTCCCGCGAGCGGTCGCGCGGTCCGCCGCCGCTGATGTCGAGGCGATGGCGTCCGTCTCGGACGCCGAGACGGGCGCCGCGGACGACGACGACCTGCGGTTCGTGTACGTGGGCAACTTCGACTTCTTCACGCTCGAGGGAACGATCGAGACGGCGGTGCGGGACGCGCTCGGCGAGGCGCTTCGCGACCGCGTGCGGTCCATGGCGGTTCCCGGGTGGCGGGACAAGCGGCTGGCGGACGGCACGCTCAAGCCTCGAAAGAAGCGAGACGAGGGCAAGCGCAATCGCGGGTTCGCGGTGCTGGAGTTTGACGCGCCGGAGACCGGGCGCGCCGCCGCGGACGCGCTGAACGGTGTCGTGTTCGAGGCTCGCGCGCTGCGCTCGAGCGCGGGCGTGCGCGCGGACGTGCGCGGCGCGCCAAAAGCCGCCGCGGCGCGAAAAAGCGCGGCGGCGGCGGGCGAAGCGGCGGAGGCGGAGGCGGCGCGCCGCGAGCGGCGCGCGCACAACCGGCGCCAAAAGCGACGCAAGAAGGTCAGGAACGACGAAGAGCTGGAGGAGGCTCTGCGGAACCTGCTCACGTCGCACCCGCTGTGGGAGCCGTCGCGATCGATAGGAGACGCGAACGACGCGAACGACGCGAACGACGCGAACGACGAAGAAGTTTCGTCGTCGAGCGTGTCGCCCGCGCGCGAGTGGTGGGACGACGCGCGGTGGCGCGGCGGCTGGGGCGTCCTGTACAGCCGCTGGCGCGACCCCGAGCGGGCGAAGGCGCTGGGGTTCGTGGACTGGGACGCGTGCGCACCGTCCGTGGACCCGGCCGGGAGCAACAGGAAAGGGGGTACGGCGCGCGGTCTCCGAAAACGGTTACAGGTGGAATCGTTCCGCGCGGTTCTCGTCGCCGCGAAAGTCGCCGCGAAAGCGGCGGGCGGCGCGCGCGCCGACGCCGACGCCGACGCGAACGCGACGACGGATAAAAAAACCCATCCCCCGAATTCTAAGGCATTGGTGGTGGTGGACTTCGGGTGCGGCACGGGCAACCTGCTTCTGCCGCTCGCGGCCGCGGAGCCGTCCATGCGGTTCGTGGGCGTCGACGTGAACCGCCGGTCGGTCGAGCTGCTCGCCGAGCGCGCGGCGCGCGCCGGCCTCACAAACGTCGACGCCGTGTGCGGCTTGGCGGAGACCTACGGCGGCGCGTGCGACGTGGCGCTGGCGCTGCACGTGTGCGGCGCGGGCACGGACGCCGTGCTGCTGCAGGCGCAGGCGCGCGGCGCCGCGTTCGTGGTCGCGCCGTGCTGCGTCGGCAAGCTCAAGGACGGGGGCCTGAAGAGCATCTCGGCGATGAAGAAGGAGGCGATGCTTCGTTCTGGAGTCACCGGAGCGGAGAAGGCGGATGCGATCGCGCCGGTGCGCGTGATCCACCCGCGCTCGTCCTGGATGCGCGGGCGCATCCAGCGTCCCGCGTACCTGGGCCTGGCCGCGGCGGCGGACTGGAGCGGGCACCAGGGCGTGGACCCCGCGGCGGAATCGATCGCGGCGCGCGCGCTCGGGCGGGTCCCGCGCGCCGCCAAAGCGGCGGTGGAGCTGGACCGCGGCGCGGCGGCGGCGGAGGCTGGTTACGGCGTGCGGGTGATTAAGATGGCGCACGAAGGCGCGGGCCTGAAGAACGATCTGATCGTGGGGTTCCCGAACGGCGCGGACCCCTTGCGGGCTTTCGTGGAAGGGCCGGACGCGGCCTTTCCTCTGTGACGTCGAAGTGTGAGCGCGCGTACGTACGTCGTAGTTAGTACTAAAAGTACTAGACTAGACTAGCTACTAGCTAGCTACGTTCGTTCGACGCCGCCTACGTAGCGTTAGCGCTCGCCGCTTCCCGTGGTCCAGTCCGAGACGCGCATCACGCGCACGTCCCCCCGGCACGTCCCGTCCGAGCCCCCGAACGCCACCAGGAACTCGCCTGTGGCGCCGCGGAAGGGAACAAGGCTCGCGCCCTCGCGCCCGGCCGCGCTCGCCTGCCCGTCCCCGACCCCCGTGTTCACCACCTGCCAGTGGTACCGGCCCTCGGCGGCGTCGCGGACGTCCAGGCGGTAGGTCTCCGGGCGCGCCTCGCGGTGGTCGCCGCCGCCGGAGACGTACCATCCGCCGCCCAGCGCGCACGCCGCGTGCCCCGCGCGCGGCGCCGGGGGCTTGCCGGTGACCGCGACCCGCACCCAGCGCTGCGCCCACGTGTCGAAGACGTGCGTCTGCGTGTCCGCCAGGCGCCCGCCTGAGGACCCGCCCGTGTCAGACGGGGACTCGTCGCCGCCGAAAATCAGCAAGAAGCGGTCATCCGCCGCGCCGGCGACGTGCCCCGAGCGCGGGCTCGGCGCGCCGTGCCACGCGGTTTCCGCCGCGGGCAGCGGCTTCGTCTTCGCGCCGGCGCCGCCCACCACGCCGCCCGGGTCGCCCGCGCCCGTGACCAGGCGCCACGTGCCCTCCGCGCCGTTGAACGCCCACAGGTCGCCGAGCGCCTCGCCGCCGCGCCCGTCGCCGGCAGCGCACGCGCACCCGCCGAACACGTACACCTCGCCGCCCACGAGCGTGGCAGAGTGGTGCGTGCGCGCGCGGGGGCCCGCGGCGTTTCCCCGGGAGAAGGTTTCCGGCGAGCCGTCGGGCGTCGCCATCATCTCGTCGTCGATGACGACGTCGACCACGTCGTCGCCGACGCTCGGAAGATCCTCCGCGACGGCGTCGATCCACGCCATGGCCCGTTTCTTCGCGCCGCCGCGTTTGCTCCCGTCGACTCGCTCGTCCGGCGGGCCGGGGTCCTCGGTCAAATCCAAAACGCGCACGGGCATCGCGCGCGCGCCTCGGCGCGAAATATTTTGTCGTTCATCGTCGTCGTCGTCGGCGCGGCCGAAGAGCCCGCCGAGCCCGCGCGCGCGCGTCCTGGCGGCGCCCCCGAAGACGTACGCGGCGTCGTTCGGCGCGACCAGCGCGGCCGCGCCCGAGACGGCAGCGGGTGCGTCCCCGTTTTCCTCGCGCGCCTCGCGCGTCGTCCACTCCAGCGCGCGCAGGCACAGTACCGCCGGCGTCCCGGGCAGCTTCTTGCCGTTGAGCGAGCCGTGCGCGACCCACATCTGCGGCGCCGCGCTTTTGGGGCTGTCCACCACCCACGCGCAGTGGTGGTACCTGGGCGCCGGCGGCGCGCCTCGCGTCGCCACCGCGCACCACGTGAGCATCGGCGCGACGGCGTCGAGCGCGGAGGCGACAACGCCCGAGGCGAGCGCGGCGACGGCGGCTTCCGCCGGCGCGTTCTGCGCGTTCTTCAGCCTCGCCTTCATGGCGCTCACCGACACCACGTCGCTCCTGTCCGGGGGCAGCCGCGACGGGTGGTTGATGGAGCGGTGGCCTCGGGACCAGGGCTTCACCGGGCGGCTGGAGGAGAGGAAGTCGATGACGTCGGACAGACCGCCCAGGCCGAACGCCTTCAGAGCGGCGCTCGCGCCGGCCCAGTCTTCGTTTTCGTTTTCGTTTTCGGCGGAGGAATCCGTGTGGAGATACGGCGGCGCCGCCGCGCTGGACGGGCCGATCAACACGCCGGCTCGGACGAACGCGCGGTACTCGCGCGCGCACTCCGCGGCGGTCTCGATGATCTCGCGCTTCTCGCGCGCGCCCATCGTGGCGGTGAGCAGCTGCCACCAGTTCGGGTTGTCCTCCTCGACGGTGCGGCAATACAGCGTCATCGCCTCCGACGCGGGCATCTTCTCGAGCGCCTTCCAGGCGTCCCACTTCAGCTGTGCGTCCGTCTCGAAGAACGACCAAGGGCGCGGTTTCGCGCACGGACCCTTCGTGGCCTGCTCGTGCAACGCGTGCAGCAGGAGCGCGGTGTCGTCGTCGACGCGGCGCACGCCCACCTCCGGTGGATCATCCACGAACGCCGCGACGATGTAGAACTTGTCCGGGAACCCCAGGTGCTGGATCAGGGGGTCGGGGACCGTCGGGAGTGGGTCTGCCGCCACCTTCGACGAGCTCCGCGGCGAGCCGCGGAAACTGTCGAACGAGGCCTGCATCGCACCCGCTCCCCCGCGCGGATGGGTGCCTCGCGCGCGCAGGTGTGGTCGGCGTCTCCGAGGGAGTTCAAAGCCGAAGAAAAACACGCGAAACGTCGCGAGCGGCCGAGCAGCCTGGATTTCGCAGTCGAAGGCCTACCTCGAAGGGTGGAGGGTTTCGGTGCGCACGACTGCCGAGACCCGCACTCCTACGCGCACGATGGCGTGTCGCGCCCTCCCCGCCGCGCTCACCGCCGCCGTTCGCGCGCCCGTCCGCGGGCGCCGCGTCCGCGCGGCGGGCGCCTCCTCCTCCGCGGACGCGCCGGCGACGTTCCCCCGCGCCGTGCGGTTCCGGCCGTGCATCGACATCCATCAGGGCCGGGTGAAGCAGATCGTGGGTGGGACGCTGAAGGACTCGGACGACGGCGACGCCGCGAGCGAGACCCCGGAGACCAACTTCGAGACCGAGACGTCCTCCGCCGAGTTCGCGAGGATGTACCGGCGCGACGGCATCGCGGGAGGCCACGTGATCATGCTCAGCCGGGACCAAGGCACGACCGACGCCGCGATGGCTGCGGTGTCGGCGTTCCCCGGCGGGCTGCAGGTTGGCGGCGGCGTCACCGCCGAGACGGCGACGCCTTTGCTGGACGCGGGCGCGTCGCACGTGATAGTCACGTCTTACGTGTTCCGCGACGGGCAGGTGGACCAGGACCGTCTGCGGCGGCTGGTGCGCGCGGTCGGCAAGGAGAGGCTGGTGCTGGACCTCTCCTGCCGCAAGAAGGGCGACGACTACTTCGTCGTCACGGACCGGTGGCAGAAGTGGACCGACGTCAAGGTGGACGCGGCGGGGATGGCGGCGCTCGCGTCCTCCTGCGACGAGTTCCTCGTGCACGGCGTGGACGTGGAGGGCATGAAGCTGGGGATCGACGAGGAGCTGGTGCGCAGGCTCGGCGAGCACTCGCCCATCCCCGTCACGTACGCGGGGGGCGCGCGATCCATCGCCGACTTGGAGCTCGTGCGCGGCGCCGGCGGCGCCGCGGTGGACGTCACCGTCGGGAGCGCGCTCGACTGCTTCGGGGGTGCCTTGCCTTACGACGAGGTGGTAGACTGGCACAACGCGCAGAAGAGCCTCGTGGTGTGAGATGTGAGAGCGTATGAGTACCGCTAACACTATGGTAGCCACGAAAGTACCTATAACACGAAGGTATCCTATAGGTAGACTACGTAGTTACTATACGCGCTCGCGCGCGTATCTCGGCTTTTGTCTTCAGCCCAGCCGCAGCGGCGTCTTGGACATGGCCTCGATGGACGCGCCCGGGGAGAAGTCCTGCTGGCCGTGCACGAGCTCGAGGCACGCGAACCAGTGCGTGATTTCCGCGATGACCTCCGGGTCCAGGAAAAGGTTTCCGCAGTGCGCGAGGATCATGCGCATCTCCTTCTCGATGGGCGGGAACCGCCGCGACTTGAGCCGCATCAGGTAGTCCCCCACGAGCAGCTCGCAGTAGTGCACGCGCTGGAAGTGCGGCGACTCCACGGACGCGCCGCCGCCCCACTCGATCTTCCAAGGGGGCTTGCCCACGAACGCGCCCACGCCTTCCTTCAGAGAGAACCGCACGCGGTCAGCCTCGCGCCGAGCCAGCAGCGTGATCTTCGTGTTCGCGCGCACCTGCACGCCGCGCTCGAGGTACTGCACGGCTTGGCCCCAGTAGTGCTCCCGCCGCTCGGCGTCGGCGTTCCGCTCGGCGCGCCGCGAATGAATCGTCGCCTCCGCGAATGAATCGTCTCCGCGAGACGCGCGCGCGTCGTCAGAGGCAGCCGGAGGCGCGCACGCGGGAACGACCGCGCGCGCGTCGTCTGTCTCTTGGTCTTTTCGTGAACTCGGGCTCGAAGTCGCATCGCGCGCGTCTCGAGCCGCGTCTTCGGCGCGTTCCGTCTCCTCGTCGCCTACGTCTCGAGCGTTTAAAGACTCGTTTTCGGATGCTCGAAACGCCTCCGCGCCGAGGTGCGTGCGCGGGTTCGCCGCGAGCGTCGCGGCGTGCCGCGCGGCGGCGGCTTCCATCTCCCGCTTCGCGGCGAGGTCTCCGGCTTCGCGCGCGGCGCGCAGGCCGTCGGGGTCGTTCCTGAACCGCGTCTCCTCGAAAAGCACAGTCCCGCCCTTGCCGTACCCTCGCGGCGCCGTCGTGATGGTCTCCTTCTCGTCCATGTGCAGGTCGAACCAGAACGCCACGGCGTTGAGGTACCCGGAGGCGACGGTTTCCAGGCGCGCCACGGTTTCGCGCGTCGGCGCCGCGGCGAAGTGCGACGACTTCTCGCCGTTCGCGTCTCGCTCGCGTTGCTGCAGGAAGAACTCGAACACGCGCTTCGGTTTCGTCAACACCCGCGCGTCCGGCTCGTCCGCGAGCTTCGTCGCGCGGTACGTGCTGTCCCAGCGGTACTTGTTGAACGCCGAGAAGTCGAACCCGTTCACCTCGGCGGTGTACGCCTCGAGGCCCACGCAGTACATGGTCGCCGCCGCGGGGACCACGACGGCGTCGGGCGCCAGCACGTTCTTGCGCGCCTGCTCGAGCATCCACAGCACGTGGTCCCCGGTCAGACCGGCGTCGAACAAATCGACCACCGCCACGTCGAACCCGTCCACGGGGACGCCCTGCTTCCCGCGCCGCAACTTAGCGACGTCCCCGGACGCGACGGTGACGGCTCGCGACAAACCGTTCGCCGCGACGTTGCGGCGCGCGCACGTCGCCAGCGCGCCGTGCCACTCGCACGCGACCACTTTTTCCGCGCCGGCGCGTGCGGCCATCATCGCCAGTAGACCCGAGCCGGCGCCGATATCGAGTACGCTCACCCCACCCTTTTTTTTAGAAGGCTTCTTCTTCGCCGCCTTGCGCACGCGGCGCCGGATGGCGTCGTCGTACGCGCGGGCGCGCGCCTCGTCGCGCAGCACCTCGAAGTGGTACTGCGGGAAGGAGGCGAGCCGCTTGTGCAGGTGCGCGTACTCCGCCTCCTCGACGGAGAACTGCATCTGCACGGTGTTGTGCGCGCACGTCAGCGGCACGACGTCGCCCTCGCGCACGCAGATCTCCCCCAGCAGGTACTGCGCCGCCGCCTGCAAGCTGGAGGGGAAGTAAAATTTACTCTCTCCGTTTTCGCGGGACGCGCCGTCTGCCGTCTCCGCCGCGCGCCTCACGTCTTCCGGCGCCGTGCTGAGCACGACGCCCTCGCAGAGCCTGAGCTCGTACCAGAACACGACCGCGTTCCACTTGCCGTCGCTGGCGAACGCGAAGTCCACGGTCTTGGTTTCGCTCGCGCACGGCGGGTTCTGGAAGTCGAAGTGCCACGCCGGCCGCGGCGGCGCCAACGCGCGCGTCGCGCCGGGCGCGAAGGGCGCGCCCGACGTGTGGCTGGGCGCGTGCCGGTACGCGTTCATCGCGCTCACGTCCAGGCCGCACACGGTCGTGACGCGCCACTCCACGGGCATGACGTAGACCGTCGCGGCGTTGGGAATGAGAACCGCGTCCGGCAGCAGCAGGCTCCGCTCCGCGGCGTGCCTGAACGCGGGCAACAAGCCGCGGCTGAGGAGCCCGTCGTCGAACATCTCGTTGACGCAGACGTTGCACGCCACAGGCACGTCGCGCAGCGCGCGCAAGTCGGTGGGGCGCTTGTATACCACCTTCACCTGGTCGTCCCCGTAGCCGTTCGCCAGCAGACTCTCCTTGCACGCCATCGCGAGGTACAGCCAGCGGTCGCACGCCACCACGTGGTGCGCGCCCGCGCGGAGCGCCTCCATGGTCACGTACCCGGCGCCGCACCCGAGGTGCAAAACGCGCGCGTCGCAGTGGCGCTCGGCGCGCACTTTGTCGACGGCGGCGCGCGTCGCGCGCGCGAAGGCGTCGAGGCGGGCGCCGTCCCGCAGGTACTTGAAGTGCCTCCGCGGCATGCGCACGTCCGCCTGCACGGTCATGTAGTTGTAGGTGTCCTTGATGTGGTACTCGGTGTCCGCCTGGAACGGCGTGAGCAGCGAGATGGGGAGCGCGTCCCGCGGGTGCACGCGGTGCATGGGCGCGGCGTGCGGCAGGTTGGCGACGCGCCCAGCCACCGGCGCCGCCGGCGGCAGCGCCAGCGTCTCCAGGCCGCGGCCCTCGAGGATGTCGCGCGCGATGCGCGCGAGCGCCTCCTCCAGGCCGCGCTTGCACTCCACGCAGTCCGGCTGCATCGCGAGGCCAGCCTCGAAGGACGCCTTCGCCTGCCTGGGCATCTCCAGTCCGAGAAGCGCGAAGCCTTTTCGGGCGTGCGCCTTGCGGAAGACGGGCGCGACGGCGAGCGCGTCGCGGTCGCGGTTGAAGCGCGCCTCCGCGAGCCTTTGGCACTGCCGCGCGTCCCAGAGCGCCTCCTCGTACAGACCCAGGTTCAGGTACGCGGCGGCGCGGTTGCTGTGGCACACGTGCAGGTCCTTGTGCGTCAGGTGGTTGTCCAGCACCTTGCGGAACAGCTTGGCGAACGCGCCCACGCACCGCAGATCGTCCCCGGCGCGCAAAAACGCCACCGCCTCGGCGTTGAGCTCGGCGACGGAGCGGCGTTTGAACGTAGGGTCGGACGCGAACATCTCATCCCGCGCCCGGATCAGCACCAGGCGCGTCCGTGTCTTGCGCAGCGACTCGCCGCTGTCGGCGGAGCTCTCAGAAAAGGTTTCGAAGGTTCCGAAGGGTTCGGGTCCGTCGGACGCGTCTCGAGAGCGCGTCGGATGTCCGTCAGACGCGTCGGCGGCGGCGGCGGCGGAGGCGCTCGGCGCGTCGGCGCCTCCCGGCGCTTTCTCCTCGGCTTTCTCTTCCGCCTCGAGATCATCGCGATGATCCGCCTCGAGATCATCGCCATCGCGCATCGCGGCGATCGTGGCGTCC
>Ga0181558_10001431_pt1 | contig 22934 bp, 20 predicted proteins | sample 011ome_22_FD_133754 | JGI IMG/M metagenome (GOLD analysis project Ga0181558, IMG submission 133754) | Coastal salt marsh microbial communities from the Groves Creek Marsh, Skidaway Island, Georgia - 011507BT metaG (megahit assembly) | ecosystem: Environmental > Aquatic > Marine > Intertidal...
TCCAGTTCGAATTGCTCATCATGTCTGGGATACCTATTTAAATGATAGACAGGCGCAAAGTAGCTTCTGGGTCCTGCCCACGGCTGGGCATTATCCGCAGCGTGACAACCCCGAAGAAGTAGCGAAGGTCATTCGGCTGGCGCTGACCGGTCAACTGCCCGATCTCGAGTCCGAGAATGACTTTATGCGACGCTACGGATCAACCAGGGCCTCCGAGGATGCTGTCTTCGTGGGGCACTCAAAGATTGAGGAATTGGATTTTCCAAGTACTATCGAATACACCCCATCAGGCTATCGCGAAATAGATTAGCTTAGTGGAGGGGAAATAAATCTGTACCTTTTAGAATGGCCTAAATAAAAGGGGTCAGAGTAAAAATACAGTAGTTTTGACAAAGGGCTATGCTAAAGAATTCCCTTCGATAAACTCTAGCAACAGATGCTCTTGAGCATCAAAGCTGTCAACGCGTCTGGGTAGGTGCAAGTAAGGAGAGGGAGTTGGTGCCCAGGGGAACGGTAGTTGGAGACGCGCCTCAGCCGAGAATACACAAGCACAGAGCTAAAAAGGAGCACGTTGGGTTTCGAACCACCGACACGAGGATTTTCAGCAAGCGTGTTGGTCGAATCTCTATTTATATCAACAGGTTGCAACATCGAAATCAGAGTGTGCTAAGAAGTGTGCTAAAAGTTTTAAATTCTTCGGTGGATGTTCTTGTCAATTAATTGCGTAAGCTGGGAGGTAGTTCTCCCTGCCAACCAATAGCGAGCCTACCTGAGAGTTCCTCTGCCAAGTCTGTATATGCAGGATTATCGATGAGATTAGTGTATTCCATTGGATCCTGTTCTAGATCATACAACTCAGCAAGAGTGTCACGCTCAGGATCCAGCGGCGTCCATTCTGTATAACGGTAGCGGGCTGTTCTGATGGTGCGGCCGTCATATCCTTCTTCATTTATGGCAGGATTATTGGTTGAGCCTGAACCTATCATGCGTCTTGACTGGGAAAATGCAGCGGACTTCCATTCTTGCTCTGGTTCAGTGAGCAATGGAACAAAACTTAAGCCTTCCAGTGTATGTGTTGGCTTGGGTAATGCTGATAGCTCAATTAGAGTTGGGTAGAGATCGACTAGCTCAACAATTCCTTCCGATACTGTCCCTGCACCCGTGCCGTCGGGTAGTCGAACAATGAGAGGTACGCGTATGGACTCGTCGAACTGAAATTGTTTACGCCAAAGCCCGCCGTGTTCATTCAACTGAAAACCATGATCGCTGGTAACAACCACGATGGTGGAATCGGCGAGACCCAAATCTTCCAGTCCCTGCAGAATGCTGCCTATATGATGATCAGCCATTGTGACCATGGCATGGTAAGAGGCAATAGCCTGTTTCTTTTGCCTTTCGCTGTGGGCAGCGTCATCTGCCACAATCCAAGATCCTGGCGCAGGAATATCATCGCTGTCGTTCATTGGTGTGTAGGGCAGAACTATATCGTCAACTGGGTGCTCTTCAAAAAATTGCGCTGGACCAACCCAGGGTTGATGCGGTTTGTGTAAGCCAGCGGCGAGGAAGAATGGCTTGTCACGATTCTCTGCCATCAGCTGCACGATTCTTGTGGCCGTGGTGCCATCAGGTGTCATGGGTGGCAGTTCGTGTGTTGCGCGCCAGGTGAGTGGCAGGCTTAAATTGCGACCGCCGCCAACGCCAGCAAAAATGTCACGCCGTGACATGCCATTCTCGGACCCTTCTCGCCAGGTGTTGTCTCTCACTTCTGATTCATCATCACCTGGAAGATATCCCGGGGTATGAAAAAGTTGTGAGGGGTCCCGCGACAATGCGAAATTGGAAGAATCCCAACTCACTGCGTGTTCAAAGGAGTTGTGACCTACCTTGCCAACTCTGCCGGTAAAATAACCATGGTCATGAAAATGTTCGGGCAGCATTCTAAGTTGATCGCCGATCTTGTGACGTGGCCAGGTGCCTGTTGCATGCACATCGGTAGTATCAGGTCTTAGCCCACTCAAGATGGAAGCGCGGGAAGGGTTGCACAATGGATTTTGCACGAAGGCATTCTCAAAGCGGATACCTTGCGCAGCCAATCGATCCAGGTTTGGGGTGCTGGCCGTGGCATAGTGCGGTCTGTCACCAGAACCAATGTAGGAGCCCAGTGCAGTGTTCAGGTCGTCAACAATAATGAAGAGAAAATTAGGCGAGTCTTCGTCCTGAAGAGCGCGAAGTGGTGCAGCCGCTTCCAGCATAAGCCTTGTGGAACGGTTTTGGGTTTGGGCGTCGGTAGCTACCCACAGGCTAGTAGCCAGGAGACACCCAACTAATGCAGTTAGCTTCAAATCCCGATTCATGTGCTGCTTTCTGTGGCTTTGTTAAGAGTTGTGATTCTAGCGCTAAGCATAAGGGGTTAATAGCGACTTGTCGCGAATTAGTCTATCGGTCCTGAGATAGACTTGACATATACTGGGCACTATCGGCTCAATACGTAATACAGGAATTTCTATGAAAACTATTCAATCCATTGTTTTGCTGTCCCTGCTTATGGTGCTGCCACTAAGTTGCAACGCGCAAACTGGTAGCAACAATGACGAGCAGCAAATTATGTCGGTGCTCGATGATTTTATGACTACTTTTAGCAATAGCGACCCTGCTGGTCATGCCGCGACCTACCACACTCCTCATTTTCGACTCGCCCGTGGAAGCATGTCGAACTGGGCAACAGAAGAAGACGTTGTTACGGCGCATGTAAGAACTTTCGACAGGCTCAGTAATACGGATTGGCATCATTCCGAATGGGTGGAGCGGAATATTATTAGCATCACTGACACGAAAGCCCATGTGGCTACGACTGTTCGGCGCTTTCGTGAGGATGGCTCCGAAATAGTTACTTTCGAATCGCTGTATATATTGATTAAGCAAGATGGACGCTGGGGCATAAAATTTCGTTCCAGCTTTTTATAGGCGCTAGCTAATCGTAGTGAATCGAGCGGTGTATATGATGATTCCATTGAGCAAATTTCGTTTGCTGCTTGCAGGTCTGTGCTTTTGAAAAATCAAAGGGGTCAGAGTAATCTGATCTCGTGTCTGCGAAAACTGCTCCGGGCAGATTAATCCAAACAGCCTTAGGGCTGTTAGTCCCCTTCGGGTGCGCGCTTGTCGAACCGCGATGGTTCTCATCCAACCCCTGGGCCCCGCGCATAACAAAGCCCCGCATTGCGAGGCTTTGTTATGCGTGGTGCCCAGGGGGTGATTCGTTTTAATTGCTAAGGTTTTATTTTGAAGAGGTGATGGCATTACGGGTCGGAATGATCCAAACAGCCTTAGGGCTGTTTGCCCCCTACGGGCGGCGTTCCGCCGTCTGCGCTGCTGACGCAGCTTTCGAACCGCGGTGATTCTCAACCACCCCCCGAACTCCACGCATAAAAAAACCCCGCTTCGCGAGGTTTTTCTATACGTGGTGCCCAGGGGCGGAATCGAACCACCGACACGAGGATTTTCAGTCCTCTGCTCTACCGACTGAGCTACCTGGGCATTTTTTGGTCTGCTGCGCTTGCTTACTCTTCGTTGAACCTCGATATCTCACTCGGTCACTTACTGATGTAAGCTCCCTCACTCGATTCGAGCTTCGCCTCGATTAAGCTGCGCTCGCGACGCCCAAAATCTTGATCGATTTCTCTGTAGCGCCACTTTTCGCGAGCCGCGTATTAAATAGTTTCTCACCGTCTGAGTCAAGAGATCGGGCGGATTTGTGATTGGCCGTCATTCCTGCTCATGGGGCGGCGATTTCTCGCCAGCCCCAGTCGCGCTCAGTGGGTCTAATTCTGCAGCAAGGCGTTGAATAACAGCTTGTAGGCGGCGCGGGTCTGGCCTCTGAACTGGGGTCTGAAACCGAATAGTACGACCTGGCCGGCGCCTAGCGGCGCGCGCATTAGTGCTGCCTTGCCGGCGATGTAGTCTTCTTCGCCCAGTGCCCAGCCGCTCATCAGGCTGTCTTCTTCGCTGTAGGTCACTATAGTTTCGATTGGGAGCTCAGGTGGCTCCATGGTTTGTTCCTGGCCGCCCTCTCTTTCCCTGGAAATAGTGACCAGATCGAAGGCTCTGCTGCGCACGAATGACGCCGCCAATTCTTCCTCCATGCCAGCTGCCAGAGGGTGGCTGGTATCTACTTCTGTGCGCATCAGGGAACCGGGAATAAAGAACTGGCGATCGGTGGTACCTGCCACGGTGTTTTCGATGGGCAGGCCAAATTGGCGAATTGCGAAATCGCTGGCGGCGTCGAGCGTTACCAGCGTGCCGCCCTGGGAAACGAAGTTCTCAAGGGCGAGGGCGCCGGCCAGTCCTATCCCGCCGACGTACTCTTCCGGCATGGTGCCGGGGGCGTTGCCTGTCAGGATCGAGTCGGCATTCTGGCTGGGCAAAATGATTGCATCGAAACGGGATAAATCAGTGGACTGAATGTCGGCGTCAGAAAGGCTCTCCATTTCGAATTCGTAGTTTTCCAGCAGCCAGCGGGTCCAACCTTCGTCCATGTTGGCAACCCAGCTTTTGTACAGGCCGACTCGCACGGCTTCTTGCTGGGCCAGGCCCACATCAGGTGCTTCGGTGAGGCCGGTAAAGTCCAGGCCTAAGTCTTCAGCAATTTGATTTACCTGACGACGAGCACTGCGTCCTTCATTTCTTACAATGTAAGTGCCAAGTGGGAAATCCTGATTGTTGGCGCTGAATGCAGCTTCGCTGCGTTGCACCTCAATACCTGCCTTGGTCAATCGATTGATAGCGGTGGCACTGGCATTGGTTTGTGGTGAGAGTGCGAAACCATAGTCGGCGTCGCCACCCACACTGCCCGCTGTGGTTTCCGGAAAGCTATCCACGGCTTGAGCGCTGGCGCTGAACGCTTCGTCCAGGCGCACCACCTTGACACCCATCTGCATCGGGAGAGTCCAGCCAGCCAAATCGTATGGCGGGTCAGGTGGCCCATCAGGCGTGCGACGACGGTCGGGATATTGCTGTGCTTCCAATAAGTCGATGGCGTAATTTCTGAAGGCCTGGTCACCGTAAACGATATATGAACCCGCTGCGAAATCTTGCTCTCCTGCGGAGAAGCCTTCGCTGGCCTGTTGGATCTCAATACCGCCCTGCATCAGAATTTTGACCAGGTTGCGCGCTTCATCGGGGTCCCATTGGTCGGCAGGGATGACATAGGCGAATCGATCCTGCTCGGCTGCGGCTATGGCATCGCGACCCATGGAATAGATGCCGTACAGCCATCGCGATTTCAGATCCGCAGCGATATCCAGCACTGCCATTGACGCGGTGAAGGTGTAACGCACTGGGTCGCTGAATCTTGAGTCGCCGCCTGGCCAGGGATAGGGGTAGAAAATATCAACGCCACTGGTAGGGGCAGACTGGCCGCGGCGGGGATTACCCACCTGCGCCGGGCGTTCTTCTGGATCGTAGTAGCGCGGTGAGGCGGTCGCGTGTGAGGTTTCGGTGAGAATGCCAATCATATTGTGAAAATAGGGCACTGTGCGCATGCCGCCATTCCACCACATGCTGTAGATCATATCGGATACTGCGCCCGGCATTTTCTTCATGGCGAAGCGATTGGACATGGCGGAGCCCACCATGTTGACTCCGGTGGTTACACCAGGATGAATATTGGGGTTAACCGGATCGGCAAAGGGTGGCAGGAAGATGCGCGCCCAGGAGGGTCCGGTTTGATGGTGGTTGTAGACAATTTGGGGAAACCACTCTTCGTAAAGCATCCGGCTGACGGCAGCGGTTTCCGGCATATTGTTCATAAACCAGTCGCGATTATTGTCGTGGCCTACATAGTGGTGATAAAGCTCGGGTGGCCGGGTCGTTTCAAACGGCGTTTCCAGGTTGCGTTCATACCACTGCCTCACTACTTCGAGACCGTCAGGATTCATGCTGGGCATTAACAGCAGGATGGTGTTGTCGCGAATCTTGCGGGTCTCATCGCTCTCGTCAGTGGCGACGTGATGGGCAAGTCTGGGAAGCATTTGTGAAGGGGCCACTTCCGTGGCATGCAGACCACCGTCAATCCAGACTATCGCCTTGCCGTCTTCAGCATGACTCTGGGCGGTCTCGTCGTCTATGCGCGCATTGGCCAATTCGCGGCTGATCTGTTTCCAGCGGTCGAGTTGTTCGATGTTTTCTGCGCTGGAGATATAAAGTAGTAACAAGGGTCGGCCCAAAACCGTGGTGCCGATCTCCTCCAGTTCTACCCTTGGGCTGGCAGCATCCAGTTGACGGTAAAAATCCAGCAGCTGCTGGTAGCTTGCCAGTTTGTAGTCGGCGCCCGGCTCAAACCCAAACACACTCTCTGGCGTGGGTACCTGACCGTAAAGTCCCGAGGTCCACAGGAATACAATGAAAGTAATGAAGACTTTCAAGTCGGGGCGTGGCGAACTGTTCATTTGAAGCTCCGGGGATTTTTATAAATGACTTATGGCCGAGCACTCACTCTGAAGGTGGAACGTAACCCTCGGCGCGATCGTATTCCTCGTTGGCGAGGAACTTGTCCATTTCTTGCTGCAGGTATTTGCGGGTGTCGGGATCCATCAGGTTGAGCTGCTTCTCATTGATCAGCATGGTTTGCTGGGCCTGCCACTCCTGCCAGGCCTGCTGGGAAACATTTTCGTAGATCTCCTGACCTTTAGGACCGGGGTAGGGGGGAACCGCCAGGCCGGGGAGTTCCTTGTTGTACTTGCGGCACTGCACCATGCGGCTCATGCGGGATCCTCAATAAGTTGTTTGGACTTTAGTTCGGGCTCTGGTTCGGACTCTGGTCTGAATTCAGGCGTGTGAGGAGTTTCTTCACCGGCGCGGCAAGGCCCACCTCCACGGAATGATCGAGAGGGTACCAGAGCCAGCGATCGGAATCAGCTACCGCAGTCTCAGTCGTTTTTAGCTTCCACTCAGATGAGAGCAGCGGCGTGATATCCAGATGATAGTGAGTGAAGCTATGGCGAATGGTTGGCAATGGCTCCAGAGTTAGAGGATTAAGCTGTAGCCCGGATTCTGCATAGGCCACCCAGCCGGGCTCAGGGCTAGCGCCGGTGTCATCGACAGCTTTTTCCGGCAGGGAATAGAGGCCGCCCCAGATACCGCTGTCGGGCCGCTTTTCCAGCAGTACATGGCCAGCTTCGTTGCGCACAATAAGCATGTTGACCGCTTTGACCGGCAGCGCCTTCTTGGGTTTCTTCCCCGGGAATTCTGCAATTTTGTCACCTGCCAGTGCCTGGCAATCCGATGCGAGCGGGCACTGATCGCAGGCTGGGCTGCTGCGGGTACAGAGGGTGGCGCCAAGATCCATCATAGCCTGGGTGTAGGCGGCGATTTTCTGTTCGGGTAATAGCGATTCCGCCACTGTCCACAGCTGTTTCTTTACTGCGCTGCTCTCGGGATAACCCGCGATTGCGAAGTAGCGGGTGAGAACCCGCTTCACGTTGCCATCAAGAATCGGGGCCTTGATGTGCATGGACAGTGCCGCGATGGCGCCTGCGGTGGAGCGTCCGATGCCGGGCAGGGCTTCCAATGCCTCGACGTCTTGTGGGAATTCGCCGCCGTGATCCTGCGTTACCTGTTTTGCAGCCTTGTGCAGGTTGCGCGCTCGGGCGTAATAGCCAAGGCCAGTCCACAGGTGCAGCACCTGATCTACGCCGGCATCTGCCAGCGCAGCGACATCGGGATACTGCGCCATGAAACGAAGATAGTAGGGAATGACCGTTTGGACCTGGGTCTGCTGCAGCATGATTTCAGAGATCCAGACCCGGTAGGGCGTTGGATTCTGCTGCCAGGGTAAGTCTTTACGGCCGGATCTCGAGAACCAATCCAGCACAGCCCGGTTAAATGCTTCGGCCTGGGCAACGGCCGCCCCTGGTTTTTGCTCAGTCATTACCCGGCCAATTGATTTTCATACTGTCGCCATAGGGCGTGGCTAGCCAATACCCTTCGAGTTGTCTGGCGCAGTCTTGCACTTGCCGTGCGAGTTCCATGCAATCCCGATCGGGCAAGACTTGGGCCAGCGTTGCCAATCACTTCTAGCCGATGTTCTTCATCAGAAAGTTTGTTATAGCGAATCTTCATGGGGGAAAAGGCTAGTTGAGGATGCTGCGCAGCAAGCCTCGCGCCGCGTCCTGCAACTCGTCGGGCACCTGATCGGTAATGGTCTCCTGCAGCTCGTTTCTCAACGCGTTGCTGCCTATCTGGGTGAAGATTTCCCGGACCTGGGTGAAGTCGGGACGACAATAGCGATTGACCTCTTCAGCAAAGGCGGCGCTGCAATCCACTGGCCAGGACACATTGTGATACAGCTCGTTGACTGGAATTGTCTGCGGGTGTGGCGCGCCGAGCACCGTGAACAGCATGTCATAGGCAAAACTCTGGGCCTCGAGGTCGATCTGGCCGCTGCCGGTGATATCGAAGTTATCCATGCGAAGCTTCACATCTTGTTTCGAATTCAGGCCCTGCTCCAGCAGCACATAGCCGCTCATATCGCCAAAGCGCATGACGTCGGGCCATTGCTGGATCGCTTCTACCGTGGGGCTAAGGGCCGCAATCGCGGTGAAGACCTGCTTGATGACGCCAATATCCACCGAGTTTTCACTGACGCTGAACGCAGTATTACCAGATACGGTATCCAGCATGGACTTTACCGTGTTGCCGCTTGCCGTATAGGTCGATTCCAGCTGGAGGAATCCTGTGAGGGTATTAAAGCGCGATACAGATGGGGCCAGGTCAACCAGATTAAGATTATCGGCGGTGAGACTAATTTGTAGCTCGGGTGTGCTGGTGCGGGTGTTCAGTCGCACTGTGCTGCGCAGCCCGCCATCCAGCAACGAGATCGGTGTGACCTCAATATCCAGCAAGCCATCTTCCACATTAGTGAAGATATTCACGTCCTCAAACTGCATGCCGCTTGCTGTAATCGATTCGATAGAGATCTCGCCCAGCAGCGTCATGGAGTTGATCAAGTCTACCGGCAGCTCAGTTTCAGGCTGGTATTGCGCGGCTTCGTTAAGTTGCGGAGAAGTCTCGCTAGAGTCTGGTGCTGCAGCAGGTGCCGGCTCTTCGTCGTCAGATGGCTCAGGAAAGAAAGGCGATAGGTCGAGTGCGCCAGCACTCACGGTGTAGCTGACATTTAGTGGAGCCAGGTCGGAGGCAAGTCTGATCTGCGCATCGCTCTCAATGTTGGCGCCGGCGAACTCGATATTGAACGCCAGAATATTGGCCTGCTCATCAGTGCCGTTAAATTGCATGTCGAAACTCAACAGCTTGTCGGTATCGACACCGAAATTTACGTCCTGTTGACCTTCGCGCATACCCAGTGATTCAAGCAACACCAGAACATCGAAGGGGGCTGCCGAGATCGAGCCTTCGTAGCTGGGTGAGGAATTAAAATCATTGATAGTCACGTCGCCGCTGACCAACATTGGCGTAACGCTGAACTGCAAGTCGTTCAGCTGCAGAGTGCCGGTGTTGATATCCGCCACGACTTCAGACCTGAGCGCCAGCGGTACTGCTGCCGACATGCCGTTGTTCTCATAGTCGAATTGCAGGTCGATGCTGAAGGGCCGACCGTCGATATTGGTGTCGCGGCTATCAAGAGCTAGGTTATCGATCTGGTAACGGGCGCCCTGGGACAGGTCCTGGATATCGATGCTGGCATTGGCAATTCTCAGCCTCTCGACGGACAGCCCGGTGACAGCGCCGGTTTCCTGCCCGTCAGGACTCGAGCTGCTGGCTGAGCTCGAGGCTGAGGGTAAATCGGAATCTGGGTCGGAGGCTGCGCCAGAATCGGCAGCGATGGACCAGATGCTATTTCCCTCTTCATCAATATAGTAATTGGCGTGGAAGTCTTCGGTGGAGATTTCGCGAACCTGAATCTGGTCGCTCAGCACAGAGGCAAGATCAACGCTCAAGACTGCGGAGGAGGTGGACGCCAGTTCCACGGGATAGGCGGGATTTTTGAGCCGCACATCGGCGAGCGATAGGCCGAAGTCTGGAAACAGACTCAAAGACAGATCGCCCCCAATAATCAGCTCATAGCCGGTCGCGGCCAATACGGCGTCAGCTATGGCTGTTTTGTTGGATTCGGTATTCACCCGTGAAATCAACAGGACGCCTGCAATAATCAGCAGCACCACGAATCCAGCCAGGACTTTCAGGAAATTCTTCACGGGGGCTCTCAGTGAGTTTGGTCGGTTTAGTCTGTTTAAATAGTTCAGTCAGTTCAATCAGTTGAGTGAGTGTCGGTGCTTTAAGACCCGCAGGATACCAGTATTAAAGCCTGCCCGGCCTGAATTTCAGGGATAAAGCCGGGCCAATGGGCCAAGTCTAGCGAAACTGCCGGAATCCTGCACGATTACTGGCTTTCACTCCTGCGGGCGCAGCATTATAATGCGGTTTTTCCGAAAACGGGTCATTTCATGAGCGCTTCAGCTCCACCTACTGCGCGCAAGGCTTCGGTCGAGCGTAATACCAATGAAACCCAGATCAGCGTCAGCCTTAACCTCGATGGCTCGGGCGAGCTTGATGTGGAGACAGGTCTACCTTTTTTGGATCACATGCTGGACCAGATTGCCCGGCACGGCCTCGTGGATTTGAGCATACGGGCGACGGGCGACCTTGAGATCGATGCGCACCACACCGTGGAAGACATCGGCATTACCCTGGGTCAGGCCTTGAATCAGGCGCTGGATAAAACCGGTATTCGCCGCTACGGCCATGCCTATGTGCCGCTGGATGAAGCGCTGTCCCGTGTGGTGCTGGATTTTTCCGGCCGCCCGGGGCTGGATTACCACGTGCAGTTTGCCAAAGGCACGGTGGGAAATTTTGATGTGGACCTGTTTCATGAGTTCTTCCAGGGCTTCGTGAACCACGCCATGGTGACGCTGCACATCGACAATATCCGCGGCAAGAATGCCCATCATCAGATCGAGACTATCTTCAAGGCCTTTGGTCGCGCGCTGCGCATGGCGATGGAGATTGATCCGCGCGCCGCAGGCCATATACCTTCAACCAAGGGTGTCTTATAGCGTGTGCCCAGTTCACGTTGCTGCGGTTGCGTTGCTCGCGTGAACCAAGCCAGTTCGCTAATGATTCTGTCAAATCCATTCAGTTGCTTCCCCGACATAAATGAATAACGTTGCAGTCATAGACTACGGCATGGGTAATCTGCACTCCGTGGCCAAGGCCCTGGAGCATGTCGGGACGCAGCTCCAGCCCGAGACCGGCGAAGCAACCGAAGTCGTGGTAACTGCGGATCCAGCGATAATTGCTGCAGCAGATCGCGTCATTTTTCCCGGCGTAGGCGCAATTCGCGACTGCATGGCAGAGATAAACCGCCTCAACGTGGGCGAGATCGTCGCCGATGCCATGAAGACCAAACCGGTGCTGGCAATCTGTGTGGGCATGCAGGCCCTGATGAACCACAGCGAAGAAAACGGTGGCGTTGATTGCCTGGGGTTTTTGCAGGGACGGGTGAAGTATTTTGGTGATGACTTACGCGGAGAGCTGGGTGAGCGACTCAAGGTCCCGCATATGGGTTGGAACAGCGTCAAGCAACAGGCGCAGCACCCGCTGTGGCGGGGCGTTCCAGATAACAGCCGATTCTATTTCGTGCACAGCTACTATGTAGAGATGGCAGATGTGTCCAAAGTGACCGGGCTTTCAGTATACGGTAAGGAAATCGTGGCGACAGTTGCGGATAGCAATATATTCGCGACCCAGTTTCATCCTGAGAAGAGTCAGAATGCCGGACTGACCCTGTTGCGAAATTTCCTGCAGTGGGACGGTGCCAGCGGCTAGTTATACAAGCCGCCCGTGGCGCATAGATAAGACGCCTGTGGTGAATTAAGAAGAAGCCCGTGGCGAATGAATAAGGCTAGTAAGTTAAACAGTACCGCGAACATAGAATGAGCAAGCCATGTTAGTCATACCAGCAATAGACTTGAAAGACGGCCAGTGTGTGCGCCTGAAGCAGGGGCGCATGGAAGACAGCACCGTGTTTTCTGATGACCCCGTAGAGCAGGCCAGGCAGTGGCTTAAAAAAGGCGCCAGGCGTCTTCATATAGTGGATCTGAACGGCGCGTTTGCGGGAACGCCGGTCAACGCAGAAATCGTGACGGCTATCACCAGTGCGCTCCCCGACTTGCCGGTTCAGATTGGCGGTGGCATTCGAAACCTCGAGGCAGCGCGCTTCTATATTGAAGCGGGTGTGAGCTATATCATCATCGGCACCCAGGCGGTCAAAGACCCGGGTTTTGTGCGCGAAGCCTGTGAGGCATTCCCTGGCAAAGTCATTATCGGCCTGGACGCAGTGGATGGCATGGTCGCGACCGAGGGTTGGGCGGATGTGTCAGCGCTTGCAGTCAAAGAAGTCGTGCGGCGGTTTGATGGTCTGGGTATCGAAGCGGTGATCTACACCGACATCTCTCGTGACGGCATGATGCAAGGCGCGAATCTGGAGACCACCGTTGAACTGGCAGAGCGTTCTACTATTCCCATTATCGCATCGGGCGGCATCGCCAAGCTTGCTGACATCGTGGACCTGAAGGCTGCGGCCAGAGCTGCTGGCGGCGCAGGCATCATGGGCGCCATCACCGGCAGGGCGATTTATGAAGGCAAGCTCGATCTCATGGAAGCCCAAACATACTGTGACTCTGATGATTAAGGTCTGATTTTTAGGCTTTGATGATTAGGGTCTGATGACCAGGAACAGGTAGTCCTACCATGGCACTAGCAAAGCGTATAATTCCTTGTCTCGACTGTGATAAAGGTCGAGTGGTCAAGGGTGTTCAGTTTGTGGACATTCGTGACGCGGGTGATCCAGTCGAGGTGTCTAAACGCTACTGTGATGCCGGCGCCGATGAGATCACCTTTCTCGACATCACGGCCAGTCATGAGGACCGTGAAACCACGGTAGACACCGTCCGCGCAATTGCGGGTCAGGTGTTCATCCCGCTCACGGTGGGAGGCGGCATCCGCACCCTCGAAGACATCCGCACCATGCTCAATGCCGGCGCCGACAAGGTCTCTATCAATACTGCCGCGGTGAATAACCCTGAGTTTGTTCGCGAAGCTGCCGAACGGTTCGGTTCCCAGTGCATCGTCGTCGCTGTGGATGCCAAACGGGTATCTGCAGAAGATGAGCCGCTGCGCTGGGAGATATTTACCCACGGTGGTCGCAATCCAACGGGCATCGACGCCATCGATTGGGTAAAGCGAATGGTGAGCTACGGTGCGGGTGAGATTTTACTGACCAGCATGGACCGGGACGGCACCAAGATAGGCTTTGATCTGGAACTGAATAAGACGGTGAGTACCGCAGTCAACGTGCCGATTATTGCCTCTGGTGGCGTAGGGGAGTTGGACCACCTGGCAGATGGCGTTCTAAAGGGCGAAGCGGATGCGGTGCTGGCAGCCAGTATCTTCCACTTCGGCGAATACACGATCCGCGAAGCCAAGGAACACATGGCTGCCCAAGGTATTGAAGTCCGACTGGATTAGGGTCTAACCAGGAATTACCCAGGGTCTGACCAGGGCCTAACCAGGATCTGCGAGCGTCTAGAAATCGTCGCGTTGAGCGAAACTGCCGCTGGTGTTTACGCGGCTGCCAGGCTTGAACGCATTCACACCCTTCAGCACATTCAGCGCTTCGTTTAGCGGATAATCCGTCACCAGCACTTCTTCTGCGGAGATCAGGGCTTCCGCCATTTCCTGATCTGATTCCACCACTTCCTCACCATTACCGTTGTCCAGACGACCCGGCAGATCGGCTTCGGTGTATTGGGAAATACTGCGCGAGCGTCGGGTTACGAAGGCATCATCGACGATGATGTCCGGCGTGATGCCCTGGGCCTGAATAGAACGGCCACTGGGTGTGTAGTAAAGCGACGTGGTGAGCTTAATGGCGCGGGAGCCGTCCAGCGGCAGCAAGGTCTGCACCGAGCCCTTGCCGAAACTCTGGGTTCCCATGACCACGGCGCGGCCATGATCTTGCAGTGCCCCAGCCACGATTTCAGACGCTGACGCCGAGCCGTTGTTGATCAAAACGACCAGCGGCACATCCGGTGCTATCGTGGCCAGATTAGCGGAAAACTCCAGATCATTACCTTCCAGGCGCCCCTTGGTGTACACGATACGACCCTGCTCTATAAAGGCATCAACCACCTTGGCTGAAGCCTGCAAAACGCCACCAGGGTTGTTGCGCAGATCCAACACAATGCCTTTCAGCTCGCCGTGTTCCTCAGAGAGTTCCAGCAATTCGGTTTCCAGCTCCTCGCCGGTATTCACGCGAAACTGGGCCAGGCGGACATAGGCGTAACCCGGCTCCAGCATGCGGCTGCGGACGCTGGCGATGGCGATGACTTCGCGCACCACGGTCACTTCGAATGGCTCCATGCCTTCGCGGGCAATCGTCACCGTCACTTCAGTACCTGGCTCACCGCGCATCATGTTGGCGGCCTCTTCAGGCAGCAGTTCACGCAGCGGCTTGCTGTCGATCTGGATGATCAAGTCTCCGGCCTGAATCCCGGCCCGGTCAGCAGGCGTATCATCGATTGGGCTGATGACTTTGATATAGCCGTTTTCCCTGCCCACTTCTATGCCCAGGCCGCCAAACTCGCCGATGGTAGTCTCTTGCATCACATCAAATTCGCGCCCGGCCAGGTAGGCAGAGTGAGGGTCGAGACCCGACAGCATGCCTTTAATGGCGTTTTCCAGCAGGGTCTTGTCATCAATTTCTTCGACGTAGGCCATGCGAATGCGATCCAGCGCTTCGGTAAACATGCGCACTTCATCCAGTGGCAAGGGCAACAGTTCTGATTCTTGTGCCTGTGTCTGGGACTGAGACTGGGCGGAAAGCGGCAGGGCGATTAGCAAGCAAATGCTGAGCGCGCCAGTAATCCTGTTGCGAAGCTGAATCATGGGTTTTTCCTGAAAATTCATTTAACGTTCATGTAAACGTGTAAACGCGTGTATAGCCATATATACGAGTCATCCAATAGTTTCAGTTTATCCCTGAATTGGCAACATATCTCCCCAGGGAGACCGGCGGAAGGTGACTTTTTGTGACAGGCAAAAGCCGTGTAAAACAAGGGGTATTGGCTGGAATTAGTCTAGCCAGGCGGCAGGATTCTGGGGCTCGCCGTTGCGCCTGATTTCGAAGTAGAGTCCGACACTGGGATCACTGCTGTTTATGCCTGATGTGGCCAGCACCTCGCCTGCATCAACCCAAGTGCCGATGTCCACAGCCAGCGCCTCATTGTGGCCATAAAGGCTCATATAGCCGTTGCCGTGATCGAGCACCACCAGCAGACCTGAACCCCTAAGCCAGTCAGCAAAGACTACCTGGCCAGGGTGAATTGCTCTGACCTGGCTGCCGGGATCAGGCGCATAGGACATTCCCTGGCGGACCAGACTGCCGCCGCCGTAGCGCGAGCCGAAGCCATGGACTAGCTGAGCTGTAACCGGAGCCTGCAGTTCGCCGCGGCTGTCAGCTATGGGGGGCACATCGGCGAAAGAACTCACGCCCTCCATGGCGCGGGTGATTTCGGCGATTAAGAGCTGTAGCTCCGCCTGGCTGATTTCCAGCTGCTCCATTTCTGCGCTGCGGTCTTCGATGGCGCTGCGCAGCGAGGCCAGGGCTTGCTCGCGAGCCAGCTTTGAGGCTTCCAGTTCCGCGCTGCGCTGTACCAGTTCTGTTTGCTGATCGTTGAGTGCAGAGAGACTAGCTGTTAGCGACTGCCCCAGGTCTTCAAGCTCGGCCAGAGTGAGTTGGAAGCGTTCAATTTGCGCCAGCTGATAGCGGCTGAAGCGCTGCGCGTAGTGAAGCTGCCTGGCCGCTTCGCCACTTTGTTCCCGGTTCAGCAGAGTTTTCAGGAAATTGCGGTCTGCACCCATGTGAGCGGCGCGCAAGAGAGTCTGCAGTAGCTGCTGTTCCTCTGCCTTGCGGGATTCCAATGTGGCCAGCTGCTGCTGCAGTTCGGCGAGCTCTGCCTGCTTGGCGGCCACGCTGGCAGAGAGGGAAGCATAGGCCTGCTGGGTATTGGACAATTCCAGCCCGGTTTCCCGAAGCCGTGCCTCCTCATCGCTTTGCCGTGAGGAGGCTTGTGCCAGCCAGGCCTGAATTGACTGTATGGCGGCAGAAACTGATGTGAGTTCCCGCTCCGCCTGTGCACGATCCTGTGCCAAAGTGGGTGCAACTGACCAAGACAGCACAATGGCAAGCATGACCCTGTAGCCAATGCGTTTTAAAGTGACATCTGTCACCTTATGCCGCCTAGGCGCTCGCTTGCGAGAGCGCCATGCCCATCAGCACCTTGCCTGTCATCTCATCCGGTATTGGCATGGACATGAGGTGAAGCAGCGTTGGCGCGATGTCGCAGAGGCTGCCTTCACCCAGAAAGACCTGGTCGCTTGCGCCAACATAGACTAACGGCACCGGGCCACTGGTGTGAGAGGTGAGGGGTTGGTTTGTCGCCGGATCAAGCATCTGTTCGACATTGCCGTGATCGGCAGTAACAAGAAGATGACCATTGATCGACTCTATTGCGGCAACGATGCGGGCGAGGCATTGATCGACCACTTCAACAGCTTTAACCGACGCATCGAAATCTCCGGTGTGGCCTACCATGTCGCCGTTAGCGTAGTTGCAGATTATGGCATCGTATTCCCTGGATTCGATGGCCTTGACTAACGCGTCGGTCACTTCGAAGGCCGACATCTCCGGCTTCAAATCATAGGTTTTAACCTGGGGCGAAGGAATGAGAGTGCGGTCTTCGCCGGCAAAGGGTTCTTCTCTACCGCCGTTAAAGAAGAAGGTCACATGGGCATACTTCTCAGTCTCTGCGATACGCAGCTGCGTTCTATTGTTGTCCGCAAGATACTGACCCAGCACGTTGTCCAGTGCCTGTGGCGGGTAGGCGCAGTCAGTTTCGATGTCCGCCGCGTACTCGGTCAACATGACGAAATCCCCCAGCATCGGTCTGGCGGCGCGCTCGAATCCTTCAAAGTCATCATCAACGAAAGTGCGGGTAAGCTCCCGGGCACGGTCGGCGCGGAAATTCATGAACAGGACTACGTCACCATCTGCGATGGCGGCCTGCTCGTCGTGATCTTCGCGGATGACGGTTGCCTGCACGAACTCATCATCCTCATCGCGCTGGTAGGCTGCGTCCAGTCCGCTGGCAACATCAGGATAGGAGTATTCAGCCTCAGCCTCGCTCAGCAGTTTGTAGGCACTGTGTACCCGGTCCCAGCGATTGTCTCTATCCATGGCATAGAAGCGGCCACAGAGTGAGGCAACGCGCCCCAATTCATTGTCCACAAGATAGTCCTCAGCACGCTGCAAGGAGGGCAAGGCGCTTCTCGGCGGCGTGTCGCGACCATCCAGAAACGCATGCAGATAGACATGTTTCGCGCCGCGCTGGCTCGCCAGTTCCAACGCCGCCATGATCTGATCTTCGTGGCTATGAATACCCCCTGGCGACATCAGGCCCATGACGTGCACTGCGGTCTCATTACTCACGGCCTTATCGATAGCGGCGCACAGCACCTCATTCTCATAAAAGGAACCCTCTTCAATTGCCTTATCGATGCGGGTGAGACTCTGGTAAACCACGCGGCCCGCGCCGAGATTCATATGACCTACTTCTGAGTTGCCCATTTGTCCGGCCGGCAAGCCGACGGATTTGCCGGAGGTGTCGATCAGGGTGGTAGGTTGTTCGCGCCAGAGTTGGTCCCAGGTTGGTGTGTTAGCGGCGGCGATGGCGTTGCTGTCGGTTTCTTCCCGATGGCCCCAGCCGTCGAGGATCAGGAGGAGTGCGGTTGCTTTACTGCTCATGGCTTGGCGATTTTCCTGTGGCAAGATTGTGCTGCTGCGAGCCAATCAAAATATTGGGAGCCGACATTATCCAAGAAAGCCACTGGCGTGGCGAGTCTCCAGGAAAGCCCCTGTTCTGGCGCGCGAATCAGGGTTAGCAGCTTCTTTCGCCGGGTTTACAGGTGTATACTTGCTGCCTTTTTTGCCAGCGGGGATTTGAACGCATCGATGTTCATTCCCAAGCTGCTGAAAACACTACAAAATAGTTAGAAACAGTTTGAAATAGTTAGAAATAGATAGAAAGGTCCCTTGGAACAATTCATCGAATTTATCGGCAATCATCTGGTGCTATCCGCAATGTGGCTGGCAACCGTGGCTGCGATTATTTTTTACCATCAGCGCACAGCGAGCGCTGCGGTCGGGCCCCAGCAAGCGGTCATGTTGATCAATCGCAAAGACGCTGTGGTGGTGGATGTGCGGGACAAGAAAGAATTTGATGCTGGGCACATTGTTGACTCTATCAACATACCCCTGGCTAAACTTAAGCAGCGAGTCACCGAGTTGAAAAAGCACAAGGACAAACCTGTGCTTGTGGTGTGCAAGCTGGGTCAGCACTCCGGTGATGCAGCAAAGACTCTGGAAGAAGCGGGGCACAGCGAAGTAATCAGATTATCCGGTGGCGTCACCGAGTGGAAGTCGCAGTCCTATCCCCTGGTACAGAAATAACCAGAGGCAGGGATGTCCGGCGCCAACACGATCAATAATTTCAGCAAAACTTGTAGATAGGAATCACTATGGCAGAAGAAGATAACAACCCACAGGAAGCGGCCGCCACAGGCGAGGGCACCGAGCCGCAGGGTCCACAATTTGCATTGCAGCGCCTGTATCTGAAGGATAGCTCGTTCGAATCGCCCAAGAGCCCAACCATCTTTCAAGCGCAGTGGACACCGAAGATTAACTTTGACATCAAGACCCGCAACACCAAGATCGGGGATGATGTCTACGAGGTCGTGCTGGTGCTCACCGCGGAAGCACAGATCGAAGAAGAAACCGCCTTTGTTGCCGAGGTGCACAATGCCGGTATCTTCACGGTGAAGGAATTCGACGACACTAATCTTGAGCATATCCTGGCGACGGTATGCCCAAGCATCCTGTTCCCGTACTCCCGCGAGACGATTGACTCGCTGGTGGTGCGTGGCAGTTTCCCTCCACTGAACCTGTCCCCGATTAATTTTGAGGCGCTTTATGCCCAGCAGAAGCAGGCAGCTGAACAGCAGGCGGCTGGTGGCGAAGCGCCGGCGCCGGAAAACGTGCAGTAAGCGAGCTCAGCTTCCGGCAGCAAAATTCAATTGCCGCCAGGCTTCATAAACGATAATAGCCGCAGCATTGGAGAGATTCAGGCTGCGGCTTTCTGCCATCATGGGGATGCGTAAAACCCGTTCGCTGCCGATTTCCCGCCTGATTGACCCCGGCAATCCCCGGGTTTCTGGCCCGAAAACCAGGAAATCGTCCTTGGCGAAGGCGACTTCCGCGTAGCAACGGCTGCCCTTGGTGCTGAGTCCGAACAGGCGCGCGCCTCCCTGTTTTGCCCGAAATTCTTCCCAGCCCTCATAAATCGAAATACCAGCAAATTCGTGATAGTCCAACCCAGCCCTGCGCATTTTCTTGTCATCAAGCTCGAAACCGAAGGGCCTAATCAGGTGCAGCTGTGAACCTGTATTTGCAGCTAAACGGATGATATTTCCCGTATTTGGGGGTATTTCGGGCTGAAAAAGTACGATATTGATCAATATTCGACCATTTTTGAGGTGGTTTATATTTACGATGTATATATCTGGGTGCGCTATTGCGGTCCAGATAAATTTACCCAAAGCCCGGTAATTTCGTCCCAGACCGTATTTTGCCCTGTGACCCACGCCGCATTATCACAAATCCTGTTCTCATCCTTACCCTAGTTTATCCCTTCGCTGGAAGTTTTTTGTCTTAGAATTTAGAGACTTAAACGATATTCCTTAAGGGCGTTTCTTAAGTTGTGCCTGCCCTCGCTCGCGAGGCGGAAATAAACCTATGTCGTGAATGCCTAAAACGAGGGTGTGGGGGAGTCGAGCTACTGCAACGACTGCCAAAAGCAAGAGGACCACATGCAGCTACCGTTTTTCAAGAAAAAGCCGCAATCTGTCAGGCTAGATGGCGCAATCCTGCGTGGCGTCAGGCGACTCAAACAAGAGGAGTTGTTGGCGTCGGCAACTGGCGTAAGCAAATCGGATAAGGAAGCGGTCTGATGCAACAGCAGATTAATCTGTATCTGGATGAGTTCAGGGTTGTTAAAGATCCCATTACTGCGGAGTTAATGGGCAAGACCCTGGCTGCGGTGCTGGTCGTGATGCTGACAATTGCAAGCTGGGACCTTAATGAGCAACGGCTATTGGGTAACGAGTTGGCTGCCCTGCGCGAGACGCTGGCTGAAGAGACTCGCAAAACCGAGGAATTGGATGAGCAGCTGACGCGGCGATCACAAAACACGGAACTGACGGACCGACTCACCGAGGCGGAAGCCAGGTATGCGGCTGGTTTGCAAATCAGGGAGTTCTTGAGCGAGACGAATCTGGGCAATGTGGACGGTTTTTCAGAGTATTTTAAAGATCTGTCGAGGGCCTCTATCGACGGTCTGTCAATTACTGCGTTTCAGTTCACCGATGGCGGTGAGCAGGCCACGATGTCCGGGCAGGTGCGAGACTCAGCGATAGTGCCGCGATATGTGCAGAACATTGAAAGCGGTCAGAGTCCACTGCGAAACAAAACGTTTAGCCCATCAATTAGTAGAGCAGAAGTTGAATCGCAGATTTTCACTTTTGAATTGAGTACCACCAGTGAATGAACAGTTGAAAGAAAAAATTGATCTATTGGTCAAAAATCTGGAGGCCAGAAATCGGTCAGAGCGGCTGTTGATTCTGGGCGTGGTGCTGGCAACCGTTGTGCTTGGGTATTTAACGTTTAGCTTCGATCCGCTGCGGGCAGAGATCGGTAGCTTGCGCAGTCAGGTGAGTGTCGTGGGCAGCCAGATCGCGGCGCAACAGCGGGCCTCAGCTGCCATGCTTGAAACCAGTCAGCAGGACCCGAATCGATTTGCCAATGATCGCCTGGCGGTGCTCGCGAGAGAACAAGCTGTGCTGGATGAAGAGATCAATAATCTGGCAGGGAATCTGGTTACGCCGGACGAGATGACCGCGATCCTCACCACGGTGCTGGAGCGCTTCACGGGGCTGGAATTACAGACTTTTAGCAATCTGCCCGCAGAGGCGCTGCGAGAGGATTTTACCGCTGACAATGTGACTGCTGAGGAAGCCTCCCTTGCCGGGGATTCAAGTCTGTCCGGTCAGGTGTATGCCCATGGCTTGGCCATTGAGTTTCAGGGCGACTACTTCACTACGTTGAAATATTTGAGATTTTTGGAAGAGATCTCAGGCAGTTTTTTCTGGGATTCCATTAGCTTTCAGCAGCTGGAGTGGCCGGTTGCGAAGGTGTCCCTGCAGATACACACGCTGAGCACAGACCAGGGGTTTATCGGTGTTTAGATCTTGCTTCACGGTGATATTACTCGCGGGCGCTGCACAGTTTGCCACGGCTGATGTGATTGATGGTGAGAATTTAATTGATCCGACGAGGCCGCTGTTTTTTAGCCGCGGAGAAACGGCACCAGCAGGCGTGGATGTGTCGGGCCTGATCAGTAACGTGAACGCGTCGAGCTGGGACGTCAGCTTCATCAGAGCCAGCGGAGCGGTGCCGATGGCCGTGGTCAACAGTGAGCGCGTGACGATTGGGGATTTGGTTGGTGGAGCAGAAGTCATTGAGATTGATCGCAACAGTGTGACGCTGCTGGTCAATGATGAAGAAACGCGCATTAGCATTTTTGATACTGCTCTGAAGAGCCAGGCGCAGGACTAGTAGGCTAAGCCAGGAATAAAACGAATGAGGGAGAAGGTGGTGAACAGTCAGACCGTACGAGGCATCAAGCGCGGCAGCGCGATGTTGTTCGCATCCCTGAGTATGCTGCTGGCAACCTGCACCAGTCGACCGGCGACTGTTCCCAATACCGAAGTGCTTGCCGACATTCAGGTAACACTGGATCAGGCGGTCGTGAAACTGGAAGCGCCCACTGAGGCATTGACGGAGGATGAGGTGGATCTGCTGGACGAGCTGATTCCCTCTCTCTCAATCGATGAAGCGCTGCTGACTCCCATGGAAGAGCGCGTGTCCATCACTTCACCCAATCTGCCGGCTGATATTTTCTTCAACAGTCTGGTGGCTGAAACGGAATTCGGCGTGGCAATCAGCGCCGATGTGGATGTCAATATCAACCTGAGCCTGCCCGATGTAACCATCGAAGAAGCGATGGACACCGTCGCGGATATTTACAATCTGGACATAACCCGGCGCGGTAATATTTTTTCGGTGCGCCCCGGTGGATTGCGGACCCGGCAGTTCACCATTAACTATCTAAACGTGCAGCGACAGGGAAGTTCAAGCACGGCTGTCACCGGAGCGGGTGGTGGCGGAGTTGGCGGAGTTGGCGGACTTGGTATTGGTGGCATTGGCGGGGGGCAAGGCATCCAAGGTATAAACAGTAATTTCGTCAATAGTGCTAACAACGGTGCATTCGGCGGTGGGCTGGGCGGAGGCATCAGCGCGGGAAATTTCGGTGGCGGCGGCATAGGCGGTGGCATAGGCGGGGGCAGCGGGATTCAGACTTCCACCAGCAGTGATTTCTGGTCTGACCTCGAATTTGCAATTTCCAATCTCACCGGGGTTGAGAGCAGCGGGGCGAGTTCAGGCAACGCCGCGCCTATCGGAGGCGGCATTGGCGGCATTGGCGGAATTGGCGGTGGCGCCGGTGCACGCAACCAGGCCAATCTCACCGAGGAAGGCAAGTCTGTGCTGGTGCAGCCGCTGACGGGCATCATTATTGTCACGGCTTATCCCAGAGACCTCGAGCGCGTCGAGCAGTTTATTGATGCCGCGCAGGAAGCCCTGCAGCGCGAGGTCATTATTCAGATCCAGTTTCTGGAGGTCATCCTGAACA
>Ga0181558_10001432_pt1 | contig 22934 bp, 22 predicted proteins | sample 011ome_22_FD_133754 | JGI IMG/M metagenome (GOLD analysis project Ga0181558, IMG submission 133754) | Coastal salt marsh microbial communities from the Groves Creek Marsh, Skidaway Island, Georgia - 011507BT metaG (megahit assembly) | ecosystem: Environmental > Aquatic > Marine > Intertidal...
AGGGAAGACCACAATGGCCTTGGCGTGATACAGGAAGTAGAATTTACGCAGAAAGAAGTAGTGAAACTCAAAGGATAGATCGGAGTCGGCATAGGGGTTAACACCCTGCTCAAAGGGTAGGCTAATCCCGAGTGCAATTGACTTGCCACCCGCTTCGTTCGCACCCTTGTTTGCTGCTTCCATCATCCCTGGGCCACCACCCGAACAGACGAAGTATTTCTGATTATCGGGGTTTTTCTCGGACCACTCGGTCAGTTTGGCCGATAACTGCACCGCTTGGTCATAGTATTTTGAGAGGCGGGCAATGGACTGTAGTTTGGCTAGTTGAGCGATGTCCTCGTCGGTGCGTTCGGACTCGCCAGGTAGTTGGGCGGAAAATTCATTGAGTTGGGCATCAGCTACTGCAGAAGGTTTGGGGCGGGCAGAACCGAAGAAGACGATGGTGTTTTCCACGCCCTGCTGCCTAAGGCGGACATCCGGTTCCAAAAGTTCGCATAGCACCCGAATCGACCGGGCGTCATGACCATTGAGGAAGTCTTGGTTATCGTAAGCTTTCTTTGGGTTATTAGGCATGAACTGAATCATGTTCCTAAGGGGTCAATTGGAAAGAAAAATAGAAATTTATACTAAAGTTCTAATTTTGCGTGCCGACTATGCATAGTAGCCACAAGGATGTGGCCTCAAAATATTGGTTCGATCCACAGGAGGTTGATTGGAATCAGCATACTGCCAGTCGTTGGCATATCACATAAGCTGTGAAAGATATATTTAACCTTCATTCAGAAAACCAATCACATAATTGCCCCTCAGATTCTGTAGAATCTTTCGATAACAAGATCATTAAGTTCCCTGAATCAAGCAGAGAGGATTATTGCTCTCATGAAGAAGTCGGGTTTTGGGTGGATCGTCTATTGCAAATGCCAGATGAGGATGTACTCAAATCTCTGCCCGATGTAATGTCTTCCGACCTTGCTGAGGTTCTTATTGAAAATGAGTTGGTTTAGTAGGCTGCAATGATTGAACTGCGGTTGCCCACATCCATATGCCTATGGATGGTTTTTTCCTCATGTGTTTTTCATAATGAGGACGGCATTGAGGTAGCACATGGAGAGCCTGATAGGGGAAAAATAGATAACAATGTAACCCTGTCTCCTAAGATTAAAGAGAATAGTCTTATACTACTGAAGATACATTCTCAATTTCCGAAACCAGTTGATAGCTATCCAATCGTTGAGTCATCAACGACTGCTTACCAAAAAAGCGGATTACTTTATAGGATTGGTTTTGACCAACCGTTTACCGGACTTGTAAAGGAGGTAAGTGATGGAGGCAGTTTAATGATGCAATGCACTTTTCTTAATGGAATGCCTCATGGGAAAATGAACAGGTTTGCCCCAGATGGAAATATTTTGATGGAAGCCTTATTTGTGCAAGGGGTTCTATCGGGAACCAGAACAAAGTGGTGGGAGAACGGCCAACTCAAGGAAGAAGAGTATTGGGGAGATGGGGAGTATCAGGGGAGAACAAATTGGGATAACAGTGGACGATTGATTAAAAGGGAAGTTGTTCCGAAATCCTAACTTTTAAGAGCAGGCACAACTTTGTTTCCTTCGATTATTTTATCGAGAAACTTACCGAAATCTCCGATTCGAATGACTGATAAATTATTCACTGACTCGTTTCGCTCAATCTCCCTTAGTGAGTGAAACGCTAAATCTGATAGGTCATCTGGGCAAACAACCGTAAGGAAGTCAGCTTTCAAATTATTGTTCGTTGTATTTAAAACAGAAATTAGGGAATCTCTTGAATTATCATCCCAGTAATTTCTAATCTCTACGCCTAGTTTTAGTGATGGTACCCAAATATCACACTCGTTTGTTTCAAATCGGCATACGATTGGGATCTTACGTAATTTAAGTTTGTGCTCACAAATATGAATTAAGTCCATGATTGTGGCAGAATACCCCATGAGTGATTCTTTCTCTCTTGAAACTAAAGAATTAAGATATTCAACTATATCACCACGATGTAATACCTGTATGCGCTCAAGGGCAAAACCCCTTATTTTAGGATCAGGAAATAGTGTTGAAAGCGAAGGGGTGATACGACTGAACCCATTCCTAGTAAGATTATTTTCTTGCTGATGCAAAATCTCCTGCAAATTTGAAGGTAATTGGATTGCATGTATCCTTAGGTCGTAATTTCCATTCTTCCTTGAAAGTGCTAACAGACTTTCTCTCATCCAGTTTGCAATTAACAAGGCATCCGCATTATCGCGATAACCGCTTCCTGCAATCCCGTTAAGATGTTTTAGGAAGTTGATTGTTGAGTCAGCACTAGGATCATAAAGGGAGGGGTGACTATTAATAATACTACTAAATTGTTCGATTAATTTTTGGTCATCAGTCCAATCTCGCCTCCGCCGATGAAATATAGGAACCCCAAGTTTAGAGGCACTTAACTTATTCTTAGTTGTTGAAAGCGATGACATGCAAAGTTAAATGTACTTATTTCTAATAGGTGATTATCTTTATTCAAGTAACTAATTCAACCTTTCGTGCATAAGCTGCAATCAGAATGACTCGCTGGCTATTCCTCATAATCTGTCTTTCTGTTTATTTACCCGTTATAGTGTTTGCAGAGGATGACAATAGAACGGGAATTCGTGGCGAAATTATCAGGGTGATTAAACCGGGAGTCTTCGACTACCAAGTAGATGGGTACATCTTAAGGCTGAGAGCTTGGGGAGTGGGATTTCCGAAACGAGGGCAACCCGGTTTTAATGATGCCCTTGCATTTACTGAAAGAATTTTAATTGGTTCTCCAAACAGTGTAGTAATTAAACAAGAATTTGACCTTGAAAACCTCAAGGTTGCAGATATCGATTTACCGAATATTTCTACTACTTTTAGTAAGCTCTCAATTATTCAAGGAGTGGGTTGGCATAATGAAAAAGAGAGCGGTCGGTATGGCCCTTTTGTCATGGCACAGTTAAGGGCTAAAAGAAAAAACTTAGGCGTGTGGGCAGATGATTTTAATTATTTTTCTGAAAGACTAAATAATCATACACCTTTTAATAGCCCTGTTATTCCCAAAGAAATTAAGAAGCAGTTGTCACTACCTACTATGCGCTATTGGGTGACAGGATTTGGGAAAATTCACCGCCCGGGATGTTCTTTCTATGAAAGAGGCAGAGGGGAACTAAGCAGTAGACCGACTGGGGAAGATTGTAGAATATGCGGCGGTGCGGTGGGTAAATAAAATGTCGTAAAAGGAACAAGTTAAAATCAGCCGATGATAGCCTCGGATAGCTCCTCTTTGGATTTTAAGCCGACAATCGTTTGAACCAAAGTACCATTTTTGTAAAGTAAGAGAGTAGGAATGGACTGCACTCCGTTTTCCTGAGCTAGTTCAGCATTGTCATCCACATTGACTTTATAAATCTCAACCTTCTCGGAAAGTTCAGAATGTAGTTCCTCAAGAATTGGACCTATGGCTTTGCAAGGACCACACCAAGGGGCCCAGAAGTCTACAAGGACGGCCTTGGATGATGAAGATGTGGCTTTCTCGAAGCTATCTTTGTTTAAATTAATTATGTTACTCATGATTCGATTAAATACTAGTAGTTAAGAAGAATAAGCACGATTAAGCCTATGGAACCGCTAAATATAAGAAGATCAAATAGAAGAAATAAGATGCTCGGTTTTGCCTTACTGGCTGTATTGGTTGATGCTCCTTTTTTGTCTTTTTTCTTGGTAGACTTTGTAGCAGGAACATCCTCAGGGCTTTCACTTGGTTGATCAGGTAAAGAGCTAACGGGGGGGGCAGGAGGTGATGCAGGAGTAGTAGTGGGAGTCGCCGGAACAGGTGCAACACCAGGAGAAGGCATGGGGGGTGTCGCTGATGAACTTAAGGTCGGAGGGGGGACTGGTGATACGGGTGCAATAGGTGGACTGGGAGGAGGTGGTGTTCCTGGCCCGGCAAAGGGGGAAGTGGTTACTTTTAATTTAGGCCCTCCAGAGGTTGCCCCGACTGCAGGTGCTCCAGGGACTTTCAATTTAAGTGCAGGTTGAGGAGAGGGTGGTGGAGTGGGCTGACTCATAATCGGCTAATTAAATGCGTCAGGTTGAGGAGTTTTTTGATATTAGATCTGAGATCTCTTCTTGTGAGGTTTCTTCAAGTGCTTTCCCTTTTATGGAAAGGTCTTCCATGGTCTTGAGTAAGGTTTCAGTCATGCGGTCGTGAGTCTCTTCAGAACCTCCAAGAATTGAGAATTTATCAGCCTGTGTAATCCTTTTATGACCGTCTTTGCAGTCTAAACCAAGGCCGAGCAGGTGTGCCATAACCTTAGGGTCTTTGTACGGAATTTGAGGCATGAAATCTCTCTTGTTCATAATATTATATAATTCGGATGAAATGTAAGAGTCAACCTATCAAAATCGATGAATATATCAAAGTTCAAAACCTAGCTAATTTAACTCCGATATTAAAACTTAGGTTGTTTTCTTTTGCAGTATTTCTGTACTCGCTTAATGAAAAATCCCATATCCATGACCAACCCGGTCTTATTTGCAGAGCAATTCTCCATAGAGGTAAACGATTGTACTTAAGGTCATAGCTTGCCAAAAAGGTGGTCGTCATTTTTTCATTAACAAGTTTTTTTGACTCAAATTTTATATATTCTCCAGTATTTAAGTATCGATGGTACATAATTTCTGCCTCATGGAATCGCCCGTCTCGAATACCAATCCCCAATGCATGCCTGTGGCTTTTTCCCGACCTTAAATCTACTTTTGAGCGGGCTTTTATATTGACCGTCGAGTCTGGTAAAAACAAGAGATTACCATAGAAAGGTCGCGACTTCATAGCGTCTCCCCCTTTAATCTCCACAAGGTCATAGAAAAATTGAGCGGTTGCGAGCCGCCTATATTTTTTATCCCATTCTCCTGACCAGTTATGCCTCCATCCGAGTCTTACTACCTCAGAGGGAGATATTTCAGCAGTTTTTGAATTATCAAGAAGATTCAGAGGGTCTAAATTGAGATTTTCGCTCGAATAAAAGGAAGAATAATCACGGAGATCTGCGTCCCCGTTTAAGCGAACAATCCTTCGGTGCCCCATAGAAAAATTCATGGAGTGAATCAACTGATCGACTTCGAGCATTTCAGATCCTACCTGCTTGGTACCAGTTAGATTGATTATCAAATCATTACTCCACTCACCAAGTGTTCTTTTTTGCGTAAAATCATCTAGTTCGTACTCGTTGTGCCTAAAAGCGATGGAGGGAATAAAATAGATGCCATCTGCTAATTTCAATTTTTTCTGCATTCGATAACCTAAATCAAATTCTTCCAATGACTGAGCGGTTGCCCCTTCACTGTTCTTTAGTTCTGAATTTGAATACTGTATAGATGAAGTATGATAAAAACCTAATGCAAGATTGGGACCGGTTCTCATAGCAACCTGTGGAGACTTTTTAATCATGCCTTCATGATTGTTGATCTGTTCGTTTGCTAAAAAAGTAACAGAATAATATTCTCCGTTATGGGTTATTTCAGCAAATGAATCATTCCACTGGTTTTGCTCAAAGCGATTTCGTTTAAAATCTCTATAAACTTCAGAATCACTGTCCCATTCTGCCTTTAGGGCTACCCGTACGTGGTTTTGAATCCGATGTATAGAAGATAATCGAGTAAAAGCACGGTTGTCCTTAATTCGATAACCACCAGAATCCAGACCAATGTCGGTAGCTTGGTCACGAATCCAGCCACCATGAAATTGAGTTTCCGAGAAACCATTTAGCCTTGATGTATAGTGGGAGAATTTAGGACCAAGAAAAAGTCCACGTTTTTCAAATCCATAGATTTCTAGCTCTGCCTTTCTTCCTTCTGTTAATTTCCTGCCTAACTCTAAACCGGAATACCAACCAAGCGACCCTTGTTTACCAATCTTAAGTTTTGGCGAGAATGAATATTCGTCATTTTTGAACGAATAATTAGGCAGTTCTAAGATAGAGAGTTCGTTAAAAACAAGATTCGGTTCTGTAAGGGCTAGCATAGTTGAATTGAAATCATATGAAAGCTTTCCAATTTTAATTCCCGGATCAAGAGCATGGGGTTCATTCAGATACATGCTGATATTTGTAGCATTAAGATTCCCGCCTCTTTGATTAATTTCTCCGGCTTCAACAAGAAGATCGCCCAAGCCCATGCGTATATCACTCGCATTGTAATCTCCGAGATTTAATGAATAAGAAATTTGATCTGCGAGAATTCTCATCCCGTTTTGAGTTAGTACCACCGAGCCTTTCGCTTCAATATGATTGGTTGAACGAGTCCATCGCATCACATCGGATACAAGAAGAAGCGAGCTAGAGCTTAGACATACATTTCCTTGAGCATGTATGGTCGAATTATTTTCAGAATAGGAAAAAGAATCTGCATCCCATGAGTAATCGGTCAAAGAGTTGCCACCTACACACTCAAGACAGAAGAGGGGGATCGCCAAGAAAGTTAAAAATATAATACCAAACACCACTTGGAGAAAAAATATGATAGGTTTCTTTGGCGATAAAAAAGAAATATCAAAAACAATTTATCGTTCTTTCTTTATTTAAAACTCACTAGCCGTAATGATTAACGAAGTGAAGATGCAAGCCAGTGAGATCGAGTCCGTAGTAAGCGGGCTGACCCATGACCCTCACCAATGGCTTGGTATGCATAAATTGGGCAGGTCAGGCGGCTTAGTCGTTCGTGCCTGGGATCCTGGTTCGCTTTCAGTTGATTTGATCAATAAGGAGACAGCTAAATCCATTCCGATGAATTGCCTCCATTCAGCAGGGTTTTATGAAGTGATTCTCCAAGATTGCAGAGAGTTTTTTGATTATTCTTTTTTATCCACCTTCAAAGAAAGTCGTGCGGAATGGATTGACCCCTACCGCTTCCTTCCTTCGGTTACAAATCAGGAGATAGAGGGGTTTAATAACGGATGGGATCGAAGGCCCTTTGAGAAGTTGGGTGCGATTCCAAGATCGATGAACGGAGTAGAGGGAGTAGGTTTTGTGGTATGGGCACCTTCAGCTATTTCTGTACACCTTGTTGGAGACTTCAATTATTGGAACACAACTTCTTTACCTATGCGTTCTCTTGGTAGTTCGGGTTGCAGGGAACTTTTTGTGCCCCGTGCCAAAACTGGAGATCTGTACAAATACAGAATTGCAGGTTGTGATGGTGTTGTAAGAGAGAAAACCGATCCATTCGGCTGGAGATTTGAGTCTCCAGCAGGAAACGCTTCGATTATTGAGGATCGTTCACAAAAAAGATCCTCCTTACTTAGTTTCAACGAGAGTGCCCCCAGAAAGAGGCCAATCTCCATTTATGAAATGCACATTGGTTCCTGGAAAAGGAACCAGAACACCAATCAACCGTTATCCTATCTAGAATTAGCGGATGATCTCCCTTTGTACCTCAAAGAAATGGGCTTCACTCATGTGGAATTCCTTCCACCCAGTGAGTACCCCTATGGGGCTTCATGGGGATATCAGGTAACAGGATATTTTGCACCCACATACAGGTATGGTACTCCTGCTGAATTTTCATACCTTTTACACTGTCTTCAAACCGATGGGATTGGGGTAATTATTGACTGGGTTCCAGCCCATTTCCCGTCCGATGAATTTGCATTGTCTCAATTCGATGGTACCTGCCTGTTTGAGCATCAGGACCCAAGGATGGGTAGGCATGCGGAGTGGGGAACTCTTTGCTTCAATTATGGCAGGGCAGAGGTTAAGAGCTTTCTCGTAGGGAGTGCAATCGCATGGCTTGAGCGGTTTGGAGTCGATGGATTTCGGGTCGATGCCGTCGCTTCCATGCTCTACCTGGACTACTCAAGGAAAGAGGGTGAATGGTGTCCTAATAAATATGGAGGCAATGAAAACTTAGAAGCTATCGAGTTCCTTAAAGAGTTTAATCAAGCTATTCATGAAGAATTTCCAAATGTTATAAGTATTGCTGAGGAATCTACTTCATTCCCTCAAATCACTATGCCTCCTGAGACTGGTGGTCTGGGATTCGACTTCAAGTGGAATATGGGGTGGATGCATGATGTGCTCGGTTATTTTTCGTCTGCTCCAGCTGATCGCTCGGGGGCACACAATCAATTAACCTTTGGTGCTATTTATCAGTTTTCGGAAAACTTCATTCAAGCATTCTCCCATGACGAGGTTGTTCATGGTAAAGGCTCATTGGTCAATAAAATGAACTTAGCCTATCAGGAGGACAGAATTGCCAACCTTAGGGCTTTGCTCGCACTACAATGGGTATGGCCTGGCAAAAAAACTATTTTTATGGGCTGTGAAATCGGCCAATGGTCTGAATGGGACTTTGAGGGCTCTGTAGACTGGGCACTCTTAGATTTTCCTCTTCACCAAGGCTTAAAGAAATTGGTTTCTGATTTAAATCACATGTATACAGGTCATCCTTCATGGGCTAACTTTGACCATCAGCCCGATAAGTTTTCTTGGGTTGATTGTAATGATGCTCATGGGCAAACGCTTTCCTTTTTAAAATATGGTAGTTATCCAAAGGATACATTACTTGTAGCTTGCAATTTCTCGGGTCACTTGGTGCATCGAGATTGGGGGTGCCCGCACCCCGGAAGCTGGGAAGTGATACTTGACACGGACGCTTCTTGCTATGCCGGGCAGGGTTTATCAGGTGGGGTCAACTTTGATTCCTTCAATGAAGCGAGAAATCAACAGCCATATGGACTGTCTTTTTCTGTTAACCGATGGAGTGTTAGAATACTTCGATTATCTCAGGGGAATGACTAATTTTAAATAAGCCCTGCATTGGCGAAACTGTAGTAGCCTACCTTGTGGGGACAGTTCTCGATTTCCCCAATAATTACATGATCATGGAATTCAATATCAATTAACTGAGCAGCTTCGGAAATTTTCTTGGTTACTTTTAAATCTGATGCACTTGGAGTAGGGTCACCACTTGGGTGGTTGTGAGCGAGAATGACGGCCGTACAACCATGTCTTATTGCAGGACGAAAGACCTCCCTTGAATGAACCATACTCCCAGTGGCGGTACCAGAGGTAACTTCCTCAAGTTTAATAAGTTTATTTTTCCTGTCTAAGCAAAGTACCCAAACTTTTTCAATGGTTTGATAACGACATTCCAGTCGTAAAATTTCCCAGACTTTAAAAGGATCATCAATTGGCGGGTTCAACACCCTAGGTTTTTGCATGATACGCCTAGAAATTTCGATAAGTACCGAAAGCTGTAGGGCTTTGATTTTTCCGATTCCCTTAACTTTTTGAAAATCGGTTACATCCCATCTCAGTAAACCTGCTAAAGAGTGTGCATCACAAATTAAATCGTCTGCTATTTCCAAAATATCTTTCTGTGCTGTACCAGAACGTAGCATAATAGCCAGCAGTTCCCGGTCCGATAGAGATTGTGCCCCAAGAGCTTCCAGTCTCTCTTGCGGACGCTCATTGGGTGGAAGGTCAGCTATTTTATTTATTCGATCTCTCGGAGTATCCAAACTAGTCCAACCAATAATTGAAAAGTTACTCAGGTAAATCAATTACGACATAAGAGTCGCGTTTCCTTTGGGCCAACCATTTGTTCTGTTCCTGAGTGTCGATTTGAGAGATTAACATCCTTTCGATGTCAAGTCTTACATCCTCTATGGGTAAAACACCAGCTGGGCTTTCGTCAGAGACCAAAATTATGTAGTAGGCGACTTTCCCAGACTTGGCAACTGTTCCGTCATCGAGCCGAACCAACTGTTCGATTGCAAAAGGTTCTGAAATTTCTCCCTTTTTTAAAGCAAATGAACGATCCCTAATCACAGCATTCCGTAACTCGGACCGCTTAATCATAACTCCCCAATCGCCTGCATTTTCTTTAAAGGTACTTTGGCCATATTCTTTGGCGATCTTGGTAAAATCTTGCGCGTTCTTAATTTTAGATCGTAAGAATAAGGCCTTTTTCTCAATTTCCTTTTTAGCTAGGTTATTTCCATCATCCGAGAGAACGATCTCACTAATACGAATTTTCCTCTCAGTTCGGAACTTGTCTTGATTTGCTAAATAAAAGGCTTCTACTTTTGCTGGGCTAATTTCTTCTTTTGAACGCTTCCTTTTAGCAAGCATGTGCATGTGAATAATGTTTTGCTTTATCTGCTCTCTATATTCTAGTTGAGATTGACCATTACTCTGTAGCACATCCCTGAAAAGTCTGCGGTTGCCATTAAAATTCTCCAAAAGCTTTTTGTTGTATTCCTGCTCTATGTAAGCTTGAGGAATGGCCATGCCTTGTTCATCAAATGCATCAATGGAGAGAAATTTGTCTACTTCACCATTTACGAAATCCTCAGCCCTTTGCTTTTTTTCCCTTTCGCTGAAGTTGAGCTGATCCATTTTTCGTTCAATTTCTCCCCAAGTAATGATCCTGCCATTAACCTTGGCTACCACGCGATTGATTTCCTGAAGTTTGTCCACATTACCTAAAAGTGATGAGCAAAGACCAAGATAAGCGGTGGCAGAAATAAAAATAATATTACCGAAAATTTTTCCCATGTTGGTGAATTTTGAGAAAGGAGATGATTTCCTTCAACTTTAAAAAACCATCTTTGTTAGAAAGTTGAGGAATTTTTCCAGCTTTCCTGAGGAAACTCTGTTCTTTATTGGGCCCCCTTTTTACTTGCCTGAGAAAAAGTTTGTCTTCGGAGACCTCAACCTTGTCAAGTTCGGCCTGTTCGGCAAGACACCTAATTTCATTTTCCATCAGTAATGCCTGGACTGACTTGGGGAGAGATCCAAATCTATCGTTTAATTCCTCTTCAAATTCCTTGATTTCTTCAACATCTAAAAGAGTAGCCAGTTTTCGATAGGCTTCAATTCGCAGCCTAGCTTCGGGAATATAGTCAGCCGGGAGAAAAGCTTCGGTAAGCGTCCTGTTTTGATGAGAGAAAGCTTCAGTTGAGTTGTCCCAATCGCATGTGAAATCTAGCTTAACCGTTGCAACTGGCCTGAGAGACTTAGGATCACCTTTAAGCCTGGAGACGCTCTCTTTCAGTAATCTACAGTACATTTCAAAACCCACACCGGCAACATGACCACTTTGTTCACTCCCAAGTAAATTGCCTGCCCCTCGAAGCTCTAGATCTCTAAGTGCAATTCTGTAACCGGCTCCAGTACTTTTACTTTGCCTAAGTGCAGAGAGTCTTTTCTTGGCTTTATTGGCAACGGGCATGTTTTCATTTACAAGAAGATAGGCATATGCTTGGCGGGTAAATCTTCCAACACGGCCACGTAGCTGGTATAGTTGGGAGAGTCCAAACTTATCAGCCCCATCAATAATGATGGTGTTACAATTAGGAATATCTAGGCCAGACTCTATAATTGTCGTACACACGAGAATATCTATGTCTCCAGCCACAAATTGAGTCATTACCTGCTCAAGTTCCCCCTCAGCCATTTGGCCATGTCCCACGCAAATTCTAAGGTTCGGGAATTGGATGCTCAGTCTTTTGGCAACGGATTCTATGGTTTTTACCTTATTGTAAAGGTAGAATATTTGTCCGCCTCTACGTGCTTCTGTTTCGACTGCTCGTGAAATCGTCAATTTGCTGTTCTTGAGAACCTCTGTTCGGATAGGTCTTCTGTTCGATGGAGGTGTTTCTATGGTAGTGAAAGACCGAGCACCAATCATCGCAAAATAGAGGGTTCTTGGAATAGGGGTAGCACTTAGAGTAAGAACATCCACTTGGGCACGAAACTGTTTCAGTTTTTCCTTATGCTCGACTCCAAATCGTTGTTCTTCATCAATCACGATCAATCCAAGGTCATTAAACTCGACATCTTTGCCTAAGAGTCGATGAGTCCCAATCAATATATCGATCGCACCAGATTTTACCTGTAAAAGAATTTCTTCTTGGGATGATTTGGATCTAAACCGACTGAGCATCTCTATGCAAACTGGGAAATCTGACATTCGTTCGGTGAATGACCTGAAGTGTTGCTGACACAGAATGGTAGTAGGACATAAGAGGGCAACTTGCTTGCCATCCATAACGGCCTTGAACGCTGCACGCAGTGCGACCTCAGTCTTTCCGTACCCTACATCACCGCATACCAGGTGGTCCATGGGCTTGTCACTCTCCATGTCAGTTTTGACATTTTGAATAGCACTAAGTTGGTCTGGTGTTTCGGTATAGGGAAAAGAATCTTCAAATTCTTTTTGCCATCTGTCATCAGGAGAGAAGGCATGTCCTTTTTCCGAATCTCTCTTTGCCTGCATCCTCAAAAGATCAGCCGCCAGATCTAATGCGGCTAATTCTGCACTGCGTCTAGCATTAGTCCAAGATTTACCGCCTAGCTTAGCAAGTTTAGGTTTTGATCTTTTAAGTCCTACATACCTTGAAAGCAAGTGGGATTCCTGTAGTGGAACATGAAGCAAAACGCCATCAGCGAACTCAACTGTGATAGCCTCTTCATTGGAATCATCTCGGTCAATCTGGCCTAAACTTTGAAAAATACAAACGCCGTGCTGTAAATGAACAAGGTGATCCCCCTGCACCAATTCTGAAAAATCCAACGCGTGATCAACTTCTCTTCGATAGACTTTTGATTTGCGTGACCTCAACGGACGTCTGCTTCGATCTCTCCCGAATATCTCTCGAGAAGTTACAAGAACAAACCCATTCATGCCCTTGGTCATCCAGTTAGAAAAACTGGGAAATTCACTATTGTTTTCGTATACAAATCCGTCCCTGAGGCCCACTTCAATGATGGTTGGGGCAATATTTTTTGCACCAAACTCATCAAGGAATGAAAGTATGCGATCTTTTTCTGATGGTGCTCCAATAGCGAATATCAGATTAAACCCAGAGTCCGAGTAATTGATTAACCTGGATAAAATCTTTTCAGGCCTCGCCTTATTTACTTCAATGTTTCGAGATAGAGAGTTCCCCGTTATTGATAATGGATCGATGAAGGGGGCCACTTTTATGTTTGGCGATTCACTGTTTATGAATATCCCACTTCCTCCATTTATCTCACTTACCCCAAGGTAAAAATCTTTTGCTTGGTTACTTCTTTGCCAAGCCAAGGAAAAACTTGCTTTGCTCGCTGTCTCGAGAGTTGAGTCATGCATGGCAAGAGGATGTCGCTGTAGTGCATTTTCTGGCTCATGGATATACCAAAATACGGAATCTGGCAGGTACTTAAAGAATTCACCTTCTTTCTTTAGTTTATCATTTTGGTCCAAAGAAGATATTCGTAGTTCTTCAAGTTTATGGGTCGTTCTCTGATTTGATGGATCAAATACCCGAATGTCCTCCACTTCATCGCCAAAGAAGTCTACACGCACTGGATAATTGCAATTGACGGGAAAGATGTCGATCAACCCTCCGCGAACTGCAAACTGTCCCGGTTCTTCACAAACGACCTCAGATGAGTAGTCAAGAGTGCTGCCTAGTTGTTCAATTAAATCACTAAATGAATATGAAGCTCCGCATTGTAAGAAAACTTCACTTTTTTTCTGATCCTTAAGAATTGGACAGGGTGAAAGGATAGAATCAAATGTGGCCGAGATTATAATTTTCTCTTTAGACTTACTCACCCCCGCCGAATTTCTTAAGGCGGATAGAGCGGCCAAGCGATCGCATACCCGATCATGAAAGTCGGGGTTGGTTGTAGTGGCTGGAGAGTCGTAGAGGTGAAATTCAAACTCACCATCTGGCTTAAAGTGTTCAGCTAGAGCGGTTACATCTTCCCCTAGTTCTTCGGCGTTACTTATTGAATCACCAATGATTATGCAAACATCGTACTCTTTTCCCAACCATGTATCTGCTATAAAAGAGGCAACGGCTTGCTGGGGGAAGTTTGGGAGAAACAGGGAGGGTTCTGAACTCGGTATCTCGATTCTCTTCACTGATCCGCAACCAAAACCTACTCCTTGTTGATTAAATTAATAGCAATACTCGCCGCTTTTTCCTCGGCTTGCCTCTTGCTGGAACCATGGGCTTTGGCAAGTGGTTTCCCATTGTGGTGAACCTCTATCGAGAATTCCTTTTGATGGTCGGGACCACTTTCTTTGAGGATCTTGTATGATATTCGGCAAGTTTTTGAATTAGCCTGAAGAATCTCTTGCAGTCGTCCCTTTGGATTAAATTTAAAATGATCTTTTTTTAGTGTTTTCTCAAATTGTTCCACCCAACTTAAAATTACCTTTTGTGCTGCATCGAAATCACTATCCAAAACAATTGCTCCAATGACAGATTCCAATACATCCTCTATTAATGAAGCACGATAGCATCCATCCTTATTTTTTTCAGATCTTGCGGCAAAAATGAATTTTTCAAGGTTTAATGATTTTCCAATTTCGGCAAGATTACTTCCACGGGCAAGAATAGCTTTTTTTTTGCTTAATTCTCCTTCATTATTCGTTGGATACTTTTCGTAAAGCCATTTAGATAAAGTTGCACCTAGAATCGAGTCCCCAAGAAACTCGAGTCGCTGATTATGAATAAGGTTTGGGTCTTCAGAGCAGACAGAAGGATGCGTGAGTGCCATCTGCAGTAATGACTTATCGGAAAAAGTATAACCCAAGTATTCTTCCAATTGGTACAATTCCTCAAAAACCATTACGGGCAAAACTGGGTTAATGCTCTAAACTTGAATAAACTTAGTAACGAATTCCCTGGCGAATGCTCGGTAGGCCAGAGCACCGGGACTTTGGGGTTCATACTCAAATATGGTTTGGCCGAAACTGGGGGCTTCACTAAGTTTGACATTTCTGGGTATGGCGGTGCGAAATACATTGTTCGGATAATATCTATTTGCTTCCTGCCAAACTTCAAAAGAAAGTTTAGTCCTTGGGTCGTACATGGTCATTACAATCCCACCAAGTTCCAATTCGGGATTAATATTATTTTCTTTAATAGTACTGACCACACCGGTTATTTGCCCCAACCCCTCCATGGCAAGGTATTCCGATTGTAAGGTAACAACCAAATGATCTGCGGCACAAAGAGCATTCATGGATAATAGACCAAGGGTAGGGGGGCAATCTATCAGAATGACCTTTAGTCCATAATGATTCTTTAACGACAAGAGGCATTCCCGTAGCTTGACTAAATATCCCTGTTGTCCACTCAATTCCAACTCAGCAGCAGCAAGATCTAGTTCAGATGGCACAATCCAAAGGTTCTTTCGATTAGTTGAGATTACACGGGTTGCCAGGTCTCCACCACGAATGAAAGGTTCATAAACCCCACACCCTGGTTTTTTCTCCAATCCAAGGGAACTTGTTGCATTGCCCTGTGGGTCCATATCCACAAGTAATGTGGGGATTCCCATGAGTGAGAGGGCGTGGCCTAAATTAATACAAGTAGTCGTTTTACCGACACCTCCCTTTTGATTTGCTATAGCTATTGTGATTGCTGGCATTACCAGTAAGATGAGAAAGTATTTGCTTTACCTAAGGCAAGCATTTTTAGGCACTTATCCATTGAATGCTTCGTTCTTTAATTAATTTCATTCCATTCCGGATCGGGGGAGATAATGGAATTTGCGAGCAATTATCATTCTCTTCCATTAGGTGCCAGGCAATGGATGATAAACCAGCAGACAAGCTTAGTGGACTAGCTCCGCCGAGCCTCGGGTTGATTTCCACTAGGTGGAGTTGCTCTTCTTTATCTACTAATACCTGGGCAAGGATATGGCCATGAGCACCCTTGACATGAAGAAAAACATCTTGCATTGCTTGCTCCCACTTGGGGTGGGTGAAAACAGTTGTCTCGTGAGACTCTCCTTCAACTACACGGTTTCGCCATCGCAGCACAATTCCATGACACCTGCCTTGCTTGCTTACCCAAGTTTCAGCAGTAAATTCCTTACCTCTTATAAAGGGTTGGAAAATTGGATTCTTAAGCAAATAAGCACATTTTTCTGCTTCCGACACGCTAAGATCCAAGCCGATATTACAAGCACCAGTCCCATACTTTTCTTTGACTACCCATTGACCTGAGTTCTCATCTTCAATCGAGAGCTTGGTTTCGATTGGTGAAATTGCAGAGTGTTTCCATGTTTTATAAAACTGGAATTTATCTGAGCATGCTTTTATAAAGTTGGATCGTGAAATCCAGACCTTTACTCCGCATTGTTGCAGGAGTTTCGCTCGCTCTGACCAATATCCGAGTTCTTGATCACGCGTAGGCAATACATGGGTGATCCCAAGCTCCTCCAGGTACTTTTTTAATTGCGTGTCAGACAAGTGATCGATGAGCGGCATTAAGCGAAACTCTTCTACTAATTTTGCTGCGAAACATTCAGGATCTGAGTCTGTGCCTATAACTTTCGAATCAGGGTTAAACTGCCTAGCTTGGGCAAGAACTTTTTCATATAACCCGATTTTAGCCGAAAGAGAGGGAAAAAGGATTCTCGGGGGTGAATGCACAGTATTTTACTCAGATTGCTGGAAATATTCTTCACTCAGGCACGATGCAATTATTGCATCCACCCATTTTCCTCCAATTGAAGTTTGATCACGCAGAATTCCATCACGTGTAAATCCAGTTTTTTCAATTGTATCTACATGATGTATCCTGTGTGCATAGGCTTCAGTAGAAAGTTTATGCAGGTGAAGGTGCTCAAATGCGACGAATTTCAATAGAGAAAGAAATATAGCAAATTCGTCACAGTATTTTGATACATTGGAAGTACGACTTGTCTCAAGAAGGAATGAGACTTCCCCTCTTTTATTCTCCCAGTTTAAGTGGACCAAACCACCGTAACCTATAAGACTATTTTGCATGCAAAATCGAAAAAGAATTTGCTTTGGGGCTTTGCTATTAAACTCAGAAACCACATTTTTTTCAAAGTATTCTCTCTGCTCAATTTCAGAAATTTTCTTACATTGACGCAAGGCATCCATTTGGTCATTTCGCCAAAGTCTAATGGATTCTGCATCCTCCATATGTATAGATGAAATATTGTAATCCGAGTCCCGCCAGATACCTGAGTCAAGGATTGCGTAACCTTCCTTGCCACAAGCAGTCATTAGGAAAAAAAAGAAGCCATGTGCTCAATAACGGAATGCTGTTGATTAGTTGTCATACCTGGGAATAGTGGAATGCTTAAACATCCCTTAAAATATTCTTCAGCACCGGGCAGGCTTTCGATGTGGGTCAATTCCTTAAAATAAGGATGTTTGTACAAGGGAATGTAATGAACCTGAGTCAGGATGCCGTGTTCTTTAAGGAACCTGTGAAGATCATCTCGTATCTTTGATTCGGAAAGGTGTATAACATATAAGTGCCAACTGTGTCCTGTTGAAATACCAGGCAAAGTTACTTTTCCGGTAAACGGAGGTCGACTAAGTTCAGTATTATATGTTTGGGCTAATTTTTTCCTTTTGGCAACTTGAGTGTGAATTCTACTAAGCTGAGAAAGTCCCAAGGCTGCCTGGATATCAGTTAATCTGTAATTCCACCCCAGTTCAATTTGTTGATAAAACCAAGGGGTTTCATGACTTGATCCATAAGGACGGGTCATTCCATGAGACCTCAATCTCTTAATTTTGTCTGCAAGTTCTTTAGAATTGGTTAAGACGGCTCCTCCTTCTCCGCAACAGATATGCTTAACGGGGTGAAAACTCAAACATGCAGATTCAGAAAATTCACAGGCTGCGCTTGCAATTGAGTTTCCGTCAACACCTTCTCGATAAGACAGGATAGAGTGGGAGGCATCCTCAATCAATTGATAGCCAAATTTTTGGCCGAGGTGAAAACATTCCTCTAGCGGAGCAGTCGCACCGCTTAATGAAACAGGCGCAATGAAATTTGTCTTATTTCCTGAAACTTTTTCTGTAATAAGGATGCTGGACTTTAGAGAGTCTGGGCAAATTAAGCCTGACTTGGGATCTACATCACAAAAACGAACTCCTCCACCTGTGTAGAGCATAGCATTGGCCGTAGCTGAAAAAGTAACAGCAGGGATAACTGAAATTGAACCTGGACCTGCCCCAAGACTTGCATAGGAAAGATGCAAAGCAGATGTTCCATGCGAGCAGGCCACAGCGTAATTGACATCTAGAAGCTTGCTCAATTGGTCTTCGAACTCTTCTACCTTAGGTCCTTGTGTAAGAAAATCAGAGCGTAAAACCTTTTGAACAGCCTCGATATCTTCTTCCAATATCTCCTGCCTGGAATAAGGAATAATATCCATAAATTTATTATTGATATTTTATAGCGAATTAAGCGAGCAAAGATTAACGAAGGATACGCCTTGCTTGGGAAGTACCAAGAGTTTAAGTGTATATCATGGTCGTTGTAGGTTCAGTAATTGCAAGAATTGGAAGCAAGCGATTAACTTTTAAAAACCTGCTGCCCTATAAAGGTGTCCCACTTGTTCTTCATGCTTTGCAGAAGATGCTTCAATCCAAGTTATTTGATCATATCGTACTCTCTACAGATAGTGAGTTAATCGCTCGCACTTGTATGCATCTCGAGGGATTGTCTATTTTGAAACGTCCGGACGAATTAGCTCAGGATCAAGTTCCTTCCGTCCCCGTATTTCAACATATAGTCACAAACTTCAATTGTGACATTCACTTGAATTATAACTGTAATTTTCCTGAGTGCCCTCAAATTGTTTTTGAGCAAGCGATAGAAATGGTTGCTAGGGAAGGTGAAGTCCTTTCAATTCCTCATGCAATTTGGGCCCAAACTAAATCATGCTTGGATAATTATGAAGACCCCTTTCATATTACTGCAAAGACCTTTCCTGCCCCCGATGTTTTCCCGCTAGATATTCATGAAATGGATGATTTATTGAAAACATATAGAGCACATCAACCTGCCTTAGTGTGGTAATTTTAAATTTTCATTAAAGATTTGGTAATTTGGTACGACTATTCTATCTGAATCATCTTATTCCATGGAAAAATTAAATTCAGTATACAAACTTGTGATCAAGGGCTTTTGTTTTATCTCCCTTGTGCTTTTTTCAACCCCCTTGGCCTTTGGGTTCTTTAAGGATATTGAGACGGACACCCAGACGCAGTCGGTTCGGGGTTACCTAGCTTTTCATTCACCGCCCAAGTTAGCCTTTAGCCCGTTAGTTGCGAGTGCAGACAGGGGAACCCTTCTCCGACTAGGGAATCCGATCAGTTCATTGACGGCATCATCCACTGATGATGTGAATGCTTCTGATCAAGTGGAGTTCCCCTTAACCGCATATGGTGACTCAGATACTAATCAATCTGCTATTTATCAAATCCCGAAGATTTCCGAGGAACCTGTATTGGAGTCGAGCAACCCTAATCTTCTTCCTCCCGCCGACCCCTTTGTTGCTCCTCAAACCACATCTTATGGTTCCATAAACACTACTGATGAACTTATGAAAGTTTTTGAAGAGGAAATGGACAGCACTCGCTCAACAAACCAGACTGGCTTTCAATTTTTACCTCCTTACACTCTCGAGCGTGGAAACATGCTAATGAAATCAGGGGCAACTTACACAAGAATGCAGAGGGACTAACTATGAGACCAATCATTTTACTTACACTTTTTGCTGCGACTTTGAGGTTCCTCTCGGCTCAAGGCTCCGAACTCAAGTCAATAGACGAAGTAATTCAGGGCATTGACTCGCTTCTTGAGCAAATCGATCAGACCAACGAAGAATCTAGCATTATACCTTCAGCGAATGAGCCATCCGTCAAGGATGGGCTAGGTCGCTCCTTCAGAGTCGAGGATGAACTTCTCCCCGAACCTCTTCGAGGCAAACCATCTCAGGATAATTCTCCCAAGCCTGTAGAAACGAGTCTGAAATCAAGTGCAACCGCCCAGATACCCCCAAGCCAAACTCCGTTAAATTACTCAAATATGAGCCTTGAGGAGTTATTGAAAGAAGTGGATATGCTGAATGCACCTGACTTCAAATCCCTACTCAATCTTGAGTCATCCATTCCCATTGATTCCCTTCCTCGCATACCCCAAACCACCACAGCAGAGAATTCATCAGATATTTTAGCACCATCCACAGAGTTTTCTACCACTGAACCTGCAAGCCCTGTGGTAACTAACCTCCCACCACAAGCCACACAGCAGACCGATAATGTAGTTGCGGAAGATTATGTTGTACTTGGTGAAAGTATTGACCTGGAATTAAAAGAAAAAATACGTGAAGCAATTATGTCCACAAGGCTTGCATCGGGAGGGTCAGGAAACCCCTTTGTGACGCGTTCTGTACACAAAGCCACTTCATATTGCAATCGGGTCTTGGGTCGTCTCAACGCTCCTTTTTTAAAGCGATACCGAAGGGATATTCTCCTCTCTCTTATTAATATGCATGACAAAAACCAGGCTTGGGTAGACTCTGCTAAGACATATGAACGATTCTTGGAAGAATTTTCATCGGATGATGATTACCCTTTCGAGCAGCACGAGGATGCACCTGGCATACCTGGACTCCATGCCAAAGTAGGTAATGCATCAGAATTAATAAGTGGGTTTAAGAGAGGTGCACCCACTATCCCTGAAACGCATATTAGGTTAGGTAAAATTTACCGAGAAATTGGAGCAACTCGCATGGCACTAAATAAGTTTTATGATGCCATAAATGCTACTCTAACCTTGCCGTATAATGATGCGTTTACAAAAGCTGAAATGAGGAAAGGAAGGGATTTTGAGTCTCGCAAAGACGAAGAGGCCAACCAAGCAATGTTTGAAATAGCTGAAACCTTTCTTCAATCTGAGGATTACGATAATGCAATAAAGTTTTACGACCGCCTGAATCGCCTCGAGCAACTTGATGATTCAGACCGTTCTATTGTGCTGTACAAGAAAGCTTCAGCTCACTTTCGCCGCGCCTCGCATAACCTTAGCATGCAAGAGAAATCTTCCAGATCCTCAGGAGGAACCCAGCAAAATTCTCTTTCTTTCGAACAAACCCCAAGAGCCGACTTCGCCAGAGTTAAAGAAATTTTGCGAGGTTATGGCACTCTTTTTCCAGCAAGCTCTTACATTCCAGAAACTCATTACCTCCTTGCACTTGCCTACGAACACCTGAGCCAGGATGAAGAATCCATTGCAGAGTTGCTTAATTTATTACGCGAGGCTGAGTTTAACCCAGATGCCTACATTGCTGAGGAATCTCTCAAGCCTGAGAGGGACCGGGATATATACAAGGTTGATCAAATGAAAAAAGTTTGGGCTTTCTGGAAGAAAAAGACAGGGAATTACCTCGCTAATAAATACTACGAGGATGGTAAATATTTTAATGCCTATCGTATCTATTCTGCTCTTCGCCCTGTTGATGTAAGTCCATTCTGGCAAGTTCCTTTACTTTACCAGATTGCCCTCTGTGAGGAGAAACTTGGTAACTTTGTGCAAGCCACAGAAACCTATCTTTCTATAGAAGATTATGTTGAGTCCGCCAAGGAAGCGAGGGAGGATTTAGCCAACAGTAAATACCTAAACTTTGTGTTCGGTATGGCAAAATGGAGAAGAGACCAACTAGAAGACACTCGGGAAATTAGACAAGCAGTTAACCGATTTGGAATATACTCATCTCCAGCAAGATCGGCTGAGTTATAATTTTGGGGCTTACAATTTATAAGTTTTATATCCAATGGAGCCTGAAAAAGTCTTACAAACCCATCTTGCTTTGTGTAACGAAGTTCATGCCCTTCTTTTAGAAGAGAACACTTGGTTAAAAGTACAAAAAAAGGTTCCAGAAATGGCATTTCTAAACAGAAAAAAAGAGATTGTCACCAAACTGGAATCTTCGCTAACTAACTTGAAAAAGTTAAAACCTGAATTCTTTTCTCCCTTTGACGATTCTAAGCGCCTAGTTGGAGAGTCGCACTCGAAGCTTCTAAAAATCTTCTATTTAGACAGAGAAAACGAAGATATGCTACTGAAGTTAAATCAACCTGAGGACCGCCAAACTTTTCATCGATTTGCCCCTAGTAAAAAGGAAATTGACGAAGCACACCCTGGCAACCCCAGGTCCTAGTCTTCGAGTCCTTCTTGTGTTTCAGATTTCAGGTAATTGTTAATTTCGCTAGGAAGTGATAATGCGCTTTCATGGTTAATAATAACGCCAGATCCATCTTCGACTCTGGTATGCGGGCAAATTTCACCATTAGGTAACCATCCTTTCGCTTCAATCAGTTTCCCTCTCTCAAACAAGAGTCGTAATCGAAGTATATTTCCATCATACCAAAAATAGCTCCAACCATCCAGTTTGCCATTTTTATACTCTTGCTCGGAAATTCGAACTCCCTTTTCACCCCAACTGGTAAAGACTCCGTGCTTCCTGCCCAATTGATAGGCACCACGAAGCGATATTGCCCCTAACTTACTCCATTGGACGAGAGGTCCTTCCCGTACGCCTTCGTAAAAGGAACAAAGCAGCCGTGCCGTATTGTTTCCATCAAACTGAGCATACCACCCGGTGTAGGCCCGGGAACTACCGTCCAATCTTTGTTTGCCATTTTTTTGAATAAACCCCTCATACGGTAGGGACTTATTTCTCATCACAAACCACTTGCCTTGATACGCATCCGCAAGCAAAGCTCGATAAACCCTAGACTCACCATTGTCTATCCCGAAAAGAATGGAGTTTGGTAAGCATAATAGAATTCCACCACATAAAAATGAATGGAATAGATAGGATAAATTCACAAGTTATTTATCCTATGAAAAAGTTTGAAAGAAAAGCTAAATATTATCGCTGTATGGCGGAAGGAGAGGGATTCGAACCCCCGGAACCGTTTCCGGTTCAGCGGTTTTCAAGACCGCCGCATTAGACCACTCTGCCATCCTTCCTAAAGAAAGACAAAATCTATACACCAAATTAATAAATCAATCAAGCAACCTAATAGCCTTGGTCGATTTATCTTTTTCTAAAG
>Ga0181558_10001433_pt1 | contig 22910 bp, 22 predicted proteins | sample 011ome_22_FD_133754 | JGI IMG/M metagenome (GOLD analysis project Ga0181558, IMG submission 133754) | Coastal salt marsh microbial communities from the Groves Creek Marsh, Skidaway Island, Georgia - 011507BT metaG (megahit assembly) | ecosystem: Environmental > Aquatic > Marine > Intertidal...
CGCATTTCTTTTCCTTTCAACATATCAATGTTATATACCGTAGTGTTTTGACCACTTGCAAACTCGTCTCTGTTTCCATAAAGATCTCCAGTTGAAGAGTTAGAAGAGCCATCAGTATATACGATATTTGTTGTTGTTTGAGAAGTTGACTCTGACATAAGTACTGTCATTATCAGACTCTCCTTGTTGGCGAAGCCTTCTGCTTCTCCACCTAAAAAGCTCCATGTACCAGATTCCATCATTGTCTCAACAACAGTATAAGTGTACTGATCTATAATCAAACCTCCACCTTCTTCAGTCCACGTAGTTGTTGTGTTCAATACCGTTTCCCAAGTCCCATCTTTCGTGAAATTAAATGTCGCCTTATTAACTGTAATATTACGCGTTACTGTGGCAGATTCACCATCATCTGTCGTTTTAACTACTCGGGCTCCGTCATTATTATCCAATGTAATTGTAGTCTCTGTAATTACACCATCAGAATCGGATGTTTTTGTATAGCTCGTCCAACTGTCAAGGTTATAGTCTCCAGCAACACGAGCCTTTCCTGAGCTAAGGCTAATAGCAGGATCATTCTCTCCTTTTTTACAAGAAGGGGTTACGACTAACAAGCCTAAGCCGATCAAAGCAATTAGTGATTTTTTCATTTTGCTTTTCTTTAAGTATTAATAATAGGTTGTAAGCTCAAAGGTGAAGAGATTTTAGGAATCAATGGAAAAAAGTACGTTGAATAGGAGTATTAAGGGCACTAACCAAGAAGCAATCCGACACCAAAACCGAGGAGAATTGCAACTAACTTGATAAAGTTAACACGATGCCCTTCTGATGATTCAAAGATAATCGTCGTGGCTACATGAAAGAACATACCGATCGCCACTGCGAGCAACCAGTTCAAAGAAGCGTCAAAAGTTGCACTCACCCATGTTCCAACCAAAAGTCCAAGTGGGGCCATTAACGCAAAAATGGAGAGGTAAATCCAAGAATGAATTCGTTTAACACCATAAGCATCCAAAATCGTCTTTAAAGCAACCGCAACGGGTATCTTATGAATGAATACTCCCCAAAATAAATCATTCATCATATGATTATCATGATGATGATGATGCGCTAAGTGATGATTAATAGGAATAGACTCGATAAAGGCATGTAAACTCAAACTGACCAGGATCGCTATGGGAAAATGACTGATTTTGTTATCATGAACGTGGGTATGACCATGCTCAGCTCCCTTAGAAAAATATTCCAACACAAGTTGCAGAAAAAAACCGAGGAGTATATAATACCCCGTATTTTCCAAGGTCTGATATGACTCAGGAAGCACATGCGTAAAAATAATCGTAAGCAAAAAACCTCCAGAAAAAGAAAGCAACAACTTTATATTTGCGGAACGTTTAAGAACTTCCACCAACCATCCGCCAAGAATAACGGAAATAATAAATATTGCTATTTGAAACGAAATCGACACTCCTTATTTTTTCTTTTTAGCGATAATTATCAGTCGATCTGAATTATTATTAAATGGTTCCAGATCATAGTTTCCAAAAGTATGTTCAATTGAAAAATTGGCTTGACTAAGAAAATGCTTAAAGTCTTTTAACGCTAACAACTGCACCTTTTCTTGATAATGATAGGATTTACCCTTATCGTCAAAACGAATATGTTTGACAACCTTACCATCTATGATTTCTTTGGATATCTGGAATTTTAATTCATCCCGCTGGATTTCTTCACACTCAACTAAATTAGCCAGTACCTGATTGGCATTGAAGAAATCAATTACTAAATAACCATCTGATTTCAATGAGGCACTTATAGCCGCGATAACTTGCTCGTTTTCGGCCTTATTCTCAAAATATCCAAAACTCGTAAAGAGGTTTAAAACAACATCAAAATTTAATTGATCTAATTCATCTCGCATGTCATGACGAAAAAAACGAAGGGTTTCATTTTCGAACTCTTTAGCATGTTTAACACTATTTTCAGAGAGATCTACACCTGTTGTATCATATCCTAAAGAATTCACAAAGATCGCGTGGCGCCCTTTTCCGCATGCTAAATCCAGTACGCGCGCTTTTTCACCAGGATTTAAGAACTGGAAAAGATTTTTTATAAATCGCTCAGCCTCAACAAAATCTCTCTTTTTGTAAAGCTTGTGATAATATGTCGTATCAAACCAAGATTCGAACCACTCTCCCATTCTTATCTTTTTAGAATTTCAACGCTCCCTTTTTGAAACATTGTTGCAAAAATACACGAGAATTATCTTAAAGCAAGAAAAAAATTATCCATATCGCAATTATTAGGAAATCAAGAACACCTAATCAGATTTCGATATTCAAAAATTTTCCTTCAAAAAACGCAATAGCAGTGTCGAAGTACAACGAAAAATATTCGAATAACGGATATAAATGCATGATTCTCTAAAAATCGTTGGTTAAACGGAAATTGATGGAATTAATTTTTATATTTGTTTCTATTGCAAGACCTGTGGGGAATATTTTTGAAATATATAAGCAACTAGAAGAACGGAATGTTATCATTTCCTTCAAAGGAGTGATGACTTCTGAAATTTTGACGACCACTCTTCAAATCATGGAGTCCCGAATGGACAAATTGGAAGAACGTCCAAAGATCCGTAAAAAGGTCTTTAACGTTTTAGTGGAATGTCTTCAAAACTTATATCATCATATCGATGATGATATTGACGACAAGTCAACTCCCCAGAATAAGCGTAATTGCTTGTTCATGATCGCGCGTGAGAACGCTGCCTATATTATTACGACAGGTAATTATATCAAGCCAGAAGATTCTCCGATCTTGGAAGAGAAACTGGATACGATTAATGGTATGACAAGAGATGAACTCAAATCATACTACAAGCAAGTATTGAACGAAGGTACAATGTCTTACAAAGGCACTGCTGGACTTGGCATGATTGATATTGCTCGGAAATCGGGCAAGAAATTAGAATATGACTTAACACCCATTAACGAAAACTTAACCTTTTTTAGCCTATCGGTTAGAATACAAGAGTAAGCATAATTTAAAATTGTATGGAAAACTTAAATTTGGAAGGATCAGCAAAAACACCAACGGTTACTTTTGACGGTGGAAATGGAACACTAGAATTAAAAGGAAGATCCATCCCTGAGAATTCAATTGAATTTTACAAGCCATTAAATGACTGGATTGATCAGTATGCGACAACTCCGCAATCAAAGACGACAGTGGATGTAAAATTAGAGTATTTCAACACTTCTTCATCTAAATGTATTCTTGACTTGTTCAAGCAATTAGAGAAGTTAAATCAGCAAAACACTGAGGTTCATGTGAACTGGTATTACGAAGAGGATGATGAGGATATGGCAGAAGCCGGTGAGGATTACCAAGCAATCATCGATTTACCGTTCAAAATGATCGAAGTCGAAGAAATTTAATACTTGAAAGTACAAAAGACAGTCGGGGTAACCGGTGGTATTGGTGCGGGGAAATCAATTATTTGTCGCATCTTTCATGCCATGGGTTACCCCGTTTTTTATTCTGATGAGGTTGCTAAAAACATCATCAATTCAGAACCTGATGTAATAAAATCGATAACCGAATTATTTGGCTCAAAGGCATATGAAGGTGGTGCTTATAATCGAACATTCATCGCTCAACAGGTTTTTGAAGATCAAAACTTACTCGAATCCCTCAATCAAATTGTACACCCCGCAGTACGCCAAGCATTTGCTCAATGGAAATCTGAGCAAGACGCGCCTATTCTTTTTAATGAAGCCGCTATCTTGTTTGAAACAGGGATGCATAAAAACTATGACTTCATGTTGCTTGTTACAGCCCCAATCGAAATCAGAATCCAGCGTGTAATGGAGCGTGATCAAGTTTCAGCCGAAGCTGTTCAAAAACGAATGGGCAAACAATGGTCGGATGCTAAAAAAATGCCTTTAGCCGATTTTTGTATCGTCAATGACGACCAAACAATGCTGCTCCCCCAAGTATTAGACATTATCCCTAAAATTCTCGAGTAATGAAGATTTATGACGCAGCTGAAATAAGGCAATGGGATCAATATACCATTCAACACGAACCCATTTCGTCAATTGACTTAATGGAACGCGCGGCTGGTTTATGTTGTAAACATTTGTTGGGTGTCTATTCTTTTAATGATTTTCATTTTATTTGTGGTATGGGTAATAATGGCGGTGATGGCCTTGTAATGGCCAGAATACTTCATCGGTTGGGAAAAAAGGTGAACATCAGCATTTGTTCTATTTCCGAAAAAGGCTCAGCTGATTTTGAAACCAATTTAAAACGACTTCCTGCAGATATCTCTATTAATTATTTAGGTGAGGAAGACACTTTTAATACATCAGCCGAAATCATTGTTGATTGCCTTTTTGGTTCAGGACTTAATCGACCCGTTGAAGGATGGCTTGGCAACCGCATTGATGAGGTAAACAACTGTAAAAAGCCAATTGTAGCAATCGATACACCTAGTGGGCTGTTCGTAGGTGACAACTCGTCTAACCCTCTCAATCATATCATTAAGGCAAACTATACATTTAGCTTTCAAACACCAAAATTCAGCTTCCTATTTGCGACATACGAACGTTATACGGGAATTGTCAGAATCATCAATATTGGTCTATTGGAAGCTTTTACGACAGATGCGCTAGCCGAAATTATTAAACCGAAATTATTCAAGGCAAAAAAACGTTCACAATTCGACCATAAAGGAAAAAAAGGATTTTTGACTTTTGTAGGAGGGTTTGATAATATGATCGGCGCTGCTGTCCTATCCACCATTGCAGCCTTTCGCGCTGGATGTGGATATGTAGGTGTTATTTGCGATGATCAAGGCAAACAAGCACTCTTTTCTCGCGTTCCAGAAGCCTTGTATTTAGGCAATGAATTTATTGGAGTAAATGAAAAAACGCGCGCTATAGCCATTGGACCGAGTTTGGGAACGAGCGATAAAAGTAAAGCGACCTTAAAAAAAGTCTTTTCAAGCAATCTTCCAATTGTTATAGATGCAGATGGCATAAACCTCTGCGCTCAAGATTCCTCTCTTTTAAAGTCGTTACCAAAAGGAACCATTCTCACCCCTCATTTAAAGGAGTTAGAGCGCCTTATCGGAAAAGCAAACTCACCAGAAGCTTTTCTAAAAAAACAAATCGCGTTCTCAGTAAAACACCAAGTTTTTGTAATTCAAAAAGGCGCTTGGTCTAAATTAACAACTCCGAATGGTAAGGTTTTCATCAACCCAACGGGTAATCCAGGAATGGGTACTTCTGGAATGGGTGATGCACTGACGGGAGTAATTGGCTCATTTTTAGCACAAGGATTTACGCCCATTCAAGCAGCCATACAAGGAATTTATTACCATGGTAAAGCAGGAGATATTGTAAAGCAAGAACAAGGCGAAACAGGTATAATGACCAGCGATGTCATAGCAGCCTTACCAAGAGCCATAAATGGCTTTTAGATTCTGAAATTCAATCCGAGCCTCAACCCAATTCCATACATATGGTGTACACGTTTAAAGGTATCCTCAGAATATGTATTCCCTAGGTGTCGTCTATATTCAGCAGACAAGGAAATCCCCATTGTTTTGAAATAATAGTTCATTCCTATTCCACCGCTCGCCATCACATTGATCTGAGTAAAATCATCTTTTATACTTGCAATAGGCAAATCAAACGGTTCTCCATCCGCAACACGATACGCGACGTCATAACGTCTCGATAAAATATTGATCGGTGTAATCCCTGCAAAACCAAAAAACTGGATATCGTCTCCGACGGTGTAGCGTAATTTTAAAGGTATCCCAACTTGCATATAGACATTGGTATAACTGAAGGTAGAGTCAGAATCAGCAGCACTATAATCATAGGCCTCTCCATGTCCAAAGAAAGTGATTCCAGCATCTACGGAGAGATGATTGGTTAAAGGCATGAGTATGCCTAAACTTACTCCGCCTGTATACATTGGAATTTCATCGTTTTTATTCACGTGGACATCATAAACGGATTGATCTTCAAAAGAGCGATATGCATATTGCATAAAACCAGAGACGTGGTAGACAGTGCCCGAAAGGCTATCTTTATTGAAGGTATTGACCCGTTGCGGCCTTTCCTGTTTGTCTTTTTTATCTTTTTTGTCCATTTCCCCTCCAGAAATTTGAGCAAAACCTGTTTGAAATACGAATAAGACGAAAATAAAAAATGTTGTTTTTAAGAATATGTAATTTCTCATGAAGGATTTAATTACGATAATTAATAGCTTTACAAAAATAGTCAAAACTTAGCGTTTGACTTAAATGCAATTGATATGAAAATAACATTCAACGCTCCTGCAATTTTAACATTTTGTTTTTTATGTGTAGGGGTCTATATACTGAACCATGGCATTGGTTTATTCACCGATTCATTTATTCTTAAACCCTATTGGGAATTTAGTGAGTTTGGATGGTATTTCCGATTATTCTCAAATACACTTGGTCACGCCAATGCCGAACACCTCATTGGGAATCTTATGTATATCTTATTACTTGGACCATTGGTTGAAGAGAAATACGGAACAAAGAAAATGATTCTTTTATTGGTTGCAACGGCGCTCATTTGCTCCTTTATACACTTAACTTTTTCAAACTATTCGCTTCTTGGTGCGAGTGGAATTGTTTTTATGTTGATTCTTATCGCATCATTGGTTAATATTAAAACTGGTGAGATCCCCATTACCTTTATCCTAATCGTTGTTTTATTTATAGGAAAAGAGATTTTGGGTATGTTTCAGGATGATAACATCTCACATACCACGCATATTGTTGGTGGAATCGTTGGTGCGGTTTTTGGATTTACCTTAAACGGTCGGACCAAAAAAGCTTCAAATCCGCTTACCTAAATAAACCCTGGTCAAACCACGTTAAGAAAAAAGAAGAAAGCCTTGTAAAAGGGCGGTTTGAATTTACTATTTTTACATAGAATTAAATTGAATTATGCAGGAGCTATCAGATAAGGAAAGAATTGATTTATTAGCCAAAAAATATCAGGCATTACAAACTGAGATACACAAGGTCATTGTTGGTCAAAATGATGTAGTCAACCAAGTGATCATGTCTATCTTTAGTCGCGGCCACAGTCTTTTGGTTGGTGTTCCTGGTTTGGCAAAAACATTGTTGATTCAAACGATATCAGATTCATTGGGATTAAGTTTTAAGCGGATACAGTTTACACCCGATCTTATGCCTTCTGACATTGTTGGATCAGAGATTCTTGATGAAAGCCGAAATTTTAAATTTATTAAAGGTCCTATTTTCGCCAATATAGTTCTTGCTGATGAGATTAACCGTACACCTCCAAAAACGCAAGCGGCTTTGCTTGAGGCTATGCAGGAGAAAACGGTGACTGCTGCGGGTACAAAATATGAAATGCAAAAACCTTTCTTCGTATTGGCTACGCAAAACCCCATAGAGCAAGAAGGAACTTATCCTCTACCGGAAGCGCAGCTTGACCGTTTTATGTTTAATATTTGGGTAGATTACCCAACTTATGATGAAGAAATCGCAATTGTAAAAAGTACAACTGCAGACACCAATACGAGTCTTCAACCAGTCTTAAGTGCTGAAGAAATTATGTATTTCCAGAATTTGGTAAGACGCGTTCCAGTTCCGGAAAGTGTTTATGAATATGCAGTAAAACTTGTAGCTAAGACACGGAAAAACTCCCCATTTGTGCACCCTTTAACTGAACAGTATTTAGATTGGGGAGCAGGACCGAGAGCATCTCAGTATTTGATTATTGGTGCAAAATGTCACGCAGCAGTCCATGGAAAATATTCTCCAGACATCGAAGACGTCAAAGCCGTTGCTTACGCCATTTTACGTCACCGTATCGTTCGGAACTATAAAGCCGAAGCAGAGGGTTATACGATGGACAGAATCATTGATGAATTAATGGCTTCATAGGGCTGATTTGAACATTCTCTGAAGTACTTCTAAACAATGCCTTCTAATTGCTGCGGTGATTTCAAGTTTTCCGTATCTTTGCCTTTTTAATTAATATCTGAAAACATGAATTCGTTGACTGCAATTTCGCCCATTGATGGTCGTTACAGAAGCAAAGTAGAAGCTCTCGGAAATTATTTCTCTGAATATGCATTAATCAAGTATCGCGTGCTTGTTGAAATAGAATATTTCATCGCATTGACTGAATTGGATATAAATGCCTTATCTACTTTCCCTTCAGATAAAAAAGAAGCTTTGCGCGATATATATCGCGATTTCTCAGAAGCTGATGCCGAGCAAATCAAGACGATTGAGCGTACAACAAATCATGATGTTAAAGCGGTAGAATACTTTATCAAAGATCAATTAGAAAAATTGGGCTTAAATAAATATGAAGAGTTTATTCATTTTGGTCTGACATCTCAAGATATTAACAATACGGCTGTGCCACTCTCCTTGCGTGATGCTATTCAAAACGAATACATTCCATTGCTAAATGAGTTAATTCTAACCTTGAACAATTTAGCTCAAGAATGGAAAGATATTCCCATGTTAGCCAGAACTCACGGACAACCAGCCTCCCCTACTCGTTTAGGAAAGGAAATTTTTGTTTTCGTTGAGCGTTTGGATGTTCAAATGCGTCAATTATTAGCTGTTCCCTACTCTGCAAAATTCGGTGGAGCAACTGGAAATATGAATGCGCACTTTGTCGCTTTTCCTGAAATTAACTGGGTCGAATTTGCGAATAAGTTTGTAAATGAAACGCTAGAGATTGATCGTAGTCAAACAACTACTCAAATTGAACACTATGACAATACAGCTGCTTTATTTGATGCGCTGAAGCGTATCAATTCAATTATCATGGATTTAGACCGCGATATGTGGACCTATATCTCCATGGATTATTTCAAGCAAAAAATCAAAGAAGGCGAGATTGGTTCTTCTGCCATGCCTCATAAAGTGAATCCAATTGATTTTGAAAACTCAGAAGGAAATATTGGAATTGCTAATGCATTATTTGAGCATCTGGCTGCGAAACTTCCTGTTTCCCGATTACAGCGTGATTTAACAGACTCTACTGTGCTTCGTAATGTCGGTGTTCCAATTGGCCATACTATCATTGCTATTAACGCATCCATGAAAGGCCTCAGCAAATTATTACTGAATGAAGCTAAGTTGGAGAATGATCTAGAAAACAATTGGGCTGTTGTTGCAGAGGCGATTCAGACGGTATTGCGAAGAGAAGGCTATCCTAAACCATACGAAGCGCTAAAGGGACTGACACGTACCAATGAAAAGATCAATGCACAAAGTATTACTGCTTTTATTGACACGTTAAACGTTTCTGATAAAATTAAGGCTGAATTGAAAGAAATTACACCACAGAATTTTACGGGAATTAACATGGTAGAGAAAGCAACGGGCAACCCTTCGGTTTAGTCCATTCTTTCTAAGGCTGTTTTAATTGCTTCTTTTTCTTGTTTAGAGAGTTCATCAACCTTGTTCTCTCCAGCCAATAGTTTGAACACTTTGTTTAGTGTTAATGAATCGGGTTCATAGTTTTTGCAACACTTGCAATAAAGTTGATGCAATTTTATCTGAATTTTTTCAGTGATATTCAACTCGGTTAAATATCCTTTCTCTATGTAATATGTTATCTTCTCACAATTCATAGGTTCAGCCATTTATTTTCGAGACAATCTCGGAGTTGAACTTTTGCACGGTGAATTATCACCCAGAGGTTTGACGCAGTAATATCGTGATCATTACAAACGTCCTCACTTTCTTTCTCCTCTACCAACTTATCGACTACAATTCCTTTCCATTTTGAAGGCAATGCACCGATGCAATAAAACAAAGCCTCTCGTAATTCATTCTTCTCCATTTGCGCTTCTATCTCAGGCAATTTACCTTGTGGTTGATGCCCTTCGACAAACCCGCCTTTACTCATTCCTTCCGAATTAAAGAATGTAAAAGCTTTTGTTTTCCGAGACTCTTGCTTTCGCCAATGGTCAATAATTTTTCTTTTCAAGATTGAAAAAAGCCATGTTTTTACTGTGCTTTTTCCTTCAAAATTTGCCAGTGATTTTAATCCAGAGATAAAGGTATCCTGTACGAGATCCTTAGCCAATTCGTGGTCGTTGACGCGAATAATGGCATAGTTAAATAGCATGTCCGCGTATTCGTCTACCCAAGTAGAGGCGTCTATTTTTACCGTTTCATTCATTTCATGTTAAAGCTAATAAGAAAATCTCTATTTCGTCAAAGCATGACGTACGAATTCTATCGTTTATCGTATTCTTAAAAAGGCATAAAAAAACCACTCACCGTTCTGGCAAGTGGCTCTTAAAGTAGGATGCAAACCTTTACATATTCACAGCGTCAGACAAACAATAATCCCCTTCTTCGATTAATGTTGTTGCAATCAGTTGACGTGCTTCTTTGGTGTTAAATGGAGCGACTTTTGTGAATCGCTTTAATCCCATCAACATCATTCGCATTTCATCTCCTTCAACAAATGCCATTAAGGCATCTTTCCCCGATTTATTGATACGATCAGCAGCGTCAAAGATGAATGTCTTTGTCATGGCAATATATACCTTACAAGCATCTTCTCCTTTTGCTTTGATCATTTTTTCAACTCTTAATAATAATGATTCAGCTGTGTAAATATCATTTGCGATATCAGCTACATTCATCAAAATCTCCTGTTCTTTTGATAATTGCATCATTAGTTTTTGCGCTGCAGTTCCAGCAACCATCATCAAGGTTTTTTTGAAGTTCTTAATGTACTTCTTTTCCTCAGCGAATAATTCATCAGAAGGATCCTCAAAATCTGGAATACTCATTAACTCATTAGCTACTGCCATAGTAGGCCCTATTAAATCCAGTTCCCCTTTCATCGCTCGCTTAAGGATCATATCAACTGTTAATAATCGATTGATCTCATTGGTCCCTTCAAAGATTCTATTGATTCGAGAATCTCTATAAGCACGTTCTACAGGCGATTCTGCTGAGAAGCCCATACCTCCGTAGATTTGAACGGCTTCGTCTACACAATAGTCTAAAACTTCAGAACCTACCACTTTGAGCATAGCGCATTCAGCAGCAAACTCTTCAATTCCTTTTAAGGTTGCCTTTTGCTTGTCCATTCCACCCGCTACCAAAGCAGCGATCGCCTCATCAATATTCGCCGCCGCACGATAAGTCGCGGATTCTAACGCAAATGTCCGGATGGCTTGTTCTGCAATTTTATGACGAATAGCGCCATACTTTGAAATAGGTCTACCAAATTGCTCACGTTCGTTTGCATAGCGCACAGTGTGGTTTATCACCTCTTTCGATCCCCCCAAGACACCTGCAGCCAATTTGATTCGACCGATATTTAAAATATTTAAAGCAATTTTAAATCCTTGATTTCGCTCTCCGAGTAAATTTTCAGCTGGGATTTCAACATTATTAAAGAAAACCTGACGTGTTGAAGAACCTTTGATTCCCATCTTTTTCTCTTCTGGGTTTAGAGTGATCCCGTCACGATCAGCCTCTACAATAAAACCTGTCAAATTATCATCATCTTCAATTTTTGCAAAGACTGTGAATAAGTTTGCAAACCCAGCATTTGTTATCCACATTTTCTGACCATTAATCGTATAGGTCTTTCCATCTGCTGATAATTTAGCTGTTGTTTTTCCAGAGTTCGCATCTGATCCCGCACCTGGCTCGGTTAAACAATATGCTGCTTTCCACTCTCCTGTTGCCAATTTGGGAATATATTTTTGTTTTTGCTCTTCAGATCCGTAATATAAAATGGGTAAGGTTCCAATTCCTGTATGCGCGCCGTAGGCTACTGAGAAAGAATGTCCTCGCCCCAAGTACTCAGTGGCAATCATTGAAGTTGGGAAATCAACACCCATACCGTTTAACTCCGTTGGAACTGACATTCCTAACATGCCTAGTTCTCCTGCCTGTTCTACAATAGAAGGCATTAATCCTTCTTCCAAGGCATCAATACGATCCAAATGTGGATCTACATTTTGTCGTATAAAATCTAAACATGTTTGCGCAATCATGCGCTGCTCTTCTGTATAATCCTCTGGAGTAAACATATCCTCACAAGCCATCTCGCGAATGATAAACTCTCCTCCTTTAATTGCTTTTTTATCTTCCATTATCAATTATTTAATTCGTTATTAGCTTACATCATTTCAATAACACCAGCGGCACCTTGACCTGTTCCGATGCACATTGTAACGACGCCGTATTTGCCGTTTCTTCTTTTTAATTCATTCATAATTTGAACCGATAATTTTGCCCCAGTGCAGCCTAGCGGATGCCCGAGCGCGATTGCCCCTCCGTTTACGTTTACGATATCTGGATTCAATCCCGTTTCTTTAATAACTGCCAAGGACTGCGATGCAAAGGCTTCATTCAATTCGACCAAGTCGATATCGTTCATTTTTAATCCGGCCATTTCAACTGCACCTGGGATAGCGTCAATTGGTCCAACCCCCATTATTCTTGGAGGCACGCCCACAACCTTATAGGAAACTAAACGTGCGATCGGTTCTAAATTTTGTTTCTTCACCATCTCCTCAGACATCATCAATGTAAAAGCTGCACCGTCTGACATTTGAGATGCATTACCCGCTGTAACCGTTCCATCTGCGGCAAAAACAGGTCGAAGTCGAGCCAAAGCTTCGATGGTTGTTCCTAATCTTGGTCCTTCATCAACAGCTATTGTATTCACCCGCTCTGCGCGTTTACCATTTTCATCTAGATAAACTTCGTTTACATTAATGGGCACGATTTCATTCGCGAATTTATTTTCTTTGATCGCCTTTAATGCTTTCATATGAGAATTGAAGGCAAATTCATCTTGCTGATCACGTGTAACATTATATTGACGTGCTACCTCTTCCGCCGTATTTCCCATCCCCCAATACCAATCGGCGTGGTCTTTAGAAATTTTGGCATTCGGCACCACACGCCATCCTCCCATTGCAATAGCAGACATGGACTCAGTTCCTCCGGCGATAATCACATCTGCAAGACCTGCTTCGATTTTCGCTTTTGCTATCGCCATTGTTTCTATTCCAGATGAACAATAGCGATTCACTGTCATTCCTGGTACTTTATCAGTGTTCAATCCCATTAAGGAAATGAAACGCCCAACGTTTAAACCTTGCTCTGCCTCCGGCATTGCATTTCCAACAATAACGTCATCAATTAAATCGTGATCCAACTCAGGCACTTCACTTAGCATGTGTTTAATTACATCCGCTGCTAAATCATCTGGTCGTGTAAAGCGAAAACCACCTTTATTGGCCTTGCCCACTGCTGTTCGATATGCTTTTACTATATATGCTGTTGTCATGTTATATGTTATTGACAAAAGATGATAGAAGAAAGACTTTAGAATAAAGACGAAAGATCTTAGATTAAAGATTTTAGAGCTTTAACCTATAATAATGTCTTCTTAAAGCCGACTATCATTTTTTGTAGTTCATTTAATTCAGTTATTAGTTTTTCATAATCTAATTTGTCAAGCGTATTTAATTCTTGAGAAATCATCAATTGTGTTTCCAATTCATAGGCTGAGCCTAATGCAATATCCAGAAAACGGCAAAAATCTTTATTCGTTGATCTATCAGACCCTTCCGCAATATTTGAAGGTATCGAAACTGCACTTCGGTTTATTTGCGACCAAAGACTAACTTTATCTGATTGAGACATTGAGTTATAAACAACTACTATCTTTTTAGCTAATTGTAGTGCTTTTTTCCAAATGTTCAACTGTCGAAAATTATGCATTTAACTGGTCTTCATTCAAATTCCTTCGTCTTTCGTCTACTGTCTATTATCTCAAAACCTAATTCCTTAATATCTTCCCTTTCGTAACAATTGATTGGATTCGTTCCAACGTCTTCTTTTTCGTGCACAAATCAAGGAAAGCTTTTCTTTCTAAATCAAGCAAGTATTGTTCATCTACTTTTGTCAAGCCAGACAAGTCACCACCGGCAAGAACAAAACCTAATTTCTCAGATATATATTTATCATGCTCTGAAATATAGTTTCCATGTGCCATGGTATCCGCCCCCACATAAACAATCCCTAATCCTTCCTGACCAAGTACTGTAATATTCTTTTCGCTTACTGGCTGCGTATATCCGGCATTATACAGTGATAAACAAGCTTCTTTAGCCCTGGTCAATTGATAGTCACGATCTACAACAACTTCGTCGATTCCTTTTCTCAAATAACCCAAATCAAAGGCTTCGTAAGCAGAAGTTGAGACTTGCGCTTGACCTATCGTCAAGAAACTATCTCTGAAGCGATTTATTCTTACATCTCCATCTTTTAAATTGTCTGAGAATCTTTTAGCAAACTCTTTGGTTCCGCCACCTCCCGGTATAAGTCCTACTCCAAACTCGACTAGCCCCATGTACAACTCTGAGTGAGCAATTACTTTATCAGCATGCATTGACATTTCACATCCTCCACCTAATGCCATATTATGCGGTGCGACTATGACAGGGCAAGATGAATAGCGAATACGCATCATCGTGTCTTGAAATTGTTTGATCGCAAAATTCAACTCGTCGTACTCTTGTTCTACAGCCATCATAAAGATTAGCCCGACATTCGCACCAGCTGAAAAATTTTGTCCCGTATTCGAAATAACGAGGCCTTTATATTCCTTTTCAGCCAATTCAATCCCTTTATTAATTCCTTGTAAAACTCCACCTCCGATGGTATTCATTTTCGTATGGAACTCCAAGTTAAGAATCCCATCTCCCAAATCGATTAAATGACAATCGTTATTTGTCCAAACTGTATTTGAATCACGAAGATTATCCAAGAAAATCAAGTCTTCTGTGCCCGGAATCGTTTTATATGATCCGCTTGATTGATCGTAGAATTTACGGATCCCATTCTCTACTTTATAAAAAGACTCTTGGCCATTCGAAAGCATTTCCTCAATCCAAGGCGCTACTGTCTTACCGTTTGCCTTAACAACCTCTAAAAAGCGTTTTAAACCAAGAATATCCCATGTTTCAAAAGGACCTAACTCCCAACCAAAACCAGCTTTTAATGCGTCATCAATTTTATATAACTCATCTGATATTTCAGGCATTCTATTTGTCACATAGGCAAAAAGTCCAGCGAAAGCTTTACGGTAAAACTCACCCGCTTTACCTTTGTCTGCAAAAAGCATTTTAGTGCGTTCAGCAAGATCCTCAATGGCTTTAGTCTGTGCCAAAATCGGGAAATTAACTTTCGATTTTGGCTCGTATTCAAGCGTTTTGAGGTTTAAGGATAAAATCTCTTTCTTACCGTCATTCACTTCTTTTTTATAGAATCCTTGTTTTGATTTTGAACCTAACCAGCCATTTTCAACCATCTTATTAATATAAGCTGGTAGCTTAAACTGATCGTTTTCTTCATCCTTCGGACAGTTTTCTCTGACGCCGTTAGCCACATGAACCAATGTATCTAAACCGACAACATCACATGTTCTGAACGTCGCAGATTTTGGTCTACCTAGGGCAGGACCTGTTAATTTGTCCACCTCGTCCACGGTCATGTCCATTTCTTCCACTAAATGGAAAAGTGACATGATTGAATACACTCCTACGCGATTTGCAATGAAGGCAGGTGTATCTTTACATAGGACAGTTTTCTTTCCTAAAAAGCGTGCACCATAATCCATATGGAAATCTACTATTTCAGAAGCTGTCTCAGGAGATGGAATAATTTCCAACAATCTCAAATAACGTGGTGGGTTAAAAAAGTGTGTTCCACAGAAGTGCTTCTTAAAGTCTTCACTTCTTCCTTCCAACATCATATGAATTGGAATACCCGATGTATTGGTCGAAACCAACGTACCGGGCTTACGATACTTATCTACCTTATCAAATATGATTTTCTTGATATCAAGTCGTTCTACTACAACCTCAATCACCCAATCACATGTTGCGATTTTCTCAAAATCATCATCGAAATTACCGGTTTCAATGCGACTTGCAAAAGATTGATGATAAATGGGTGATGGCTTTGATTTTAAAGAAGCCTTTAAAAAGTCATTCACCAGACGGTTTCTGACCGACTTATCTTCTAGTGATAATCCCTTTTTGGATTCTGTATCTGTTAATTCGCGCGGAACCATGTCCAACAGCAGCACAGAGCAACCAATATTAGCAAAATGACAGGCGATGGCTGAGCCCATAACTCCTGAACCTAACACGGTAACTTTCTTAATTTTCCTATTCATCTCTTTCAAAATTCTTTAGAGGGTTATTGATTTATATTTTCAAGTTTCTTTTCTTCTTTCTCTGGATTACGATTTTCGTCTAACATTAAAGAAAGAATGTCATCCAATTGTTGCATCACCTCGAAAAACGCTTTCACTTTTGACTTTGATATTTGCTCATAAACACGCTGATTAAATCCTAAGACAACATCTTTGGCCATTTTCCTTCGCTCAACACCTTCTGGTGTTAAAAAAACCAATGATTTTCTTTTGTCAACTTTGTCTTGCTGGCGGGTAATAATACCTGCAGCTTCCATATTCTTTAATGTGCGCGACAAACTTGTTGGCTCCATGCCCATCTTTGGACCAAGTGACGTACTTGGTGTACCTTCTTTCTCAATGTTCAAGAGAATAAATCCCCAAGAAAATGACATATTATACTCTGACGCCACCTGATTATAATATCGAGAGATCTTAAACCAATTGTTTCTGATGTGAAATTCGAAAAGTTGTTCTTTATTCATTCAATTATACTTACCTTAGAAACTCAAATATAATCATTATGATGTTATGCACGCATAATAATAATGTTATTTTTTCTTAAATTCAAAAAGTAAATTAATACCGGATCAAAATCATAATTCATCCAAGCAGAAAAGAAATCATAATTATTCACAATTTAGGGCAGGCTTACCTTTTAGCAGATGATTATAAGAATGCAGAGATTTGGCTAGAAGCTGCAGTTCAGCATCCGCATCCAGATTTCCCAAACGCTCGCTACAATTACGGTGAAGCATTGATGTATAATAATCACTTTAACAACGCAAAGGATTCGTTTGAGAAGTATCAAGACGAGAACGGTGACCCAAATAGCAAGTATTATAAATTAGCTGCTTCTCAAATTGCCAGTTGTCAATTTGCCTTGAATCCGATCAACAGAGACATGGAAACGTTAGTTTCTGAAGGTTTAGGCTATTTAAATTAAGGTACGGCTAGTTTTGGTGTTCAGTTCTATGGAGAAAACCAAGTAATATTCTCAAGTGCACGTCCAGACAACGCCAGAAATGATTCGATTAACCCTAATGACAAGTTTATGCTAGACTTGTATTTGGCAACTTTGAATGACGATGGGACCATTGATCAACCTGAAAAATTTCCTTTTATCATTAATTCAAAAGAGTATCATGAAGGTTCTGCTGTCATAACTAAAGATGGAAACACCCTCTTTTTCACTAAAATGAATCCTGAGAATCGCAATGAGACTAAAATATATGCTAGTAAAAAAATCAATGGAAATTGGATGCAACCCTTTGAATTATATGACCATGTCAACACCGAAGGATTTCGTTCATTAACACCGTTTCTTGCTGACGATGATTCTCGCTTATACTTTGCTTCAAACCGCGTAGGTGGGTTCGGAGGCCTTGATATTTGGTATGTGAAAATTATGCCCGATGGAAGAACTGGTCGCGCAAACAACGCCGGTGAAAAAATCAATACAGAAGGAGATGAATATGCTCCATTTTACGAGCAAAAAACAGATCGACTTTATTATAGTTCTTCAGGACACATAGGCTTTGGAGGGCAAGACATTTATTATAATGAGTGGAACGAAGATGCTGAGGCATTTGGGCAGGCTGTAAACGTAGGCGCGCCGATCAATTCAAGCGCTGACGATGGCTTTTTTGTTATTGATGAAGACTTGGAAAACGGGTTTGTGACTTCTAATCGTGATGCATGTATCGAATGTGATTCTACTTACAGCCTTGCTGTGCATTGTGATAAAATCTATCAATTTACACGACCAGAAATTGTCTTTGCTATTCAAGGTTATGTTTATGATAAAGAAACCAAAGAAGCTATTCCGAATGCAACCGTTCAATTTAAGGATGTATCTGACCAATGGGAACACTTTGAGGTAACCACAGATGAAAACGGATATTACGAGCATCACCTCATAGCGGATCTCGAATTATTTATGCGTGCGAGCATGACAGACTATTTTGCAGATAAGGCATTGATCACTACGATCGGAGAAACAGCATCGCGAACATTCAAACAAGATTTTTATCTTGAGCAAATCCCTAAAAATGAGATTACCATTGAAGGTATTGAATATGACTTTGACAATGCTAAACTAAGACCTGAATCAGAAGAAAAATTAGACGAATTAATCGAGTTCTTAGAACTGAATGATAACCTTGTTATCGAGATTCGATCACACACCGATCAGCGCGGTAATGACGACTATAACCTGAAACTTTCAGAACGCAGAGCACAAAGTGTAGTTGATTATCTTATTGCGCATGATATTCCAATGGATAGATTGGTCGCAAAAGGTTACGGAGAAACTATGCCTGCTGAAATACCAGATGAAGAGGGCAATGTAAACATTCTTACAGTTGAGTATATCAAAAACCTCCCAACTAAGGATGAACGCGAGGAAACGCATCAGCGTAACCGCCGTACTGCATTCTTTGTATTGGAGCAGCGATAAGTCAATAGACTCCAATCCTATCTATCAAGATTCTTGTATCTTTGCATAAAAAATTACGCATGGATCAAATCAAAAAAGACGCCAGCTATAGTGTTGGCATGAGTATAGGACAAAGTCTGCAAGGTCAAAATCTAGATCAAATTGACCTGGATAGTTTCATAGAAGGTATTAACGCCATTTTTAATAATAAGCAATTACGATTCACTCCTAACGAGGCGAATGATAAAATCACGACTTATATCAATTCCATGAATGAGGAGCGATTTGGACAGTATAAGTCGGATGGCGAAAACTTTCTTTCTGAAAATGCCAAACGTGATGAAGTAACGGTTACTTCTTCTGGATTGCAATATGAGGTTATTGAAGAAGGAACGGGAAACAAACCTTCAGGAACAGATCAAGTTACTGTACATTATCATGGAACGTTAACTGATGGAACTGTTTTTGACAGCAGCGTTAGTAGAGGCACACCTGCAAGTTTCGGTGTTAATCAAGTAATAAAAGGCTGGACAGAAGCGTTACAAATGATGCCAGCAGGTTCTAAATGGAAATTATTTATTCCTGAAATTCTTGCCTATGGTGCAAACCCGCACCCGGGTGGACCAATTAAACCTTATATGGCGTTAATTTTTGACGTTGAACTAATTAGTATTAACTAAACAGATGCGATTTTTAATCATCTCTTTACTATTCGGGCTCATTGCATGCGGCAATGAGCCTGAACAGGATAATCTACCCACAATAACATCCGAAACACCAACACAAGGTTTTGATAATTTTGACCAAAAAATCAGCTATTGCATTGGATTTGATAATGGTTTTGCAATTAATCAAGTTTATAACGGGCCACGTACGACTGGCAAATTCAGTATTGTGGATTTAGAAGCTGGCATGCTGGATTATTTAGGTGATGAAGAATTAAGAATTGACCTTTTCGAGGTTGATTCTATTTTGAATTTATATCTCGGAGAAAACGGTACTATCAACTCAGACCTCATTTCTATGTCAGATGCCAGTTACGCCCTAGGTTTAATGGAAGGAGAGTCACTTGTTCGAACCTTAGTAGCCAAAGGTATTGATCAGAAGACAGACGTTGCTCAATTGCAAAAAGGACTTTCGAATGGTATTCGTAATAACGAAACGGTTGTAAAAATAAGTGAGGTGCAAAAGGAAGTATCGACCTACTTTGCAGACATCAATAAACAAATGGGCATTCAATTTCTTGAAAACAATGCCAAACGCGAAGGCATAATGGTTACCGAAAGTGGCCTACAGTACGAAATTTTCGAAAAGGGAAGTGGCATACAACCTTATATTACCGACTCTTGTGTTGTTCATTACACCGGTCGTTTTATTGATGGACGGGAGTTCGAATCGACCATACCGTCTGGTCAGCCAGCAGGCTTTACACCCATGGGTGTCATAAAAGGCTGGCAAGAAGGTTTGCAACTCATGCGAGAAGGTTCAAGTTACCGTTTTTATGTTCCTTATGAATTGGCTTATGGCGAACAAGGAAGTGGCCCCATAGAACCCTACTCTACTTTAGTATTTGATATCGATTTAATCCGTGTGATTCGTTTCGAGGGCTAGTTTTTTTCGCCTTGAAAACCAATTATTAAATCTTTCTATGTGTTTATCCTCCAAAAAGAGGATGTAAGTGATAGTCATAATTACTCCAAAGGCAAAAATTCCCATAAAAAAGCTAATGGAGAGATGAAACATGACACCAATAACCAACAGTGGTATTTTAACTTTCCTTATCCAGACAAGAATTGAAAAAAGTCCTTGATAAGCAAGCACTGACCAAGTCGCTAATTTAGAAATCATGGGGTTTTCGGCAAAAAGATTCCGCATCGTATCGCCGGAAAAAGCATCTACTCTCGAGATATACATCATTGCTTCCCCACTCAACCAGTATGGATCTATTAATTTATAGAGCGTCGAAAAGAAATACAATACGCATATTTGAATCAACATAATCACAAAAAAGGTATTATTCAATACGTTTTGAATCTTGTAATTACGGCTTTTAGTGTCTGCTGTTTCATTTATAAAGATCAAATAAAAAAGCAAAATATTGATCAAAGCTTCTCCCCCAGTGAACATGAGGTAACCTTTAAGAAATAAATTGACCGTAAAAAAGTACACCATTAACGCTGCTAATCGCCTCCAGACTCCCAACAAACCTAATGTGAGACCGATTAACTGTCCAATAATAAACACCCAATAGATCCAAGTATAGGTTCCGTTAATCGGATGACTCAAGACATTCACCAATGCTCTACTTCCCTGAGCATACCATGGCGTAATTGTATTCCATCCTCCTGATCCGACTATACCATAATAACCGAACAACTCTTCTGCAATAGGTAATAATGTCAGGGTGTTAATGAATAAGAAAATATACAAAACCCTCTTAAAAAAGCTCATTTTGTTGGCGTATGGAAATGGCCGTGTAAATATGTGCGCCAGTCTATTCAGCATCATCAAAATAATAAATTGGCAATGTAATTAAACCTTGATCACCCGTTACGACATCTTTCCTATAAAACCTGACTTCTGCTGCAATAAATGGTTTATCGTAAAGGCGCCTACCCCATCCATCGACATAATTTTTAATCTTATAATAGCTGTACCCTCTTAAAAATTGATCTGCTTTACTCATTGGAAAAGGGTCTGGTACTTTAAGACCCATATCCCTTAAATCAAGACCCAACCAATAATCTAAATTCGCTTCGGCAATAACTAATTCTCCATAGTGAAGAAGAGGAAGTTTATCATGCCTGTTAACAGCATTCTCCGATGGTCGAATCCACCCACTGGAGTCCGTATTGGAAAATTTATAGTTTACCTCTACAACCGTATTCATTGTTGGGCAAGGCGCAAACATACTCCAGCGTTGTGTAAAGATCGGCTCTACGTAACTAGCCGCATAACGATGAAGCGGCTGATAACTCATAGATTCTGGCCATGCATAAGCGATGATGATCGCAAAATGGATGACCACAAACATAAAGGCCGCAATACCCGTTCGATTTATTTGTGTCTTCTTTTCGATCTGAATGAATTATTAACTTTCCAATCGTTAAAAATAAACATATTCGACAGAAACATTTGAGCATTTATAAATACTTTCGAAAGGTATACACGCTATAAAAATCGGATTATGAAAGTATTATTCACAATTTTATCCATTATTCTACTGTCAAATATTACCCACGCCCAAAAATACAAGGCGTATTATGCTGACGGTACCCTGAAGGAAATTGGTCGCTATAAAAAAGAGAAGCCGGTCGGTAAATGGCGTTTTTATCATGAGAATGGCGAGCTATTAGCAGAAGGGAAATATAAAGACAGCCTAAAAGAAGGCGAGTGGAATTATTACCACGACAGCGGTGAATTAATGGAAACCGGATTATTTGTTGCTGGAAAAAAAGAAGGTGAATGGATAGCCTATTTTGACAATGGAAACGTTATGTCCAAAGGCCTTTTTAAAGAAGGGTTGGAAACCGGTACCTGGGAGTATTTTTTCCGTTTAGGTAATCTGCAATCTCATGGTAACTTCATAAGAGGCGTGCAAAGCGGAATCTGGAACTATTATTATGAAAATGGACAAATAGAAAAAACGGGGTCATGGAAGAATGATCAAAACGACGGATTATGGAAGTTCTACTTTGAGGATGGAACATTAAAGCGAACAGGGAGCTGGGACGAGGGCGTTCAAACTGGGGTTTGGTCTTATTATAATGCACTGGGAAATATAGAAGAGCGTGGTGAATGGAAAGATGGTAAAGCAGTTGGCTTATGGGAGTATTATTTCCCTTCTGGAAAATTAAAAGAAACGGGAAGATGGCAGAACGATGAACAAATTGGAGAATGGGCCTATTATTATGAGAACGGAAATGTAAAAATGAAGGGGGAATGGAAAGACGGCTTTAATGTTGGTATTTGGACCTATTATCACGAAAATGGAAATATCAGTAAAAAGGGAAAACGTGCGAATGGTTTCCCTGTGGGTAAATGGACCTACTTCTTCCTCAATGGAAACATAAAAGAGGAAGGTAATTTTGATAAAGAAGGAAACGAGAAAGGTACTTGGAAAATCTATCACGAAAATGGTAAATTAGCTAAAGAAGGTGAATGGGTTGAAGGAAAGC
>Ga0181558_10001443_pt1 | contig 22849 bp, 21 predicted proteins | sample 011ome_22_FD_133754 | JGI IMG/M metagenome (GOLD analysis project Ga0181558, IMG submission 133754) | Coastal salt marsh microbial communities from the Groves Creek Marsh, Skidaway Island, Georgia - 011507BT metaG (megahit assembly) | ecosystem: Environmental > Aquatic > Marine > Intertidal...
AACGGAAGATCGACACCAGATTCTTGGTAAGTGCCATGCGGTCGCACAATAGACTCAGGTGGTGATAATTGATGCTTACACCGCTGAATTCCATAACATCCACAAATTCATCATGAATGACGCGCCGCGCCGCCTCGATACCAAGGACTTCGTGCACCTCTTTGATGTCATTACTGACCGTGCGATAGGGATCAATGTAATCAAGCCCAAGTGCGTCGAGGAGGTTGGTGCCCGCTGTATCCATGACCCAGATGTCCTTGGGTACGAATCCGGTGTCAGTCTCCACCATATAGTTCTGCATCTTACGTACATTGACATTCTTGATATTTGGAATACCGCGGAGCACCACCGAATTAAGGAGCGACTCCTGGAAATTGCGAAGAAGATAGAGGTCGTCCGACATCGGGATGATATCGTCTTCAAGTGCGCTCTGCTTGCTCTTCTTGAAGAGAGTATTGCTCACGCGGAGACGGAACACCAAGTTAGAGTCATTGTAATCTGCATATACGCACTGTACCATCGAGTCATATGCATTTGAGATGGCAAAGTGTACGTCGTCCATACTGATATTGCGGTCCAACATGCTGTCCGCATCCATCTCTATACGAATAACCCATTTCGACTTGTCAAAAGACTCCTCTGCGCCGTCGCCCGCACACTCATTCATGAGCGTCTCGAACTCATTGTACTGCGAGATTAATGTTGTGTCGGCGTCAAGCACCGAATCGGTGGGGTCGAAACACACCTGTACCTGCTTGGTGATATTCCCAAGCGAGGTGTGTCCCAGCATGGATGCATAATTGCCTGCCTTTTTGCGGTCCTCCTGTTCATACTTGTTCAAGAACACCGTCAGCGAAGGACCTTTGGGATTCTTCGTGAGACGCAGGATTTCCTCAATACGCGGTACACCACGCGTTACATTCGACTTTGACGCAACACCAGCAAGATGGAACGTATTCAAAGTCAACTGCGTAGTAGGCTCACCAATCGACTGTCCCGCAATCACTCCTACCATCTCTCCCGGATGCACGAGCGCCTCCTTATAACGAAGCACGACATTCTCCAAGAGCATCACGAGCCCCGCACGATGGAAGCGCTTCATCACAAGAAGCGTGCGCGGCGTGAGATAGAAGTAGTAGAGGGCGCGGAACAAGTCATTCTCCTCGGAGTAATGGAACGAACGAATGCGCTGATAATAATGATCGATCAACTCGAATGCCTCAAGGGGCGTAATGTCAACCGTACTGGTGGGTGACAGGTTCATCTGTCCTGCCACATTGTTAATCAAGTGATGGAACGAGACAGGTACTTTGACACCATTCTCGCCACGCGAATCGTGCACTTTATCAATGATACCTTCTCGCAACGCAATCATCATATCAATGTATTCTTTGCATTTTGCCCGGGCCTTGTCAGTCTGCTTGCGCATCCGGGTCTGGACACCCTTGGTGTAAATACTGGTGATACCCTTGCGATTCTCATGCACACCCACAATGTCGTAATGCATGTAGATCTGCTCAGTGGTCATCTCCGTAAGAGGGAGGGCCTGGAACTCCACCTTGGTGGCATCAAACCCGTCCTCGCCATACGCGAACTGTACAATCTTCGATTTGTTGTTGCGCACCGTCATATCGTACTCCACCTTGAGGTCCTCCAGACCCTTAATCAGTCTCCGTTGAATGTACCCCGTTTGTGACGTCTTGACAGCCGTATCAATAAGACCAATACGGCCACCCATTGCGTGGAAGAAGAGCTCGGGTGCCGTGAGACCCGTGATATAGGAATTTTCAATGAACCCGCGCGCCATAGGACTGTCGTCGTATCGGCTGAAGTGAGGAAGCGTGCGGTCCTGGAACCCGTAAGGTACTCGCTTGCCCTCCACGCTCGTCTGTCCCACACACGAAATCATCTGCGAGATGTTGACCAAAGAGCCCTTGGCTCCCGACTCCACAATCATCAGGAAACGGTTCGACTTGTCCAGAGACTCGCGACCAATTTTGCCCGCGCGCTCCGTGGCCTTGTTCAAAATGTTCGTGACCTGGGTTTCAAACTCGGCGATGTTCGTGTTAGCCGTGCTGTTCTCGAAAATTCCCATATGCACCTTGTCGATGAGTCCCTTGACCTGCTGTTTCTGGTCCGTAATGGTCTCCACAATTCGCTCATTGGTCTGTCTGTTTGCAAGCAAATCACTGATACCCACACTATACGAACTGGTCGTTATGTACTTCGTGATGATGTCCTGCAGATTATCGATGAATTTGGCCGCATTTGATGACCCATAGTCATTGAAGATACGGTGGATAATACCCTTCGACGCACTTCCCAGTACAGATTTCTCCATCTGACCGCGTACATATTTACCATTCACAATCTCCATAACATTGTTCGTGGTCTCGTAGTCCTCACCATCTCTGAATAGCTTGGTCTTGTATTTGAGGGTAATCGGCTGCATAATCTGTGTGATCATGTCGAAGTTCTTGACAGCGCGATCCTCCTTGAAGAAGGCCGCCAAATCCACATCCGAAACAGTTACCATGAGATTCATCGCATCCTTTGGCGAGAACTTCACATCCGGTCTCGTAAACCGGTAAGACCCAAGCATAGAATCTTGGAAAATCCCCACAATGGGCGATGCACTTGCCGGACTGACCATTTGAAACGGAACGTGAGCGAGCTGTTTTAGCTCGATTTCCGCTGCGGGATTTTGTGGCATATGCATGTTCATCTCGTCGCCGTCAAAATCAGCATTATATGGTTTGGTATCCGCCACATTCATCCTGAAAGTATTTCCCTTCTTCATGACCTTTACGATGTGGCACATCATGGACATTCTGTGTAAACTGGGTTGACGGTTGAATAGGACACCGTCGCCGTCCATCATATGTCGGTGCACAATGTCGCCATTCTCGAGGGTGATGGCGTTTCGGTCGACGTACCGAAGCGAGATGTGGTCACCTCCTTTGCGTTCGAGGATCTTGGCCCCGGGATGTTCCTCGGGCCCATTCTGGACGAGCTTCATAAGGAAGGCCCGGTTGCGGTCATTCACCATTACTGGCTTGGTGATATTCATGGCCACCTTGAGAGGAACACCAAGTTGGCGGATAGAGAGGGTTGGGTCGCCCGTAATGACCGAACGTGCGCTGAAATCCACACGTTTTCCCATGAGGTTACCTCTGATACGCCCAAACTTGGAGTTGATGCGATCGAATATGCTCTGCAAAACGCGTCCGCTGCGCTGTTGCATAGGAGCACTTCCTCTGAGTTTGTTGTTGCCAATCATCGCGACAAAGTACTGAAGAACGTTCGTAAGACCCTCTATGGCACGAGGATCAGCATCCTCCTTTTCGAGTTTTGCTTTGAGTTCCAGATTGGTTCGGATGACATTTGAGATCAGGTTGCTAACATCATCTTCGCTTCTGGTCTGAGCATCATGCTTTACAGAAGGGCGCATGGCAGGTGGCGGTATAGGCAGTGCGGTGAAGATCATCCATTCGGGACGGGAGAATATGGGACTAAATCCCATGAAATTGACATCTTCATCGGAGATACGTTTGAATATTTTGATGAGCATCTCGGGTGTGACGATGATGGTTGCAGCGGAGGGCTCGTCTCCTACTGGGTAAGTGGCTTGAATGGTGGTCATGCCATCAAGTTCGATTTTAGGGACGAGACAGCCGCATCCGTCCTTGTGCTTCTCGCCGCAGCTCTTGATTTTGGCAATATTTGAGATGACGTATTGCCAGCGAGCAGAAGCGGGCATTTTGAGTGCATGTAGATGATCTTGTTTGGAGATCAACAGTTTGGAGCAGCGTAGACAGATAACCTTGAGGATTTTGAGGATATCCCTGAGGTGCATGGCGTTGATGATTGGGCGCGCAAGTTCAATATGGCCGAAATAGCCAGGACAGTCGATGTAGTTTTTACCATCAGTGGGACATATTAGCCCCGGTTCGAGTACACCCATACGAGGGTCGAAGAGGCCGCCCACTCGAGGACGGTTGTTAGTTGCGTAGGTATCTCTGGACACGAGTTCCACAACGGAGTTTCGGCGGATCTCCTCGGGGGAGAGCATCCCGAACTGAATTCCAATGATTCGAGATTTTTGCATTTGGTGTGACATGTTGTGTTGCTATATGCTTAGATATTTTGCTCTATATTGGTTCAATTTTGGAATTGTACAAGGACATGGTGCATACAGTCGATTTTCATTAGTCGTCAATCTCGTCGATATCGAGAAGATTAATGGTATTGTCTATGTCGTATAGGGATTTGGACATACGTTGTTTAAGATCACGAATCTCTTTTTCGTAGTTGGCGATGATAATACGCTGGTATTTTACAGTTTCCTTAAGATTGGCGTTTTCAACAACGTAGTTGCGACGATTGTTGTTTATCTCGCTAAGCCATTTGGTATGCCTTTTTGACTTCATGTGTGTAGAAAAGCTGGTTCTCGATAAAAATACCTTTTCGCTCGTGGAGCAAGGGCATATCACACCGTTTGTAATGTTTTTAAAATTGGGCATAGAATCAATGTATCCACCATCTTCATTCATGGATGGCTGATATGTTTCGGGTCGCAGGTCAATGTCCATATTTTGTGTTAGATACCTGCATGTCATCTGTGTATATTGTTTATTGAGTGCAAGTAGATATAATGTTATAATATTTAGCGATGAAATGAATATAAATATACCTGGGCATATATTATAAGAATGACAAATCGTCCAAAGAAAGAAATGTGTGCATGTGGAAGTGGAAGACCCGTTAATTACATTAAACCAGGGGAAAACACGGCCAGTGCATGTATAAAATGTAAACAAAAAGAGTATATCAGCAAAACAAAAAGAGTATGCAAGCATTGTGACTCGGGAAAGGTCCCTTCGTTTGCATTCCCGCCTAAGAAATCAGGCGAACGATGCACCGAATGTAAATTAGAAGGTATGATCAATGTATCCGGGCGTCGGTGCAAGAACTGTGATTCAGGTCTCCAACCTTCTTACGGATTACCTGACGCAAAAACATCGACCCATTGCAGCAAATGTCGTACAACAGATATGATTATGAATCGCGGTACCTTTTGCAAGTGTGGGTCCACGAAACAAATGACGTTTGGTTTGCCTGATGATGACAAACCATCCAAATGCATGGATTGTAAAGAAGATTGTCATATTGATATCCGTAATTCCAAATGCAAATGTGGAAGTGGGTTGCGCATGATATTTCGAAGGCCCGACGAAACCAAACCTTATGCTTGTTCCAAGTGCAAGAATGATGAAGACATTAATTATGGATATAAGTTATGTACTTGCGGAAGTGGTTCTCGAATGATCTATAGAAAACCCGACGAATCTAACCCTTCTTCTTGTACGTCTTGTAAACAAGAAAATGATATAAATTGCAGGTTTACGCCATGTCAGTGTGGATCCGGAAAACGCAGATCATTCAAAATACCTGGTACCGAACAAAAGTTTTGTCAAACATGTAAACCATATAATGTAATTTATATTGAACATAAGGTATGTCCCGGCGCAATTACCTGTTCTGATGATATTTGTCCATATTATTGTCATGCAAACCCAAAATATGATAACTATTGCACACTATGCTTTCGACAAAACTTCCCAGATGATCCACGTACGTTGTCAATCAATACCAATCTTAAGGAGCTACGCGTACAGAACATGATCAACGAGCATTTTGAAGGATTTGTCCACGATCGAGCCATGTATACGAGCCATTGCGATTGTACCATCAAGCGGCGCATTGATCATCGTAAGCTCATTGGGGGTACACTCTTGGCGATCGAGACTGACGAAAACCAACACAAGTCATATGATGACATGGACGAGCAGACGAGGTACGACGACCTTTACATGGCCCACAGTGGTAAGTGGGTGTATATCCGCTTCAACCCTGATGGTTTTTACGCACCCGACGGAACACGACACAACCCGGCATTGGAAACGCGCTTCGATAGACTCATTGCGGAGATCAACAAGCAAGTCGAGCGCATTGAGAAGGAAGAAAATACGGAATTGGTAGAGCGCGTGTATCTGTATTACGATGGGTGGGAGGAATCAGTATAAAGATGTACATAAACTGAAACAAACTTCCTAATCAGCTACTTTATTTGCATATGTGTAAATAAAGAGCAATCGTTTACATCACAGGCTGTCGGTGCCATAGTGTCCCACACAGCCTAACGTCTTCAACCTTGTGACTTATATTATCCTAATAAGAGAGACCTCTTTGGTATGGTAATGCCCCAGTTTAATTGGATTATATTTTTTTAATGGTAAAAAATTTATGCTTAATTGTCGTGTTCCTCCCAAATAATTATATTGGTTATCTTCTTTCTGATTACAACAATTAATCATTAATATGAATTTAAATTTTTTACTTTCTATTATATAATCAAGAAAAATATAGATTTGTTCTGTTGTCCAATGCTGTAAGACATCTTTTAGTATACACATGTCTCCTTCTACAATACTTTCCTTATTTGTATAAAAATCGAGATGTTTAAAAGTATATTTTGGTTCTTGATATTGAGTTTTATGATGCTCAATAACCTTTTTGTATGAATCATAACCAGTATATAAAACGTCTATATCATCATACACCAACGTGCCAATTTTAAAGTCTCCGCAACCTAAATCGACAATATGTCGAATTTTTCCAACGTGTAATATTTTTTTTAACGTGTTTATAAATGGTACATTATAATCTATTTCGCTCCCACCTCCACTGCTGCCTGAATAATTGTTGTTTTTATTATTTCCCCAATGTGCACTTTCATATATATGAGTAAACACGTCCTCCATTATATAATTATTATTTTATTTTTATATATTCTTTACGTAAACTATAAATTTATTTCAAAAATACCGCATCTAATTCGGGTATACACCCCTGGTCAAACTTCGTAAAGCAGTTGACATTTGTACAGACAACCGTCTTATGTTCGCCCCTGTAAAATAACAGGGAACTGTTTTTAATTCGTAACGTATACGACATATAGACACCGAATTCGTTTATCTTGCAAATAATGATATTCAAAAACATCCCGCTATACCCAGTGACGTAATATTCCAGTGTAATTGGCCCTTGTTCTTCAATCATATTGCTCATGACTTGAAGAAGTCGGAACTTGATGTCTGTATACTGGTTCTTTTTGTCCTTCTTAGTCACACTGAGACATTTGGACGACAGAAAGTCGAGATCGGCAGGGATGAATGGAGCGGTAAGTCCATCAATATCCTTTTTATTTTTTAAATATATGTATTTGAGAAGATAGTGACATACGCAGTCTGACAGTCGCCGTATGGGAGAGGTAAAATGACAGTATTCCGGCATGCCTACCAGGTCATGTGAGCTTACTTTGGACAAATAGTCGGCGGTAATGCCGTCAGTAATGATCCATTGAATCATTTCCTCCCCAGTCATATCATTCGCTATTTCACCGAGCCACTCTTTCGTCTGACACGTCCTGAATATTCCAAAGTTTAAAGTGTTTTTTAAGTACTCGCCCACAAAGGAGTTTGCAAATATCGCGAATTCAGCGATCATCTGTTTCATCATCTTTTCCTCGTCACTGTCTCGGTAAAGATAGGCATGGCCATTCTCATAACAAACATGCGCAGGTGAGAGTTCATTCAACTTAACGCCTTTGGTCTTCTTCCCGCGATGTATCTGAAGTTGCTCGCTTATTTGAAGCCCGATTTTCAACGCGTCCAGATCATGCACAGAGGCTTGTTTGTATGAAAATGCGTGCGCACGTTTCACCATAACTTTTCCAAATACCAGTTTGACTTCGCCTTGGGGGTTGTATGTGTCCTTATTGATTTCAGTGATTACCGATATCGTGCGCTTCATCTCATTCTCGCCCTGTAAGCTCACCATTTTCAATACTTGATCAGGTATCATATGTATAGGCTTTCGATTCGACAGATACTTGGTGGTTGTTCTCTGTACAATGGACACCCATAGATCAGAATGCAGTCGTATAAACTCAGTGGGATCAGCAATATGAATTGCCAAATATAGAAGATCTCGTTCGGTATATACACTAAATGCATCGTCCGCATCTTCGCATCCCTCAGGATCTATGCTATATACATCATAATCGGTAAAATCATAACGCTCGTCCATTGGTATGGTGTAATCGTGCGGAACCAGTATGTCCCTGGTTAGTTCTGTATCTCGTACATCATTACGTCTCGGACCATACACCGGTTCAATATAAGTGGTGTAATTCGTTTCGAAAATATTATTTGTCATATATATGAGATGACAAAACATATAAATAAATAGTTATTTCGTATTGTATAATATGACGATACATACGATCGGTGACAGTCATGCGTCAAGTAAACACTCGGGATGGAAAGATTGTGAAGGAATTGTAACACATGATGTAGGTCCGGTATTATGTTATTCAATTGGCAATGGCAGATACAGCAAAAATGTTTTACGTGATTTTAAAATTGTCGACGGCGATATCGTAATATTCTGTTTCGGAGAGATTGATTGTAGGTGTCACATCTATAAACATATCACGAATACAAAGTCTTACAAGATGGTTATTGATGAAGTCGTCGATAGATATACCATTGCAATTAAGGACATTGTTAGTGACGTGAATCTTAAACACACATGCCTCTATAATGTTGTACCACCAGTAAACAAATCAAATACATACGAGAATAGGTTCTTACCTTATTTGGGTAGCGACGAGGAGCGTAAACAATATGTGTTATACTTCAATGAGCGGATACGAGAGAAATGTCGCGAAAATGACTGGATCTTTTTTGATATTTACGACCACTATATTGACAACAATGGGTTCTTAAATAAGAGCCTTAGTGACGGGAACGTGCACATAAAAGATGGCAAATACATCAAGGAGTTTGTAGACAAACATCTCTAATACCGATAACCCGTATAAACTTATAATAGCTATCATTGTAATGTTATGATACCTATTTACAAATTGGTCGAGTGGGTAGAAGAGTACAGAGAATTATGGGACAACTTTGTCGACTGGATTATGCCGCCTTATTTCGAAATAGAACCCTCGCGAATCCATATGTTAAAAATAGCACAAGCATATAACGTGATAATACCCAAGCATTCCTTAAGTAAGCTTGAAAATGTCATGCAATTCTACTGCATAGATCCAAATGTAAAAACGTTAAGGTGGAAGAATTTGATATCGTCACATGGTACCTTCTTAACTATAACCCACACGGTGTTCCAATGCTACGAAAATACCCGGAATACATCAACTGGAGTCCGCTATCTAAAAATCCCGCAGCAATAGACATACTTGAGCAAAATGTGGAAAAGATTGACTGGCAGATGCTATCGGCAAACCCGTCGGCAATCCATTTGCTTGAACAAAACATGGATAAAATCGACTGGATGGCACTGGCATGTAATCCAGGCGCCATAGATATGCTAAAAAATAATGTTGACAAAATTTATTGGCATGTGCTGTCTACGAATGCAGCGATATTTGAATTAGACAAAGAGGCAATGCGACAACAAATGCAGCCCGTCGCACAAGAGCTAATGGAAAGAGTATATCATCCCAGTCGCGTGCGGCGCATTCTCGAGCAATTTGAGTATGATATCTTGGAAGAAGAATATGTTACTGCCCCGACAGTAAAGGTATAAACGGATCCATGTGATATATATAGCTCAATGAACCCCATTTTTAAGGTACCTGACTGGATGGCCGGTATGGAACGTACCGATGTTGTGATGAAGGCACTGTCCGCAAATCCAGGCGCAATACCCATTATCGAGAAAAACATGGATCTGGTGGACTGGAAAGCGCTCTCGAGGAATCCCGCTGCGATCCACATACTTGAGAAAAACATGGACAAAATTCACTGGCCCAGTCTCAGTGGAAATCCTGGAGCACGCCGCCTGTTAGAGAAGAACCTCGACAAGGTCAACTGGTACAAGCTCTCTGAAAATTCGGGCGCGATGCGCATTCTGGAGAAACACCCCGACAAGATAAAGTGGGAGTACCTGTCCAAAAATCCGGCTGCGGTACCTATGCTCGAGAGGTACTACGAAAAGATATTTTGGCCCAATCTCTCTGGTAATCCTGCAGCTATTCATCTATTGGCTAAAAATATGGACAAGGTGTCATGGAGCGGACTCTCGGCAAACCCAGGCGCAATACAACTAATGCTTAAAAACATGCATATGATCGACTGGTTTAACTTTGCTCTGAACAACCCACTTGCGCCACTGTACATTGATCTTATACTGGAGTACGGACATGGTTACTCCATGTTGCACTTGTTAGAAAACCCATTGATGCTTGATCTTAATGGTACCGAAATGCATAAACAGATCAAGCCGATTGCACAAGAAATCATTGCAAAGGCACTGCATCCCAAACGCGTAAGGCGCGTTATGGAACAATATGGGTACAATATACTGGAGGATGAATATGTACATGACGATTGATATAGAGACGGCATAATGCAGTGTCTATAGATGGAATTTTCGCATAATATGAATAATGATCGGTTTAAACCTACTACCAAAGAAGAATTGAAGAATGCAGTTAACTTGTGGTGCGTCGATAGAGAGACTGGTTTGAAAAATCACGGACACATATCCACCTGGGACACCTCTCTCATTACAAATATGGCTCACTTGTTTGAAGATAAAAACGAGTTCAATGACCCCATTAATGATTGGGACGTGTCTAACGTAACAGATATGATGTATATGTTCACCCATGCTACGAAGTTTAATCAGCCGCTTGATAAATGGAAGACATCAAATGTCACGGATATGTCTTCTATGTTTGCAAGCGCACATTCATTTAATCAGCCTATAGGAAAATGGGATGTCAGTTCTGTTACTGACGTGCATGACATGTTCCGAAATGCACAGTCGTTCAACCAACCCATTGGTAATTGGGATGTCAGTTCTGTTACTGACATGAGTAGAATGTTCAGCTGTGCACAGTCGTTCAACCAACCCATTGGTAATTGGAATGTCAGTTCGGCGATTTACATGTTATACATGTTCAGAGAAACCAATTTGTTCAACCAACCTATAGGAGACTGGGATATGAGGTGTGTTACTGAGACATCTGGAATGTTCTACGGTACAAATGCTTTCAACCAGCCCATAGGAAAATGGGATGTCAGTTCTGTTACTGACATGAGCTTTATGTTCAATCGCGCCCAGGTCTTTAACCAACCTATAGGGGTTTGGAATACCAGTTCTGTGATTTACATGTGTTCAATGTTTGACGGTGCCAAGGCATTCAATCAATCACTGGACAACTGGAGTTAAACTTCAGAAACAATATATACCTCAATTTGGGGTTTAATATTATTGAAGGGTACATGGAACCTACCGCAGAAAGATATTGATGATATATTTAGAGATCCTTATCACTATAATCGTTATCGCGTATAAGTGACATAAATGGTATGTATTGATAAATATATGCCATTTCTCACGGAACAGGAGCAATCATTTATGATCTGGTCAAAAGGACATCCAAAGGGCGCATATGCAATAGACTGTCCTACCAAACATAGCGTAATACAGGATGACATGATAAATTACATGCACACGTTAAACAAAGATGGAGATGGTTTAAACGTCGCATTCATTCGTCTTGGAACCATGCGACTCATGCGCGATGTCAACCATTTTGCCGCTAACCTGCATATCCTAAAAAAGCCCATTGTACTTGTTACGACAGACGGGGACCGATCAGTACCTTCCGAATTTGCAAAACATGTCGTCAACGCCATATTAGAAAACCAGTACATAACCCGCTGGTATACACAAAACTATGACGGTACGATACGTCATGAAAAGCTGCAACCATATCCTATTGGGTTTGATTTGCATACGAAAAATTGGTTGGTGGATGGTTCTGCTATGAAAAAATTGGTATATATGATTGATGTTCGAACAGGGAATCGCGATTTTCCCATTCAGGACAAAATTCCAAATAAAATTTTCTGTGACGCTCATAATAGTAAAACCCACGGTGAACGAGAACTACTTCGTAAAGCAGTAGAAAAAAATAGCAATGTCGTATTATTATCAGAGCGATTGTCGTTTCAAGATATTACAAAAGAATACAACAGATACCAGTTTGTGTTGGCACCAAGAGGTAACGGTCTGGATACCCACCGCACTTGGGAACTTTTTCTCGCAGGCGCAATCGTAATTACCAAGACATCCTCATTAGATGAAATGTATATCAAAAATGATCTTCCGGTTGTGATCCTCCAAGATTGGAATGAACTTAATGATGATATTGAAAATAAAATGGCGCGATGGCATACCGAGCATGTCTGGAAAACCGATTTCAAACATATATTTATGCGCCTTCGAATGAACTACTGGCTTCATTCAAAAACCATCACGGTTGAATAAAACTGCGGAAAACGATATAAATGTTTCAGGGAAAAACATGCAACTCATTTATGGAAAGAGATAATGATGAAAAAATGGTCCGTCAAAAAAGGACATGTAAGACCTGCGGTGGCCCCCGGGCATCAACCTTTGGGTTTCCCGGCGAGAAGCCTACTCATTGCACCAGTTGTCGATTGCCTGAGCATGTAAACGTATACAAAAAAACATGTCAATGTGGGAGCGGGTTAACCCATACGCACAAAGATCGTGATGGTCCGGGTCGATACTGCTCAAAATGTAAACCGAAAGATGCCGATCGATGGTCGATTATGGGAAAACGCTGCGACTGTGAATCAGGGAAACCCAAATCATATGGTCTACCAACCGACGACATGCCCACCGTTTGTATCCGCTGCAAAAATGATGCACATACCAGATCTTTTCGTAAATACAAGGCATGTACTCTATGTGATAGCGGAGCCCGTGCAAATTATTGTTTGAAAGGAACCGGTACGCGCATTGCGTGCAAGAAGTGCATGTTAACCCGTAACCCCGACGATTTCTCTCTTGCAAGTCGTCCAACATGCGGCTGTGGGTCAGGACTTTACCAAAGCCATGCTATAGGAGATAGTTGGAAACTGGTTGCATGCAGAGCATGCATGACACCCGAACACTGGTCAACGTCAGCCATGAGATCAGCAATACGTCGGACCGCATTAAAAACGTCGACATCTACTGAGACGTTGGATACGACAAATACATTAGACCCAGAGGAACCAAATAACCCATTCTAATTTGTAACCGACATATCGACAGTATTCGGTACATTACAAAAAATTGAGTGTAATGTACAGATATAGCATCTTCATAGAAATAAGATGTTCAGACATTCAGACAAGAAAAACGAATCTAACAAGCGACGTCGCATCCAAGAATCCTCCGACGAGGACAGTGAGATGGAAAGCTGCGAACCCAGCAGCGAGTCGGACTCGGAACAAGATTCCTCGACCGATAGCGACTCGGAATCAGAAGAGGAGTTCATTACGGACGAGGATTCTGAAAGTGAAAGCGAAAAAGAGGTTATCGATCTTCATAGCGATTCCGATTCGGATAGCGACTACGAGCCCAAAAAGGCAAAACGGGCACGTGGTAAGGAGCTGGAACGCAATGAAACACTGGACCATGCGCGCATCCAGCAGGTGATTGCCGATGTATTCCGATCCAAGTACATGGACTCCAAAGTAGCAGACAAAAAAGACAAAAACAAAACCCCCAAAGATAACAAAGAAGATAAACCCGACAAAAATCAAAAGTCCCAGAAAGCAAAGAAGAACAAGAAATCTGAAACGCGCATTCGTCGCAAGCGCAGCGGCAGTCGCGTTACCATTACCGAGCCCAGCAGCGAGTCGGAAGAAAATGAATTTGTAGATGACGACGAAAGCGAAAGCGACGATGAAGGTGGAGTCAGTATTCTACTGATTGGCGGAGAGCCCGAACAAGAATCGTATGACGAAAGCGACGACAAATATGATGTCGAGAGCGACGACGAGAAGATATTCATGAAGGAGAAATACGAACCCATTGAAGTCCCCGAAGACGCAAAGCCCAAGGCTCGCAAGCGGCGCCCAAAGCCAACGGAAGAAGTTGACGACAAGGACAAGGAAGAGGATGTTGAGATTGAGTATGCCGAGCTGGTGGAGACAAAGAAGACGCTGACCGAACAGCTCAAGAAAAAGCCCAAGAGCAAGGTCCTCAAGAAGGCCGTTCACGACTGCGATCGACAGATCAAAAAGCTCGTAAAGAGCAGTCGCATCAAGAATGCAAAGAAGTATCACAAACTTACGCACGAGGACAAGAAGAATATGGACGAGACCGCCTATTTCAAGACCAAGCTGTCCAACAAAGAGCAAATGCGCGTGATTCGAGATCTGAAAGAGGTGAACTCGTGCATCGATATCGACAAGCCTTATCGCCTGGCATTACTCGAGTCGAATATGCCCGCAAAGACCAAAGCGGTGGCGCTTCAAAAGCTCAATATCTTGAATACGATGGAGCCGGGCGATCCCGAATATCATAAGCTGCGCCACTGGGTGGACGCGTTCATGCGTATCCCCTTCAATAACTACAATTCCTTCTCAGTAAGTATATCCGATGGCATTGATCGCTGTCATGAGTTTATGCTGAACGCCAAACAGACATTGGATCGCTGTGTATATGGTCTCGATGATGCAAAGCTCCAGATTATGCAGCTCGTGGGACAGTGGGTGGCGAACCCAAAATCTGTCGGTTCGGCAATTGCAATCAAGGGCCCTATGGGAACGGGCAAGACCACCTTGGTCAAAGAAGGTATCTCTCAAATTCTGGGTCGCGAGTTTGCGTTCATCGCACTGGGAGGCAACAGCGACGCCAGCTTTCTGGAAGGGCATAGCTATACTTATGAGGGTTCCTCCTGGGGGAAAATCGTGCAGATCCTCATGGACGCCAAGTGTATGAATCCGGTGATATACTTTGACGAGCTCGACAAGATCAGCGATACCGCCAAAGGTGAGGAAATTGTCAGCATGCTCATTCATCTTACGGACGTTGCACAGAATACCGAGTTCCGGGACAAGTTCTTCGCAGAGGCAGCGATCGACCTCAGCAAGGTGCTGTTCCTATTCTCGTACAACGACGAATCAAAGGTAAACCCCATCCTTCGCGACAGGATGTACAGCATTCAGACAAAGGGCTATGAATCCAAAGAGAAGCTCAGCATTGCGCGTAATCACTTGCTGCCTAAGATCCGCGAGCAGGTCAACTTCAAAGAGGACGATGTCATTATTCCTGACGAAACCATCATGCACATTGTGTCCAGCGAGGGCCTCACACATAAGGAAGCGGGCGTGAGAAACCTAAAACGATGCCTCGAGATTATCTACACGAAGCTCAACCTGTTCCGATTAGTAAAGCGGGACGAAAACATATTTAAGAAAGATATCGACATTGACGTAGAGTTCCCATTCACTGTCTCGAAGGACCACGTTGATATCTTTATCAAAAACAACGACAGGATGAACCCGAGCCTGTTCGGTCTTTACATTTAAGCGATTGGGTGGGTATTCTCAAAGATCATGATCGGAAGACCGGTCATGATATACATGTTTGTTTTTACATAGTCACTGGCTTGCCAGTTGCATTTCCGCCGCGGCTGGTAAGAAGTGCGGTCATTTTTTCATCCAGGCACAGGTTGCCCATGCTGTTGGTGAGACCCGAGGTGGGCGGGCAATCGCGCGACCCCTCGGCCTTTGAGAAGATATCGAGCTCCGCACTTTCATCGATATCCGCCGCAATTGGCGCAGTCTCGCTGTTTTCAAACCCCTCCGGTTCTCCAAAGACAAGCTCCGCGTAGGGCACATACACTCTGCATGACACACACATCGACATCATGATGGCGATGATAAGTAAGCCGATCAAGATCCAGTATTCGATTCCCATGTTGGTTCTATACAGATCTTATAGATAAAAATCGACATACTCACTGGGGTTTACGGTATGTATCATGTCGCGATACCATTCATGATCCTTGCCGTATGTTGTATGCAACGTCCCGTCCCGCACCTTTAAATAATACCAGGTGCGTTTGACGATGTCGCGCCACCAGCGAATAAACTGCTTGACGATGCGCGGGAACCGGGCTTGTCGTATATCGTCCTGGTGCCACCATATCGTAAAGGCGATTAGCAAAAATAGAAATATAATGGTTAGCATAGTCGTGGTATAATATAGCGTCCTAAAATAGCATAAAGCTGGTAACCCAATATATAGAAATGAACAATTCTCAGCGCATTCAGCTTGACAAGATGATACAGGAGTCGGGGGCCGACGACAATACCCAACGCATTCGCGAACTTAAACACAGCGCCTCAATCGAGGCCGATCTCAAAGCGATTGAAAAGGCGCGCGCCGAAAACCCCGATGCATCAAAAGAGTCGTTACATGCGATTTGTACCGGTGAGGCATTGTTCTTATACACGAACTACACCTCGATTTTTCATAAGGCTGTGGCAAACGAACTAAATATGGGCATTATGCAGCGTCTCTTGGACGTTCTTCGCAGCATTGAAGACGGGACTGCCGATCAACACGAAGCATCGGTACGCGCAGGTCAAATTCTAAAGGAGCTGTATGTCGACAGTGCATTGCAGAGGGCAAATACCATCGACGAAAACACAGACGCGGCTCCCGTATTGAGTGAGGGCAATGCCACGTCATGGACCGAATTCAAAGCTTTGCAAAAAAAGTAAGTTAAATATTGTAAACACCATTATGTATACATGGTGTTTATCGACCGCCCTCATGCCGTTTTTAAGGTTGCCACCAACAACAGCGAGCTACGCAAGGTGTATGAAGATGCGGCCGCCGTACACAATGAAAAGATGGCTTTCACGAAACTTCCCGATGCCGGATTCGATTTATATGTACCGATAGACATACAGTTTAGCACCTCCTTTGTCACGAATTTCATCGATCTCGAGATTGTAGGCGTGATGGAGACGTACCATATGGTAAAGGATGTATACGAGCCCACGAGTTACTACATGTACCCTCGTTCATCCCTTACAAAGACGCCGCTCATGCTGGCGAACCATACCGGTATCATTGATTCCGGGTATCGCGGAACACTCAAAGGTGGGTTTCGATGGTTAACAACAGATGACGAGCCATATACCGTAAGAAAGGGTACGCGTCTCTTACAAGTATGCCATCCCTCATTGATTCCGGTCACGGTAGATGTGGTAGACATGGACCACCTGATGAATAACACTGAGCGTGGCACAGGAGGGTTTGGGTCTACTGGAGTGTAGACGATTTTCTCGGGTTAATGTAACCGAAGTATGAATAATGGGATTTCTGTATATAGGGGTAGACGGTTCGACAATAAACAAAGACGACACGCACAAAAGGTGATCGTTTTAGACTTGGATGAAACATTAGGGTCTTTTGCTCATTTGCATATATTGTGGATGGGAATTGTCAAGGGAATGAGGAGGGGGACACCGGACAAAGCAACCTTTTTTCGTTTATTTTCGTTATATCCCGAATTTTTGCGTGATAACATTCGTGAGTTATTATCCATCATAAACGAACAAAAAGGGCAGAATGTCAAGGTGTTTCTATATACAAACAACCAATGTCATCCAGATGACTGGATTGACAGCGTAGTAGAATATATTGAAGAGACCTCCAATACCCCTAAACTATTCGATCATTTTGTCCGTGCGTTCAAAATAAAGGACCGTGTCATCGAGCCTTTAAGAACGTCTACCCAGAAAAATATTGATGATCTCGTGAACTGTACCAAAATACCCAAGCATGCCGAAATCTGTTTCATCGACGATACCTACTACCCACGTATGATGGGCGACAACGTGTACTATATCCATCCGGTTGCATACTATCATTCAATGTCTATTGAAAATATTATAAACCGTTATATAGCGTCGTCGCTGGGTTCGGAACTTAGTACGAAAAGCAGCGTTCCGCGCAATTACCGTTCGTATATCCAAGACTGGTTTGATTTTAACAACGGCAGGCGTTATGTACCCCACACATACAATGCGGCCACATGTAAAGCGGGCACGCAACGACTGATTGCATATATTCGCGATTTCTTTTCGTCCGACGATAGAAAAGATACGTCAGTAGTTGGTGTAAAGGCAAGCAAACCCAATACCACGTTAAGAGGACGTCGAAATATACGTAATTCTACGTATAAGAGTCGCGCACGAGGCAGTCGTTCGCCATCAGAACAAGCTGCTCCTGCTCAGTCAACTTCTGAAAGGTAACGCAATCATTGAAACAATATTCAAAACAGCGCTTTTGTGGCGTACGACAGATCACATTCACCCCGCGATCCGTAAATTTCAACCGCGTTGCAAACCCGCCGCCGGCCTTTTTGGCACCGGTAGGTGTAAACCGAATATACGTGGTGTATTTTCCGCGGTCCACCTCGTGGATCTCGTCCACATATCGATATCCAATAAGCCGTCGAATAATTTCCTCGGGGTTGTCAATATCCGTATCATAAACCGCATCACGGACGTCCTTCATTACGTCGTCCGTGGTAAGAGATTGTAGATAACTACACGTCGCCGTGGCATCTTCGAGCATTTGCTCCAGGTCCTCCGGACTAATGTCGCCCGCGCCCTCGCGCGCCTCTGCAATTAGATCTTCGCTCATTCTGTAGTGACATAAACGTTTGTCTTTGTATCATATATGCGGATAGGCAAGTACACGATCGACAAACCTATTGCCACTGGTGCGTTTGGGGCGGTGTTTCTTGGCCACCGCATCCGCGACAAAACCCCGGTGGCAATTAAAATCAACAACAGTGACACATTTAATCTCATTAAACACGAGTGCAATATTCTCCAGTATGTGAGCTCTCGCAACGTGTCATGCGTACCAAAAATATATCACTATGGAGTTCATGACGGCGCATTTACCATGGTAATGCCGTATTTTGAGAAAAGTCTTGCTGAAGTCATGGACGGAGCTGACCGTGATACGCGTCTTCGCTATCTGAAACAGGCACTACTTGCGATTGATTACGTTCATAATCGATGTGTTTTGCACCGCGATATTAAACCGGACAATATTCGAATCACTGATGATCGGTTAGTGCTTATTGATTTCGGTCTCTCGTGTTTCTATGCGTCCGACGATGGACCGTTGCCCAATAAAAAACAAGATTGTGTCGTGGGATCTCCCATGTACATGTCGCATCTGGTGCACATGGGCAATCGTCCGTCTATTCGGGACGACTTATTCTCGATCGCGTTCGTGTTTGCCGAATTTGCCCTTGGCGAACTACCTTGGGAAGTAGAGGACGAGTTTGACCCGATAATCCCGAGCAACTCCAATTATCGTATGGCGCGCACAAAATCCCAGTTCTGCGAAGACGTAAGTGGTTCAAATGGAGGACTTTCCGTTATCATCGGATATATCATGAAGCTCCAGTATGGCGAGGAAGCCATGATCCAACGGCTCCTCGAATTTCTGTAAAGTATAATCTTACACAAACAATATAAATAGTCGCAGCGTTTTCCTTCATATGACGGAGTTGAAAGAAATCATAGGCCAAGTTAAATGGTTCAACAATACCAAGGGTTTTGGATTCATTACCATTCGCAGTGAATGCGACCTAAAAGGCACTGATGTGTTTGTCCATTATTCTAACATTAGCGAGAACTGTGGCTCCCATTACAAGTACTTGATTCAGGGTGAGTATGTGCAGATTGACGTAGGAAAAGCGGTACGCGGCTCGCACGAAATCCACGCTATGAATGTGAGAGGAATCTTGGGCGGGACCCTCATGTGCGAGAGCAAGAATATGAACGTGCGCGATCGCGATCCGTTTTCCGCAGAAAACGACGGACGAAACATGGACGTTGCCGATGCATCATAAACGATTACATGGATAATGATGTAATCGTTGGAAACTCATACCAAGCTTTATACACTGTATAGTACAACTATATGGCAACCTTTTCAAAAACATGTCTTACCGATACTATGTGCGGGACCTATACTCGTTATTATCTACAAACATGCGACTTTATAATTGCCGGATATCAATATGAACCAAATCCAGCGCGGACATGCACACGGACATTAGAAGGTGCAGATTGTCCTAACTGTGTAATATTGACGGATTGTTGCGCCTATACTAATATAGATTGTTGTCAACGTGTTATTACACCTATGCCAACAACCATGCCATCACATGCTCCTACTGGAATGCCGAGCTATTTCTGTAATAATGAATCAATACCAGTCGATGATAATACTTGCAGTAAATTTCAAGTTTTTCAATCAAATAAACTGTTTGAACTGGACAACGGGGATATGCTATGTTGTGCTGATAGCGAAGAAGACTGTTGTAGACAAAGCTATGTAATATTTATAGCTGCCGGCGGAACACTGTTGTTAATCGTGTTGTTCTTCATGCTTGCCATTTACATGAATCATGAACCCGAAAAGAATAAACGGCGCGTGTCGCCACTTGATAATATCCTACCATAATACATGATTCACGTAGTTGCAGCGTTTGTCACATATGTCCTCGTTTTGAAAATATTACAGCGTTTAACTGTATTTGATACAGACCAATCTCTTCCTCGGTTTGTAGAACAGGAGTCTTGTTATGGGGTCGTATAATTAGCGATTCACATGCACTTCCCGCATTACATGTTTGACGAGTTTTGACATGTTGGGTTCATCATCCTGTTCTTCTTCGTATCCGATGGTTTCCGCGATCAATTTAAGATATTTTTCATTTTCTGGTGTATCGCACTCATGCGCAGTGGGATGTTTCTGCTGCCAATCTGCTATGTTTTTATAGTTCTTGTCCTCGACTGCCATGATAAGCTTCTTTAATTCCGTTTTTTCATCATTGTCCTTTTCCCATTTATCGCCCTGTTTTATGTAAAGTGTTTCTCGTTTAAGATCAGTGCAGTGCAGTGGTCGCTGATACAGGTCCATTGATCCCAGTGTATTCGTGAGTATTGACATCATCCCAGGTAAAAACCCATTATTTCTAATATAATTCAACTCATCCAACCCCAGTTGTATTGTTTGAATAAAATTCTGTACCGACATTGCATCTTTGCACTGCTCATTCAAAAAGAAATTAAGATTGAACTTATTTGTCTGATGCGTAACGTTGGTTACATGCGTAACGTTGGTTACAGTTTTTAACTGTGGAATAAGCTCTTGTATATCTCGGTTGTGTTTTTCTTGCTGTGCGATAAGAAGGTTTTTTAGATCATCGTTCTGCTTCTTTAATTCAGTATGTATATCATCCAGTTCTTCCGAAGTGGACGATATTGCTTTCTTCTCCGTACATTTTTTTCGGTGTTTCCACAGTCCGGATTTACTTGCATACTGACAACCACAGTTACTGCATATAAATGATTCCACCTCCTTCTCACTGCAAACTATCTGTCGATGTTTAGCGGTCTTTATATGTTTTGATAAATCACTCTTCTTATAACACGTATATTGGCATGGTATACAATTGAATACTGGTTTTGCTGACAATTTCATATGCGGTTATTATCTATTGAGCTATTTTTCTATTAGAATTCAAAATGATATTACTAACTTGTGTATTTATGATTTTAAGGTACTTTAGCAATCGCCCAAAAAACAGCCCAAAATCGCTCTTTTATTTTCAAGGTACTTTAGCAACAATTTTGGGGTGTTCCATTTTCAGGTTTAAGGTACTTTAGCAATCTTTTTTTGCACCCTTATCATATTGTTCAAAACTGGATCAAAAAAATGTGCACAACTGCATTTTATGATAACAATTTTTGGCGAGCAAATCGGTTTCCAAAGTTTCCATTTCTCGCCATACTAACAAACTGATTTTTATTTTTTTCGTTAATACTGCAAAAATGCAGCCATATTTTTTCGAAAAAAACTTGGCGATTTTTGCGGTTTCCATTTTTTCTCAGTAAGGGCAAATTTTTCGACTTTTTTCGAAATTACAGCTGATTTTGCAGTCCGACCAAAATCCGCCGATGGGCAAAATTTTGCCGGTTTCCATTTCTCGCCAAAACGCTGTTTGAAAAAACCGAAATTTGGATTTTGGGCAAAAAAATTTTCAGTCACAAATTGAAAATTTCAAAAACTGTTTCTGAGCATCATGCTCACAATCGAAAAATCGATTTTTGGTTGTAAAAACTGTATTCCTTTTTTGTTTTTTTGGACAAAAAAAAATGTCCAATTTTGAAAAAATGAAAATAGGTTTGTCAAACAGAAAAAAAACCGTTGTGAGCATCATGCTCACAAACCCAAAATCCGCCGATGCAGTTTTGTTACTGAGAATGTTATCCATAGTCAATTGCACTTTTCAAATTTCGACGAAGAAAGGGTCGGGAATACCGAAAAATGAAAAAAGAAATTGACTATGGATAACATTGCAAAAATCGACTGTGAGCATAATGCTCAGAAATCATTTTTTCGCTGAATTTTTTTGTTACTGAGAAATTGTTATCCATAGTCAATTTCTTTTTTCATTTTTCGGTATTCCCGACTCTTTCTTCGTCGAAATTTGAAAAGTGCAATTGACTATGGATAACAAATTGGCCATTTTTGGCCATTTTTGGCCATTTTTGGCCATACAAAAAGGGTCGTATTGAAGGCGCTAAAGTACCTTAAAAACCGTTGCGTGCAACTTTTTCTGTTTTTTTGCACAAAAAATATTGCTGTTCTTATTTGAAATAATGTTTTTGAGTGTGTAAATCCTATATTTTTGACGTTTTTTAAAAATATCAAAAAACAACATACTTTAGCAATCGCCCAAAAAACAGCCCAAAATCGCTCTTTTATTTTCAAGGTACTTTAGCAACAATTTTGGGGTGTTCCATTTTCAGGTTTAAGGTACTTTAGCAAT
>Ga0181558_10001454_pt1 | contig 22813 bp, 20 predicted proteins | sample 011ome_22_FD_133754 | JGI IMG/M metagenome (GOLD analysis project Ga0181558, IMG submission 133754) | Coastal salt marsh microbial communities from the Groves Creek Marsh, Skidaway Island, Georgia - 011507BT metaG (megahit assembly) | ecosystem: Environmental > Aquatic > Marine > Intertidal...
ATATTGAAAAGCTCAGATTCGTCTGGGCTTTTTTTATGCTTATAAGTCAAGGGTTGTTTAAAAATGAATGATACTGTCTAATTGAGAGTGCCTGTAGCTTGTTGCTTTGCACTATGAGAATAAACCTGCTGTTTTTTACCTTGTTCAATGCATTGTTTTCGCTTAACATGCTTGCTCAAAATGTGCCTACCCCAAGCAAGAGCAACGTTCCACATTTTAAGATTTCTGCACCACCTTCTATTCCTGAGGAGTTGACGTCTTCATTTTTCTTTGAAAATCGTGAACGACTCAGAGAAATTCTGCCGGACAGTTCGATGGTCGTACTGTTTTCCGCTCCGATCAGAAAGCGAACCAACGACATCGATTATCCCTTCCATCAAGATCCTGATTTCTATTATTTCACCGGGGTAAATGAGGATAACGCCATGCTGATTTTGTTCAAGAATCCCATGCGGATCAACGAGAAATGGTATCGTGAGATCCTGTTCATCGAAAACGACAATATGATCAAGCAAGTGTGGAACGGACCCGTTCTAGGATCTGATCAGGCTAAAGAGGTGAGTGGAGTAGCTACTGTACTGTCCAATACTGAATTCAAGACCATGGACTTTAAATTGGATGAAGTCAAGAACGTTTATTCCAATAATAACCTATTCATTGAATTGGATGATGTTAAGCATCCTGGTGATTTAGCAAGCATGGTCAATCATTTCAAAATCAAGACAGCGCGTGCTGGAAAAGAAATTTTGGTGAATGAAGGAGAAGACCTCTATGCAAAACTCCGTCAGAAAAAATCGAAAGAAGAACTCGAGATGATGCAAAGGGCAATCGATATAACGGGTGACGCTCATAGCAACGTGATGCGCATGGTTCGGCCTGGAATGACTGAATACCAGCTTGAAGCCATGATAGAATATACGTTCAAATACAACGGTGCGGTAGTGGCTTTTCCTTCGATTGTTGCATCTGGCGATAATGGAGCCATCATGCACTATACCGAAAACAGCGACCTCCTCATACCAGGCGATTTGGTTATCATGGATATCGGTGCTGAATATGAAGGATACGCTGCAGACATCACGCGCACGATTCCAGTTTCTGGCGTGTTCACTGAAGAACAAAAGCAAATCTATCAGTTGGTACTTGACGCTCAAACGGTCGCTATTCGATATGCCACCAAAGGGTACAAATTCTGGACGCCACATGAGGAGGCTTATCGAACCATAGGCAAAGGGTTAATTGCGCTTGGCATCATAACCGAATGGGGCGATATTGGAAGGTACTTCATGCACGGAACTTCGCATTATTTAGGATTGGATGTGCACGATGCGGGCTTGTATTCAGCGCTTCAGCCAGGAGAGGTGATTACGGTTGAACCAGGAATCTATATTCCTAAAGGATCTCCTTGCAATGAAAAATGGTGGGGCATTTTCGTGAGGATCGAAGATGATATCCTAATTACAGATGGGCCAGCCAAGATTCTATCCGAAAGATCCCCGCGTAAGATCAGCGAAATCGAGGCCCTCATGTCTTCAGAAAGTGCATTGAACGAGTAGTTTACTTCGCGCATTTCTGATTGAACAACCAGACTGAGGATTTTGATTTGTTGGTTCCAGAAAAATGGATGGGAATGCCTACTCCGAAGCATACAGCGCCAGCTGCGACAGGCCCCTTCGGGAATTCAGTTCCTTGATTGAAATAGTAGTTACCCAGAGATGCAGCTGAGGTCACCAGCCCAATGGCGGCCAGAAGTATGCCAAATAATTCGGTTTGCTTTCCTTTTTCGTAGCGGTCAAGAGCGATGGGGCAGTCTTTCATGATCACCTTGAGTCGATTGTGTCCAACTTGCATGGGCCCCTGGTAAAAAGTATAGCTCAAGGCGCTTTCCACCAGTTGCAGCGAATCTGGAAGAGTTTGTGCTTTCATCTCACCGAGAGAAAAGTAAAAAACAAACAATAAGCTAAGGGCGGTTTTCATGCTTCTAAATACGTCAAATTTTATCTGGCTTCAAATTCCATTCGAGAATACGGCAGATTTCGAACTTTGTTTAGCGATTGAATCGAATCATTAGAGCGGTTTAATGCTAACTTAAAAGATGAATTGTTCATACTCGTCTAATACTGTCTTTTACTGATGTTCTAACCTTGAAATCATTTTTATTAATCATACCTTCGTGCATTGAAAATCGGATTAAAAAATTAAATCTAAATGTTTGATTTAAAAGAGATTAGTACAGCGACTATGGTTTTGTTTGCGGTGATCGATATCATCGGTTCGATTCCTATCATCATTCAGTTGCGTCAACGAACAGGGCATATTCAATCTGAGAAGGCCAGTATCGTTTCTATGTTGATTATGATTGCCTTTTTATATCTGGGAGATGAGATATTGCAACTCATCGGGATTGATATCAATTCTTTCGCCATTGCTGGTTCTTTCATTTTGTTTTTCCTATCGCTTGAACTCATTTTAGGTATTAAATTATACAAGGACGATGAGCACCAAGAGGCGAATGTGAGCAGTACTTCGATTGTACCGCTGGCTTTTCCATTGATTGCTGGTGCAGGAAGCATGACAACGCTTGTTTCGTTAAGAGCAGAGTATGCCATTCAAAACATTATCGTAGCCATTTGCTTGAACATTATTTTGGTATACCTCGTTCTGAAAAACACCAAACATATTGAGCGTGTACTCGGTCCGGGTGGTATAGCAGTAGTGAGAAAAGTATTTGGAATTATTTTACTTGCTATTGCCGTTAAGCTGTTTAGGACGAACTTGGGATTGATGTAAATCTCAAGCAGTACTTTCGCTTCATGGGGTTGAAAGCACTGGCAGCAAAATGGCTCGCAAAGCGAGAAAAATCTAAGGTTGAGGCGTGGTCAAAGCATCCGCAACAAACTCAAAGCGCAACATTCTCTTACCTCATGTCAACACTAGAGTCAACCGACTTTGGAATTGATCATGAAATTTCATCAAAAACAACATATGAGCAATGGAAAACGCTTGTTCCACTGCGTGATTATGAAGCCTTGTATCCTTACATTGAACGTATTTTAGAAGGCGAGCTGAATGTACTTTGGAAAGGCAAGCCTGCATACTTCTGCAAAACTTCTGGAACAACTTCTGGAGTGAAATATATTCCGATGAGCGATGAAGGCATTCAGGCGCAGATCAAAGCAGCGCGGTCTGCTCTGTTACTGTACATCAACGAGACCGGCAATAGCGATTTTACCGATGGCAAGATGATTTTTCTTCAGGGTAGTCCCGCATTGGAAAAGAAGCAAGGCATAAGTGTGGGCAGGTTGTCTGGCATTGTAGCACACCATGTTCCGAGCTATTTACAGCGCAATCGGATGCCATCATGGAAAACCAATTCTATCGAAGATTGGGAGAAGAAAGTGGATGCCATAGTCTCAGAAACCATGACTCAAGACATGCGTTTGATCAGTGGCATTCCTCCTTGGGTTCAGATGTATTTCGAGCGCCTAATCAAGCAATCAGACAAAAAAACTGTTCGTGAGATTTTTCCCAATTTTTCAGTATTTGCGCATGGCGGAGTCAATTATGAACCGTATAAGTCGACCATGGAGAAACTCATTGGAGGTAGGGTAGATTCCATTGAAACGTATCCTGCGTCAGAGGGCTTTATTGCATTTCAAGATTCTCAGAAGCATGATGGCTTACTGCTCAATTTAGATGCGGGGATATATTATGAATTTGTTCCAGTAGAAGACTTTCACAATGAAAACCCACGAAGAATGTCTATTAACGAAGTAGTTGTGGGCGTCAATTATGCCATCGTACTCAACACTTCAAGCGGTTTATGGGGCTATGTAATTGGCGATACGGTAAAGTTTGTTTCTACTTCTCCATACCGCATTGTGGTGACTGGAAGGCTCAAGCATTACATATCGGCATTTGGCGAACATGTAATTGCGGAAGAAGTAGAACGGGCGATCAGCGAAGTTGCAACGGCAATGAAGTTCAATTTCATCGAGTTTCATGTGGCTCCTCAAGTAAACCCAACGCATGGTTTGCCATTTCACGAGTGGTTCATTGAGTCGTCCATGGCAATTCCTGATGGATTTGATAAGGCATTGGATGATAAGATGCAGCAATTGAATCCATATTACAAAGATTTGATTCAAGGAAAAGTGTTGAGACCTCTTAAGATCACTCTTTTGTCCAGTGGTAGCTTTAATGTCTATATGGATAGTCAAGGAAAGCTCGGAGGTCAAAACAAATTGCCCCGTTTGAGCAATGACCGAAACATCGCTGATAAACTTTCTTAATATTATTTCAGTTTAGACGGTTTAATGGCACATTGTTTCAATCTCAAAGCACATCTTTGCAGCCCTTTATGAGTGAAGAAAAAAAACGTGGAATAGCCATTCTTGGTTCAACTGGAAGCATTGGTACCCAAGCGCTGGAAGTCATTGATTCACAGCCGGATCAGTTTTCAGTGGAAGTGCTTACCGCAGGATCAAATGTCGACCTTTTGATCGCACAAGCGTTGAAGTTTAAACCAAATGCAGTTGTAATCGGGGATGAGTCAAAGTATTCTGCTGTGAGCGATGCGCTTTGGGATGAAGGGATCAAAGTTTTCGCAGGAGCAGAAGCATTGGAACAGGTGGTAGAGATGGAATCTGTGGATGTAGCTTTGACAGCATTGGTTGGTTTCGCTGGTTTAAAGCCTACAATGAAAGCCATTGCTGCAGGAAAGCAAATTGCCTTGGCTAATAAAGAAACTTTGGTAGTAGCGGGTGAATTGGTAACCAAAGCATCACGTGAGGCTGGTGTAAATATTTATCCGGTGGATTCTGAACACAGTGCTATTTTTCAGTGTCTTGCGGGTGAGTTTCACAACCCAATTGAGAAGATTTATTTAACTGCATCAGGTGGCCCTTTTAGAGGAAAGAAACGAAGTGATTTAGCAGACGTTACAAAGGCGCAAGCACTTAAGCATCCCAATTGGGAGATGGGCGCAAAGATTACCATTGATTCTGCTACACTCATGAATAAAGGCCTTGAGGTGATTGAAGCCAAATGGCTGTTTGCCTTGCAACCAGAGCAAATTGATGTGATCGTTCATCCGCAAAGCATCATCCACAGTATAGTGCAGTTTACTGATGGCAGCATGAAAGCTCAAATGGGTTTACCCGACATGAAATTGCCGATTCAATATGCTTTGGCATATCCAAACCGTTTATCCTCCAATTTTCCAAGGTTTAACTTCTTAGATTATCCTTCCCTCACTTTTGAGCAACCCGATATGGAGACGTTTGGTAATCTTGGCCTTGCTTTCAAAGCAATGCAAAGGGGAGGAAACATGCCTTGCATCATGAATGCTGCAAACGAAATTGCTGTTGCAGCATTTCTGAACGATAAAATAAAGTTCCTTCAAATTCATGAGGTGATTGAACAATCAATGGAAAACGCTGCTCTTATTGAGCACCCATCATTGGAACAGTACATTGAGACAGATAATGAGGCACGTGCCTTAACAAAAGAACTGATAAAGTAACATGGAAGTATTTTTAATAAAGGCCGCACAGTTAATCTTGAGTCTTTCTATTTTGGTGATTTTACACGAATTGGGGCATTTCATTCCTGCCAAATTATTCAAAACACGGGTAGAGAAGTTTTACCTCTTTTTCGATCCATGGTTTTCCTTATTCAAATTCAAAAAAGGAGATACAGAGTATGGTGTGGGTTGGCTTCCTCTCGGTGGATATGTGAAAATTTCAGGTATGATTGATGAGTCCATGGATAAAGATCAGTTGGCACAGGAACCGCAACCTTATGAGTTCAGAAGCAAACCGGCTTGGCAAAGGCTCATTATAATGGTAGGCGGTGTTACTGTTAATTTGATATTAGGTTTCCTGATTTACAGCATGATCTTGTTTACGTGGGGTAAAGAACGCCTTCCGCTTGAAAACCTAGATTACGGTGTGTATGTAGACAGCACCATGATTGATTTTGGATTGCAGGATGGCGATAAGATCGTAGCTGTTCCCGATGGCAATGTTCAGTATTTTGAAGAGCTAGGAAAGGAAATCTTAATTAATGGTGCCAGACAATTGGCCATTGAGCGTAATGGAGATAACATGACCATTGAACTGCCCGCTAACGTTGAACAAACAATTCTTGCGAAAGAGGTAAAAACGCTTTTTACACCGCGCTATCCTTTTGCTGTGGATAGTGTGGTTCCTGGAAGTTCAGCCGAGGAAGCTGGATTGATGAAAGACGATCGCATCGTTTCAGTAGATGGTCAACCTACAGAGGGAATCATTGAAGGATTGAAGGCAGTGAGGTCTCATAGATCTGAAACGATCATGATTGACGTGGAGAGAAACGGAAACATCATGTCTAAAGAGGTTTCGGTAAGCGAGGAGGGCAGAATAGGTATTGGATTAAAAAGTGTAACCGACTATGTTGAGACTGAAACCTTTAAATATGGGTTTTGGCAGGCCATACCTGCAGGAGTGCAAGAGACTAAAGATATCTTAGGCAACTACATCACCAGCATGAAGTTGATTTTCACAAAGGAGGGGGCATCACAAATTGGAGGTTTTGGTGCTATTGGCGGATTATTTCCCGCCACATGGAATTGGCAAACATTTTGGAGCATGACGGCCTTCTTGTCGTTGATACTAGCCTTTATGAATATACTCCCCATACCAGCATTGGACGGGGGACACGTCATGTTTCTTCTCTATGAAATGATTACTGGTCGTAAACCTGGAGATAAATTTTTAGAGTATGCTCAGATGACGGGTATGATACTCTTACTGGGGTTGTTGATTTTCGCGAATGGCAACGACATACTTCGTGCCTTCAGATAATACTAAAGGTCGATTAACCAGGAGATGGCAGCACGCTCGCTGTTGAATGTTTTATACTTCGTGTTGGAGTCAACATTCAGCTTCTCATACATTTTAGACAAGGTAAGTGCCAGTGAATTGGTAGTGTAAACTGCTGCTCGCACCGTATCGTACTTGCCAGTACCTTGCTTCATTTCTTTGGAGAATCGCATTAAATCTTTCATTTTCATCGTGCTTCCGAGACCTGCTGCACGATGATAGATCTTAAGATCTTTTGGTAGGCTGTATGAATTGCCTATGTATTGTATGAATTGCTCGATATCTGCCTTGTCAACTGAATTGCTGTAATTCAATTTGAGGATGTTCGTTTCTTCGTCAAATTCTATACTCACCATGCTTCCCGCGTATTAATCCCCTTTCCGAGCCAGCAAATAACGCTAATGTTATAAGGTAATTAAATATTCAATTTACAGGTTATGAATAATCATATGTTTATGTGAAACTTGCTTTAAATGGGTAAAGGAAACCCCGATTTTTATATAACGTGTAAAACTTTTAAGCGCGATTTTTTTTTCAAAAAATGAAGATCCTAAGTTGCTCCATTTTATGATTCGCAGTCTGTCTTAATGTCATGCAATTTCTTTGGCGCGCGTTTCGCTATCCATGGAGAATGAGTAAACAAAAAGTAACCTACGGTTGGGCGTTTAAAGAATTCATCTGGCCGAGAAGAGGCATTATCTCTTTAGGGTTGGCATTGATCATTGTAAGAAGCTTGGCGGGATTAGTGTTACCATACGCTAGTAAAAGCTTGATCGATGATGTGATCCCATCTAAAGACCTGGATACCCTTTGGATGCTTCTAGTAGTCGTGTGTTCGGCAATATTGATTCAAGCGGTGAGCTCATTTTCGTTGACCAGACTGCTTAGCGTTGAAGCCCAGTACCTCATTTCCATACTGCGCGCTACTGTTCAAAAGAAATTATTGGCGTTGCCCATCAGCTTCTTTGATAACAACAAATCAGGCGCTCTTGTGTCTCGAGTGATGACCGATGTTGAGGGAGTGAGAAACCTCGTTGGAACAGGATTGGTGCAACTGATCGGAGGCACAATCACCGCAATTATTTCGCTGGTTATATTGATCCGTTTGAACGCCACCATGACCGTATTCGTTTTGGTCCCAGTGGCCATATTTGCGTTCATCGCATTGAAGGCATTTGGTTATATCCGTCCCATATTCAGGGATCGCGGCAAAATCAATGCTGAAGTAACAGGCCGGTTAACCGAAACTCTTAATGGTGTGCGCGTAATCAAAGGCTTTAATGCTGAAGAGCAAGAGAATAGAACGTTCCAAGAAGGAGTGGAGCGATTGTATTTGAATGTTAAAAAAAGCTTGACTGCAACTGCCTTGATTACAAGCTCATCCACATTTTTATTGGGCTTGGCATCCGCAGGAATTATGGGTATCGGAGGGTATTTCATCATGTATGATTCCATGACCTATGGAGAGTTTGTGTCCTTCACACTCTTTCTGGGGTTCATGATTGCACCAATTGTGCAAATGAGCAACATTGGCAGTCAATTAACCGAAGCCATGGCAGGATTAGATCGCACGCAAGAATTGATGAATATGACGGAGGAGGATGACGCGGAAACGAGAAATGTTGTACTAAAATCGGTCAAGGGCGACATAGTATTCAAGGATGTAGCATTCAGTTATGAAGAGGCAAAAGAGGTGCTGCATTCGATTTCTTTTGAGGCACCAGCGGGAAGCGTTACCGCCTTGGTGGGATCTTCCGGTTCGGGAAAAACAACCATTGCCGGGCTCGCGGCTTCTTTCCTAAATCCCATAGGAGGTTTGGTCACCATAGATGGAATAGATTTATCATCTGTTAACTTGAGCAGCTACCGCGCCAATTTGGGTGTCGTGCTTCAAGACGACTTTTTGTACGAAGGCACCATCAGAGAGAATATCCTCTTCCCGCGACCTGATGCCACAGAGGAGCAATTGCAAGCCGCAGTGCGCGGAGCTTATGTGAACGAATTCACGGATCGTTTTGAAGAAGGACTAGAAACGGTGATAGGGGAGCGCGGAGTGAAATTATCAGGAGGCCAGCGTCAGCGAATTTCGATTGCACGCGCGCTGCTAGCCAATCCGAAAATTATCATCCTGGATGAAGCAACCTCAAACCTTGATACCGAAAGTGAGTCGTTCATTCAAAAAAGTTTGAATGAGCTGATGAAAGACCGTACCACATTCGTCATTGCCCACCGCTTGAGTACCATTCAGCAGGCTGATCAAATTCTTGTCATTGAAGAAGGGAACATCGTAGAGCGCGGTAAACACGATGAACTGATTGCCAAGAAAGGACGCTATTACGAATTGTATACCTATCAAAGCCGCATTTAATTCCATTACTCTTTATTTTTTACCAATAGGGAAAAGGATATTTTAGCCGCTGCATCAATCAATGGATGAGCGACTAACATGGGCGAAGCAGGATCGAATACAGGAATAAAATACAACGTCATCATCGTTGGTGTGCTACTTTTCGCAGGCATGGTTTCGTTCTTGGATTTGTCTCCTGGAAATCCAGAGGTGACAATCACCGCTGCCATAGCGGTGCTCATGGCGCTGTGGTGGGTGGCAGAGGCGCTGCCCATCGGGTTGACCAGCTTATTGCCGATCATTCTTTTTCCGGCTTTTGGCGTCTTGGATGGAAAGGCCATTTCTGATGCGTACATCAACTATGTAATCTTCCTTTTTATTGGTGGATTCTTCATGGCGCTGGCCATACAGAAATGGGGATTGCACAAGCGCATTGCGCTGAAGATTTTATCTTGGGTAGGAGGGAGTCCGTTTAACATCTTGCTGGGTTTCATGCTGGCATCGGCATTTTTATCCATGTGGATGTCGAATACAGCCACTACAATGATGATGTTACCCATTGTTTTTTCAGTCACCTCCGAATTGGAGGAAACGCATGGCGAAAAGAAGTTGGGCAAATTCGGAACGGCTTTACTCTTAGTCGTGGCGTACAGCTGTTCAGTGGGAGGGGTTTCTACATTGGTTGGAACACCGCCCAACCTTTCATTGGTACGAATTTTTGAAATTATTTATCCCGATGCCCCAGAGATTTCATTTGGTCAATGGCTCGTATTTGCACTTCCACTGAGCGTTGTAATGTTAGGAGTGGTTTTGGTGGTGTTGTACTTGCTTTTTCCAGCAAACAAAGACTTGGAGGTGCTCGACAAAAACTTCTTCAAGAACAGCAACAAGGCGCTCGGTCCAATTTCGGTGGATGAAATAAGGGTGCTTTGGTTGTTCATCGCATTGGTGTTATTGTGGGTTTTCAGAAAGCCCATCGCAATCGGAGATTTTGTGCTGCCCGGCTGGAGCGAAGTCTTTGCTGCGCCAGCATTCATCAACGATGGAACAATAGCCATTTTTGTGGCGTTTTTACTCTTCATCGTGCCTTCATCCGACAAGAGCAACAATGAAGGATTGATCACATGGTCCATCGTTACGAAAATCCCTTGGGGAATTGTATTGCTCTTTGGAGGAGGTTTCGCGCTTGCCAAAGGATTCATCGATTCTGGCCTAGCCACCTTCATTGGGGGTCAGTTGGTGGGTGCTGAATCCATGAGTGAAATGGGTTTGATCTTTTCTGTAACCGGACTGATGACGTTTTTGACCGAGCTGACTTCAAACCTTGCCACGGCCGAGATGATGCTCCCCATTGCCGCTGGATTGACCAATGAAATTCACACCAACCCGCTGTTGTTGATGCTCCCCATGACGCTGGCTGCTTCCATGGCATTCATGTTTCCCGTGGCCACAGCACCCAATGCCATCGTATTTGGATCGGGTAAACTGACCATCAAAGACATGGTAATAGCAGGTTTTATAATCAACACTTTGGCGATTGTATGCATCGTGTTGATTACCTATTTCTGGGGTACAGAGCTATTTGAGATCGAACCGGGTGTGGTTCCTGAGTGGGCAAAGGATATGAACTGATTACTTCACTTTGAAGCTCCATTCGATCCACACCTTGGTCACCGTCTCGCCTGCGTGGTTTTTTCCCTCGCTCAGCATGATGATTGTTTGTCCCTCTTTGGTTTCAATGGTCTTTGTCACGGTTTCATTGACTTCTTTCCCTTGAATGCAAGTGAATACAATCGTTTCTGCCGCTTTTTTATAAAACTCACAGCGCAATGTGGTCACTAGCATCGAAACATTTCCTCTTCCTTCAATAGCCAATAAAGCCAGTAAACCCGTAGAAAATTCAGCCGCACCAGCCTGGGCTGCAAAATAGATTGACCTGAAAGGGTTTTGTGTTTTTTTCAGAAAAGGGATCGTAACGGAAGCTTTTTCCATGTCCAGATGATGAAGCTTTATCCTCCAAAAAAGCAGGCTGGGCAGTCTCTTCCAAAAGAAAAACTTGAGTTTCCATGGAGTTTTTAGTGCCGTTAAAGTCTTTATCGCTTTGGGATGAAGAGTATGTGCTTCCATGATTTAGTAATAGTTAAGGCATAATTTCATGCCATGCCAAAGTAGGTATTTTGCTTGGCACACCGATCAGTCCTAAGTACTCTTATAGACCATTATAAGTTTCCCTAATTCTGTCCATTTCTTAATGTGTGTATTTCAATACGCAAGAATTATAATTTAAATTGATACACCTATTCTAATTATTGATGCAGTATATATAGTGTGCTTTAAACCGAAAAGATACTTTTGATTCGTAATAATCTAAAACTAAAACGCAATGAGAAAAGTGAAATATGCAGGTTGGCTTTTAATGGCTGGGATTCTTATTTCCTCCTGTCAGCAAGAGGCCAAAGAAGAAGCTGCTGTTGACTATGCAACGGGAGCAACCATGAAGAGTAAATCAAACATGAAGGCTACGAGCAATAGTGATTGGTGGCCGCAGCAATTGAACTTAAATATCCTTAGACAGCATTCTGAGAAGTCCAATCCAATGGGTGAGGACTTTAATTATGTTGAAGCATTCAATAGTTTAGATTACGATGCTTTGAAGGCAGATATCAGAAAGGTGTTGACTGAATCGCAAGATTGGTGGCCTGCTGATTTCGGACACTATGGTGGACTTTTCATCAGAATGGCTTGGCACAGCGCGGGAACGTATCGCACAGCCGATGGACGCGGTGGATCTCGTGCGGGACAGCAGCGATTTGCTCCCTTGAACAGTTGGCCAGACAACGCCAACCTTGATAAGGCAAGAAGACTCATTTGGCCGATCAAACAGAAGTATGGAGATAAAATCTCTTGGGCCGACTTGATGGTATTGACCGGAAACGTGGCATTGGAAGACATGGGCTTCAAAACCTTTGGATTTTCGGGAGGTCGCGAAGATGTGTGGGAACCGGAAATGGATGTGTATTGGGGAGCTGAAGAAAAGTGGCTTTCTGATAAGAAAAGGTATTCTGGTGATCGTGAGTTAGAGAATCCTCTAGCTGCGGTTCAAATGGGATTGATCTATGTAAACCCTGAAGGCCCTAATGGAAATCCTGACCCAGTGCTTGCTGCTAAAGACATTCGAGAAACATTTGGAAGAATGGGAATGAACGATGAAGAAACAGTGGCGTTGATTGCTGGTGGACATACGCTGGGTAAAACACACGGTGCTGGTCCGGCTTCACACGTTGGTCCAGAGCCAGAGGCAGCCGATATTGAAGAACAAGGCTTTGGCTGGAAGAGTGATTATAAATCTGGAAAAGGCGCAGATGCGATAACCTCAGGTTTGGAAGTAACATGGACAGCAACTCCGGCTAAATGGAGCCACGGATTTTTCATGAGTTTGTTTGAAAACGAATGGGAGTTGACCAAAAGTCCAGCGGGAGCGCATCAGTGGGTGGCCAAAGATCCAAAGGTGATGGTGCCGGATGCTTATTATCCTGAAAAGACGCACAAGCCAACCATGTTGACCACCGACCTTTCATTGCGTTTCGACCCAGAATATGAAAAGATTTCTCGAAAGTTTTTGGAAGATCCTGAGTCATTCAATGATGCTTTTGCCAGAGCTTGGTTTAAATTAACGCACAGAGACATGGGACCAAACACGACATATATCGGACCTGAGGCGCCAACGGAAGATTTGATCTGGCAGGACCCAATCCCAGCAGTTGATCATAAGTTGGTGAATGCGCAAGACATCAAGGCCTTGAAACAAATAGTGCTGAACTCAGGATTGTCCATAAGCGAAATGGTCACTACTGCTTGGGCTTCGGCATCAACTTATCGCGGTTCTGACCGAAGAGGAGGTGCCAATGGTGCACGCATCATGCTTGCCCCTCAAAAAGATTGGGAAGTAAATAACCCGGCTCAGTTGGCGAAGGTGTTGGATGTATATAAGAACATTCAAAGTGATTTCAATGCGAAAGGTGGGGATAAGAAAATCTCCATGGCTGACTTGATAGTGTTGGCTGGTGCAGCAGCTGTTGAACAAGCGGCTGCCAACGCAGGCCATTCTGTTCAAGTGCCATTCACGCCAGGTAGAATGGATGCCACTCAAGAGCAAACCGATGTTGAGTCAATGAATTTGTTAGAGCCAATGGCCGATGGTTTCCGCAACTATTTGAAAACGCAATACACCATATCAACAGAGGAGCTTTTAATAGACAAAGCTCAATTGTTGACGCTTTCAGCTCCTGAAATGACGGTGTTGGTGGGTGGAATGCGAGCCTTAGGTGCCAATTACGATGGTTCTAAGCACGGCATTTTCTCTGATAGTAAAGATCAATTGAACAATGACTTTTTTGTGAACTTGCTTGACATGAGCACCGAGTGGAAAGCGATTGACGATACAAAAGAGAAATTCGAAGGAAAAGACAGGGCTTCTGGCGAAGTGAAGTATACCGCTACACGTGCCGACTTGATTTTTGGTTCGAACTCAGAATTGCGTGCATTGGCAGAAGTTTATGCAAGTGCCGGAGCGCAAGAGAAGTTTGTGAATGACTTCGTTGCAGCGTGGGACAAGGTAATGAAGCTCGATCGCTTTGATCTGGTTTATCCGTAAAAAACTTTTTTTCATAGGTTTAGGTTGTCAAAAAGCCAGTCTGAAAAGACTGGCTTTTTGATTTTATTTCTATTGAAAATGTTGTAGTTGTTGAGGCGATCCATCTTGTCTTTACGATATGATTGCCTCAATTATCAACTACCGCAACCTTTGCTAAAATACGGACTCGTTCGATTCAGAATGATTTTCTTCTAGATTTAACATATTCAACTTCGAACGAAGACTGAGAAATTCATTCGCATTCTGCGTTCCATCCCGCGGCAATTGAGTAAGTTAGTCTGCTCTAAAACGACTAAGAAAATCCACGATGTCAAACATCAACGAAGCAGCATTGAAGCTGCGCAATTCCAGTAAAACCGGGACCACTTGCAGCCCTGTGCGTGAGCTCATTGGCGCCACAAATATTGAGGCAGCCTACAAAGTGCAAGAAATCAATATTGCCGAGCGCATTGAGAAAGGTGCAAAACCAGTAGGCTGTAAAGTTGGGTTGACATCTTTCGCAGTGCAAAAACAATTGGGCGTTGATCAGCCTGACTTTGGAATTTTATTGGATGATATGTTGGTTTCAGGCACAGTTGATTATCATTTGCTGATGCAACCCAAAGTAGAAGCTGAAGTAGCATTCGTGCTTAAATCTGATTTGCCTCAGGGCGAGGTCACAGAAAAGGCTCTTGTTGAAGCGATTGATTATGCCGTTGCCTCTATTGAAATTGTAGGAAGTAGGGTTGAAAATTGGGACATCCGCATCACCGATACCATTGCTGACAATGCCTCAGCGAGTCACTTTGTGTTGGGTAGCGAGCATGTGATTTTGGGCAACTTTGATCTGGTAGGTTGTCAAATGAAACTTTGGTTGAACGATGAATTGGTTTCTGAAGGGAAAGGTGAAGCGTGTATGGGCTCACCCATTAATGCGGGATTGTGGTTGGCCAATACCTTGGCCAAATTGGGCAATCCGCTCAAAGCTGGCGATATGATTCTTTCTGGTGCACTTGGACCAATGGCTCCCGTAAAACCAGGAGATAGAGTCAGAGCTACCATTGATGGGTTGGGTGAAGTATGGGTTAATTTTAGCGCGATTTAAGAAAGAAATTATGGGAAAAGTAAAATGTGCCATTATCGGATCGGGAAACATCGGAACAGACTTGATGATCAAGATCTTGCGCTATTCTGACGTATTGGAAATGAGCGTGATGGTAGGTATTGATCCTGCATCAGATGGCTTAGCTCGGGCAAAAAGAATGGGCGTAGCAACTACGCACGAAGGTGTGGACGGACTCATTGCAATGAAGGAATTTGAAGACACAGCCATCATTTTTGACGCCACTTCGGCCAAAGCGCATCTGTACAACTACGATAAGATCAAGGCATTTCCAAACAAGCAAATGATCGACCTAACGCCAGCGGCTGTTGGTCCTTATTTGATTCCTCCGGTCAATTCATCGGCCATTGCAGATGTGGACAATGTAAACATGGTAACATGCGGTGGTCAGGCAACCATTCCGATGGTAGCAGCGGTGTCTCGCGTGGCAAAGGTGCACTACGGAGAAATTGTGGCGTCCATTGCCAGCAGGTCTGCCGGACCTGGCACGAGAGCCAATATTGATGAATTTACAGAAACCACCTCGCACGCCATTGAGAAAGTGGGCGGAGCAGAACGAGGCAAAGCGATCATCATTTTAAATCCTGCCGAGCCGCCATTGATCATGCGCGATACAGTAATGACATTGAGCGAGCAAGCCGATAAAGACGCCATTCGCAAGAGCATCGCTGATATGGCCGCTGAAGTTCAGAAATATGTTCCTGGATATAGACTTCATCAGGAAGTTCAATTTGATGATATTCCAGAAGATAAGCCCGTGTTCATTGAAGGCCTGGGATATCGCCACGGGTTGAAAACAATGGTGCTTTTGGAAGTAGAAGGAGCAGGACATTACTTGCCGGCATACGCAGGAAACTTAGACATCATGACTTCTGCGGCAAAGGCTACAGCCGAGCAAATTGCATCGATCAAATACCAAACAGCATAAGTGATGGAGAAGAAACTATACATACAAGACGTTACGCTGAGAGATGGAATGCACGCGATTCGCCATCAATACAGCAAAGAGAAAGTGATGGAGTTGGCCCTATTGCTAGATGAAGCGAAAGTTGACGCCATTGAAATAGCCCACGGTGATGGATTGGCCGGATCAAGTTTTAACTATGGATTTGGTGCGCATACCGATTGGGATTGGTTAGAAGGAATCGCTGAAAATTTGAAGCACGCCAGGTTGACCACGCTATTGCTGCCAGGTATTGGAACGATTGAAGACTTGAAACGCGCCCGTGATTTGGGTGTAGAAAGTGTTCGCATTGCTACACACTGCACCGAAGCAGATATTTCTGCGCAGCACATCGAGGCAGCCAAGAAGATGGGAATGGACGTAGGAGGATTTCTGATGATGGCGCACATGTCTGAACCAAAGAAATTGGCTGAGCAAGCCATGCTGATGGAATCGTATGGTGCAGATTGTGTTTATGTTACCGATTCTGCTGGAGCTTTACTTATGAATGATGTGGCCGAAAGAATGAAGGCCTTCAAAGATGTACTGAAACCTGAGACAGAAATTGGAATTCACTGCCACCACAACCTTGGATTGGGCATTGCTAACACCATTGTGGCTATGGAACACGGAGCTACTCGGCTCGATGCTTCATTAGCAGGCATGGGAGCAGGCGCTGGAAATTGTCCATTGGAAGTATTGATTGCCGTATTGAATAAAATGGATGCGAAGCACAACAGTGACCTTTACAAACTGATGGATGCTGCAGATGATGTGGTGCGACCCTTGCAAACACGTCCTGTGCGTGTGGATCGAGAAACACTTTCTCTGGGATACGCAGGAGTGTATTCGAGCTTCTTATTGCACTCTGAGCGAGCATCTGAGAAATATGGCATAGATACGCGATCTATTTTAGAAGAACTTGGAAAGCGCAAGATGGTCGGTGGTCAGGAAGATATGATTGTGGATGTGGCGTTAGATATGATTCAGAGCAAGAGATAGGCTCAATCCAACCAAAACTTATCTGATTCGGGCATTTCTTTTGTGTACTCTGCATGAAAGGGATTAAAGCCCTTTTTTGCAAACACGTACCATGCACCGGATGAAATGCAAATTTCTTTATCAGCCGCAGACCAAAGCGGGTCAGCACCATATGCGCTTCCTTGGTTCACTGAGTAGCTGAAGCCACTCGCGTTGTCGTGCATTGAACTTTCGATGTAGCATTTATCCATTTCATTCAGATAGAAGTTGGATAATTCTTGCATACCATCAAGCTTGAATGCCAGCGCCATTTGCGCTCTCCACTGATTGATTTAATGAAGGGATTCCATGAAGGGAAAGCATCGAAATCTGTAAGTACATTCCATACTTTTTCCGCACTGGTATTGATAATGATTTCGCTGTTGATTGATCTGCTCATTTGTATTTGTTGGTGATGTAAATCAAACGTAGGTATTTCAATTCAAATGAATATCTTGCTTACAATTAACCTACTGAACTTAAATTGACCACCTATGAAACTCAATGTAGCTGTTGTATTTATTTTCTTGTGTTCTTCCCTCATTGCACAAGATTTGGAAGAAGGACTTATTGGTCACTGGCTCATGAACAATGAATTTGACATGATTGATCAAAGCAACACAGGTCAACATGGTTACGTGAATGGCGGCTTTTTCACTGCCGATCGTTTTGGCACGGAAGACCAAGCCATCATGTTTGATGGAATGTTTAGCTATGCGTCTCTCCAAGACAGTTTGAATCATGTGTTTTCCACAGTTGACGCCACTTTTTCTATTTCTCTCTGGCACAAGACAGGCGATGCTTTGCCCAATCTCAGTCCGCTAATTTGTAAATATGCTCATACGGGTTGTGGAAATGTTCAACGACAGTGGGCCCTCTTGATAGCAGCCAATGAGGGCATTCGTTTCTATTTTGCTTCAACTCCGGATAACGTGAATTATAGGTCAGTATCTACATTGAGTGATTCGGTTGCCAACCAGCCACAAACATGGTATCACATTGTCACTACCTATGACGGCTCTTTAGATTCCAATAATGGATTAGACCGCGTGAAGATTTATGTGGATAACGTCCTTCAAGAGGATACGTTAAATTTTGCGGAAGGAACTTTGGGAGATTCTATTACTACCGGTATTGCGCGAATAGGTCTTATGAATTATGTAAACCCTGAAGGAGGTTCTTGTGGTCCTTATCATGCGCCAGGAGCCTTAGATGATATCAGAATTTATGATCGACTATTGACGGTAGAAGAGGTTGAACTGTTGTATTTGGAGGAGCAAAATATTGATACTGCGGATACCGTAGTTCCACCTCCACCACCTGGTGGAACGGGTATAAATGACCAAGAACGCTTCGATCATTCATTGTCCATTTTTCCAACTGTTGCAGACAATGGGGTATGTACGCTATCAGGACCGGCAATGGCTAAAACTTTGGCGCTTGAAATAATCTCCATTGATGGGGTAGTTGTTCAACGAAGATTCATAAACCATTTCAGCGGTGTAGAGACTATTTGGTTAGGGGATTTATCGCCTGGAAATTATATGGTGAACATTCGAGATGAAGATGGTTTGCAATCCATCAAACGTCTAGTGATTCAATAATCAACTTAGATGGTATAAATAGGGGAGCGCTGACTTACCTATTCTTTAACCCAACGCGCTTCTCTCCACTGCGCCTGTTGTTGCTCTGAAAGAAACGTCCAAGCCACGATGCGCGTAGATTTATTCCCTGTGCCCATTGGTGTGGTTGTCACTTGAGTGGCGTTGAAATTATCCAACAGAGTATAGATAGCCTTTAAATTGGATTGTTTCGACACAAGAGTCGAAAACCAATAGAAGTTCTTCGAGAACTTCACGCTTTCACGAATCATGTTTTTAATGAACAGCGGCTCACCGCCTTCACAAATCAACTCGCTGCTGATGCCTGCAAAATTGAGGTCGGGGTTCTCAATGCGCTTGCCTGTAAGGTTTTTTACCTTCCTACGGCTTCCGCTCAGCGCTTCTTCTTCTGAGGCATGAAAAGGCGGGTTGCAAATGGCTACATCGATTTTATCTTCTTTTCCAATCACGCCAAAAAACACATCCCGCTTCGAACCTTGAAGCTTTATTTCGACCTTGTCGTGAAGAATTGGGTTGGCTTCCACGATTTTTTTGGCCGATGCGATGGATTTTTCGTCAATGTCAGACGCGATGAAATTCCAGCCGTATTCAGTTACTCCAATAATGGGATAAATGCAGCTGGCTCCCACACCAATATCGAAACAAGTGATGCGATCACCCGTTGGAATATCTCCATACTCGCCAAGAAGATCAGCGATATAGTGAATGTAATCTGCTCTTCCTGGAATGGAAGGACATAAGTTTTCTTTCGGAAAATCCCAATGCTCTATGCCGTAATAGTGGTGAAGCAAAGCAGTGTTTAGGATGCGCACGGCAACAGGGTTTGAAAAATCAACAGAGTCATCGCCATAGTTATTGGGCTTCACATGATCTGCCAATGCTGGCTTCGCTGCAATCAGCGCATTGAGGTCGTAGCGTTCTCGGTTCCGATTGCGTTCGTGCAGTCTTGCCTTTACTTCTTTCTTTTGTTGAGCCATGTTGGGGTGCTTATTCAGAACGGTAAATTTTCGGCTGCAAGCTAAGCATCTTTCAGGCAATCGTTATTCATAATACTTGTGCGATCCATCGCAATTGGGCATTCTTTTCGAGTGTCCGCAAATGCAATCGTTCAAACCTTTTCCGGTTATGATTCTCGGTATGCACTTTTCTATGCGCGAGATGCGTGTACTTGATTGTTTAGGCTGAGCAAAGTGAAGAAGATAACCGCGCTGCCGACCTGGTGTAAGGGCTTCAAAAGCATTCTTCAGACTGGGATTTTCCTGAAGTATAGTTGTGAGTTCTGAGGGCACTTCAAAGTCTTTGGTAGTTTTTTGCTTCACCTTCAATCCAGCTTTTTCTACTTCAATTGCCTCGAATGTATAGGCTTTGATCACTGCTTCCAGTTGGTGCACTTCGCTTATTGAAGTAAAACGAATTTGCCGACCAGACTGAACATTTTCCGTTTGTTGGATCAATATTTTCTTCGGATCGCTCAGCAATGCACCCTTAAAAAAGGCCAGGGCAAAGTATTCCTTGAAGCCATGAATGAGCGCCACATTCGCGTTTTGGTGCGTATAACATGGCACGCGCCATTTATAGTCTTCGGTGAGGCCACAATCGATAAGCATATTTCGCAGCGCTTGCAACTCATCGTGCCATTGGGTGGTGCGGCTAAAGAAATCATCGACTTGTGGATTCATAGGATCAATATTAATGAAACGTTTTATGAGAATTCAAAACTCGAATCCCCTTTTCTCGAGAATTGATCTGCTAGGATTTTTATAGAGAAAATAATTATAGTCGATGGTGATTACTTCTTCAGACTCATCCGCCAGTTCGCTGTCTGCGTGTCCAATCACCCCCGTGTCGGTGTTGGGGTCAAAGAAAGCCTTATTCACACGCTGGATGTATTCGGGATATCTATCCACGCGCGTATTGTATCGTGCGATAATTTCTTCATTGCTATAAAAATCCAGCTGCCATTGTATCAATCCGCTTTGGCAGAAAACATAGTGTACTTTTTCAGCATAGAGGGTTTCCTTCATGGCTAGAATGGAAGACTGAGCCACATCGGATACGTTTTTAAAATAGTACAACGCAATAGAACCTATGACTATCAATAGGCATGTTGTGAGGTTTACCCACCGTTGATGCATGCTCCTTCCGTACACAAAAAAGAACATGAGAAAAATATATCCGCTTAAAGGCAACAGATATCGGTAATTGCCTTCGCCCAAAAGCATTAAGTATCCCAAGTTGGCTATCACAGAAAGCGCAAGAATAAACGATAGAGGATGTATGGAACTTTTCTTGAACCAACGCGCCCCGAGAACAAGGAAAGTGGCAAACAGCAAAACCGTATAAAAGAATGCTGCTAGCCGGGTGCTGATGGCTGAAGGAATCAATTGACTGTATATGTAACTTCCAGTGAGGTGGCCGAAAACAAAGGAGGGAATTGAACGTAAGGTTTCAGCGTTGAAGTTGGTAAAGCTCACGACCGAAGGAGAACAAAACTGTGAAAGTCCCGACTTGATAACGCTAAAGAACATTACACCCATTAGAATACCAAGCAACTGCAATGCGACAGTTTTTAGGCGAACGTTGATAAAGGTGAAATAACCGATGATAGGCAATAGACCGGCCAACCACAAAGGCTGAGACTGATAGATAAAAACGATCATTAATCCCACTAAAAGAGCGAGAAATGGATGCTTAGTCAATGGTTTTGTGCTTATGATATAAATCACGATTGATGTTAGAAGAAAAGCCGTGAGGTATCCTCCACGTGCCTTCATTGACCAGATAGCGAGCGAAGGCATGCACACAAATGCCAGCGTGATGAGAAGGGGTGCCCACTTGTTGCGTTCCGTTTCGAAGTGTTTGAGCGTCTTGTGAAAAAACAAAACACCTACAATCCAAAGCGTGAGCATAGCCAATTTCACGGCAATATCATTCACTCCGAATACCGCATAGAACAAGCGAATACTGAATACTTCAACCATCGAAAAGCCATATGATTGACCGTAGAAAAACCATGGAATAGCTTTTCCCTCAGCAAAATGCTTAGCCATAAGTCCTACGATGCATTCGTCACCATCAAGGAAAAGGTTTTCACTCAACAGCTGGGGTAAACGCGTGGCAAAAGCAAAGAAGATCACCACAAAAACACCGTACTTGTAGATCCCATTCAATAGCATAGCATGCCAGGGAGTGGTTTTTTTGGATGTATTGGCAGAATTCATTTTTTCCTATTTGATTTAATAAGTGTCCATTCAACAGAGTAATTAGATTTAGCTGTTATTTGATATATTGATTTGTCTTTTTGTTTCCAAAACTTAATTCCAGGCACCCAATATTCATATTCCAATTTGATTTGGTTAGAGTCTTTCGAAGGGCGCCTTTTAAATTTCACAGAATCGTATTCTTTGGTAAGTTCTCCATCTGAATTTCGTGAGTAAGAGTCAAATTCCAATATCAATGAGTCTAACGTAAAGAATAAGTATCGTTTGTCAATCTCAAAGTGTTCAGAAAGTGTCCAAATAGTGTCTCTTTTGTCAATGAATTATTGGGCAGAACAAGATAGACTCGTTAGGATAAATGTTATGGTTAGCAAGTTCCTCATTTTTAATTACCTACAACGTTTTGCGGCTACAAGAAGTTGGCGATTACGGTGACAAAAACTGTCTGCCACCACTGAACTTGATACGAAGCAAAAAGCTTCATTTAACCACTGAACCGCCAATTTCTTGTAGGTGCTGTTATGGGCTGGATTTATTTATTTATACTACCTATAGTTTTATAGAAATCTTTTTCACTGTAGTTTTCTAATCCTTCATATTCTGCAACTGACATTTTTTTTATTTTAATATCCTCCCATTTATTTAATATGAGGTGATTCTGATTGGAATTAATAATTAATTTCTCTAAGTTTTGAAATGTTCCTAATTCATAAATTCCATACTCAACTGTGGTATAGGCAACTTTTTGATTTCCATTATCAGTAATAGAATCAATATCTAATAGTATAATATTGTATCGATCGTGATAATCTCCAGTTAAGTTCGAAACTCTGAGCTTAGAAAAAATGGATTTATTATCAACACAAGATTTGAATTGATTTAAATTAAATTGCACTCCGCCTTCTTCATATTGTTTTTGATTTAGGGAAGGACTTAATTCAAGTGCAGAATAAAATGTTTTTACAAAGTCAGTAACATTAATTGAATCCTGAATTCTGATTTGTGCGGCAACTACCGCAATAGAGTCATTTGATGTATTGGTTG
>Ga0181558_10001455_pt1 | contig 22793 bp, 19 predicted proteins | sample 011ome_22_FD_133754 | JGI IMG/M metagenome (GOLD analysis project Ga0181558, IMG submission 133754) | Coastal salt marsh microbial communities from the Groves Creek Marsh, Skidaway Island, Georgia - 011507BT metaG (megahit assembly) | ecosystem: Environmental > Aquatic > Marine > Intertidal...
TACTCTTACGTTTGTTCTGAAATGTTCTTTCGTGACTGCTTTTGAGGAAATCAGGTGGTGAATTTCAGGTTCCAGAGTTAGACGCGGAGATTTTCTGAGTTATGCCGGAAAAATTATTCGCGATAGGGTGATCAAGCCACCAGCTTCCCGCCGAACTGTTCGATACCGCCCCAGTGACTGTCGAGTTTCTTGCTAAGTGACTGCTTGGCGCGATGGATTAGGACCCACAGGTTGGCATTGGAAATTCCCAGCTCGCGAGTGATATCTTTGGTTAAGCACCCTTGCATTTCTCTCATGCGAAACGCCTTCCCCATCTTTTCAGGGAGTCCATCTACGGCCTCTTCCAGTTCGGCAAGTAACTCATTTCTCTCGCTCTCCGCCCCAGGGCGATGAACGAGGTGCAAGTCTGGCTGTCGATCAATCTAGGCGGTGGATTCTCTGTCTTCTATAGAGGAATCGAGGTCGGTTGTCAGCACTGACGGGTGACGCCCGATGCGGCGATAGTGATCGATGATCTCGTTGATTCTGATTTCGGAATAGCCACGCTCATGAAACAGCTTGGAAGCGGCCTCCAGAATGCGTTCTTTGGCGTTTGGTTTCCTCATCGTGGGGATAAGGTGTAAAGACAGACCTGTCTGTGAAAAAAATTTCACGACATTTCCCCCGGGGATGGGCTGGAGCTGAGAGTTTTACAAGGATTTTTTGCCGCATCTTTTTGGCGCTGCCGGGGCAAGCGAGGAGCAATTTCCCTTATTCAAAGCCAAAACAGGCCACGCTTTCCTTCGTCCGAAGGAACAAATCACTCCCGACCAGCGCTGGCGAAGCGCAATACAGGGCTCCCACCTTGGCACGGCCCAGCGAGCGATACTCTGCTGGATCTGCCAAAATGATGTGAGCAAATCCACCACGGTTTTCGTAAACGAGCAGCTTGTCGTTCACGACGAGAGGCGATGAAATAGAGGAGGAGGCCTTGCGCTCCCATTTGATTTCGCCGCTTTTGAGTTCGATGCAGAGGTGGCGATCGCTGCCCAGGTGATAGACGTGGCCGTTGTGAATTACTGGGCTGGAGCCGTAACGGCGAGCGAGGAAATTTTTGACCCAGAGCTGCTTGGGGCCTTCTGCGGTGAGTTGATAGGCGATCAGGTTTTTTCCTTCGACCTTACTGGATACAATGACGTGATCGCCATTCACGACGGGAGTACCGTCGCCTCCTCCATCAACAGCCCAGGTTGTCGCCCCTGTCTCTGCGTCGACCCCGATGAGTTGCTTGGAGGAATTGCAAAGAACGATCCCATTCCAGATCGCGGGGGATTGGTTCGAGCCTTTTACTTCCTTGTTCGTCCAGACTTCTTCGCCGGTCGCGCCGTCGAATGCAGTGAGCAGGTTCTGTTGCAGGAAAACTTTTCCGCCGCTTACCAAGGGGGATGAGGCTGGTCCCTTGCGTCCTGTGAGAGGAGACCTCCAGACCTCTTTGCCATTGATAGCGTCGACACAATAGAGATGTTCGCTGAGTGCGGCGTAGATTTTTCCATCGACCATAGCCGGAGTGCTCGAGGAGCCGCGTCCGCTCGGGTAGCCGGGAACCTGGAAGCGCCATGTTTCTTCGCCCGTTTCGGCATCAAGGCTGAGAACGACATCGTCGGCGACTTTCTTGGTATTGGGAACGGCAGCGATGACCTGATCGGCGACGCCATCCTCAAGTTCCTGTGCACGCACCCATTCTTCCATTTCCACCTGATTCGCGAACTCTTTCGGCGCTTTGCGGAGCGTATCAAAGTCTTTGAGGGAAATGGCAGCCTTCCCCTTTTTGAAACGACTGATGATCCACGATCCGAGGCTCAGTTGTGTTTTCGGGTCAATATGGTCCTCGACCCACTTCTGCGCCCACTCGTCGAGAGCCGTGCCGCGGAGTCTGCGGCTCAGGTTTATGCGATCGGTTTCCATCTTTGTCCGAATTTCTTCGGGGAGCGAAGAGGTGCCGCGATAACCGAGCTTGGAGAGAACGTCGCCGTTGATAGCGCGAGCTTCGGTGGGTTCATCACGATGCCAGACGACGGAAAGAAACACGTTTCCGTTCGATCCGATGACACTTCCATGGCCTCCATAGTGATCGCTTGGAACTCCGGTGAACTCCCACTTTTTGGTTGGAACATAGTCCTCTGGAAGAACATCGGGCAGCTTGGCATCAGCAGAGGCGACTCCGTTGCGATCGGGACCGCGCCATTGTGGCCAGTCGGCAACGGCCGAAATGGATGTGGCAAAAAAAAGGCAGGCAATCAATGTGGTTTTCATGGGCTTTCGGTGGATGGTGATCGGCACTGTAGCCTGTCTCGGACCGCAATCATTGGCGTTATGATGTCCTGCCGAAAGATGGCGACGAGCGGCGTATTCTTGGGTAACTTCACCTGTGAAATCGAGTCCGAAAGTTGTTTATATCACCGCAGGAGCAGGTGGCATGTATTGTGGGAGCTGCATCCGCGACAACTCGCTAGTTTCTGGTTTGGAAGAACTCGGTTGGGACACTTTGCTGCTTCCGCTCTACACACCCATTCGCACGGACGAAGAGGATCACTCTGTCGACCAGGTATTTTTCGGGGGAATCAATGTCTACCTGCAACAGAAGATTCCGCTCTTCCGGCATCTACCGAATTTCCTCGACCGCTGGCTTGATAATCCCAAACTGATCAAGCGCGTTGCGTCAAGATCGATTTCCGTCAGTGCTGCAGATCTCGGCGCGATGACTCTCTCAATGGTAAAAGGGGAGCATGGCTACCAGAAAAAAGAAGTCGGGCGACTCGTCCATTGGCTGAAAGAAGTGGTGAAGCCTGATCTGATCTGTCTGACCAATCTACTCGTAGGGGGCTGCATTCCCGCTTTGAAACGAGAACTCGGAGTTCCTGTCCTGGTGACCCTGCAGGGGGATGATGTATTTCTCGATGAACTCCAGGAGCCGTGGCGGGAGCAGGTGCTCGCGGAGATGAAGCAACTGGCTGCTGCGGCCGACGGCTTTTTGACATTCTCCAATTTCTACCAGAGCCGGATGAGTGAGATTCTCGAGATTCCCGCCGAGAAATTTTCTCTGACGCCTCTGGGTGTTCACGGCGCTGAGTTTGCGACCGTGCGCGAGAAGAGGGCAAAGCGGGAATCCGGACAAACGATCGGGTATTTTGCGCGGCTCGCGCCGGAAAAGGGGTTCGATGTTATGGTAGACGCTTTCATTGAACTGGCTCCGAGATTCCCGGAAGCGACTTTACGCGTCGCGGGATGGCTCTCTGAAAAAGATAACGACTTTTATGCCGAGCAGCTCGCCAAAATTGAATCAGTTGGTTTGAACGATCGCTTCACTCACGTCGAAGCTCCCGACGGAGAGGCGAAGCTCGATTTTCTGAGCGAACTTGATGCCTTCAGTGTTCCGGCTCGATTCGTCGAACCGAAAGGGCTCTATGCCTTGGAGGCAATCGCCTGTGGCATACCTTTTGTTGCTCCGGACCGCGGAATTTTTCCCGAACTTGTTGGGCAATGCGGGGCGGGTGTTCTTTGTGAACCGGAGAATCCCAAATCTCTCGCTGACTCACTTGGGAAACTTCTCGAAGATCGGGAGGGCGTAGGAAGAATGGCAGAAAACGGGTTCAAGTGGCTCCAGGAAAACGGATCCCGGGAGGCCATGGCAAAAGCGACGGCAGAAGTGTTTGAGAGAGTGCTCGCGAACGACTGATTTCGGTTCAATTGCCAGATATTGCTCTTTCCCGACCGTTTCTTGAAGCCGTATGGGAAATCCGATCAAGTTTTTTAGGCGTCTTCGGTGATGGGATGGTAAAACTTCTCCTCGACGTTTTGCAGTAGCTCTTCCGATAATGCGTTTGACCTTTCCGTTTCAGGGAGTCGATCAGCGCTTCACCGGAGTCGAGGCTGCGCGGGTGGTGAAAGATATCCTCGCCTAACCGGGTTCGGTCCGCGATCAAACGGGTGGAGTGTCACCCCTTCCGATACTGAAGCGGTGTTATGCCCATATGTTTTCGGAAATGCTGAGTGAAGGAACTCTGATCACAGAATCCGTAGTCGAGTGCGATTTCGCTGATCTGTTTCTCGGTGGAACGGAGGTCTTCGCAGGCTGCCTGAATCCTGGTTTTGATGAGAAAGGTGCGTGGGTTGGTGCCGAACACCTCCCGGAAGCGGCGATTGAACTGCCGGACTGACATGCCGGTTTGCTTGGCGAGTTCAGCCATGCTGACGGACTCATGGAAGTGTTCCCGTATATAGTTCACGGCGCGGTCGAGTTGCATGTGGGGAGTCAGGGCCGAACGACGACCGCTGTAACTCTGGACGGTTCCCATCACGCCAAGGACGGATCCGTCGCGTCCGAAGACGGGGAATTTGTTGGTGAAATACCAGTCGGGAAGCCCCTGTCGGTTGAAGAACAGTTCCACGATTTTCAGCATCGGCTTCGCTGTGGCAACAACCGTTTCATCATCCTGCCGAAATTTCTGAGCGAGCTGGATCGGGAAAAAATCGAAGTCGTTTTTCCCGATCATCTGGGACTCGCTGTCACAGCCCAGTCGCTTCCAGAACGCTCGATTCGCAGCTGCGAACCGGAAGTCTCGATCTTTCACGAAGAAGGAAACGCCGGGTAACTGGTCGAACAGCACTTCGAAATGTGTCTCCGGCGATATTTGCCGGAGGAAATCCGATTTCAGCTTGCGTGGGGTGTCCTGCATTTTGCCTCGCTACGATACACGAGGCCGAAACAGCACAAAATGGAAAATGCGATTCTATGGGAAGGGCCGCGAATGAGCTTCGCTCTCACGAATGGAAAAGAATTAACGCGAATGGCTATGATTAGATTCGTGCTAATTCGATCCCATTCCTTCCCATTCGTGTTGAATCTGACAGGCAAAGAAAAGATTAATCCTTCAACTTCAGCACCTGTACCGCATCGATGTGAACATTCCCATCAGCACCCTCTGCTGAGAAGACGACCGAACCCGGTTTGTTAGCGAAGAACTTGTGGACACCGAGGCCGAAGAATCCTTTGTCGAGCGGTGGGGCGATTTGCTGATTCACAATTGTCGTCTTTTCTCCATCAGCGGTTACAACGGTCACTTTTGTCTTGCTCGAACGATTGGGGTGGGGCTGGTGAGAAACGCGAACTTCGTAGTCTCCGTCTGCGGGAACGGTAAAATTGAAACGGGCGATTCCTCCGGAATTAGCTCCGATGTAGTGATAGCCATCCTCGATGTAGTTTTTAAGACCTGATCCCTCTCTCCAATCGCCGGTGAGTTCCGCCTTCGTGTCATCAACTACAATGCCGGAGAGCTGATTCATCGGAATCCAATCCGGTTCGGGCATGCCCATGTCGGGGAGATTCGGATCGACCTTGAGCTTACTATCGAGTGTCTCTCGGCGGTAGTTGCCGGGAAGGCGAAGCAGTTCGATCAACTCATCGAGGTGCTGATAGTAGACGTCGCGAGGAGTGGTGTTGTGTTTCGTGCCGACGGCAGCCGCTTTTCCAACGACGACACCCATCATGCCGCATGTTTTCATCACACGAATGGTTCCGAGAGCCTCGTGGGTGACACTGATGTTGCGCCCAGCCATGAAAAGGTTTTCGATATTCCGGGAATAGAAGCAGCGATAGGGGACGGGGTAACCTTTCTTCCGATCGACTCCCTTTCCATGCACTGCGATGGAGATGAAGGGGTTATCCGGAAATTTCTTCGCATACTGCTCCTTGGGATAGTGCAGGTCGACTGACCAGGTCGTGAGAACGCAGCCATCGGGGAATGGCTTCTTGGTAACGACATCTTCTTCCGTGAGAATCACGTCGCCGAGTAGCTGGAGTGTTTCACGGGTTCCTCCGACGTAGGCCATCCAGGTGAGGAAAGAGTTTTTGTGCCCTTTGCCATCGGGGTCGGAGCGCTCATGAGCTCCATCATGTTTCATCGCATGAAAAGCACTGAGTCCTGCAAGAACGTTCCAATCGCGGATGTGCTCCAGGTCATTGAGCGGATCCTTGTCGTAGCCGCTTTCCCAGAACCACTCGGCGTGAAACTTGCGGGGGTAAGGAAAGTCCTGTTCTGTCAGAGGAAGGGCCCAGGCCATTTCGGGAAAATTCTTTGGCTCCTTTGCGTTCTCGAAACGCCACATGTTTGACATTCCCATGCGACCGCCATCGATCATTTCATAATCAGCTCCTGCCATCTTTCCGATGGTGCCGTGTCCAGTTGTGTCGCAGAAAAAGCGGGAAGTGAAATTGCGGACAGCGCCGGAGCGAGTGTCAAAGGCCTGGACCGAAGCGATCTTCGTGTCGGAGGACTTTGTCACGGCAAAGGCGTGGTGATGGAGAAACAGAGCAATGTTGGGCTCGTTGCGGACAATGCCTTCCTTTTTCGCATCCTCAAACTCCTCGTGGGTGCCGGGGGAGAGTTTGGCGTCATCTTCCAACTCGCGAATGATGTCTCCCACGGGATAAAGCCCGGGAGGAGTATTGCCCTTCGCCCAGACACGAACTTCCGACGATCCATTTCCGCCGAGAACGCCTCGGTTTTGGATGAGAGCGACTTTCAATCCCATCCGGGCGGCAGAGATAGCACCGCAGGTTCCAGAGTATCCACCACCGACGAAGACAATGTCGTAGGGACCTTCTTCGATAGGCGCCTGAGGAAGACCTAGCATCTTGCGTCGCCAGGCGGGAAGAGTCTCGCTCGAATTATCCGGCTGAAAATCAGGATTGGTGGTGAAAAGAATGGCATCGCAACGACCGTTGAACCCGGTCAGATCCTTAAGGGAAAGTTTGGTTTTTCCGGCTTTGACCTCGACTGCTCCACCTCTCTCCCAATGCCAGTTGACCCCAGTTTTTCCAAACTCGTGATCCAGCGCTTTGCCGCCAATCGCGAGCTGGAAACGGCCGGGTGCATGGGAAGCATCGACTTTGTCCGCAAATTTCTGGATCCAGTTCTTGGTGCGAACCCATACTTGGTAAGTGCCTGCCTCGGGAAATTCCACCTCGGTAGATGCATCATCGACAGGCTGACCAAGACCGTGGGCCAGGAGATAAGGCGATCCCATGATGTCGATAAACTGGGTATCCAGTTTCCAGCCCCCTGCTTTTTCAAAGGATTCCGCTTCGACGAGGACCTCTCCGGAGTGCGCTGAAGTGATAGTGAATCCGACGGCAAATAGAGCGTAAAAAAACGAGAGCTTTCTCATTCGCCTACCTTTGCGCAAGGATGGGGAATTTTCCACTGGGGAAATTTTGCGCGGTTGCGGTGATCCTTCGTGTCCAAAGTGACAAACAGGTTCATCACGAACCACCAGAATGCAGATTGCAAAGACACCCGTCGGGTGCCATTCTCTGCCGAATTTACGGATCAACTAAATATGGCTGAAAACGAAAAATACTTTGCGGGACTCGATATTGGCGGAACCACGGTGAAAACCGTCCTCGTCGATGAAATGGGTGAGGTGGCTGGCGAAATGGTGGAGGTAAGAAGCCAGGTAAAAGATGGCTACAAGGCAACGTTTGGTCAGTTGGAGAGCGCGCTCGATCAGCTCACTTCAGCGATTGGAGTAGGGCGCGATGCGGTGCGCGGAATTGGAATGGATGTTCCAGCCCCTTCCTGCGACGGAGTCATTTGGGGATTGGCGAACCTGGCAGAGGACTGGGTTGGAAAGAATGTTCGTGACGAGCTTTCAGAACGCCTCGGTGGGACTCCGATTTACATGACCAACGATGGAAATGCTGCGGCACTTGGGGAGTATGCGGTTCGCCGCAAGCACATCGGGGGACTGCTGCTTATCGCTCCCGGGACCGGTCTCGGTGGAGGGCTTGTCTTGCCCGGGGGGCGCGCCTATGAAGGATCGAACGGTCTCGCGCTCGAGGTTGGGCATATTTCTTCTCCGTATCACGAAGATGACGGAGAGCTTCCCCAGTGCAGTTGCGGAAAGTATGGCTGCCTCGAGGCCTGGGTCTCACTTGTCGCATTGCGCCGCCGGATTGGCCTGGAATTGGAGAAGCCGGAAAACGCCGATCATCCTCTCAACGATGGTAGCCCCGTTGAAGAAAAAGCTTTCCGCCTTCGTGACTTTGCTCAGGACGGTGACGAACTGGCGATTGCCATCTTTCGCCAGCAGGGACAGATCCTGGGATACGGGATCGCCGATCTCGTCCGCGTCTTTGATCCGGGACTCGTCGTCCTCGGCGGCGGGCTTGCGGAAAGCGAAGGTTTCCGGGACGATTACCTGAACTGGGTGAAAGAAGGATTCGAAGAGCGTGCCTGGCCGATGTATTCCCACAGCCCGATCGATCCCGACAAGATCACGACGCGCTTCGAGTGGGCTCGCGGAGGGGATTCTGCCGCGGCTCTCGGGGTAGCGTTTTCGGCGCGGGAAATGTTCCGGTAAGAAAAACTTGAGACGAAGGCGAGCGATTCTATCGCCCTTTCAGGGCTCTTCTATCTGGTTGGTCTGAATTCCGGTGGCTCATTCGTCGAGGCTCGTTTCAACACCGGCTACCTTATGTCGGGCCCTCCAGCCCTCCAGCCCTCTGAACACTGAAGCCTGACCTCTGACTTCCGTCCACCAATCACCGCCGGTGAACCTGCAGGTCCGAGACCCGAAAACTTCCGTCGACTTCCTGGAAATAGACGCGGGCCCAGCCGCCGTTGAAGTGCAGCAACATCTTGTCGTCGTAGTAGGGGATGTTACCCCGGTGTGGCGTATTCCAATCGAGCTTGTAAACCGCCTGCGCATCCGCGTACTGCAGAGCCAAATTCTTATCCAGCCGGGTGTAGGCCGTTAGAAATCTCAGTGCTGCGTCGTGTTTCGTCAGCTTCTCGCGAGGAGGAGCAGGCTTTTCCGCAGCAGCCCCGCCAGAGGTAAGGGCGTTTCCAGTCGTCGAATCAGTCGTTTCCACACAGGACGTCAGCATTCCTGCGACGAGAAATAGAGAAGCAGTGAAGATTTTCGATTTCATCGGTTTGATCAGTCTTTTTCGGCGAGCGGAGGAAGGATCACTTTCCGTTTCAGCAACCAGCACACACCCACCAGATCATATATGCCGCGGATGGCACGGTCGAGATTCGTGTATTTCGACTCGCCGGCTTTTCGTTCGCGATGGTTCACATCGATTTCCGAAATCTTGAGCCCTGCGTGGGTGAAGATTGCGGGGAGAAAGCGGTGAAGCCCGTTGAAGGGAACAAGCAGGTCGACGTGATCGCGATGTATCGCTTTCAAAGAACAGCCTGTGTCGCTGATTCCGTCATGAATGAACATGCGACGCACGTTGTTCGCGATTCGTGAGGCGGCTTTTCTGCTCCAGGTATCCTGACGCTTTGCGCGCCGTCCGACTGCGATGTCGCACTCACCCTGCTTCAGTAGATCAACAAGCTTGCCGATGTCAGCGGGATCGTTCTGGCCATCGCCGTCGAGCATCACGAGGATGTCTCCCGAGGCATAGTTCAATCCGGCGAAAAGAGCTCCGCTCTGGCCCCGGTTTTCGGTGAGTCGCAGAGGGGTGACACCTTCGATCGTCTGAATCTTTTCCCAGGTGTCGTCTGTGCTACCATCGTCCACTGCGACAACTTCTGTATCAGGCTGGCACTCGACGATTTCCTTGAGGACGAACTCGACGCACTCGGATTCATTGTAGAAAGGGACTACAACGCTGACCGATTCGTCTTTCGGCTCTTCCGTGCGAAGGCCGGTAGTTCTCTGGAAAGGGGAGGTGTAAACTCGATTGCTCATACACTACTAATTCTTCTTTCAGGGAGGATCTTTGGGCCAAGCCTTCAGGCCGCTGGCGCGGAAAACGGAAAAGGTCCGCTCACGATTATAGCTGAAACGGACGGTGAGCTCATCGAGTTTTTCGACTTTGGTAAATCCGCGCGCAAAGCGGCCAGGAAGCTTTTCCATCTGGGGTGCAAGCACAAGCGCATCTTTGCCGACGAAGCCATCTTCCCCGGGATCGTTCCACATTTCATACTGCGAAACAATCGTTCCAGAGGATTCCCAACGATAGAGTCGAGGCTGATCGGGGAGGCCGAAAGCGAGATGGCTGGCAATGTCGCGGTGGCCCAGTGTCACAAGGAATAGTTCCTCGGCATCGGATTGAGTCCGTCGGATTTTTTCAAATTCTTCTGCAACGAGGTCATGCCCTAGGACGCGACGGCTCGGGTCTGCCTTGTGACCATCTTTTCCAATCGCTTGAAAGAGAAGAGCGCCGAAGTAGAAAAAGGCCACGAGTGCAATGCTGATCGCGATCGAGACCGGGAGATGCTTTCGCATCGCCTGCGGCGGAAATTTGGGTCTCACATGCCCTGTGTACCAGGCCGCCGTGAGGGCAAAGCAGGAAACGTAAAACACGGCAGGCCAGTTCGGTTGCAGTCCCTGTCGCAGCGCCATCAAAAGCATTCCTGCAAGTGGCAAGGCACCGAAGACGAGTAGAAAGCGAACTGATGCAGATAACTTGCGAGTTTTGGGGAGAAGAACCAGACAGATGGGAAATAGCACCACCGCGGTGCCGGGTCCGAGAACACCGAGCTGCGTGCCGAGAAAGGAAAAGAAATCTTCAATGCGTTCGAGAACTACATTTCCGCCATCCGAGGCATCGACGAAATGATGCTTCGTGTGAGTGAAGGTAATCCACTCATTTTGCGCGTTCCAAATGAGAGGGGGAATCAACGAAAGATACGATCCCAGCAAGGTGATCCAGAGAGCTGGCTTACGAAGATGCCTCCGTGTTTTGCTATGAAGCAGCAGGTAGCCTATCGCCAGCACCGGGAAGACAATCATCATCTGTTTGGTGAGATGGCCAAAGCCGAGCGCGAGAAAGAGAAGAGCCCAGCTTCCGGTTTTTCCTTCGCCCGAGAGAACGCGCCAGAACATCCACAGAGCTGTCGACCAGAAGACAATTAGCGGAGCATCAATCGTAAGGAAAAAGCTCAGCACGGAATTGGCGGGGGCGACTGCGGCGATGAGAACGGCGATCCAGGCGGTTTCGGAATCAAAGAGCGAGCGGGTGAGCCGGTGAAGCAGGAGCAGGGCAAGCGTTCCAAAAAACGCTGCTGCTGCTCGGATCGCAAAAAGACTGCCTCCGCCCACCCAATCGACAAAGGCGTAGATCCAGGCGATCATTGGCGGCTTGGAGTAGTAGCCGTAGTCAATCTGGCGGCCCCAGTCCCAGTAGTAGGCCTCGTCACCAGCAGGATTCACTGGGAAGATCGCCGCATAAATTATGCGAAAGATCAACAGGCCGCCGACGAGATAAGTAACTCGTCGGGAAAAGGGATCACGCTGATTGAGGTCGGCCATAGTGGGCGACTATGCTGCCGCAATATATGGGAATTTCCAGCAAAACCGTGAAGTGGGATTTTCCGGCATCAAACCCTTTTGCTCTACCACCTGACCCTGTTTAGTGTTCGGCCCCTGGCGGGGTTGCTCGAAATCGTAGAGCGGACTTCCCAGTACGCTTGGCGAAGCATGTGCAGGTCGATCGAAGGGGGCGGACTGGGAAGTCCGTTCTACACCTATGCGTAGAAACCCCTAGCGGATCTGACTCAGAATCTTGTCCGCGGCGGAAACGGATCGACCACCGACGTCATCCCAAGAAGAATAGGTCGTCACACCGTTGATGACTTGAGGAGCCTGGCGAGGCCCACTCTGCGTCGAAACCCGATTGGTTTCCACGATGTCGCCCTGACCTTCAATGATTTCGCCATTAGCGATGATGGTCTCCGCTCCGGTCAGGTCAATCGTCTTCTCTTTTCTGGGGGGGCGGATCGCTTTGATCGGGTTGGCCGGTACCTTGATCGTTGGCATCTTGAGATTCTTCATCGGATTGGGAATCGCGAATCCGCTCTTTTCTTTCTTTGGAATATTGACGCCTGCGAAATTGGGGTGAGGCGCAGCCGTTGCGGGAGTAGACTCCGTTGCGACCGGTTGCGGTGCAGGGGGCGTTAGAGCGGGCGCTGGGACAGGACTATCTACCACTTCCGGAGCTGTGACGACGGGGGTTGCATCGGCAGCTGGTGTGTCAGCAACGACTGGCGTTTGGAAAGTCGGGGCGGGGTCGGGAATTCTTACGTTCTTGCGACTGAAGAAGCCGAACATCTTCGACTTTTTCTTTTTTGGTTCTTCCTTGATATTGGCGCGCGCTTCGCTCGGGATGTCTGTAGTGTCGGCGCGAGTTTCGTTTGTGTCAGCGACTGCCTCTTCGACAACGACAGGTGCGGTGGGAGTGTAATCGGTCGTTGGAGCTGGGCCATTCTGATCGGGAGAAACTGGTGCTGGTTGAGTGGGAATTGTTTTAAGCACGTTTGTTTCAGCCGTTTTGTTTAGCTTTTTCTTCTTTCCGAATCCGAACAGTTTCGTCTTCTTTTTCTCGGTTCCTTGTTCCACTTTTTGACCATTCTTAATTACGAAAGAAGCAGACTCAACTTTCTGAGGCACAATGCTTCGAAAGATATTCTCTCCGTTCGGGGCTGGCATTGCAGGAGGCTGGGGTGGCGCTGACGTTGCAGGAGCGTTTGTCTTGTAGGACGCGTTCACCGGTGCGGTCGGAGCGCTGTCTGGAAAGAGTCCAGAATTGATTTGCTCTTTCTTCCGGCCAAATCCAAAGATGCCTCCGCCTCGGTCAACTTGCGCGTCAGCTGGCACAAAAGCGAGTAGGAGTAGAAGTGTGAGAGGGAGTTTCTTCATCCGAGTTTCGATAATTGGGTTATATCAGAAGCGTGTGATTAGGGCAAGATTATCCCATCACTTTTTTGTAACGGATGAGACTCCGATTTAATGGCCCTTTTTTCCGTTTTTCTCTTTCAGGGAAACAAGGTAGGCGACGAGGTCACGGATTTCGGCTTTTGTGAGAATGTATCCCATCGGGGACATTGCTGAGACGGGAGGCTGTCGGGTTTCGATCTCTGACATCGCAATCGTCTTTTCGATTTGCTGATTAGAGTCATCTGGATCGGGGATTTTGAGAACCACTTTCTCTGCGGTTTCTTCAAGCAAAGCGCCTCCAATGCTTTCGCCATTCTTGAGCGTCACCATCATCATTCCGTAGCCGGGGACGACCACGCTGCTGGGGTCGACGAGGGAGGCGAGAAGGTATTCGTGATCCTGCTTCGATCCGATTCCCGTCAACTCGGGACCAGCGACTCCGCCGTCGCCGTTCACCTTATAGCATTTTGCGCACTGTCCCGCAGCATGGGTCGTGAAGATTTCTTTGCCTCGCTTCACATCGCCACCCTTCAGCGCTGCGCAAAACGGTGCGACGGGATCGGATGCGTCGAGTGATGCCTCGTAATCGGCGAGCAGTTTTGCGACAGTTTCGTCCGATTTTTTGGCTTCGGCGCCTTCGATCAGGTCGAGCAGGGCGCCTGGTTTTTCCTTTTTCAAAGCTTTTTTCTTCTCCCCCTGAATAGCAGCCCGACAAATATGCAATCGCGCCACTTACTTCCAAGATTTGCGTGGCCGAAGTTCAAAGTGTCGGAATCCTATCCTAGATCGTATTATCTCTCAAACGCGTCATGAAACTATCTCGATTTCTTTTTCTCCTTGGTGCAGTATCTCTCTTCTTTAGCGGCACTGCCATTGCCGAAACACCAAGTTGGATCTGGACTTCTAACTCACCTGCTGAGCGCGAAGTTGTCTATGTTCGCAAGGAATTCTCTGTTCCGGCCGACACGAAACGCGCGCTTCTTTTTGTTGCCGCCGACAATGGATATGACGCTTACATCAATGGTGGTCGTCGCCCGGCTTCCCGTGGCGCGGACTGGAATCGTCCCAATGTGACCGATGTGACGGATATGCTGAAACGCGGGGAGCCCAATGTGCTCGCGATACGGGCGAAAAACGAAGGAGGCGCTGCCGGAGTTATCGCCTTGCTCGAAATCACAAATATTGCAGATGAAAAGACGACAATCGTCTCGGGCGATGATTGGAAGATCGCTTCGAAGGCTCCCAAGGGATGGAACAATCGCAACGCAGGGGAAGATCCCTACGGTTGGTCGAAGGCGAGTATCGTAGCTGTACTGGGAGAGGGCCCGTGGGGCAAAGTGGATGAGAAAAGGCTGGCCGCGGCACTGGATGTCCGGACGCCGGAGGCGACTCCCGAGGACCGAATTAAGATGCTTTCTGGTTTTGATGTGGAGTTAATCTACTCCGTGCCGAAATCCGATCAGGGGTCCTGGGTCGCAATGACGATGGATGGCAAGGGGCGCTTGATCGTCTCCGATCAGTATGGCTGGCTCTACCGTCTTCCCATTCCCGCTCCCGGCGAAATGGTTTCGGACAATGATGTCGAGAAGATCGATCTCGACATAGGCGGAGCGCAGGGCCTGCTCTACGCCTTCGACGCCTTGTATGTTGTTCTCAATTCAGCAGAGCACGGCGGTCGCGGGCTCTATCGCCTCCGCGACACGGATGGTGACGACAAATTTGACGAGAAAAAGCTGCTTCGAAAATTTGATGATGTCGGCGGAGAGCATGGGCCGCATGCTGTTTTGTTAGGGCCGGAGGGAGAGTCGCTTTACATCGTGGTTGGAAACCAGACCCCGGTGACGAAGGTGGATTCATCCCGCGTCCCCGAGGTCTGGGGCGAAGACTTGCTTCTGGAGCGTCCCATCGGGCGGGGCTTCATGAAAGGGACACTGGCTCCCGGCGGATGGATTGCGAAGACGGATCCCGACGGGAAAAAGTGGGAACTCGTGGCCACTGGGTTTCGCAATCAGTATGACGCAGCCTTTCATAGCAGTCGCGACCTTTTTACCTACGACGCCGATATGGAGTGGGACATGAACACTCCTTGGTATCGTCCCACGCGCGTCAATGTGGTTCCGAGTGGCGCCGAGTTTGGTTGGAGAAACGGTGGGGGGAAATGGCCGGCATACTATCCTGACAGCCTGCCTGCTGTCGTTAACATCGGTCCGGGTTCCCCGACTGGAGTTGCATTCGGCTACGGAGCGAAGTTTCCCGCCAAATACCAGAACGCTCTCTACGTGGCAGACTGGAGTTACGGAAAACTCTACGCCGTTCACCTCGAGCCGAAGGGGTCGTCGTGGAAAGCGGAGTTTGAGGAATTCATGAGCGCGCAGCCGCTTCCGCTCACCGACCTGCTCGTGAACCCCGAGGACGGAGCGATGTATATCACGATTGGAGGTCGCCGCGTCCAGTCGGGGCTCTACCGTGTCACCTATTCAGGAAAGGAAAGCACGGAACCCGCAGAGGCACATGAGCCGAATGAACTTCATTCCTTGCGCGAGGAAATCGAATCTTTTCACCGCCCTGACAAAGCCGCCTTGGATGCTGTTTGGCCTCATCTCGGGCGAGATGACCGCTTCGTTCGCTATGCCGCGCGCATCGCCGTAGAGCACCAGCCCGTGACGGACTGGAAAGAGCGTGCCCTTTCGGAAAAGAATACGGAAGCCGCCATCAACGTGCTGATCGCATTGGCACGACACGGAAAAAAGGAGTGGCAGGGAGACCTGCTCGCCGCTCTCGACAGGATTGAGATGAGTGACCTGAAACGTCGCCAGAAGCTCGATCTTCTTCGCGCCTACAGTCTCGCCTTCACCCGGCTAGGCGAGGGAACTCCGGAAGTTCGTGAATCACTTGCCAAGAAGCTTGTGAGAGCGATGCCTTTTAGAGATCCCGCAATCGATGCCGAAGCGCTCCAGCTGGCTGTCTATCTCGGAGCGCCGGAAGCAGCAAAAATCGGAGTCGAGTTACTTGAGTCAGCTCCTTCCCAGGAAGAGCAGATGGCCTACGCAAAATCGCTGCGTCACCAGAAGAGCGGTTGGACTCGCGATGACCGCAAAGCATTTTTCGAGTGGCTCATTCGCGCGAAGGCCTACAAAGGTGGGGCGAGCTTTGGCCTCTTCATTGAGAACATGAAGCAGACCGCTCTCGAAAACACTCCCGAATCAGAGCAGGTCGCTCTGAAAGAAACCCTCGAAGCGGAGCCACCGAGTGAGCAGGTTTTCACTGCTGAGCCGCGAGAGTTTGTCCAGGGGTGGACTGTCGCTGACTTTGACGACGTCATAAATGTCGGTCTGGAAGGCAATCGTGATTTCATCAACGGCCGGAAAATGTTTGGTGCCGCGTCATGCTTTGCCTGTCATCGTTTTAACCAGGAGGGGGGAGCGATCGGTCCTGACCTTACAAGCGTCGCCGGCAAATTCAGCCCGCGAGACTTGCTCGAATCGATCATCGAACCGGGCAAAGAAATCTCCGACCAATACGGCCAAATGATTTTCGAAATGAAAGACGGAACCGTCGTAACCGGTCGCATCATGAACCTGTCAGGTGACGTCGTGAAGGTGAACACCAACATGATGAATCCAAACGACATCGCCGAAGTCGATCGCAAGCAGTTGAAAGAGATGACGCCCTCGCCCATCAGTATGATGCCTCCCAGCCTGCTGAATACGCTGAGCAAAGATGACGTGCTCGACTTGCTCGCCTATCTGCTCTCGAAAGGCAATCCCGAGGACCCGATGTTTGCGGAGTGATTGGGAAATTTTTGGCGAAAATCTGAAGCGAGATGTGGCTGGGGAGAAAATGCTCAATCTTGTTTCGCAGAGCAATCTAGCTACCTTGGAGTGCGAGTAGAAGAGGTAATCCTAGTCGCTGACTCGAAGTGTTGTTCCATCAATCCTCGCGGTTCCTCCAAATGCCAGTGGTTCGTTTTCGGTGATGTGTCCTGCTTGCAGACCGCTGACGACCGGGAAACTGGCTGTCGAAAATTGCGCGGCAAAGACGTCATCGATCGAAACCCCGTCATCACCGGGGGCACCTTCGGTGAAGGCTCCGACCACGAGTCCGGCGATGCGGTCGAACCAGCCGGATTGACTCAATGTTGTCAGCATGCGGTCAACGCGATAGGGGCGTTCCCCAACATCTTCTATGAAAAGGATTTTCCCCTCGAGGTCGGGTGCATTCGGAGTTCCATTGAGGGCTCCAAGGACGGCCAGATTTCCTCCGAAGAAAATGCCTTCTGCAGAGGTTTCGCATTTGTTGTCGATGCGGGAGAGTTCCCAGGAACTTTCTGCGTCGGGCTGCTCGACTGTTCGAATCCAATTGTCTCGAATTTGTTCAGAAGCGGAGCCTAAGGCAGCCACCATCGGTGCGTGGATGGAGCGTGCTCCGGCGCGATTCCAGAGCGTGTGAAAGGCGGTGACGTCGCTGAAGCCGATGATGAGTTTGTTGGCTTCGCGAACCGCCTCTGCCTCAATGCCGGGAAGCAAACGAGTGCAGCCGTAGCCTCCGCGTGCGCAGACAATGGCATCAATAGAAGGATCGCTGATGGCACGATTGATTTCTTCGAGTCGCCGAGAATCACTGCCAGCAAAGTAGCCCTCGCTGGTGAAGATATCAGGATCGTGGACAACTTCGTAGCGGCGTTTGAGCCATTCCACGCCTCGTAGAAACGAATCATGGTCAAACGGTCCTGCCGGCGCAACGATTCCGAGCCGGGAGCCTTCTGAAACGGGGCGGGGAAGTTGCATGCCAAAGGATTCGGCGATCTGAAGATCACCGATGCAGGAGGTGATTCAACCCTGTCATGTCAGCGACCTGACAGGGTCTGGTCATACATCAAAAGGGGTTAGGCGTTCTCAACCGGAGCCACCATGGCGTAGTCGCCGTCGTCACGCTTGTAGAGAATGGCGAGACAGTCGTTCTTGGCGTCGTGGAAAAGGATGAAGGGTTTCTCATTCATCTCCATATCCATAATCGCTTCGTCACGATAGAGGTGCTTCACCTTGTATTTCTCTTGGTGAACGATAACTGGCTCGAGATCTTCCTCTGTCTCTTCTGGAATCTCCGGAATCTCGGCATCGAAAATGGAATAGGGAAGATGACGAATGTCCTTGTGCTTTTTCGGGCGATGGGACTTCAGCATGCGAGTCTTATGCTTGCGCATACGACGGGCAATCTTGGAAGCGGTTTCGTCGATCGAGGCATACATGTCTGCCGTGCTTGTGTCGGCTTCGATTACGATGTGGTTCGCGCAAAAAAGGATAATCTCCGCGATGTGGCGATCATTCTCGACGTTGAGGATCACTTTCGCCTCGATGATTTTGGGGTAGTCCAAATGCAAACCAGCCACTTTCTTCTCCGCGTGCTCTCTCATAGCGTCGGTGACGGAGACATGACGTCCTGTGACAGTGATGGGCATATTTACATTCTGAACTTGCATGGCATTTGAGTTTGGGTTTGTGCGGTTTTAATTGTTACGGGAAGTATAAATTGGATATGGTTAGGCTAGCAAGCGCGCAATTTTCGTGCCTACATCGTAAATCGATCGCCAAGATACAATTCTCGGCTGACAGGATCGTTGATCAGGAAGTCCCGACTGCCTTCCCGGAGAACGCTTCCTTCGTAGATCAGGTAGGCTCGGTCGACCAGTTCGAGCGTCTGGCGGGCGTTGTGATCGGTGATGAGAATGGCGAGGCCGGACTCCCGGAGTTCGGAGACGATGGACTGAATTTCGTTCACCGCGATGGGGTCAACGCCGGAGAATGGCTCATCCAGCATGATGAGGCTAGGCTCGGTCACGAGAGAGCGAGCGATTGTAAGTCGACGTTTCTCTCCACCGGAACAGGTCAAGGCGACATTGTTCCGAATATGAGTGATGCTGAAACGTTCGAGAAGTTCGTTGCAGCGCTCGATCTTTTCTTTCCGCGGGATTTTGAGAGTCTCCATCACGGCCATGATGTTTTCCTCGACGGTGAGTTTTCGGAAAATCGATTCTTCCTGCGGCAAATAACCCATCCCGAGGCGAGCGCGTTTGTACATAGGCATGTGGGTCACGTCGTTCCCGTTGAAGAGGACCTGGCCATCGTTGGGAGGAACGAGTCCGACGATCATGTAGAAGCTGGTCGTTTTTCCGGCTCCATTCGGTCCGAGTAACCCGACGATTTCTCCGGGTCGGACGTTGATGTCGACACCTTTTACGACAGTGCGACCATCGTAGATTTTCACGATGCCGAGGGTTTGCATGAGCATCGTACCTTCCGCGGGAGCAGGTGATTTCTGCTCGGGTTCTGGTTCGGCAATGATCTTTGCTGCTGCTGCTGCGATCGATGGGGAAGGCCCGGGTTCCGATTTCGGCCCCGAGCTTGCCTCCCGCTTGGCTGTTTTCTCCAGAGCTTCCGGGGAGTCGGCAGGTGGATGCGGATCTTCCTTGGTTGGTGTTGCGGCAGGTTTCGCCGGAGTTTTTTCAGGCGTTGGCAGAGGCGTCTCTTTTGCGACGGTTGTTTTCTTCCTCGGTAACCGGGGCTGCTTTGGCGCTTGAGTTTGCTTTTTCGTTGGTCCCTTCTCTTTCGGAGAGGCCTGTTTCACGGGCTCCTTGGGGGGCGCGGGCTCTTCCTCAAAGGAGATGAAATCGCTCTCCGAGAAATCAGGAAGCTCGTTATCGCTGTAAACGAGGATTTCCTCGTCTTCGATGATTGGTTCGGCCGCTTTTTCCCTTGCTGGCGGCGGCGTTGTTTTTTGCGCTTCGAGTGGATGAGGCTCGACGTTGGCGGGGGGAGCCAGTTTGACGGGCTTTTTTGGTACGAGTGGTTTTTTCTCAGCCGGGGCAGCTGGTATTTCTGGCTTCGCCGTTTGCTGCGTTTGCTGCGTTTGCTGCGTTTGCTGGGCTGGAGAAACAGCAACCTGCTGGGTAGGTTTCGCGGTTTTGCTGGCAGGGGTTGCGACCTGTTGTGGAGGCGCTTGTGCAGAGGACTGTGACGGCTTACTGCGTTTTGGTGCGGATGCGACCTTTTCCCTGCGTGTAGGAAGTGATGACTTCTGCCGGGCCGCTTTGGCCTCGGGCTCTGCCTTCCTAGCAGGTTCGGGAATCTCTTCGGAGTAGCCGTCGCGAGCTTTTTGCTTCGCCTTTTTCTTCGGCTCGATGCCGAATATCTCGGCGATTTCGTCGCGATCGTCAGTGTAACTCATGCTATGCGTTGGAGGAGGCAGACTTACGGAAAAGCTCCTCCGCAATCCTGATTCAACTTAATGGAATCAACGACCTCGGTCAATGACTCCGCCAAGGCCATCGATCCCGATGCCCTTGGCTTTGTCTCCGCCTTTAACTGGAATGACGATGCGAGAACGATTCTGCGGGCCAGCGTCTGAACCTGTGATTTCATATTTGCCGGTTCCTCTCATGATGATTTTGGCATCAGCAGAGCTGGTTTCGATAAAACTGTCTCCGTCCTGAATGTAAGGAGGGCCGCCCGACAAAATGATGTCCCTCGTAGCCGCGTTGTAGTCAGCGCGACGAGCCATGGCGATTTGCGTTTTTCCATCGGGGCTGATGCGTCGAATTTCGACCATGCCACCGGATGCAATCGCGCGCTTGAAAGTCTCATCCGAATTTTTGGTAGCTCCTGAGGCGGCTCCCTTCATGAGATAAATTTCGAGAGTCTCGCATTTCATTTCAAATTCGGGATGGTCGATGACCACGTTGCCTCGGAAGGTGAGCAACCCCTTGGCGTCATCCATCGTCGATTCACGCGATTTGATTTCCATGTGGTCCTTGTCTGCACCTTGGTAGCCACCGCCTGCTTTCGTGTTGTAGCGCGGAGCGAGGGGCAGCGGGGGGGGGATATCGGCACTGGTGAGAGCCGGTGTGTCGGGAATGCTTGGGACTGTTGGTGAAGCATTAGTGAGTGGTTCGACTGTTTTTTCCTGCACGATCGTCCCGACATTTGTTTCATCTGCGATGGGTGTCGGCGTCTCTCCTATAGGCATCGCAATCGGTGTGACAAAGCGGGTCGCACCTGCGGCGGGGCGAGTTGCGGGTGCTTTTTCAGGACCAGACTTGTCGCCGGTGGCTTCTCCGAGTTTCGACATGGCAGCCGCTTTCAAGCCCTCCATTTTTCTGCGATTTTCCGGGGTGTCGATTCCGGTCATGTCGACTTCCGATTTTTTTTCCTCAAAGGCATGCTGCGCTTCTTTGACAAGGTCGCTCGGATTCTGCTTCATGCTTTCGACTAAGCCTTCGGGGTCCTTTTTGGCCTGTCGGAACAGATTCTGCATGCTCGGATTGTTGATCACGTTCCGTGCTTTTTCTTCCAGATTCTCGGCGGCTTTTTCTTGCCCTATCGCAGGGCTGGTGACGCAGCCAAACAGGAGCAAGGGGATGAAAAATTTTTGTTTCTTCATGATGTGCTTTAGTGGGCGGGAATGAGGTTTATTTGCCGCGATTAAATGGCATTCCTAATACAGGAAATGCATTGCCAACATCAGGAATGATGACGACAACGTTGCCTTCGAGGCGGCTGAATTGCGACTTTGTGTCGAAAGTGAGCGTGTCTCCGGACATGGTGAACTGAGGCTGCTCGATCCGTGCGGGGGTCTTGCTCTGCAATGTCTGGGTCGTGAGATCGTAGGCGGCTTCGTCCATGTGAATGGTCGTGTCGACTTCTCCTTCAGCGTTGTAGACGGAGATCACGAGATTGATCAATTCAAGGTATTGATCGTTGATTCGAGTGATCGAGTTGGCTGTCATCACCGACTTGAGCGTATCTTCCTCGTAGGAGGGGATCGATACATCAACGAACTCCCGACCGATAGGAAAAGCGGAGGTGATCTCTGTGGGAAGGGCACTCCCCATGGCTTGGCGGGCTTTTTTTCGAACCTCGCGCTGTCGTTCTTTTTCCTCATCCGATGCGGAGGAATTGGCCTTCCTTTCTTCGTCCTGCGCAGGTAAGAGCTCTACGATCGCACTCGATGCAACGAGGAGGCTGGCCAAGAGCCAGGGAATGAGAGATAGGCGATTCATGAAGGGGGACTCAGGAGACGGGATTCTCACGGACAACGCGGTAGACGGCAGAAAGCTGGTTGAGAACGGAGCCGAGTTTTTCGAGCGGAACCTGGTTGGGTCCATCGCTGAGGGCTTCAGCGGGATTGGGATGGGTTTCCATGAACACACCGTCACATCCGGCAGCGATCGCAGCTCTTGCAAGGACTGGGGCGAGATATCCATCGCCTCCGCTAGAATTGCCTTCTCCGCCGGGACGCTGCACCGAATGGGTCGCGTCAAAGACGACGCGGACTCCTGTTTCCTGCATCCAGGGGATCGATCTCATATCGGCTACGAGGGCGTTGTATCCGAAGCTGCTGCCGCGTTCGGTCATAAAGTAATTCCTGCATCCGAAAGCATCGAGTTTGTCGGATATATTCGTAACGTCCCAGGGGGCGAGAAATTGGCCTTTTTTCACATTTACGACCCGACCCGTTTTCGCAGCCGCTTCGAGCAGGTCGGTTTGCCGGCAGAGAAAAGCTGGGATTTGAATCACATCGATGAAGTCTCCAGCGATGCGGGCCTCTTCAGCAGTGTGAACATCTGTCGTGACGGGCACGCCCAGATCTTCTCCAATTCGATGGAGAAGGCGGCAGCCGGGCTCACAACCTGGGCCGCGGAAGGAACTCACGGCGCTGCGATTTGCCTTGTCGTAACTGGCTTTGAAAACCATGTCGACATCGGCTTTGTCGGCGATTGCCTTGATCTTTGGTGCGAGATCGAGGAGGAATTTCTCTGACTCGATCACACAAGGCCCAAGGATGAAAAGTGGTCGTTCGCCGCCGAGCTCGAATTTGCCGACGGGAACAGGTGGGGCGGGGGGGGCTGACATGTATCTGGCGATCATCATAACCCTGCGTCGCGGCAGTCGCAAGCAGGTTGAGGAAAGTCCCACATCGTTTTTTAGTGCGTCTTTGCCGCGGATTTTGTTCTGGCAGGATAGATAAGTCAATTTCAGTCAGAATTCGGACCGGAAAAGGCTGGACCTTGGCGGTGCTCCCGATAA
>Ga0181558_10001472_pt1 | contig 22670 bp, 40 predicted proteins | sample 011ome_22_FD_133754 | JGI IMG/M metagenome (GOLD analysis project Ga0181558, IMG submission 133754) | Coastal salt marsh microbial communities from the Groves Creek Marsh, Skidaway Island, Georgia - 011507BT metaG (megahit assembly) | ecosystem: Environmental > Aquatic > Marine > Intertidal...
ACCTCTTTGTCTTCAAATTTTTCAGTGCCGCCTTTCAATATGTTGAGCGCAACGCCAGGCTTTAACATTGCCTCATCCATCACAACACCAATCTTGGCGTCAGACACAGCCTTGTCTAAGTCTGCTATCGCTTGTTTTGAAAAAGATGGGTCATCGATTTGCATAGCGTATTCAATGATCTTGGCCCTTGATGCCTCGATGATTTGATCAACAGTGATGATTTCTTGTGTCTCTTCATTAACTTGCGGACCAGCCCTGACAGCTGTTTCTGCTGATCTAATGAAATTATCAACCCCGGCGCGATAGCGAATTTCTAAGTCTTTTTTTGCAGCGACAGCTTCTTGTTTAGCTGCTGCCAAATAGGCTGAGTTAGAGCTAAGCCCAATTGACGCAGAAAACTGTTGCGCGGCGAGCGGATCAATGGATCGCAGGATTTCAGACTGAGAGCTTGCTAACAGCTTAAGCCGAGTTCCCATGTCGTCTAAAGTTATCTCGCCTTTTTCATATGCGGTTTGAATCTCGGTAACAGACTTTCTGGCTTCGATCTCCATTGACGTAGTCAGAGACGATAACGCGGCCTCCCTAGCTGTCTGACCAAACACAGTCGTCTTGTCACCAGGTACTTGTTTTGCTGGGTCTTCACCGCGTGCGATTGCATCTTTTAGCTGCTGGGCAGATGGTGCGTTGAGCGCGCCGTACTCACGACCTGTAATCTTGGCCTCTACCTCTGCTTGACGAAACGCAAAGTTAGATAGGCGATCTAACTGCTGGGACAAAACCTGACTTGTGCGCCCAGCCTCCTGAATACCTACGGTGGTCATTTGAGGGATTGATGCTAGCTGGATTCCCGCTTTTTGATAGACCGGCATGACCATTATGAGAATACCCCCATATTTGCGTAACCAGGCAGCGGTGTAACTGGGTTTGAAACTGGAGCAGATGACGGAGCTGACCCTAACGCACCGACCGATGCGACTGCCATACCCATAGTTCCGATCGCACTATATAAACCCTGGCGTCTAGCTTGAGACGCAGCGCTGTTGTATTGAGCTGCGTTGATGTCGCCAGCAGCAATGCTTAACGCTGCGTTCTCTTCTGTCATGTAATACTCTCGCACACCCAACTTGGTGCCGTAGTCCTTGATTCCTTGAGCCGTGCCGCTATATGGATCTAGGCCGCCTGACGCAGCTCTTGCAGTAACGGTTCCCAGGTTCTGACGTAGCCGGCGCAAGACCTCAACGCCCTGCTCCTTATATTGGATTTCTGCGCGCTTGGCTTTGAGCGTCTCGGTTCTGGCTTGACGCTGATAAGCTTGTGCTTGCGCTCGACCAGCTTGGATCTGACCTAGTGCGCTAGTAGCGGATAAGCCTAGCCCGATCATTTGTAATGCGGTTAATCCTGCCATATTACTGTCCTACCGATACCTTATAGTCCAGAGCCAACACGTTCATCTTGAGCGGCACTGTCTGCGTAATTGTAATCTTACCTTCTTTGGTAAATCCTAGAAGAGGCCCGGTCTTTTTAATGCCTGTAAATTCCTGCACCGCCCGGTCTAGATTGTCTTCTCCAAACTGCCTAAACGCTACTTGCTCACCGTTAATGGTGACGGCCTGGGATTCAAAGTGTTCGCTGTTGATTTCTAGTATCCGCTTCTTGAATCCTCGGATATTACCAGATGGCAGTCTTGGCTCTACAGGCATTGTCACGACTGTAGGTGTGTAATTTAAGCCAATCGTATAACTCTCGGTTGCTGGGTCGGTAAAAGTGATCGACCCGCTGCTGACAGTCTTGTCAGCCTCGACGACACCATCTCTAACTACTTTGACGACCTCTGCTTCTAAGTGATCTAGGCCAGAGACAGATGCAGTCGACGACCCAACAATTGCGGTCTTCGCAGAATCTAAAGTCAGACCTTCAACAAACACCTCAACGTAGTAGACATCGCTGCCATTGATAGTTCTCTTGACTACAGCGTATGTGTCCGCGATATCAACGCCAACAGCCAGGTAGTCACCGTCTGTCGTCCACTCGGACGGAGCAATAATTTCCTGGGACCGCAACAATGTATAGCAAGCGATACTCCCATCGTCTTCATTGACGACTAGCAGTTGATCTCCCTCATCGGTTGATGTTGCCTTGCGAACCGCAAGGTCCGATGGAGATTTAAGTAAATGCGACGATAGTAGCGAGATCTTGGTTGTGACATAGCCTTGTACTGCGTCTGAGAATATGAACTCAGACAAAGCCTTTCCCTGACGCTGTACAAAGACCGTGGCGCCATCGACGTTAACTACCCGTATGCCAACCCTCGCTCCATTAGATGTTTGCTCCTGGACCGCTAGGTTGGACGGAGTAATAGGATCACCCAGAGTTTGCGGAATGTAGAACTCGCCGCCGGTAGTAAAGATCTGCAAATTACGACCAGCATACAAATCAACGATTGCATTGAATCGGCCAGTGTCTAACGTTGCCTCGATCGCCGCGTCGTCAAAGTTTTCGCCTGGATCAAAGTTAAAGAAGTTCCCTACTCGGCTGCCCCATACTGTAGATGGACGCGATGATGCACCGCCGAAATACAACCGACCTTCGTAGAATACTGCGCTGCGCGGCCAGCCCCTAGACGCTGACCAGGTATCTTCGTATCCAGTTTCCAAGTCCCAATCGCCTGAACTGACAGCAGAGGTATCAAACAACGGCACCTCTGATATTGCTTTAACGACTGTGCCACTAACGTAATCAATAATTCTGAGGCGGCCTTGAGGCGACACATTGATGTACTGATCAATGTGTGAAGCTAAGAACACCGAGCTACCAGCAGTTAGCGTAATGTTCCCTGACGATGCGTCCGGGGTAATTGTTGTTGCTGGGTTGGATGAGCTGATGGTGAATGCGTGCTTAGGCACAAAATTAAAAGATAGAGTGCTGACTGTCCATGATGAGTCAGACGCGCCCCTAACAATTTTTTGCGGGGCCATATCTTCTTGTACGACAATCAATGTGTCCGCTGACTGCGCCCAACACATTGTAGGAATGACCGAGCTAGTAATTAATGAAACGCTTAGATAGTCATTACCGCTGCCGTTAATATCCGTGATCAGCTCACCGTCTTTGTAGATGTGCATTTGCTGATCTACAAAAATCAGCATATAGCTGTCATCTACTGAGAACTCAAACGGAACCATTCGCACAGCCGTCCCAGCTGCTGATGGCAATGTTGAGATGTACTTGCTGCCATTGCGCCGAATAAAGCCGCCCTGGGGCTGCACGACGATGTTAGTGGCAGATTCTAGGCCGTTATAGTATTGCTGCAAGTCGATACGCGCACGCAGCTTTGGATCAAGCTCTCCAGAAGTAAAGTTGGTCTGGACTTGAATGACACGGCTCATCCGCGTACCGCTATCAACGTAAAGTCTTGGAACGCCTCGTTAGAGTTGTTTGCTCCATCAATGCTAGCCGCTACCCGGAAGTATCCTCCCCGGCGATTCTCAGCAACTGTGCCAAATGCCTTCTGCTCAAAATACTGAGCCTTTGTGATTTGGTCAGTTACTGTCTCTGCAATCTCAGCTGCCATTGCGTACTTAAGCAGCTGAACAAAATATGTAGGTAAAGCCGCCTCGGCAACTGAATGCTGGTAGTCAACAAATATCGTCTCTTCATTTGTATTCAAGCTTGTGCCAAAGATCTCCCACCCGTATTGGATTGGAGCAACACTGGTTGCACTTGTATTAAATACAGCTCGCACTCCTGCCATCATGTCGCCAGGCAAGGCGTACTGATACTTCCACTCGTTTGCCGGAGTCGATGTTAGTCGGGATAGCTGCACTTTTTTAAATGACCACGACCAAGGATAGGACGCGATAATGGAATCTTTCAAATCATCGTAAAGTCTGTCGCAGATCTGCGCTGCGTCAGTGCCGTCCGAAAACGACGAAAGAGGCGATGCCCCTAGTAGAATCAATGCGTCCGAACAGATGGACAGTTTGGTATCACCTGATGCCATGCGTCACCTCATGTAGAAAAGGCTCCCCGGAGGGAGCCGATCTATTTAGTCTGCGTCAGCAACGCTGATGGCTGTACCATCAGAAACGTCGACAACTGTTCCAGTGTTTGACAACACAATGACCAGTGACGCTGTTGGTGTAGCTGAGTCACGAACGTACATCAGATCACCGACTTTCAATAAGTCAGCTGCATCATTGAAATAGCCTGATGTGTTCACTGTGGCGATCGCATCAGCAGATGTGTATGACCACATTTGCGGAGCGTTGCCAGCTTTTGACTGGCCGCCAATTGGCTGTAAGCCGTCTACTGAATATGCCATGTTTCAGTCTCCTTATGATTCGCGGCAAGTAATGTTCACGATACCTTCGTCATCGATCGACACTGCACCAGCTGAGAACATTGAAGCAACCAGGAAACTGGTCTTTTCAGCAATGTAATCAACACGGCTGGTCTGACCCATGCCAACACCCAACCCAAGCGCATCACGATGGAACGCATAGACTGTACGATCGCTAGACCCGTCGATTGGCAAACCACCTTCATCACGGTCGCCAAGTGTTACCACGTTGAAGCCGAGGAATGTGTTGATGTCGCCTTGGACAAGAGCTTTCACAGTGTTGAAATCAGAAGACGTGACCTCTGTTTCACCAAGCAGCGAATCCAAAGAATTTGCATGGATAACCAATACACGACCGTCAGCCGGTACGTTCTTGGCATCTAACGCCTTCTTTGCAGCGCGCATTTTGGCTACGTTCAAGTTTGAGTCTGTGCCTCCAACGTCGTTGCCGACAGTATTTGGAGAAGACGCTGCCGCTAATGCATCAAGACAAACCTGATCCATGCGACGTGCAATTGCACCCGACACAACTTGTACAAGCTCTTGGCGCTCGTTGAAGTTGATTTTTTGCTGGTTGAAAATGTCTGAGTATTCTGCCGCAATGAAGTCGGACATAGTCGCAGTGACTTGCGAGTATGAGACATTCAGCGGAGTTACATCAGTCTGTGGTACGCGGATAGTCGCTGTGCCTTTCCCGATCTTAGGGAATTTAACAGTCGAACCTTCGACGTTGCTACGCTCGCGTGTGAGGCCAGCCAACATACGTTGACCCTGATAGGCTTGTTTGACCTCACTGTCGAAAAGCGTAACAAAAGCGTTTGATACTTGAATCGCCATTTGTAGCTTCCTTCAATAAAAAAATAAATAAGGTTTCCAAACTCGCCACGGTTGTCCAGGGTGGGCCGTTCCTGCAAGTTACCGGCTCAGGAAAGAGTTATCGGTTACTGCAATATAACTAGTTTTTGAGGTGTGTCCAATAGAGAGAAGGGCGTCGATTGACGCCCTGTAGATCAAGCTTCTCCGTGAAATTCGTAGAATTTTCGCTCGACCATGTTTGTGTATCCCATATCCTTGCCGTACTTGGGGTCACTAAGCATCGACTGGAGGTCTTCCAGAGTCGTAGAGTTGCCTTCCTGGATAGAGATATCTGGGATTGATCGCTCGCCGTATGACTCTCTGATCTTGTTCAAAGCCATGATGTAGTCTCGATTGTCGGCCTTGGACGCAATCGCATCGACTTCTTCTGATGACAATGCTCCTGAATTACCAAGCTTGGTTAGCCACTGGTTAAGACCGCCGATGATTTTATCTGCCTTTGGTCCGAGCCTGGCCATTTCAGCCTCTTTATCAGTTTCGTTTTTATCCAGCATCTCGCCGACATGATTCATGTAGATCGATGTGATCTGATCAAACTGATCCTGGCTCAGTCCGCTCTCGGCGGCAAACTTGCTAAAGTCATTGAGCATTGCGTCGTCTTCTGCAACGCCATGGTCCTTCAGTGAGGCAATATCGTAGTTGCCATCTTTAGGAGCTTTATGCTTGCCGGCAGACATCTTGCTTCTCAGCTCTTGATAAGATTTTGCTAGCCCTTCTATATCTGGGCCATCTGTGTCTGACCAGAACTGATCTAAGCCAGTCATGAACTCAGGCATCTCTCCCCAATCCATTGACTCATCAATAGGGTCAGATGCCTCGTTGTCGATCAGATGTGGCGCGTCGTTAGGCTGCTCCTGATCTGTGTCTGATTCTAAGGCTGGGTTCAGCATTCCCTTGCTGCCTTCAGGCAACTGCGCTTGCTGGTCTTCGCTTTCGGTAACTAAGTTTTCAGCTGCATCACTCATGCATTTCTTCCTCGATCGATTCGTCTAATGATTTCCCGGACAATTGAGTTTTGTCCTTCGCGTGCAAACCCATGTGATGGGTCTTCTCCCGGATACCAAGAGGGTTGATTAAGTGTCGTCCCCTTTAGATATTCCAGAACTTCTTGGCCGGCCTCATTTGAAAAGCATCGAACGAAAGCCAGGTCTAAATCATCCTGGCTAATCTTCTTATCAAGTAGGTGCCGGTTATCTGATTCTCTCAGGCCGTCCCATCCTTCCATTCTAGTCACTCCTTATACTGGAGGTTCAGCTGGTAGCGCCGCTTGCTGTTGCTGCTGCGCCATCATCATTTGCTGCATCTCCATCATCATTTGCTCTTTTTGTTCAGGTGACGTCAGAAGTTTCTGAGGTACACCCATCTTTTCGGCAACATAGGTCAACATCTCTTCTTGGTTGATAGCCATTTGCCCAGCCTGACCAAACGCCTGAGCGATTTGGGCAAACTGCAACACCGAGTCCAAGTCCTCCATATTCTGAGCTTGAGCCAGTGGTGAAGTCGGTACGACCTTGACCTGGAGGCCATTGACCTTCAGTGGCAGGTCGATCACATTCATTTGATCCATCACGGCCAATACTCGGCGCACGATTGGAGTCATTGCCTCAGTGATCAATCTGCCGTATGCCGAGCCTAGGTTCTGAGACAACTCCTTCATGCGCTGCACGATCTCAGTTGCCGACCGAGCTGACATATTGTCTGGCGGCAATGAATCGTCGTATAGCATCTTCTTGATATTCATCACCAGGTCATTGATGACCAGCTGTGATGTATTGAAGTCTGTTGCTGCACGCAGTGGTCGCAGTGACTCACCTTGCGCCCCGCCATTGCGGGCAACAGGGATGATAGCACCCGGTGTGATTTGAATAGTTTGAGGATTCAGTACACCGTCATCAGCTGCTGTGTAGACGCCCGACACGGCAAGAGAAGCATTTTTAAGAACAAGCTCCTTGACCTTGTTGAGCGTTTTAACGTCAGGCAGTGCAGTGACCAGTGGACCGCGACCATAGACCTCGCCTGGCACCTTCATAAATCGAGATACGATCCACGGCGAAATGTCCATTGTGCGGTAGACAAGCTCACTAGCCGCATTCTTGTCTTTGGCGTGGATCAAGTGATAGCAGTAGGTGTCTTCATCTACATTGAAGACTGTGGCCTCGATCAAGTCGATTTCTTCATCTGGCTTCTTCTCGATCCGCTCCTGCAACTGAGCTGGGATTTTAGCGTCTGGCCATTGCCGTTGTATCGCCTCACCCCGCAAACGCAGCTTTCTGTACACGTTATCAACCGTGCCATGCGGACCTTCTTCTAGGGCTACCAGGTATTGCGGCACAGGGATAAACCGAACCGGCACCTCTTCATCGCCTGGTTGAATCAGCATGACCGCCGTGCCAACACAGAGGTCTAGCAGGAACTCCGACATCGCCAGGTCAAAGTTGGTCTGCCGGATCACATCAAACATCCTGGTGTTGTAGACCTCTAGAGCTTCACGCACTTCAGCGTTGCGCTCTCTAGGGATCTCATTACCAGGTTCTAACGTACACCACTCGCGGTACGGCGGGAAAAGAGCTGACTGAATGCGGTTAGCGAATCGTTGCGTGGAGTTGATCGCCGTAGCATCAAACACTCGCGCCATCTTGTTCTGACCGGCTGTCTTGCCTTCGTATTCGCCTGAATACATATTGCGCTGAGGCAGTGCAAATTCGTAACACTCCTCATAAATCGTGCGCCAACTTTCCTTTCTCGCATCAGCCTTTTCCTGACGCTTCATGATTTCTTGCGGGCTGATGCGTGCCATGATTAGTATCCCTTCTTCTCAACACCCTTGATGGTGCCTTTGTTCTTCGCCGCGTGAAAGACCTGCTCGCCTTTCTTCTTGCCGTACTTTTGCTTCATCGCAGACTTAATCTTTGATCCCTTTTCGGTCATCGGCATATCAGGACTCCTTGTGCCGTTTTGCAAAGGCGCGAGCCTGTGCTGGTGATGAGAAGCCCCACTTCTTTAGAGCCAGGGCATAACGTGTTGGCTTTCCTGCATCATCCTTCATAGGATGGTTCTGAGCAGCAAACCGAGCAGCGAAAGATACGCGGCGAGGGTTGTCCCCACCAGAAACAGGACGGCGTAAGTTTCCGCCTTCCTTTGCTTCAAAGTGTTTTCGCCCCGCTTCATTCAGGCCGCCTTCAGGGTTCTGATGCTTTTTGATTGTCATACGGACCCGCCGCCGCCCAACGTGCTTGAAAGGTTATCGTTGCGCGTTGGGGATAATAGTGATCGGTATCCAGCAACACGACGACGCTTTGCTCTAATTTCTGCTGCAATGCGCTGCTGCTCTTGTTCTTCGGGGCTGATCGTTGGCTCCGCTGGCTTTTCCGCCGTGGCCTTAGCTGTAGCACTTGGCCGATCATTGCCGCCACCGCTGCTTTGCGCTCTGCGCTCTTCAGGAGTCGACCCGCGTACGACACTCTTGTTGTCACCAGTGCCGCTCGTTAGAAAACCATCGCCAGCTTTAACCAACGACCTTTGAGGCGCCTGACTTGCGTAGCTGTATGCGCCGGGAGGAATGTCTTGGGATGACTCGCCGCCACCGCGAGGAGTGAATCGAGTTTGCACCGTAGATTTTCCGCCAGCTGCTACCTTGGCAGCTTCCGCTGCGCGCTTTTCCTGTTCTGACTTTCTTTTGGACTGCGACGGAGAATCGCCGGATGGAGAGTCTGTTGCTGACATAAGAACCTCTACTGACCAGATAATTCTGTTGATAAACCACGCTGCGCGTCTTCTCGATCAGGCGAGAGCAAAGAGCGCGTCCCGCCTGTACGCCTTGCGCGTTGCTGGGCGGCTAACTTGCGCTGCTCTTCAGAACGCTCTCGTTCTGCCCTAGCCTCAGCCTTTGCATTTAGTTCTTCTTGCTTCTTTTGTGCCGCTTTCTCTTCAGCAGTGGGACCACCACCGCCGCCACCAAAAAATCCACCCATCAGTAAATCCTCGCATACATCATATAGTCATACCCTTCAGGGCCATAAGCTTTCATCAGACCCTCTTCCTGAAACTTCAAGAACTTAGCCCAATTCATCGCCCGCTTGCGCTCGACACTTACCACAATTTGGATTCTGCGTAAACCAAGCGCTGGCCCAATGCTATCAAAAAACCGCCTAGCGCCTCTACACAAAAGTGTACCATGCGTGATTGATAGTCGACCTGGGACCATCCAAGCCTCGGCATTGGTTGGCCATTTGACCTCGACTCCAAGGCATAGGGCCGGCTGCATCTTGTAAAAAACCGTCCAGGCGTGATCGGCGTTTGCGATCGCCTCTAGCCGAGCCGGTAGATTACCCATCGCATCAAACAGCTCTAAGTCTGCCTGGCTTGGAATGATCCTCTCCATGTGCGACTCATGGAAAGGCATAAACACCAGGTCGCGCATATTGACCATCTTGGTCGCTTGTTCTGACGTCACCATATTGAAAAATCTGTCTTCGCTGTAAACTGTCCACCCCGCGCTCCGGCTGCACCGTACCGCCCGCCGTAGCCCCTGGTCATTACCTTATGCTCACCACCGCCGAGCATAAGATAACCAAACGCATCACCAACGTGTGAATGCTCATTCTTATTCGGCGCGTCCCTAAATCGCTCAGTGCCACCGCCGACGGCCACTCGCTTGAAATGATAACCACCGGCCAATGATTTACGCAGCCGCTGACAATCCTTGTGTATCTGCAAGCCAGCACGGCGATCGATGTACCTGTTCATAGGCATCGCTCCCGCTTCACGGCGCACCTGGAAGTCGTTCGATGCTGTTGGTCTGGCATTCATGCCGATCGTTCGCAGATGGTCAAACGCTGTGACTTCAAAGATTTCGTCACGTTTCTGGCCAGCCGGGTCACCCCAGACCAGTACATCCATCTTTGGATAGTTCGCATTGATCTCGTGCAGCAGCATTAAGCCAAACCGTTCCAAGCCCATGTCGTCTGTCACGATTTCCTTGAGTATGTTCCATCGGCCATTCGCCATGCGCTGACCAAAGACAGCTGCCGGAGTCAAACCAAAGTCGAGTCCGATGTGCAGCGGCAGAGAGGGATCGACCTGGAGACTGTCATCTGACATTGTCGAGTCATCATACTCAGGCCACACCGGTCGACCTTCCTGCACATACACATACTCGCCGCCGGCATAGCAGCGAATCCAGTCTAGGTTCTTGCCGCCGAGCTGCTGATCATAGTATCCATTGGGTAGATTGTTGATGTTCTCGGCTGCCGGGCTGACTTTCCAGAACTTGCCAGCCGCCGGTACGGCAGCCGGCTCATCGGGCAATGCCTCTATGACTCCGCCTGGCTGCTTAAAGAACTCCCACTTGTACTTACCGCGCACAGGTTCTTTCTCTGCAAGCCTGAACCACCAGTGATCATCATCCATCGGGTTTGTGTCCATCCAGATACCGCGCCAGGGACAGCCGCCGTTGCCTTTGGTTGGGTAGCGACCGACGCGGTGTGTTAATCCTTGCACGACAGCTAACGGCAGTTCTCTGGCCTCATTCACCCAGGCACCAGTCAGTTCCAGAGAGAGCAGCTTCCTGACGTCCTTTGGTTGATCGAGCGCCATGAAGATCACCTCACAGTTAATCCCGGCAGCATCACCGCGACTCGGTAACTTGATGTGGTGACTGATCGGGGGCGACCAGCGCATTGGACCCCAGACGTTCTCCGGGAACAGCTCCAACCATGTCTTAATCGTCGTTGTACGCAGCTCAGGGTAGCTGTTCCGCACGATAACGAACCGAGAGTAACGGATGCCGTCTTTTGGCGATGGCGGCTGTTTGACGGCGCGCAGCATGATCTCGGCAGCGCAGCCGTATGACTTGCCTGAACCTACCGGACCCATCAGGCCGCGCACAAACGAATCGTCATGCAAAAACTTCCAGGTTGTCGGCGCGCCAGAGAAATCTAGATCTAGACCGCCGAGGATGTCGTCAGAAGAGGTGTTGCTGGTCTTCTTCTGCCTTCTGCTGTTGGTCGACCTCTGGCTCTGGTCCGTCGCTTTGCTCGTTCGTGCCATCTTCTAATACCTCATAGGTTGTGACCGCTGGGCCTTTCATGTTGATCCCGATCACGCTTGGCCGGGAGTCGCTGTCAGAGTTTGGTTCAGTTAGTCCATGATACCTAGCTAACACGCGCAGGGCGGAAAGCTTGTCATGCATCTCAACCTCAATTGCATTGCCATATTGATTCGGCGTGACCCGAACCTTCTTGATTGCTTTCTGGACGTGCTTGGGGATATCGGAGCTGCGTAGCAGGGCCATGCCGCCAGACTCGGTCCATTGCAGCACGTCGGTAATATTCGACGCGGCGATAGCATTCAGCTCCTGTTTGACGGCTTCTTTCTCATTGGCCGACCCAAGTGCTAATGTTTTGCGGGCGTCCCGCACTGACATCTTGCTCATAGCTTTTCTGCCACCTGGATGAATGGTTGATCTTTTTCTAGCTCCCTCTGGAACTCGGCTTCCTCAAGATCGCTGATCATGTCGTTGATAAACCACGTCGCCTTTTTCAGATCATCCTTGCCGCCTTTCTCCTTCCAGCGCCAGAGATACTTGATCGCTGATCCTGTCTCAAAGGCTTCGGCGCCGGATAGATTTTGCACCGCTGCCTTGATTGCGTCGATGCACTCCATGCCGTCGCGCTGGTAGTGGCTTGGGTTGATTGTATCTTTCATTTTATGTCCTCCAACGAAAACCGGAAAAATTTTGAGAGCAACCCCCCCGCTAGGCATCAGGCGCCCCCGGGGGCATAGGTGCCTTTATTGGGCGGGCGGGATTTTTTTTTGCACAGAGCCAGGCATTGTGCAGCGCACAAGTTTTAACATAATAATGATTACGCGACATGACGCTCTCCGTAAGTCATTGATATTGCTAGCCTTCCCGAACCTGTGGATAACTGTGTGCAATTATTGATCAGATTGATCATTTCTTGTACAGCCCAGACCACTTTGCAACCTGGTCGAGAGTCAGTGGCGGCGTGCGTCCATTCTTCAGTGCGTCCTTTGTAGCTGCAATGGCTGCATCACGCACATCATTGACTGTAACTCCTTGATTATGCAGGACTTTTGCTGCTTGATAGCTGGGTTCCGACAGTCGAGTGATGCCGCTGGTGCTTTCGATCGCTTGCTTGAATGCGTGTGCTAGTAACTGGTAGCTCTTGTTTTCATCCCCCAGACCCCCTGTTCTCTTTTGTGCGACATCAGGCAGCGCAACATCCATCACGGCTCTGTCATCAACGATCGCTGCAACAGGCGACATGAACTGCTCCTTGGTTGGCAGTAGATCGTTGCCATTGAACAGCACCTGGTATCTGTTCGTCATCCTAACGCCCTTCTTCTTGACGCCTTTGGGATAGTCCTTAGCCTCCAGTCTTCTGACATAGCCAGCCTTGACCAGTCTGGTGATGTGCCGTGACACAGTCTCTCTCGCCACACTGAGGTGACGACCAAGGGTTAGTAGCGACGGAAAACAAATGCCATGACCATTGGTGTGGATGCACAGAGCAGCTAACACCTTGAGTGATGTTGGGTGCAATGAGTCATCTTGTACGGCTCGTGCAGGAATGATCGAGTACACCCTGGTGTTTGGCTTTTCCTTTGGGTAGTCCTTTACCCTCATCGTGTTAGAAAGGGATTTCGTCATCTAACTGCTCCGAGTTGTGCTTGAATTGTATGTTCTTAACTGTGGCACCAGGAAACGCAGCCTTGATGCCGTCAGCATCATTCACACTGCCAGCCTCTATGATCCTGACTATCTCATCCAGCTGATAGACGACCGGGTCTTTTCCTTTCATCAGCGGAATGACTCGCTGCATATCCATGTGGTCCGACACAAAGTAATAGTTTCTCTTGTTGATCCTAGCCTGAAGATAGAACACGTCGTCTGGCTTATTGCTGCCACTGATCTCTGCGTCGATAGCGTGCAGCCCTTTGACAAGGTTCGCACACATATCAACAACCACTCCCGCTTCACGGGAACGTATCGCATCAAGATACCGTCTTCTAGCTGACTGATACTTCTGTGCTAACTCAGGCGATGCCATGCTATGCCAAGTGTACCAACCCCACTTCTTATTCATCCTCTCTTCAGCTGCAATAAAAGACTGCTGAGCTGCATCCCAAGGTTCGACTCCAGGATGAATGTTTGTCTGTTTTCTATAAGCCATTTTCTACCCCTCTAGCTCCGCACCAAAAAGCGCACGCACCGCACGCACCCTACTGTGGGGTGCTGTGCGTGCTATGTGTCCGAGTGCGTGCTGCTTATGTGCGCTTGATGTGCGCTTAACGCTACAAGCCAGTAACCACGGGGCTTTCAGCATCCGCACATCAATGTGCGCTTCAATGTGCGCCATGTGCGCCCCCTATAATTGTCTCATCTTTGAATCGCAGCTCTTTGCCGCCATTTGAGGACACTAAATTGCCGCTATCGATCAGTGAATTGAGCGCTCTCAGCCATGCCATTCTGCGCCTCTTCTTGGCCTTCTCATCGTCTCCATGAACGCCACCTTCATTCTCCAACCAGTACACAAATGAGTCCTTGGCGATGCTCTGATTGACCACTCCATTCTCTGTTGCGTCGCGGCAACAGTTCATCGCCTTCAGCTGCTTCTCATTGAGTGTCGACCCGTTCGTAAATGAGGCTGCGTCTTCCTTCTCCAGATACACACTAGTCTGCGTTCCGAAAGTGCCAATCTCAGCTTGTGTCATCTTGAAGTACAGGTCATCGACTGGCTCTGCATCCTTTTGCTTGTCGTTGTAGATCTTCACCACTGAGTTCTCGTCCTTGGTGATCTGTAGGCTGGTATCGACAGCACCCATCAGCGCTGTGCTACCTCTCATGCCTCTGGCTGCATCCTTGCCGCTGTGGTGCAGTCCCAGTAGCGCACACTGATACTCTTCCTTGAGCCGATCACAAGCCTTCACAAAGCGCCCCATGTCAGTCGCACTGTTCTCATCAGCGCCAAGCAATGCCCTGGCGACTGTGTCCACAACAATCAAGCTGAAGCCCCCAGCTCGCTCTTCAAGCTGCTGGATAGTCACGCTCAACTTCTCGACCTCTACTGGACTCGCAAAGTTCACAGCAGTCGGCAGGACATAGAACGGCAGATCGTCTGGATTGAGGCCATTGCCACGGTGATCGACCCACGCATTGATTCGCTTGCCAAGTCCGCCAACGCCCTCTCCTGCAATGTATAAGACAGCGCCTTGCTTGGTTGCCATGCCATGAAAATCAATGCCGCTCGCAATGCTGAGCGCCAGATCGAGAGCCAGGAATGTCTTGCCGCATCCAGGTGCGCCGTACATCACAGCAAAACCAGACTTGGTCAGCAGCCCCTCAACCAAGAACACGATCGGCGGCATAGCCATCAGCTCGCTGGCCTTCATGGTCTGGAAGATCTCAGGCTTCTCTTCTACGATCTCGCCTGGGTCTGCTAGCTGCTCTTCAATCAGCTGCGACTTCTTGACCAAGGCAAATAGCTGGTCTTTAGTCTTGCCGGTGTTCAGCCAGTCGACGATGTCGCCCTTGGCCGGCAGCTGGTCTGATAGATCTAGCAGCCTCACCTCCTTGGCGACGCCTACCAATGTATTGACTACCTTCGCGCCGTGCTTCACACCGACTTCATCATTGTCAGGCATGACGACAACACGGCGACCCTTCAACCACTTGGCGTGTTCGTCACCCCATTGACCTGAACCGCCGTTATTTGTAGTTGCCAGAAGTCCGATCTCATTGAGTTTGTCGGCAGCCTTCTCGCCCTCCACAACAAATACAATCCGTTCTTTGTGATGAATGACGGCGGGTAAATTATACGGAATTCTTTCGATTCCCTTGAGGTTTTTGATCCAGCCGCCTTGACCGTCTGGCCGCTGCTGACGGAATGTTTTCTTGCCATCCGCAAAGTCGGTACGCACCACCTGGTACTCCAGGACGCCGTGATCTCCAACATAGTCATAAACCGTAGTGACATCGCGCTCCCTCTTCTCAAACTGTGGATCTTTGTCCATGCCAAACTCACTCTCTAGTGCGTCGGCTATGTTGCCGTTGATTTGTGGTCTGGCAAGCTTGAATAGATCAACGAAACCACCAGACTCGCCTGTCTCGTGGTCATAGAATGTGCCTTTCTCTGTATCGACGCTCTTTGATCCTTGGCTGCCGAACCTCAGCTCGTTGCCGTGGGACAGCCTTTTGTTCGGGTCGCCCCAAATCTCTTGGGCAATGACGCCAATGTTTTCTGCGTACTTATTCATGTAACACCCCAAAAAAAAGCCCCCCGTAGGGGGCAAACATCAGAACTTCCAATCTTCGTCCGAGGAGGAATCAGCCTGGGGTGCTGACTGAGGAGGTTCTGGAGCTGGTTCTGGAGCTGGTTCTGGAGCTGCTGGTGCAGCCTCCTGTTGATCGGCTGGCTTGTCCTTCCATCCTTTCAACTCAAACTCCGGCACACGGGTAGTGCCTTTGCCGATCGCCACGGCCTTGGCTCCATTGAAAGAAACCATTGCCATCTTGTCAGCGTTACTTGCTGCGCCGTTATGGATTGCCGGCCACACTGCCTCAAGCCCCATCTTGGGACCGCTGCCAGTGCTGGTCCATTCACGCCACCCGGCGTTAGGGATAAAGACCATGACACTAAATCCGCGCTTGAAATCTGGGTCTGGCTGACGTGACTTGACGCCGGGTCTTTCGTCCCACTGCCATTCAGGCGCCTGGCCCTCACTGATCTTGCCCCAGCCTGTCTTCAGGCTTGCGGGGTCCACTCCCATTCCCTTGAACTCGATCTCTTCGCCATCCACATACCATGCGTTCACTGATGGCTTGAAGCGGAAATATTCCGCTGTTGAATCGTTAAGTCCTAGCATTACTCTTCTCCTACTTCTCTGACTATGCCGCACCACAGCTCAAAGCTGATTTGCGCGACGCTATTGATGTCATGCTGCTCATAGCAGTCATGACCAGGGCCGACCCAGTTGATGTACACCTGGATTGGCTTCCTGTCTTGTTTGACGATCAGGACTGGGCGCAGCTGACGGAGACTTGCCTGAGCTGCTGTCTGTAACCAGAACGCCTTGATGTCACCTGGCTTTACTACAGCGTACCGCTTGCACTCAATAGACCAACCAGGCACACCGGACAAATCGTCCCCGCCTTGCTGGTATTGCTCTAGGTTTCTCTTTGCGGCGTACCCAAGATGGTCCCGGATTAGGGCTGCAACCTCTCTCTCAAATGCTGCGCCCTTGTTCCTCGATGCTGCTCCCATTTGACTCCCTGAATGTCAATGTTTTGCAAACTCTAGAGCGGTCGTTGACAACAAGCAATCAACAAACGCTTGCATTGTGCGGAACTTATGGTCTAACCTGTACTTGTCGATGAGGGAAACAAGAGGAGATTCGACATGGCACATTTATCTTATAACGGCGTTTGTGAAAATCGTTCTTTTGACCAGTGGTGCGCTGACAATGGCGTTGAGGTCGTGACCGCCTGGGATGCTGGGATGTACGGCAACATCACCTACAAGGTGCGCGTTGCTGGCAAGTTATTGATCGCGTCTGCGTATCAGTCTCAGCATGGCAACTTCACTTTTGATGTCAGCACTGACTCGCGTGAGGCCGCCACTGAAAATTGTGGTTGCACATTGCGCGTTGGCCAGGTGCGCGTTAAAGCGGGCGACACGATCCATGAGGAAGACGGTCGCGTGATTACTGTCGGAAATTTTATTGGTAATTTTTGGCAAGCCTGGGATCAAAACGGAAATCCTGTCTGGAATTACAGACGCTTTGTTCATCCGGAGGCCGCGTAATGAATCATCAAGAATTTGTTGGAAAAAAAGTCATCGGTCGCTGGGGTGCGATGCACCCCGAGTCCACTGGCGAGGTAGTTCTTGCTGGCACTGTTGGCGTCTTCATTCGCTGGGACGACTTGCCTGAAAGCTTCGTGCCTTACTTTGATCTGCGCAACGATTACGCGCAGCCTGTCGGCAGCCCTGTGGGTGTGTATGTTCACGTTGAGGAGTACGTTAATGTTTGATGATCCAAGAGTTGAGCGCGAGATAGCTCGCCGTGAGTTCCACGCCAATGAAATGCGCACTCGCACTCACTTCGTGCTGCGCGGTGGCGGGGTTGTCCTGGGGTACGCTGACGACCAAGAGTCAGCGGAATCTTTGAAGCAAAAATTGGAATCGCTCGTGATTTGCAGTGTTTCGATAACAGAGGAGTGGGCGTAATGGAGCTGCACATCGGAGCAAAAATTTCACTGGCCGGTGGCAAGATCACCGGCACAGTCCTGTCCTATCGTGGCCGTATCGCCACTATCCGCACGCCTGACGGCGATAAAAAGCGCATTGAGAGGCGCCTGATCGAAACAATCTTGGAGGCATTCGTATGAGTGAATGGTTTGCAATCGCGGTGTTGTTCATCGTGACCTATGGCGCGGCACTCGCCGTGTCTGTTGTAGCTTGTAAGCTACTACGCCGCTTCTTTGGACGCGGCATCTGGCCAAAGGATTATTTCAAATGATCCGCACCATGTATCAAATGATCTACTTCAAAGATCAAGAGCACCAGATCAAGTTCACCGACACGTCGATCAATGACCCGGATGAGATGCCTGGTATGCAGTTGATCGACATCGATGGCCTCGATCAACACCAGTTGCCAGCTGACCTGTGGGCATACGCCGCGCAGCAGATGGACGCTGACACAGCAATGACAGAAGAGGAGTTATTCAGATGGTAGGTAAAGTCACAACCATCCAGAAGATGAGCGCGAGCCGTCTTCCAAACATTATGGGATTCAGCCCATGGTCCACACCGAACGATGAGCTGGACACAACGATCCGCGCTCGCAAAGAAGGTGTGCATCACTATGAGATTCAGGTCGGCGAGGCAGCTGACTGGGGCAATGAGTTTGAAGATCAAATTATACGCACCGCTGCACGGCGCCTCGGGCTAAAGAAACTGAAGCTCGACTACCCGGAGGCTTATGTCTACAAGGACATACTCCAGGCATCGCTTGATGGCGGCGCAATGGCTGACAACCTGGTGATCAACACCGACCCGGCGAATAACATATATGTGATGAACCAGGAAGGCACGATCACTCTGGACGGCAAGGGTGTGCTGGAGGCCAAGCTTACTCGCGTCGCACCCAGCGATGTACCTGCGCCCTATCGCGGACCGATCCAGCTGCAAGGTCAGATGTTATGTACCGGCGCTCAGTGGGGTGTGATTGCAATCCTGTACCAGGGAGTGAACTTGTACATCTATGTGTACAAAGCTGATGTCGAAATGCAGCAAAAAATCATCTTGGCTTGCTCTGATTTTGAGCGGCGTGTGCGTGATGAGGATTGGTATCCAGCCATGAGTGCAGCTGAAGCAGCTGACATGAAGGGCGACGTACCTGAAGACGTTGAGATGGATGCAGATAAAGAGCTTCAGGAAAAGATCGAGCGGTTAGCACATTTGCGAACCGAGCTAAGGTCGTATGAGGCACTGGCCTCTAATTTACAGCTCGACATCATGAATGCGATGGGCGAGGCAAACATCTGTAACGCGGGGAGCTACAAAATCACCTGGCCGTTGCGTCGGATCAAAGCCAAGCCGGCACAAACCAAAGAGATCCCTGCTGTTGAAGAGCGTTGGGAAAGAGCAAAGACACTGAAGATGGAGGAGTTATGATTGGTTTTTGGCCGACGCCCTGCTTGTCCAGACACTATTACTATGAGATTCCAATGAGAGAGTATTATCTTGAGGAGTCATTGTGCGGAGTTCGCGGACCAGCTTATGCAAATCGATTTTATTTAAGGCTAGATGAATGGCCGAGCTGCTTAAATGACCCAGATAAATTTTACGGTACATGGGATGAAGGCATGGACTGCCGCAAACAGAAGGCTGTCATGTCAGTGGGGAACTTTGTATGACCGAGCTTGAGATTGAAACCATCGTGGCGATGTACAAGGACGGCGATTCATACGCCGCGATTTGCAGAGCTGTTAAAAAAAGCGAGTACCTTGTGAAGCAGTGGATCAAAAAGAACCGTGGTGAATACGGACTTGAGAGGCGCAGGAACCTGGCTGACAACCTGAACAACACGCTGTCCTCATCTGCCTGGGATGATAGCAAGTGGAACCTACAGCTAGGCATCGAGCTAATCAAAAGGAAGTGGGCATGACAGACAATCCGTATTGGCAGAACCACAACCACCGGCGTCTCGATCCAGAAGACGTGCTGCTGATTCGTCAGCTGCATGATGAAGGGCTGAGCCAGATAGAAATTGCAGAAAAATTTGAAGTCACCAAGTCTCACGTCAGTAAGATCGTGACCGGAAAAGTGTGGAGGCACCTGTGAAAATAACGATTGAGATTGAAGGCAAACCAGAAGAGTTCCAGGAAGTCTTTGTGCCGTCAGACAAGCAGACTGAGTTCATGAACATGACTTACGACGCATACTGTGAAGCGTTGCGGAAATTCATCTGGGACAACATTGACCCGCATAAATTTATTAGGGGGAAGCATGACAAGTAAAGATCAAGCAGCTCTGGAGTTTATCAAGACGTACATCGGCGACCGAGGGTACGCACCAAACTTTGCAGAGATCATGGAAGCAGTTGGCGAGAGATCAAAGGCCGGTATCTCCAGGTCACTGGAGCGCCTAGAAAGCAACAAGTTGATTGCGCGTAGTGCTGGTGTTGCTCGCTCAATTCGCGTGCTAGAATCAACTTACTAGCGCTCCTCACTCCCGCTAGTTTCCCTCAGCCGGTTCAAGCTAACCGGCACCCCTCAGCCCCTCTTCGGAGGGGCTTCTTTTATCAGCTGCATTTGTGTGCGTGACTGCTCATCCTGGTTGAACCTCCTTGCCTTGCGCCGGTTGTCTGCCTTGGTCAGTATCTGGCAGTTGGCCGGCACGGAGAGTCCGCAAACCAGGGGATGAATCAAAGGGATGATGTGGTCGACCTCGTGCTTCACACCAGTATCGATAGATAGCAGCTGTGCCTCAAGTCGTATCCTGCGTAGTTCTGTAATGCCTCGATTGGTTGCGACTCGGGAAGCCTTTTCAAAGAACCGTCTCTGTCGTACAGCACGTTTGTGTGATCGAGTGTTGTAGTATTTGCTGGCGCTCTGTCGTTTACGCTCTTTGTACTCGGCATCTCCGTAGTCGATCCAGTAATCCTGTTTCGTTCTAGCGCGATTTCGTAGGCGTAGACACTCGCGGCAGTTGCGGTTTTGAGCGAATCGCTCCGACAGATGACCGTGCTTACATGGCTTGCCGGTGAAATAGTAAGTAACACCTTGCCTTAACGCCTCTGCCTGGGACGCCGGAAATTTCCTTTTCTCCATTGTCCCGTCTTATTCAGTAAGACCAGATTGTCGGTCGAGTCCAACCCTCTCCGCCTTGTAGGTTATCCAGGTGCAAGAACCTACTGCCACCTTTTTGATTGACACCGACGCCGGTAAAGCCATGCCCTAGTGCTGCACACAGCAGCGCGTAGGCGTCACTGCCCTGTACGGCGATGTCCACGGCTCGGCCTGTCGAGTGTGTTCCTGGCTTCGCCTTCTTCGCCTCGATCGGATGATCCTTGCAGCGGTAAGCGCTGGTCACTGTCATCGGCTGACCCCAGTCTGCTCTTAGGCTTGTCAACTTCTCCATGAACGCTTCGTCCATACCGTCCTGTCCACACCCGCATTGGCACCTCATCTCATCCATTGAAAAGTAGGGAGAATCCCAGCTCACGACTCATCCTTCTTGGGCTTGAACGGACCTTTGCCGGCCTTCATCTGAGCATAAACCTTGGCGTTGATCGTGCTTTTCTTTTTGGACCGTGACTTGCCGGCTGCCTTACGCTTATTCATGTTTTCATACAGACTCATTTTGATTTCCTCTTATCCATAAATCCTTCGACAGCTCCGCCGCCAAAATAAAAACCTAAGATGATGAGCATCGCGTAGTTGATACTGAACTGGTCCATGACCTTGGTCACTGCGTCCGGGTCGCCTTGTCCTGAGATCGTCATGCCGAGGACCAGGACATAGCTGCCCAGGAATGTCAGCCCGAACATCAATGCCAGGTAGCGCTGGGCCAATTTAAATGGGGCGTAGGCAGACAGCAGATCTGTCTTAGCCTTGGCCTTAGCCTGGATCTCTTCCTCTGTGCTGGTATGCATTGAGTCGATCAGGTCCATCCCTTTCGAGATGACGTCGCCTGATCCCAGCATCTTGCTGATGACACTGAACATTATGTGCCTCCTATATTGTGATCTGTCTGTATGCAGATCGAGTCGTAGTTAATCTTGGGTTGCGGTGCAGTTGCCATAAAAAAATCTCTGGCCTCAAAGCAGTCCTCCATTGTCGGGTAAACTCCTTGCGGACCAACGATATATCTGTCCGCCTCCAGTAAGATAACGAACAGAAACCACATCGTTATATCTCCATCAATAGGGCTTCCACAAATATGGATGCCTCGTTGCCAGCCTGAGATCCCTTGATCTCAAAGCTGAAGTCTGTTTTCTCAGCGATCCGGAATGGGATCTGCCTGTCGAATGACTGCTGATCAGACTGCCAGGTTACTTCTGCAACGCGCAGCTCCCTGCCAGTGTGCGTCTTAACGACATTGCGATACGTCAGATACTTGGCAACGCCGACTGTGCCTGATGATAAATCGATTCTGAATAAGAAAAGTTCATAGCCAGCGGGTACTGTATAGCTGCAAGCCTGAGTCAGTCCATGCGTCTCAGCAATGTAGGCGTACACTGTGCCGCCATTGCTGATCGAGATGTTGCCAACATTGTTGCCAGACAGGATGACTGCTGTATTGATGCGCAGGAACAGGGCGCTGCCAGCTACTGGCGTTGTGCCATTCAGCGTGATGATCTCTGTGATCTGATCGTAGTTTGCGTCGAGTCCCTGGATCAAGACAGGCATTGTGTCCGACGCAGAGCTAGAGACAATTGTCATCGCAACAGCGGATGATGGTTTTGGAATGGCCGCTGTCGGCCCGTTCCAGAATGTTTCGTATGTCAATCCAATGTCTTTGTTAATGCCAAAAATGTTGAGTGGCTCAATACCAGGTATCCGCTTCCTTGCTATTTCAAGGAGTGCGTGTGGTGAGCTGACGTCTGAATTAAGATATCCCATTACCTTGCCTCACTGATTGCCCATAGAAAGGCAGCGATGATTCCGAGTGTAACCAGGACACCACCGACAATGATCGCAATGTCCTGGTGCATTTTCTTCTTGCGCAGCGCTTCACGCACCTGTGCGATCTTGGCTTGCTTCTCAGTCTCGCGCCGGTCCTGCACAAACTTTTGGTAGCCGTCCCAGTGGCCGGTCCACTTCAGTATCTCGACGATCTCTGCCCACTTCTGATCCAGCTCTACCTTGGCAGCGTACAGCTCCAGGTCTGATTTCTCTGGGTCATTGGGTACGGCTTTCTCGACGG
>Ga0181558_10001482_pt1 | contig 22555 bp, 20 predicted proteins | sample 011ome_22_FD_133754 | JGI IMG/M metagenome (GOLD analysis project Ga0181558, IMG submission 133754) | Coastal salt marsh microbial communities from the Groves Creek Marsh, Skidaway Island, Georgia - 011507BT metaG (megahit assembly) | ecosystem: Environmental > Aquatic > Marine > Intertidal...
CGACGACGACGACGACGACGACGACGACGTTGTTGTTTTAAATGAGGATGACATCAACGATGGCGCGCCGTGGGCATCGGTTCGACACAACATTAAACTTCGTCGTCACTTGTGGGAGGAGGATTTAGAAATTGAAAACGCGCGCGCGAGCGGCGCCGCGACGCCACTTCGCGTGCGTCACTGGAGCAACGCTGGCATCGAAACCAATGCCGACGCGTTCGCACCAACGCTTGAACCCGACGCAACGTTTGACGTCATCATAGGCTCGGATTTGCTCTACTTTTCCAGCCAAGAAGCAAGCCTCGCCGCCGCCATTCGGCTCCGTCTGCGTCCGGGCGGCGCGTGCGTCATCGTCCAAACCTTACGCGACAACAACGCCGACGTCTTCGAACGCTTCGTCACCGAAGCCCGCAAAGATTTCACCGTGGATATTTCCATCATTCATCTTCCAAACACCGACGATGCGAGCACATTGGCTAAAGAAACACCGCACGCGCTCGCCAATCCATACCGTCTCCTGACGCTCGCGTGGAAACACCACTTGTAACTGTAATGCACCACAGAACATACATAATCCTTGCACGCCTCACTGCCCGACGCACCGCGATGTCGACGACGACGATTACAGAAGTGGTCGTCGACGACGACGCCATGCAACATCCGCCGTCGCCATCGCCAGTCGCGTCGCCGCGCGGGCTCCCACCGTTGCGCCGACCAAAAAGTGCACAGCCGCCACCGACGGTGTCGTCGTCGTCGCCACCGCGCACCGGATCGCCGCTCGCGGCGTCGCCACCGCCACGGCCGGTCTCAGCACCCGCGTCACAGCGCACGCCGACCGCTCGAGGCGCCGAGACCGCCGCGAGCGCGATCGAGGATTGGACCAAGCACGAGAGGTTTACGTTTCGTTCGGGACGCGAGGATGTGTTTGACGCGCGCGACGCGGCGACGCAGACCGCGCTCGGGCTCGCATGGGCGTTCGCTCCGCTTGCATGCGTGGCGGTTGTTACGAGACGCGCGCTGCGGCACGGGTCGACGGGCACGAGGAGGGTGAAGCGTCGAGTGTTGACGAGCGTCGCGGCGGCGTGCGAGCTCGGGTGGTTTGCGTATCGTCGAGACGTGCGGGACAAGTATTGTAAAGCGCCGAATAAAGCCGTGGCATCGCCCACGAAGGAAGATTTTGAGCGGTTTTTAGAGTTGAGGTACGATGGGTTACCTGATTTTGGTAAGTTTATTCGCGGTTGGATGCGTCGGTGTAATTCATGGACGGAGCGAGAAAAGTTGTCGGCGCGCGAGGCGGAGGCTGAGGCGGATTCCTCGCCCGCGCAGGATGGGCTGCCTCGAGAGGCGGTGGTCAAGTTTACGAGGTTTGGATTTTATGACGCCACGTCGGCAGAAGAGAATTCAGAGCACGAAGATCGCTTGAATGAGTTTGTGGATGAGATTGAACGAACTTGGGAGTGTAAATTGGAACAGACGCCGAGCGAAAAGAGCGAGGAGTCTGAGGAGGCGTTTATGTTTCATACCAAGGAAACTTTAGGATCGATGCACCAGCCATTGATGTTCACCGCGTGGGTGCACGGCGTGAGTGGGATCTGTGCAATGATATTGAAGTTGTGGGGTTTCAAGCGTTACACCGCGTCAAATGGGTGTTCGTATTGGATCAACGCGCCCATGGCAAAGGAGGACGAGTGGGTAGGAGCACGTCGCGAAGCCGGTGACGATGCTCGTCCGATTCTTACTGGTTGTGCCGTCGACGACGTTGATGCGGAAGTAGCAAAACCAATCATATTTGTCCACGGGCTGGGCGTTGGATTGGCGCCGTATTTACCAAATATCGCACAGTTGTTGCGTAGTAAACCGGGGCGTAAAATAGCCCTCTTGTCGTTGCCTCACATTAGCATGCGAGCGACACCGAAAGTGCCAGAGATCGACGCCATGGTGGATACCGTAGCAGAACTGACGATGAAGCACAAGTTACGTGCGCCATGTTTGTATGGTCATTCATTCGGGACGTTTGTTATCGCTCGCACGTGTCACAGATACCGTGTGAGTTCAGTCGTGTTACTCGACCCGGTGGCCATTTGTTTGTGTTTACCGAAAACGGTATCTATTTTGTATCATCTCGGAAATTGTTGGAGTTCGTTCAAATCTTACGTCAAAAATAATGGCACAAAGGCCATGTTCACGACGACGTTTTGGAGAGACGGTGGAGATGTTTTATATTATTTGTTGAGAGATTATTTTTTGGTACGAGAGATTGGCGTCATGACGGCGTTGCGTCGTAAATTTTGGTGGGCAACACATAACTTGTGGGCTGACCAAATTCCCGATAACTCGCTGATTGTCTTAGAAGCGCATGATATGCTCATCGACTGCGAGGCTGTTGCCAAGCACGTCTTGAGACAGTCAAACGCGCGTGTGATTTGGCAAGACAACTTTTCCCACGGCATGTTCATCTCGCCGTGGGGCTTTAGTCTACGTCACGAAGTCGCCACGTTTTTGGACGCGCTTCCGACACACTCGTAGTGGTGTCGCCAGTATTGTACAACCAGTGTTTATACGCGGCGGTGACGGTGGCGGCGGTGTACGCCTTCCCCTCGAGCCCGATAAACTAAAATTGTTTTAATTGATTGTTTTCAAAATTGTTTGTTTCATTTCGTGTCAAAATCATCAAAAGTCGTTGTTAACTTTATACCCATAAATTTCGACAATACACTTACCATCACATCATCGGCAGTCATCGTCATGGAGCTCAGCGATACGACATACACGTTGCAGCTAAAACTTTTTCGCAAGGCGTAGCGCGCTCTTTTTTTGCGTCGTCATGCAGGTTTCGAAAGTCAACATTTGGGGTCCCTCGCGTGGCGAGCATATATTTCTGTCGCGTAGATGGGGCGCGTGCGTGCATGCAGCTGTCTTTGTTCTAACAAGCGCTCATATCTATGTACATCATCTAAATGTTCGACGGGTGTTTCACCGCCATTCGACAAAGTGTTGACGAAGCTGCTTCGGGCGACAGCTTCGTCCATCCTCGAGCGCGAGCTTCAAGCACACACCTTGAGGGAGTTCCATGGGGAATGCATCTGGGTTCAAGATTCGCGCAAGCATCTCAATGCCATCGACTAGTTGAGGTCCAGCTTGGCAGAACATCTCGTGGGCGAGGATAAACACGCGCCTGGTGCGAACCGCGGGAAGGACCCACCATCCGGGTTGACTGGCCAAGTGTTCGAGCTTTTCGAGCGTCTTTTCCATAGTTTCCTCAGAACTGCGTCCAATGTACGATGGAATCAAAAGCAGCACATCGGGTGCGTATGATAACACTTGCTCCCAACGCAGGCGCTCGGCTGAACATCCCGGCTCTTGCAACTCGTCAATACCACCGGCAATGGATTTCATCTCTGGCACCCAGTGGCCGCCGGCGAAGAGTGGCTTCAAGCCTTCCAAGGATAGAACTTTCGGACGTTCGTCGCATGTGGATACAACACGAGCGATCGTGCGCATTCGCGAGCGCAGTTGCGTGAGAAGCGTGACGGCCCTTTCCTTCACACCGCACAGAATACCGATCTGCAAAATCATCTCCAACACGTCGCTCAGCGTTTGCGGGGCGACTGGGAAAATCGAAGGCCTCGATCCATTGAATTCTATCGTACCATCATCCGTGGAGTCGTATTCTGCCCCAGTCAAGAAGACGTCTGCTTCATGAAGGTACTTTGCAGTACTGTTCCGCAGATCCGTGCAATCTTCGCATGTATCTGGAGTGAAAATCAAACGCGCTTCCGCGTGACGGACAAAGTTGACGTCAAACAACGCCCACTTGTCTGAGCTCAATCCGGAGTCCTTCTCTTTTCCCATGAGTCTGTTCAGCGAACCATAGCTGCTGTTGTGATGCAACGCACCATATTCTTGCTCGTTCGAGGCCAGTGAGCTGTGCGACTGTCTCTGAGTGAGACCGAGCCCCGAGCTCGACGTCGGTGAGCACCCGGACGAGTGTCTCGCGATAATCTTGGGCGCGACATTTATGTCGGATGGTATCGAACACGCGTCTGTAACACCTATCACGCGATCACCGAGACCGAGTGCGAACAACACCGACGTCGCAGATGGGGAGAGTGAAATAATCGACCCCACGGGCTGCGGTGCTGGGAGCTGCAGTTGAGACGGGGCGTGCAAGTGATCATTCGTCGTCGTCGACGAAGCGTTGCCATAGTACAATTGCGTGGCGAGATCAAGCTCAGAGTTTGCCTGCTTGCGAGGTAAACTCGAAGAGAGTTTTGACGCAATTTGCGAAGACAACATTTGCATTGATGCCGAAGAACGCGATCGAAACATGCCCATACCTTCCGCAGAGTCGAGTTCAAATTCGCGGAAATCGCGCGACATGGCGCGAGCTCGACGAGGTGGAAGCACTTGCTTGACTTTTTCAGGTGGAGAGTCAACACCGCCGGAATTTGGACTCGAGTTTGAGCTCTTCTGTTCAAAATCTTCTTCACTCTTGCTGCGAGAGAACCCATCGACCAACTTCTTGCTGTTCACTGGCGTGAGCGGGCCAAAGCTGCGGCTCAACGTTCGCCGCGAAACCATCGCGGCTCGCTCGGCGGTTTCGCTCGCATCCGCACTGACGCTTCTACACGCTGCAACAAAGGAATGCGCCAAACTCGGGTTCACTCCAAAATGAAGATGAACGTACGACACCAAAACCTTGTTCCATGCGAAACCGTCGAGTTCAACGCCGCCGGCGGCGTTGCCAAACTTTGCTTCGGGCTGCACCTCGTACGTCGCTCCCCATCCTATGCCTCGATTGTCATCCGACAAGCGCATCTTGCTCGGACGGTCGCCATCTATTTCGCTGTATCGAAACGTCTGCCCACGCACGCGCGCACCAGGGGTGAAGAGTGGATTCCCAGGTGCAATCGTCACTTCGACGTATCCCGTCTTTATGGCGCTCGTGAGGCGCGTCGCAAATGGCGCGACGCCGCACATGGAACGAGGACAACTTCCATCAGGCGCGGAAAGCGTCTGTGAAAGAAACATTAAACCACCTCCCTCACCGTAAACCACACCGCCGGACGTCGCAAACGCCGTCACCGCCGACCGCAGTGGACGATTCTTCAACAAAGCCTGCGCGTGAAATTCTGGATATCCGCCGCCAAAAATCACGCCTCTAATATCCGCGGGAAGTACGTCGCCAGCGATGGGGCTAAAGTATACTAATTCAGCGCCAGCTTCTTCTAATTTAGCCAAGTTATCGGGGTAATAAAAGCAAAATGCTTCGTCCCGGGCTACAGCGATGCGCACCTTGTCCTTTGACGATTTGCGCACCTCAGCCTCGCGCGTTCTGTCGCGTCTGTCATCCTCAGCACCCTCTGCGATTGGCGTTTCGAGCTCTGGCGGCACATACGGAGGTATGGCCTCTAGTAACGCGTCCAAATCGACATTCGTTTCTAAAATCGTTGCCATGTGCGCGATACGCTGCTGCATGGAGACTTCTGAAGCCGACGTTGACGACATCGGCGGCGGCGCTCCGCCTCCGTCGCCGCCACCCGTCACTGGCGCATTTGCATCCTTTGGCACGCCCCCGAACACTTCTACCCCACCACCTGCGGCGCTCAAGCTATCCTTCAAATATATCGTGTGTGCCTCGCCTCCAGTTTTGTTAAACACCACGCCAATCAAATCTAAATCCGGGTCAAACTCGCGATATCCTTTAATCATCGCCGCGATGCTCCGCGCCATGGCGTTGCAGTCTACAACCAACAACACCCCAGCGTTGATCAGTTTCGCCACGTGCGCGGTTGAACCTTCTTCAGACATACCATCTCTACCATCATACAAGCCACTGATGCCATCAATCACGCACACATCGCACGCATCCGCCACGCTCGCCACGCGTTCCGCCGCGTATCGCTCGCTCGTGAGATAAACGTCCAAATTCTCGCTCGCCACACCAATCGCATGTTCATGCACCAGGGGATCAATAAAGTCACTACCAATCTTAAACCCCTTCACACGCATTCCCCGGCGCTTAAACGCGAGCATTAACGCCGCGGCAATGGTGGTTTTCCCCACCCCGCGTTGCGTCCCGCCCACGACGATAGCCTTCATCCTCGCCCGCCTCAACACCCGCGCCGCGTGACACCACACCAATCAAACGCACCCGCGCCGCACCCGCGTCCTCGACCGTACGCCTATCACGCCGCACCGCACCACGTCACGCGATCGCCCCACGTCCGAAACGACTCAAACGACACCCCGAAATGAAAATGATTACTCGAGCGCCGATCGACGCGCGCTCAAAAGCGTGCGCGCGCTCTCGAGGTGCGCGTGATGACGACGTCGTCTCCACGACGCACCGCGCGCGTCTCCACCGCACCGGACGCCACTCGCGCTTCTCTATAGAAATCACACCACCCCGTCGTCGTCGTCGTCGTCGTCGCACGCACGCCCCGTCGTCGGAACCGCCGGCGTCTGGCGCGCGGCACAACGTTCGAAAACTCAAACCAAAAAAAAAAGTTTTTTTAAAAAACCACGACCGTCATCACGTATATATACAAGTACACATACATAGGCAAACGCACCCCTGGACAGTGGAGGTTGAGACCTTCCCTATACCCTGACGGCGTCCTTTGACCAATCATGGACCAAAACGACGGTACACTACACCTAACCACGGACCCATCTTTCCCATCGATCGCGATCGCCCGATCGCGCGGAACGCGCGCGCTAAACCCGCACTCGGCGCCGCACAAAACATCACTCGACGACGATGATGACGATGTCGACGATGAGCTTGAGCGCGCGCGCCGCGATGGGTGGCGCATCGATGACGACGACGAAGACGACGTCGACGGCGAGACGAGGTACGTTTTTTTGTGTGCGCGTGTGCGTTTGCGTGCGTTCACGCAAACGAGAGGAGGAGGAGGAGGAGGACGATGGGGGCGATGCGGGTGATGCGACGCCGCATGCGATGGGGGCGCGCGCGCATGCGCGTCGTCGTCGTGGGTGTCGTCGTCGCGCGTCGTCGCGCGTCGAGGACGCACAGCGCGCGAGTGAGGGATGGTGTGATTTGAATGTATATCGCATCGTGCGCGCGGTGCACGGGGCGTTGGCGCGGGCGCGGGCGCGGGCGCGGGGCTTCGTGCGCGCGCGCGCGTGGGGGCTGGAAAACCCCAACACACGGGAAAACCCCAAAGTTTGGGTTTTTCAGTTAATTAGTCGCGCGCGCGCGGTTGTTTGACGACGATGGAGTACTGACGATGATGGTTTGATGTTCGCGTGTGACAGCATCTGTGGTGACGTCGGCGAAATTGACGCCCAAGGAGAGCAAGCGCCAACAGCGTCACCGTAAGATTCGTTCCAAGGTGAGCGTCGACGCGAGCGCGCGCGCGGCGCGCGCGGGTGACGCGCGACGCGAAGGAGATTGTCGTTGTAAAGCACGCGTGACTGACGATATTCCATGTGTTCTTTGAACGTGCTATTAGGTTTCTGGTTCCCCCGAACGACCGCGTATTTCGGTCTACCGCTCGAACCAACACGTGTACGTGCAAGTCATTGACGATGAAAACCAAAAAACCATCGCCGCGCTCGGCACGATGAGCCCAAAGGTTAAGGATGTCATCGGCAAGGAGGAGTGGAAGAGCAAGACGGTTGAAAGCGCTCAAGAAGTGGGTAAGCTTCTCGGTGCTATGTGTGTCGAGCAAGGTATCACTCGTGCCGTGTTCGATCGTGGGGGATTCTTGTACCACGGGCGCGTGAAAGCCGTCGCCGACGGCTGTCGTGAAGCCGGCGTCGCCATGTGAACCCGGCGCACGCGCAACCTTTGCACACACGCAAGCATTGCCTCGCCTACACATATACACGAGTAGTTAATTTCTTCCTAGCCCGCTTGAAACAACCATAATCAATTGATTCTTCGTTCACATAGCGCGCCACACGCGACGCGCAGTTTATGTGGATGACGTCACCCCCCGTCCTCGCCCCCGCCAACCTCGCGCTCGCCGCACACGACGACGACGACGATCGACGATCGACGACGCGACGCGACGCCTAGACTCGACCACCGTCTCGCACCACTCGCACGTGACGGCTCGCCGCGGGATCGACGCATAGCGACGCGAAGGCGTGAAAGCGCGCGATGAAGATGACGATGATGTCGGTGTCGCGATCGGTGTCGCTGGGACACAACGTAAAGGCGTCGAGACGTCGGTCGACGCGCGCGCAGGCGACGACGACGGCGGGGACGATGAAAATGGGTGCGGCGTCGGTGAAGGGTACGGTTCGGAAGGTGAATGAAGATCGATACGGGGTGTACGAGAACACCAACGCGCGCGCGGGTGAGCCTGAGGTGATTTTGAGCGTGTTTGACGGTCACGGCGGGAGCGCGGTGAGCGAATGGTTGACGGCAAATTTATCAACGATTATTCGCGAAGAATGGGCTCAGGCGGATTTTTGTTTGGAAGCGTTGCGTACGGCGTGCTTGAAGGCGGATAACACGTTGGTTCAACCGCCAGAAGGTTTTTTCGCGGCGTTTGGCGAACGCGGCGTCGGCGGGGCCAAGTGCGGGAGCACGGCGGTTATCGCGTGCGTGTTCGAGGAAGGTGGTGTGAAGAAGTTGTGCACGGCGAATGTTGGTGATGCGCGTATTTTACTTGTTCGTGATGGAAAGGCGGTGCAGCTTTCGGTGGATCACGTGCCGGATGACGAGGCGGAACGCAAGCGCATCGACCGCGGGAATCCAAACTTGAGAAAGTCGATGGTGACTTTCACGGAAGGTTCGTGGCGTGTCGGCGGCGTTTTGGCGCTCTCGCGTGCGTTTGGTGATTCGTTCTTAAAGGAAAGCGGGCGTTTCGAGGGCTTCGGGGAGAAGAATGCCGATTACGGTAGTGGATTTGGCTTGAACGCCGAACCGGATTGCTACATCGAAACCATCACGGCGGCGGATACGTGGGTGATGCTTTCGTCTGATGGTTTGTACGACAACCCCGAACGCGGTGGTGGTGGTGGCTGGACCAACGATGAAATCGCTGCGTTCTTGAGCGCTGCTGGTCCTGATGCCGACCCCACGGCGCTCGCCAAGGAACTCGTCGAACGCGCGGTGCAAAAGGGGAGCACGGATGACATCACTGTGCAAGTCATGCGCTTGTAGGAACTTTCGCGACACGCCGTCGGGATGCCGTGAAAACATAAAAGTGAAAAAAAAGAATTCTAAAAAGCTCCACGCCCGCGCCAATTTGCTCGCGTTGTGTCAATACAATCAAAACACAAAGTCATACATCATTATTCTCGCGACGCGTCAAAGAAATATTCCCTCGCCGCGCAGTGGTCGGTAGCTCACGCGAATGAGAGATTACGCACATATGATGGTTATTAGAATAATCTCGAATCGCTATGGTACACAATCATCACATCAATCGCCCTTCACATTAATCGCGCGCTCTATTCGAGTAAATACCCAGCCAAGAACAACGCGAAGAACAACGCCAACCCGCCGTAAATCAACCTCGACTTTTCACCCTCCGTCATTGAATTCGTCCCTAATCCATACCCTTGATTCACTTCGAACCCCGCCACAGCCTTCCCGAGTGACTTAAACTGCGCCTTCGGTGCCCCACACGTCGGACACTGCCAATCCCCGGGTAAATCCTTAAACGCCGTGCCCGCGCTCACGGGATAAAAGTCATCCCCAACCTTGGGCTTGTACTCGTACATGCAGCTCTGGCACTGGTAATCCCCTTGCCCGATCACCGCAAACTTTTCTTCGAGCTCGGGGTTATCGCGATTCAGCGCCCCTTGCACGCTCTTTTCGTTCGCAAACATGTACTCATCCTCGCCCTCCTCGCCATCGTTGTTCGCGTGCACGCGCACCACGCGCGACGACGCGACGACGGTCGCGGCGTGACGTCGGTGCGACGTCATCGTCGTCGTCGTCGTCATCGTCACGCCCATCTTCGGCGCGCGCATCGTACGTGCGCCGCGTCGTCGCGCGGCGGCGGTGCCGGCGGTCGGGGAGGCGGTGATTGGAGCCAGCATCGTCATCGTCGTCGTCGTCATCGTCGTCGTCGTCGTCGTCGTGTGGGACGCGCGCGCGTGGGTGTGTCGTCGCGTTCGTCGTCGTCGTGACGACGACCGAGAGGGTTTAGGGCCCGATTGTCCGACGCCGATTGTCCGATCTCGGCAAAGGCTCGCCGCACATCACAAACCAAACACCCTCGGGACGCACACCGTCGACGACCGCACCGCACGACGACGCGCGCGGGATGACCGCCACCGACGCCGCGCCGCTGCTGCGACCGACAACGGACGACGTCACGCGATGGCATCACGTGCGGTGGGTGACGCTCGGGGCGAGCGCGTGTGGGGTGGTCGGTCTCGTCGCGGCGGCACGATCGCACCGGTTGGGCGCTTGGGACGGTGTGCATGGGAAGTTGCTGCCGTCGACACCGGCGGAGTCCGCGCGTGCGGGACCGAACGGACCGTTGCGACGAGTGACGCTGTATGATCACTGTGTGGATGATGAGACCAAGGCGAAGGGGGCGGAAAGTGATTTTTGGACGTTTGGACGCGAAGGCGCTCGGGTGGTTCGACACAATTACGAGGCTGGTGATTTCTTCAAGTACGAGAATGGAATCCCGATGAAACGGGAAATGATTGAGGATGGGCTATATGCGTGGACATTGGAAACGCGTGACTTTGATTGGGAATTCGGTTTCGCCCTCGGGAATGTGGAGAATGAGCAATATTACGAAATTGGTACCTCGGATACGGAGGCGCCGCTTACGCGCGCGGATAACCTTGATTGCGTACAGAAGTACGGAAAGTACTTCAATCGAGTGGTGACGCATGAGGAAAATCCTCTGGATATTTCGTACGTCTTTGGTTCGTGCCTGCGTGAGTGTCCGGCGGGCTACACGGATTACTCCATGGTACCAAAACCAGTGAGCGGCGAACTCTCTTCTATGGCAACTGATCCCAACGCATCATTGGATTTGGGCGAATCTCAGGACGCCCGTCTTATCATTCCTTCGTCCGTCATGTTTCTCGGTGACTCGAAGGACAAAGATACTGGTATCAACCCAATTCTCAGATCGGGTTTACAAAAAGATACTACATTCACTGAATCACCAGCCGCAGTGCGGTGGATTGTGGGTGGAATTGACTACTGGCGTATGTATCTGAAGATGGCCAAGGTCGAAATATATATCGAAAACGGACATGCGAGAATGCGCTTCATCTCACAGAAGCGCCACACACTCAGTTCAACTAAGGGCTACCCATATCGGACAGTTGCCCAAGCTGACTGGCGCGTGAACAACGTGATCGTCGATGGTTGCACGAATGTTTTTTGTGATCCCATGCAGTATGACTTGTCAACTCTGTACGGAGATGCCGATAACGCAGATATGCGAAATTATGTCCTGAAAGCGCTTCTTTACAGGTCTCTCAAGGTGGGTGACTCGGCGCCCACTTATCACAAGGTGACGACTGGCATCCAGTCAGAGCCCAACTGTCGCAAGCAAACGTGCACCTCGGAGCAGAGAGCTGCGGCACATTTCCTCGAAGGCGCCTGGTCAACGGGCGCTAATAGAGATAGAACGTTATTCCAGGCGGGGACATGGGGACCAGACATGGATGTTCGTCGTTTGACCATCACGTCTGGCGTGTTGTGTTCGATAGTCCAAAATGGCGGAAACTGCATGTTCTCAATCGCGCGAGCGTTCGACCCGGGCTCAAGCGGGTGGCACGGATATACTGGTCCCACGAACATGCGAAAGCAATACGTTCTCGCTGCTCTTGTAGGATCTGGCTGGAAGATGGCTCGTGTCGAAGTATTCCTCGAGGCTGGCGCGTTAAAGGTCAAGGCGCTCGACTCTTCGTGCGACCACTCCGTCGCTGCTTCTGATCACAACGACATCACGGGGGACCCTGTGCGGGCGGACATCTCAGCGATATATCGAAAACAATCGTCAAAAGTTATTACAGTAGGGCCTATGCCAAGCTGGCTGGAAACTGACGGCAACAAGATGGGTGTTGGAGGGCTCTATTTCGAACTCGCCGGCTCTATGGTTCCGTCGCTCGTGGGTATCTAGCGCGTGATTAGCGCGCGATGAATCAAAAGCGTCTCTAATAAATCAAAAGCGTCTCTACTTTGTTTTTACATCCTACATTGCTCCACCGGCGGTCGCGTTCCCATCTCCTTCTTTTCGCAGCACCACCACGCGACCACGTCCGCACCGCCGGCTTTTCATATGCGTATACAGTATGAAACATGGATGACTTACATACTGTGCACCATGTAAGGCTATACATGTATACAACGTACGTGCGCGGCGTGCGACAGCTGATGGATTTTGAAATTGACGTCGCACGGGGCGCGTCGTCACACGCGAGCGCGCTCGAGCTCGCGGTGGCGAAAGTGGCGACGAGATACGACGCGGCGATGAGCAAGGTGAACATCACCCGTCCCGATGGGTACTACGATTTCTACGACGATTTTCTCGATGACGGCGTGACGGTGGCGCCCAAAGCGTTGCGAGCAAAGATTCGAACGTTTTTGGAAAAGTGGAACGTGACGGCGACGTCGTTTCAGAAGGTGATTGCGGTGAATTCGAATTCGTATGGGAAGTTTATGACTATGCAGTACAAGAATCAATGGAGCGCGACGAGTAATGGGACGTACATGAGTGCGGCGTATTTCTTTTATGTTGATAAGAAGCTCGGGAAGGATTCGATTACGGCGACGTTGAAGCGCGGGCAAGCGGTGGCGGCGAGTGGGATAACATCAAGCATGACGCAGCCTTTGGTTGAGCCGAATAGTAATGGTGCTCAAGCGACGGCTGGGTTGCCGTCGTCCTCGAAGTCGTCCGTGGGTCCGACGCCGCGCGGCATGCCAAAGACGGCGCGACCGGCGCAAAAGCCGCCGCTTCCAGACCTTTCGTCGGTGAACATCGATGAGCGCGTCTTCTTAAACCCCAAAGAAGTTCGCGCCGAAATCTCAGCCATCAAGCGCCGGTACAAGTGTAACAACGCCTCGATCGGCCGTGCGGTTGGCGAGATGAATTCCCAACCAGGCGCGGCTGTCTCTCGATTTCTCGACAAGGGTGGCGACTTTGGCGGCGGGCAGATGGAAATCTACCGTCCTCTCGCGCATCTCTGCGAAAAGTTGCGCGTGTATGAAAACAAGCCAAAGTCTGCGAAGCGCATTATGCTCGAGGCCGAAGCCGGCGATGGAAGGCCATATTTGGGACACGACACGTCGCGTCCGACGATTTTCTTTCCCGGCGCCTTCTTGGCCAAAGACAATTTGGGGCGATTACATTATCAGTCGGGCTACTAATAAAGCGTCGAAATCTAGCGCAAAACAACAATGACATGCTGTACATACATTACATTTGAAACATCGCGCGCGAGATACGCTGTAATATCAACATGGATGACGAATCTTGATGCGTTTCTCGCGTTTTGACCACCTCAGTGCGCGCCTCTCATGCCTTCGAAGACATGGACGCGCGGTGACGCCACCGCGGCGCCATCGATGAGAGAAGCCACAAAACCCAAACACGTGGCGACCGCAGCGGCGCCATCGAAGCGCAAGGCGACGTGGGAACGCGGCGTGGACACGTTGAGTCCGTCAACGGGAACGAAGGCTACCGTACCCACGGCGAGCGCTACGAAGCGCCCAAGGCGCAGCGTCGACGGCTCGGCATCAAAAGCGCCGACGAAAGCGTCGCTGAACGCAACAGCGACGCCTTTTGAACCCAAGAGCGCGCTCGAGGCGAAATTAAAGGCGGTGGAGGCGGAAAAGGCAAAGCTACGCGCGGCGATTGAGGCGCAAAAGCGCAAAGTGGATGAAGCTAAAGCTGCAAAAGAAAAGAAGGATGCCGACGCGCGAGATAAAGCTGAACGCGTGAAGCGTGCGGGTAATTTATTAAGTGGTTTCCGAGGCGTGCGTAAAGCGGTTGAGGAACGAGAGGAAAAGTTAGCACCGCAAGCTGAACAACTTTCGGCGGCGGAAATAGAACGTCGGGCGGTGCAGCGCGTGGTGCTTGCGGGAAGCGACTGGGCAATTTTAGACCTTCCTCCTGGCTCGCAAAAGAAGTGGATTAAGAAATCATACATGGAGCTGGCGAAGATTTTACATCCCGATAAGTGCCAAGCCCCTGGGGCGAAGGAAGCGTTTCAGAAACTCTCCAAAGCGTACCGCGCGCTGTCGTCGACAGAGTAACGCTGCTCGCACGTTCGTCGTCGTTGTCGTCGGCGGTATCGCCATGCCAGTGACTGGTTCTAGTAGTCTCTAGTTAAATCCTAGCGCGCACATAATCTGTAGCACATCCTGTAAAAGCAGTATTGTTTAAAGTTAAGCCCGCGCTTCATTCGGCGACTCGCGGCGGTCAACCGCCGCGCGCGCATGCCTGAAACCTTGAGCGATGCGTTCGCGCGCGTCAACGTCAACGATACCGCGCGCGTGATGGTGAATGATGAGGCCATCACGCGCGCATTTAGCGCGCCCGTGGATTTTCCCGAGCTCGGCGCCCTCGACGACACCACGCTCGTCGAAGTGCTCACCTCTGACGACGCCTTTGCGCGTTACGTGGCGAGTACAGCGCACGTCAACGATAGCGCGACGTTTGTGAATGATCTACGTCACGACATTACGCGCGTGTGCGCTGTGAATGAGCGTCTCATGGAGGATTTGCGCTCGACGCGCGCGAGAGCCGCGGCGACGCGGGCGAGCGACGCCGACGCAGCTCGTCGCTCGTTTGAAGCCACCAAACGCGAGTACGATGAGAAAAAGTCGTCACAAACCTTAGATAGTACGTTAGTTAAATTAGAATCTCGTCGCGATGCGGCAAATGCGGCGTCAGAGGAGATGTTGGCGGATGTGAGACGCGTTCCAGGCGTGGCTTCGCGCGCCGCTACGGATGACTTTGTGCATCAGTACTTAGCTCTTCGAATGCGCGCGCATGAGGCGTCCATCATTGGTGAAATCGTTCGCACAGGATGACATGGAATGTTGTTTTACAAATCCCCAGTGATGGCGTTGTCTTATTACCGAGCGTTAGCCGAAATTGAAAACGTTGTATGTCCAAGCAAGTTGTATATAAACTTTAAAGAACAGTGAATTGCCAACCGTATTCCACCGGTGCCGGTGTACCGTCCACGCCATTCGCCACGAGTCGTATGCGAATGTTGTTACTGGACGCTAAGGCTGCTTTTACCGATGCACGCTTTGAAATTTCTGTGAGAAAACGCGTGCCTAGTGTCTGTCTCGCGGGGTATACTTGAATGTTCGTCTCACGTGAGATCCCGAGGTGTTGTCTCTTGCATTCTTGAGAATGAGCATTGTAATAATCGCGTTCGTAGCAATCATCTCCACAATACGCCATACACCGACATCCCTTGCACACGTGCAGTGTCACATGCTTTGATAACGCCGGCGCCGCGCACGCGAAGCACATGTTGAAAAACTTGAACGTTCCGCGCGTTTCATCGACACTTTTGGCTGTCATCGCCGTGCGCAATTTATCGAAATCCAAATCAAGCGTTCGCTGCCACGCCACGACCTCATTTGACGTCGTGCTATACACGTATGCATCGCAATACTTGGGTACATTCATGGCCACTTCCAACCCAAAGTATTTCGGTCGATTTCGTCCGAGTAGCTCCAACGCGCCATCGACCGACTTTACGTTGGGCTGATTGTCATCCATGTCCAAAAGAAAATTTTTCGCAACCGATTTGCCATCCTTATATACAAGCTTCTTCAGCGCGTCAGCAGCCTCTTTAACTTGCGCAATCTGACTGGTTTTCAACGAAGTGATGCCCAACCGAATGCACGTGCTCAACGCGCCCGCCCTCGCGTACTTAACTTCGAGCGCGCGATCCCTCGTTCGATCGCCACTCGGTCGCTCCACCGGTGCTCCAAACACCGGCCCAAACTCAAACACTTCAGATATCGCATCGACGTACTCCTCGCTCTCACGCGCCGTGTCCCGAGCGTACTTTTGAAATGCATCTTTAAATCGCTCCACCGTCCTCGTCAGCGTTGACGCCGGTAACCCGAGCGCGCCGTCCTCGCCGTAATCGAACCAGTACGCTTTTTGAACAAAGTACAACGCCCCGGGCATGGAGAGCGCCTGGGCGTGCGCGTGCGACTCCAAGCCGCTGTCGGACGACATCGATTGTTCGTTTGCAACAAAAACTCCAACTTGCGCGCGCGCGACAGTGCCAGCGCCACAATTCCACGCGCGCCTCCTCGTGGAACTCATGACGACGACGACGTCGATGACGCCGCACGCCGCGAGATTGACGACACACGCGCGCCCGTCGTCGTCGCGCATCGCCGCGTCGCCGTCGCCGTCGACGCCAAAGACGTCGGCAAAGACGACAATGTGCGCTTTGGATAAGCGTCGGCAACGCTCGCGCGGGACGTTGGCGGTGTCATCGGCGTCGTCGTCGAGCGGCGCGATCGGGGACGTCGCTGGGAACCCGTATGAACAGACGTCAAGCGCGGCGAACGAGCGACAGGCGCTGTTTAACGATATCGCGCCCGTGTATGATCGTTTAAACGACCAGCTGAGCTTGGGGTTGCACCGGGCGTGGAAGCGATGCGCGGTGAAGTGGTGCGGCGCGACGATTGGCGCGCGCGCGCTCGACGTGTGTTGCGGCAGTGGTGACGTGGCGATTAAGCTTTCTGATGCCGTGGGCGCGACTGGCGCCGTGGTTGGGTTGGATTTCGCGGCGAATCAATTAAAGTACGCTGGGGAGAAGGAGGCGAGCCGACGGGTGGAGCTCGGGGAGTACGCCGAGTCGCGCATGGCGCCGATTGAATGGATCGAAGGCGATGCGTTGGCGTTACCGTTTGAAGATGATTCGTTTGATTGTGCCACGATTGCGTATGGATTGCGTAACGTGAGTGATATTCCGTTGGCGTTGAGGGAATTACGTCGCGTGGTGCGTCCCGGGGCCAAGGTTGCGGTTTTGGATTTTAACAATCCGACGGATGCGACGACGGCTTCGGTGCAAGGTTTCGTTTTAGATAACATTGTCGTGCCGTTTGCGGATTTAAATGGCGTCGCGGCGGAGTATAGGTATTTGCGTCCGAGCATAGAGCGGTTTCCTCGAGGGCAAGAGCAGGTGGATTTGGCGCGCGACGCGGGCTTTCGCCAGGCGGAATTTTACGAATTGCAACCGGGCGGTTTAATGGGTTGCCTCGTCGCCACCAAGTAGGAGTTGTCATAATAATAAAAGACATGATGATGATGATGATACGATGTATGATATGACAGAAAACCAGTAGTACTAGTCAATATAAGTTAACGCACGAGCGCGGCAAAGTAAAAAGGAAGTACAAAGTTATCGACGCCGTCGCTCGTCAATTCGCACGCCGCCGTCAACGCGCTCGCAAAGACGAGACGCGTGAATGAAATGTCGACATCAGACACGCACAAGGCGGCAGCGATGGTCGATATCGTAAAAGCTAACGAGCCCTCGATCGTTTTTGCCGACGCCGAGCTAAATACGCGATGTTTGCCCATAGTGACGCCAACGATCGCGGCGAAGCTGTCGCCGACGCCGAGCGTGAGGAATCCCGACCACGGCGCGAGTGACCGCGCGCTGATGCCTTCACTCATCCATAAAGGCAAAGCTACACCTAGTAAAAGCGAAAAATGATCTAAAACTAACCTTGGCGACGATGAGGTTTTCGTCGTGACGACTGCAGCGGCACAATCGCCGTACATTCGCGTGATGAAGGCGCCGACGCGACCCGAGCCGTGATGGATGTCGCACAGGCGCGCGAATTCCACCGCCGCGAAGAGCGCAAACGCCACGGCGAATGCGACGCGAAGTAAATCTTCATGCGCGCGCATGACTGGCGCGAACATGATAACGACGAGAAAGTGAAATATCTTCCTGCGTATCGTGTTAGACACCGAACGTCTGGTGCGATGGATGGCGTACAACGCCGCGGCGACAGAGACGAGCCAATACGTTCCGAGCGCGAATAACGTCTTCATGGGCGTCGTCTGCAACGTAAAACGCACCAATGCGTGATAAATGCTTGGACTACTACTCTGACGCATGGAGCCATGGAACACGGCGCGATAGAACGCTTCAGGGATGGCGAGAATACCCAACACCGTGGCTACGACGGTCCATCGAGCCGCGCGTCGGCGTCGGCTCGCCAAGCGCGCTCCGGCGATTATAAACCCCGCCCCGAGCGCGCAAAATCCCGTCCCGAGCACCATCACCGGCGAATTCTCAATCGTAATACTATTACTACTATCGTTCTCACGTCCAACCATGAGTATCTTGACGCTTAACGATGCCAAGGCGGCCATTCCGAGTGAACATGACAACATTTCATCCTCCCTCGCGCTCGACCCAAGCGCCACCGCGGCCCACCTCGCGGCGCTCACCATGACGCTATCCATCGCAAACGCCCCGAACACCACGCGCAATGCAAACATGTACACCACGGCGGAGATAAACGTGCGCATGGCGCCGCTCGCGGTGAAACAACAATCGGTAAACGCCACGCTCGCGACGGCGGCAAACGTTTCTCCGAGCGCCGCGGCTCTCGTCCCGAGCGTCGACGAGCGCGACACCACGCTCGCCAGCGCCCACACCGGCGCTAAACCAGGTAAAGCATTGAACGACGCATACGCCGACGCCGACGCCGACGAGCGATGCGCGGTGATGGCGCGACGCATGGCGCCGTACGACGCGCACATCACCGTCGCCATGTTGATGATATCGACATCCTCTAACGGTACGCCGCTCGCCCCGCGTCGCGCGCGCACGAAATCGCTCACGACAATCAATGTGGTGACGCCGACGACGAGCGTGCGCGCGCTGTCGAGCGCGGACGCGCGCATGGTCATGATGCGCGCGAGGCGAGGCTCTCGGAGGCGCACAGTGCGGCACTTCGCGACGCGGGACTTTTTTTTTGGGGGGGATGTTTGTCATCGATCGCGCGAGCGTCAAGGCGGCGGTGTACGCGCGATTGCGTGCGAATGGGGCGTTTTGTGATGATATCGTCGTTGATGATGACGCTGATGGCGTGAACGCGACGCGTGGTGGTGATGAAGATGATGTTGACGTTGATGTTGATGGTGATTGCTTGCGTTGGGCGCGCGCGTCGCTGACTCGATTGCCGTCGTCATCGTCGTCGTCGTCGTCCATCATTCACGCGAGCGTTGATGATGAAACGCGCGTGATGCACTATGTTTTTTCGTATTGGCGCGCGTTGAGCGCGCTGCCGCGTTGATATTTTGTTACCACGCGGATAGTTTGTCCTGACGAGGCGCGCAAAGCGCAAAGCCACTTTGCGTCGCAGCGAGACGTCGAGTGGACGTGTACATCACGTTGAACGTCACGCGAGATGGGGCGGACGTTGAGGACGTCTCGGAGGACGTCTGTGATTTGGGCCGCGCTCGCGTTCGCGCTTGCGCTCGGCGTCGCTCCCGCGCGAGGCGTGGACGTGAGCGGCTCGGCATTTTTCGACGTCTTTGGGTTCGAGCTCAGCGCCTCGGCGGCGTTTGACGTCGTGTGTGAATTTATAAATCCATTCTTGTCGCCCCAGTATCAGTTGTCGAGTTGCCTGGGGGAGGAGACGGGCGCTGGGGATTACGACGAGCCGGTCGAAGACCAAGTTGAACAAGAACAAGGCCAAGACGTCGTCGCCGGCACGGTCGTCGAAGACGACAGCGGCGCCTTCATGGGCGGTTACACTGGAAATGTCGCCGGCGGTATTGGCGGCGCTGCCATCGGCGGCGTTGCGGGAGGTTCGGGCGCGGCGCTCGGCTCACTCAGCGCCGGCGCGGGCTTGTAAGGACGACGTTCCTTTCTTCGCGCGAAACCATCATGTTCACCATCTTCACTGCGCCGACACCATCCGTGCCGCAGTGTCGTGAGTCAACGCTGTGTATAGCATTCTCGTGACTTGTACGTATGTAACGCATTGAATTGAATTGAATTGAATCGAATCGGATCACATGCAATCGAACTCTCGTTCGCGTCTATTCGCGCGACGACGAAAAGTACCCATACTTTTCGACAATCCAACCGCACGCCCACGTCTAGGCCACTACGAGCGTAGCTGTGGATAAACCAGTACAAAAGACGAACGCAAGGATTCTTTTTCCCCATGTTATTGTCTGCTTTTGCTTTCACGATCCCCAGAATGGTTTCAGTGCCCGTGTCCGCTTCCGGAGCAAAGTGCGCGACGACGGGCGCGCCGCGTCGTCGCGTCAAGAACATCTGTTTTTTTTGTCGTGACACGTAAGCTTGTAAACGCACGTCGCCGCTCGCATATAATTCGTCATGCAACGCAGCAAGAACGTTGATGGCTTCCTGCGTCTTCGCGTCGTGCTCGATTTCCGCGTAGTCGATAAATCGCTGTGCCTCGAAGATTTCTCCGTCTTCGTCCTCCTCTTCCATGTCGTTATCGTCCTTTACCTCCGTTAACGCCGCCAACAAATTCCGCGGCGCTTGTTCGGCAGGAACTATCGCAGCTTCAATCGACGACGTAGTCGCAATCGTCGCCGACATTGCTCCCATCGTCGCAGCCGCCGACATCGCTCCCGTCGTCGTCGTCGCAGCCGCCGACATCGCTCCCGTCGTCGTCGTCGCAGCCGTCTTCATCTGCATCGAGCCTTCATCCGACGAGGAATCCGTTTGCGTTGAAACCGATGCTGTAACGTTTGCGCCGGACACGGCAACTGAGCTAAGTGGAGACCCTAGTCGATCCTCCTCCGATCCCGAAGACAACCACGTCGACGCGCGATGCGCGACGCGTCGAACGATGGATTGTCCAGCATGTGAAATTGGCGACAATGTCAACGCCACAGCGCGCATCAAGCGCCGCGGCGGCGACAAAGACGATGGTGATCGCTGGCGTACTTGACCTGCCATCGTCGGCGTCGATTCTGTGGGCGAACCGTGCCCATCCGCGCTCGTCGGCGTCGTCATTCCTGCGCGTGTTCCAGCACTTCTAGTCATTCGAGACACACGATGACAAGTCGCGTCTTCGTGCGCGCGCTTCGGAGCGTAGGCCACTACGAGCGTAGCTGGCGAGCGATCACGTGACTGTTATTGAACTAGCTGTCATTGTAAAGAATGAATGTGTGTACTTATTAATACTGTATGCTCGCTAGTCGATCATATACATTTTAAAATTGCTGCATCGCGTTGAGGGAGTTCCGCGGAGAAGACGTTCCAACAAAAACGAAGGAAGTTCTTACGCCGCCTTCTCTTCGGCCTTTTTAGCTGCGAGCGCGTTCTGTACGGTCTGGGGCACAGCCTCGTATCTCGCTAACTTCATGGAGTAGTTGGCGCGACCCTTGGTCATACCGCGCAACTTGGAGACGTAGTTGAACATTTCCGCGAGCGGGACGAACGCCTTGACCGTCTTGAGGCCACCCGGCTTGTCGCCGAGTTCGTTGACGGCGCCGCGACGAGAGTTCAAGTCACCGATGACATCACCCATGGATTCTTCCGGGGTAATGACATCGACTTGCATAACGGGTTCCAAAAGCTTGGGCGCGCACTTGGCGATACCTTCACGGAACGCACCCTTGGCGGCGAGTTCAAACGCCATGACGGAGGAATCGACGTCGTGGTAGGAGCCATCAAACAACGTGCATCGCACGTCGACGACGGGGAAACCGGCAATGATACCAGAGCCCATCATCATTTCAAGACCACTGGCAACACCCGGGATGTATTCCTTGGGCACAGAGCCCCCCTTGAGGTCGGTGGTGAACTCAAAGCCCGAGCCAGGCTCCATCGGCTCAAATCGAATTTGCACTTCGGCGTATTGACCGGAACCACCAGATTGCTTCTTGTGCGTGTACTTGACAGACGCAGACTTGGAAATGGATTCACGGTAGTTGACTTGCGGCGCGCCAACGTTGGCTTCAACCTTGAATTCGCGCTTAAGACGGTCGACGATAATTTCGAGGTGAAGTTCACCCATACCTTCGATGATGGTTTGGTTGGTTTCTTCGTCGCGCGTAAAGTGGAACGAAGGATCTTCTTGAGCGAGCTTGATCAAACCAGTGGACATCTTTTCAATGTCAGCCTTGGTCTTGGGTTCGATGGCAACCTTAATAACCGGATCCGGGAATTCCATGCGCTCGAGAATGATCGGCGCAGATTGGTCGCACAACGTGTCACCAGTCGTCGTGTCCTTGAGACCGCCGATGGCGACAATGTCACCCGTGCGCGCGGTCTTGATGTCTTCACGCTCGTTGGCGTGCATTTCAAGAAGACGCCCGATGCGTTCCTTCTTACCCTTGACAGAGTTGAACACGTAAGAACCCGCGGACATCACGCCAGAGTACACGCGGGTGAACGTGAGGGAACCAACGAACGGATCGGTGGCCACCTTGAACGCCAACGCCGACAAGGGTTCGTCGTCAGACGCCTTGCGGTGCATCTTCTTTTCCTTGTCATCGACATCGGTACCTTCGACGGGAGGGACATCAGTCGGCGCCGGCAAGTAACGGAGCACGGCGTCGAGCATGGGTTGCACACCCTTGTTCTTGAACGCGGAACC
>Ga0181558_10001483_pt1 | contig 22547 bp, 20 predicted proteins | sample 011ome_22_FD_133754 | JGI IMG/M metagenome (GOLD analysis project Ga0181558, IMG submission 133754) | Coastal salt marsh microbial communities from the Groves Creek Marsh, Skidaway Island, Georgia - 011507BT metaG (megahit assembly) | ecosystem: Environmental > Aquatic > Marine > Intertidal...
ACACTGACCCGCAAGTTGACCAGTTCAACAGGCATGGGCAGCCTGTGGCCATACCGCTGTTCATGACGGTCATGAAAACGTTGTTCGGTCTCATCCGGCGAGGACCAGTCAATGGTCAGGCTTGCCGATTGGCCGGCATAACGCAGGTCGGCGCTGCAATGTGTGCTGATGGCGTCACGGGACACACCTTCGGCTTCCAGCTCCTGTATACCGCGGGATTCGAGCTCCCTGAAGCTGTTGTTTATCACGTCCGGGTCCAGTGCTGACAACAATCCCTGGTGTGTCACCGACAGCTGCCTTTCTACCGGTGCAAGGAACATGCCCATGGCTGACAGCACCCCGCCATGGATGGGCACCATGGCTTCTTTCATGCCCATGGCATCGGCCAGGGCGCAGATATGCAGCCCGCCGGCCCCGCCAAAACAGCACAGCCTGAAGGCAGCCGGGTCATGGCCCCTGGCCACGGAAATAACCCGCAGGGCGCGTGCCATATGCTCATTGGCTACCTGGATAATGCCTGCCGCCGCGGTTTCCTGGTCCAGCCCCAGGGCCTGGGCAAGCGGCGCAATGGCTGCCCTGGCGGCCTTTTCATCCAGGCTCATGCTGCCGCCGAGAAAGGCATCTGCCTGCAGGCGGCCCAGGATCAGGTTGGCATCTGTCACCGTGGGTTGGGTACCACCGGCGCCATAACAGGCGGGTCCCGGGCTGGCACCTGCCGATTGTGGGCCCACCTGCAGCAGGTTGCCGGCATCAACATAGGCGATTGACCCGCCGCCTGCACCAATAGTGTGCATATCGACCATGGGAACCGCCACGGGATAATCGCCAATGCGGCCCTCGGTTGTCAGGCCAATGTCGCCGTCAATCAGGGCAACATCAGTGGACGTGCCCCCCATATCAAAGGTCATGAGCTTGTGCTGGCCGGTCAGCCTGGCCAGGAAGCCGGCTGCGGCCAGTCCGCCGGCCGGCCCGGAAAGCAGCAGGTTGACGGATTTCCTGGCTGCCTGGCTGGCATCAATCGTGCCCCCCGAAGACTGCATGACAGAAAGGTGGGCCTGCGATGTAGAGTCCTGTAGCCGTAGCAAGTAGTTACTTACTAGCGGACCAAGGGAGGCGTTCAACCAGGTGGCGATACCGCGCTCATATTCCCGGTACTCTGGCAGCACCTCGCTGGACCGGGTGATGAAAGGAGACCCGGCGAGGTGTTCTTCAAGATAACTGGCCACCTGTTCTTCATGGTCAGGGGCCAGGAAAGAAAACAGCAGGGAGATGGCGACAGCTTCCGGGTCCTGTTCTTCAACCTCTTGCAGCAGGCTTCCCAGGCTCCCGGTACTCAGCGGCTGGAGTTCATTGCCCAGGCTGTCAACGCGGCCATCAACCTCCAGGCAAAGTGACCGGGGCACCGGTGGTGTAATGGGCGGGCTTTCCAGCTGGTAAAGGGCGGGGCGGGTTTGCCTGCCGATCGTCAGCAGATCCCGAAAGCCGGTATTGGTGATAAAGGCGGTTCGCACCCCTTTGCCTTCCAGGGCCGCGTTGGTAGCCACGGTACTGCCATGAATGATTTTCACCTGGCCGTCGTGCACCGCCCCGGCTAGACCCATTTCCGTGATGCCCTGTAGAATTGCCCGCTCCGGCGCATCCGGTGTTGACAGTACCTTGTGGGTTTTCAGGTTCACCGGCCCGCTTGCGTCATCGGCTGATGCCGCAGTGAGCAAAACGAAGTCGGTGAACGTACCACCCGTATCCACACCGAGAATCATGTCTTGCTCCAGAAGGGCCCATATTGAAAAGGGCTGCATTATAACTGGAAAGCCAAAGGGGCCTGAATGCCAGAATTACCTGAAGTTGAAACGACCCGTCGTGGCATCGCTCCCCACATCATTGACCAGGAAATCGTCAAAGCCACGGTGCGTGAACATCAATTGCGCTGGCCTGTTCCGGCAGGGCTGCCCCGTTTCCTGAAAGGGCAGACAGTCGATTCGGTGGACCGGCGGGCCAAGTACCTGCTGCTTGGGACGGCGGCCGGTACCCTGATGATCCACCTGGGCATGTCTGGCAGCCTGCGCATCGTCAAGGCAGGAGAGCCTGCGTTGAAACATGATCATGTGGATATTGCTTTTGCCGACGACAAGGTGCTCCGGTTCCGTGACCCACGCAAGTTTGGCAGCATGCACTGGATTACCGGTGACTGCGCTGAACATCCGCTTTTGTGCAAGCTGGGCCCGGAGCCCCTGTCGAACGATTTCACCAGTGATTACCTGTTCGCCCTGTCCCGTAAACGCAAGGCACCGATCAAAAGTTTCATCATGGACAGCCACGTGGTGGTAGGTGTGGGTAATATCTATGCCAACGAGGCGTTGTTCAGGGCCGGTATCAGGCCCACGGCAGAGGCCGGCAGAATTTCATCGCTGCGTTATGCCAGGCTGGTACCGATTATCAAGGAAATCCTGGACGAGGCGATCCAGGTGGGCGGCACGACACTGCGTGATTTCCTGGGCAGTGATGGTGCTCCGGGTTACTTTCGGCAATCACTGGCGGTCTATGGCCGCAAGGGAATGCCATGCCAGGTCTGCGGTAGTGTCCTGAAAGAAATCCGGCTGGGACAGCGTTCCACAGTTTACTGCGGTAAATGCCAGCGCTAGAATCAAAGTCCTTTTTAAAGACTTTATGGATACCCTGGAGTCTTCACCATTCATCGCGGGGGGAAGCTCGATGAAAATTTCTACCAGGGCTCTTGGAGCCATTTTTGCCGTTTGCCTGTTTTGGCAACCGGGTGCACTTTTTGCCCACCATTCCTTTGCTGTACATTTTTTGCCGGACGGTGAAGTCCAGGTGACCGGTGTGGTTGATCGTTTCCGCTTTGCCAATCCGCATGGTGTGCTGGAATTTACCGTGACCAATGAAGACGGGGAAAAGGTCGCCTGGCGTGCAGAAACCAATTCTCCCAGCCTGCTGCGCAGGCGCGGCTGGAACAGGGACTCCCTCAAGCCAGGACAGGAAGTCACCGTGACAGGCTGGCCGGCCAGGTCCGAGGAACATTACATGCGTATTCGGGAAGTCACTTTTGCCGATGGTTTCGTACTGGCCACCCAACGTGGCATCAATCTCGACCAGGATTGACCACCTATCAACAACTTCCAACAGCATCCAACCAGCCATCGGGGAAAGTCATGACAAGAATGAATCGTAATAGCCTGGCACCACTGTTCCTGTTGCTGCTCTCGTTATTGTTACAGGCATGCTCGCCATCCGAGCAGGAGGCCGGCGTGACAGAGGTGGCCGAGACTGGCACCGCGGTAATGGCCGAGGTAACGGAAAATGAAGAAGTTCCTGATATCAGCGGCTTCTGGACAGTAAGCTTTGGGCAGGATCCGGAGAGTTCCGCGCTATTTCAAAAGCTGCCAGATGATGCCGTGTTTATCGATGACGCCGGTGGTGGCGAGCTGGCCGAAGGCGATTATGGTGGCCTGCAGCTTTCCGAGGCGGCGCTGGAGGAAATCCGCAATTACGATTTCGACTACGAGTTCACGGCCGAATACAGTTGCCAGGCACCGACTTCCGCTTTTTACATGCAGGCACCTTTTCCCATGGAAATTGACCAGGGCAGGGATCTCATCGTTTTCCGCATGGAATATTTCGATATGCGTCGGATTATTTTCCTGGACGGTAGGGAGCATCCGGGCCCGGACCATCCCCATACCAAGAACGGTCACTCCATTGGTCACTGGGAAGGTGACGAGCTGGTTGTTGATACCACGCATCTGCAGGAAGGGACCTTCATGAACAATGGCTTCAACCACAGCGAAGACATCCACATGACCGAACGCTTCAAGGTCAGTGAAGATGGCAACATCCTGTGGTTGCTCCAGGTCTATGAGGATCGGGCTGTTTTTGCCGGCAAGGCTGCGCGCCTCATGTCATGGCGCAAGGAACCAGGCGAGTTTATCTATCCCTACGAATGCGACCCGTCCTTCGGCAGGTAATATAAGTAACAAGAAGAACGGGTAATGATGACGGGGCTTATTTGCCGGTAAGTTGATGGTACTTGGCAAGCAGCTCTTCCTGTGACTCCTCGTGTTCAGGGTCCAGGGGGATGCAGTCAACCGGACAGACTTCCACGCATTGTGATGTTTCGAAATGGCCGACACATTCGGTGCAGCGTTTCGGATCAATGACGTAGATCATGGGCCCCATGGAAATGGCATCGTTGGGACACTCGGGTTCACAGACATCACAGTTGATGCATTCGTCCGTGATCATCAACGCCATCAGATAAACTCCTGCATTGCCTTGACGACCACCGGTGAGACGAATTCGGAAATGTCGCCACCATAAGCGGCTATTTCGCGAACCAGTGTGGAAGAGATATAGGAATACTGTTCGGCAGGTGCCAGGAACACGGTCTCAATATCCGGTGCCAGGATGCGGTTCATACCCACCAGCTGGAATTCGTATTCAAAGTCGGCCACAGTGCGCAGTCCGCGCAGGATCAGGTTGGCATCCTGGGTCTTGACGAAATCCGTCAGCAGGCCTTCGAAGCCGACCACTTCCACATTGTCCACATGCCCCAGGACTTCCCGGGTCACTTCAACACGGCGATCCAGTGTGGCACTGGTGGCTTTCAGCTTGCTGGTACCCACTGCCACAATCACCTTGTCAAAGATGGTGGATGCACGTTCAACCAGGTCGGTGTGACCATTGGTGATGGGATTGAAGGTGCCGGGATAGACGACGGTTTTCATGTGCTGACTCACGTTTTGACGAGGGCGCGATTATACATCATGGCAGCAGGAATAATCATTTCGGGCTAATGGCCCTGTTGGTACTATTAATGCGGTGTTACATGGCACTTGCAGCTCGCAATCTGGTATTGTTGCGCCTGTGCTGTGACGGCCAGCTGCTGGCGATAACAGACCAAACAAGTAATCACAAAAACCGGATTATTCCAGGGATGCTTAATCATGCAGACCCATGAACACTGGTCGTCACGCTGGCTCTTTGTCCTGGCAGCAGTCGGCTCCTCCGTTGGCCTGGCCAACATCTGGCGTTTCCCTTATACCACCGGCGAAAATGGCGGTGGTGCCTTTGTCCTTATCTATATAGCCGCTGTGTTTTTCCTGGCACTGCCCCTGGTCATCGGCGAGTTCATGATCGGCAGGCGAGGCCAGGACTGCCCCACTGAATCACTGAAAAAACTCATCCATGAAACCGGTGCCTGGCCGTTCTGGGTGATCATCGGTTACATGGGGATATTCACTACCAGCGTTATTCTTTCTTTCTACAGCATGATAGGTGGCGAAACCCTTTACTATGCCGTGATCAACCTGATGGGCTCTTTCAGTGGTGTCACCCCGGAAGAAGCCACTGCTGTTTCGGCAGGCTTCAATGCCAACTGGTTTGGTGTATTTGTTGCGCATAGCGTATTCATGACCATTACCATTTATATTTCCGCCAATGGGATTTCCGGTGGCCTGGAAAAAGCCGTCAAGTACATGATGCCCCTGCTGTTTACCATCCTGGTCGGCATGGTGGCGTATGCAGCGGTTGCCGGTGAATTTACCCGGGCAGTCACTTACCTGTTTACTCCCGATATCACGCGCATCGATGCCAATGTCATTATTGATGCCTTTGGCCAGGCCTTTTTCTCGGTCAGTGTCGGGGCTACCACGCTCATGGCCTATGGTTCCTACCTCAACAGAAAGGATTCCATTGCGGACTCGGCAGCCATGATCGTTACGGCCGACACAGTGGTTGCCTTGCTGGCCGGGCTTGCCATCTTTCCCATTGTCTTTGCCTATGGCCTTGATGCCGGCGGCGGTCCGGGGCTGGTGTTTGAAACGGTACCGCTGGCCTTTGGCAACATGCCCGGCGGTGTACTTTTTGGAACGCTGTTTTTTGTCCTGCTGGCCGTTGCCGCCATTACATCATCCATCTCCTTGCTGGAAGTGCCTGTGGCCTGGCTGGCGAGCAAGGATAACTGGACCCGTAAGAAAGCCGCCATTGTCAGCGGGCTGGTCATCTGGGTGCTGGGTTTCCTGTCAGTGCTGTCACTGAATGTGCTTTCCGGGTTTTACCCCCTGGGCTTTGCCGGCGTAGAAAAAACCTTCTTTGATATTTTCGATTACCTGACCAGCAACATCATGCTGCCGATTACAGGCTTGCTCACCGCCGTTTTTGTTGGCTGGTTTGTACCCCAGGCCATTTCACGTGAAGAGTTGCAGATACTCACGGCCAATCACTGGTTCAAGGGCTGGATGATCATGATGCGTTTCGGCGTGACCGCGGTGCTGTTGATCGTGTTTTATAACCTGGTGACCTGAAAGTGAAAGAGCAAGGAGAGACTGATGGTACAAGCCCTGATATCAAAGAAAATCACACCGCCGAAATTCAAATACAGCCAGGCCGTCAAGGCCGGGCCCCATTACTATTTCAGTGGCCTGATTGCCCTGAATAATGACAGTGGCGAACTCGTGCCGGGCGGGATCGGCAGGGAAACCGAAAAAATCCTGGAAAACCTGCAGGTGTTGATGGAAGAGTTTGACTTGGATTGGGAGCACCTGGCCATGGCCAGGGTGTTTGCAAAAGATTTCGCGGGTTTCGGGGACTTCAATGCGGCCTGGGAGGCGCTGTTTAATAACCTGGATACGCCACCGCCGGCCCGATCCTCAGTAGGAGTCAATGCCTTGCCACTGGGTGCCAATATCGAAATCGAATTTACTTTCTACAAGGAATAGGTGTTTTTTAGTAGAAAGAATCAGGCATCGTCCTGTTGCTGTACCACCCAATCCATTGCTTCTTCCATGTCCCGAAACACCTTGACCTGCTTCCTGGAGCCAGGCGCCAGGTTTCTGAATGCCTCGTAAATCTTTGCCAGAGTGAAGGCGGGTTTGGAATCCACGACCAGTGCCAGTCGTGTTGTCATCTCGCGATTGTCAGATGACAGGGTGATGTTGCCAAACTTCTTCAGTTCTGCTGCTGTGATGTTGATACTGATGATGGGACGAAAATCGACAAGCTCATTGTAAAGCTGGAAATCAGGCAGGTACTTGAGTTCTTCCTGGTACTTGGTGAAAGCTTCTATAAAGAGTTGGAGGTCAGCCTCTTCCGGCGCAAAAGTCGTAATGATGACCTTGTTGTCGTGGTCCAACCGGTGGGAGACAAGCATCGCTGTATCAACTGCTCGAAGATAAAGCAGGTTATTCTATGTTATTACCCTCTCACATACACCATAAAAAACCTGGCCCGCTTTCTTGTTTCTTGTCAGCTGCCAGTGCGCAGGCAACATAATATTCGCCAGGTCTTCATCCGATTCCATGTAAATCACACACCCTTCATTGGCCAAATTACCGGCATCGATCAGGGACAGACACTGCGGTATCAACTTGAGACTGTAGGGCGGGTCCAGAAAAATAATATCGAAACCGCCTTTGCCTGCCTGCTTGCGCAGCCAGTCCAGGCTGTCAGCGCTTACCATGATCAGGTTTTCGCATTTCAAAAGCGCGCAATTGGAACGCAAGGTTGAAATAGCATCTGGTGACATGTCAATGGCGGTCACGGAAGCGGCCTGTCTTGACAGCGCTTCAAGGGCAAGTGAACCACTGCCGGTAAAAAGGTCGAGACAGTTTGCGCCAGGCAGCTTGATCTGCAGCCAGTTAAAAAGGGTTTCACGTACCCGGTCAGGGGTGGGACGCAGTGACGGAATGTGACCTGGAAAAGACAGTTTTCGGCTGCGCCACTGTCCACCAATAATGCGAAAGCGGTTGCTGCTCTTATCCTTACTGGAATGACTGGTCATGTAAAAATAGGGTCCAAAATGAGCGAGTCAGGAAAGCCATGGTGAGGCCTCAAAGGCCCCGTTTTCGCGCTATTGTGCCAGATTTCCAGTGGCATAGCAGAGGCAGTGCTGTTAGCATAGCGAGCCTCGATTGACGCTCCTGACTGGCAGTAATTCCCCATGTTCGGATTTGGTAAAAAAAGCAAGGACAAGGACGAAAGTAAAGACAAAAGTCGTCCTGACGAACCTGCACAGCAAGCCCCGAAAGAATCCCTTTTTGACCGTCTCAAGTCCGGTCTGCAAAAAACCCGAAGCAATTTTGGCGAAGGCCTGGCGTCCCTGGTTGCCGGCAAAAAAACCATTGATGCCGATCTCCTGGAAGACCTGGAAAACCTGCTGCTGGTTGCTGATGTTGGCATAGACGCTACCACTGCCATTATCGATGACCTGACTGCCAGCCTGAAACGCAACCAGCTCAAGGATCCTGAATCCCTTTACCAGGCTCTTGAAGACAAGCTTGAGTCCTTGCTGGCTCCCTGTGAGCAGCCCCTGGAAATCACCAGTGAGAAGGGTAAACCCTTCGTCATTCTCATGGTGGGTGTTAACGGCGTCGGCAAAACCACCACCATCGGCAAACTGGCCCGCAAGTTCCAGGATGAAAACAAATCAGTCATGCTGGCTGCCGGGGATACCTTCCGCGCGGCCGCAGTCGAACAGCTCCAGGCCTGGGGTGAGCGCAATAATGTGCCTGTCATTGCCCAGCAGACAGGCGCTGACAGCGCCTCGGTGGTTTACGATGCCTATGAATCTGCCCGTGCCCGCAATATTGATGTGCTCATTGCTGACACTGCCGGGCGCCTGCATAACAAGGACAACCTGATGCAGGAACTGGAAAAGGTCATCCGTGTGCTCAAAAAGCTGGATGAGCATATTCCCCAGGAGGTCATGCTGGTCCTGGATGCCGGGACCGGGCAAAACGGCATCAGCCAGGCCGAGCATTTCGGCAAGGCGGTCAATATCACCGGCCTGACGCTCACCAAGCTCGATGGCACAGCCAAGGGCGGCATGATCTTCGCCATTGCCCGCCGGTTCGGGCTGCCAATCCGTTTCATTGGCATCGGTGAGAAAGTTGATGACCTGCGCCCCTTCAAAGCCAGCGATTTCGTCGCCGCCCTGTTTACCCGCAACCAGGAATAACCCCATCCGCTTGCCGCAATGATCAAGTTCGACAATGTCAGCAAGCGTTACCCCGGCGGCTTTGAAGCGCTGCTTAATGTCAGTTTTGAACTGGATGACAGCGAATTTGCCTTTCTGACCGGCCACTCCGGGGCCGGCAAAAGCACCCTGCTCAAACTCATCATGCTCATGGAAAAGGCCAACGGCGGCCAGGTTTTCGTCAACACCCAGAACCTGAACCGGATGAAACGCCGCCAGGTCCCTTTCTTTCGACGCCAGGTTGGCGTGGTATTCCAGGATCACCAGCTGCTGTTTGACCGTAATGTCTTTGACAATGTCGCGTTGCCCTTGCAGGTTGCCGGTTACAACAATCGCGATGCCGCACGCCGGGTCAGGGCGGCCCTGGACAAGGTGGGGCTGCTGAAAAAGGAAAACCAGAATCCCATTGCGCTTTCCGGCGGTGAGCAGCAGCGGGTAGGTATTGCCCGCGCTGTGGTCAACAAGCCGGTGCTGCTTCTGGCTGATGAGCCCACGGGCAACCTGGACCCGGAGCTTTCTGCGGAGATCATGAACCTGTTCGAGCTGTTCAGCCAGGTGGGCACCACCGTGCTGATTGCCACCCATGACCTGGAGTTGATCAACCGGCAAAAACATCGCGTCCTGAGACTGGATCAGGGCAGGCTGGTGCAAGATGGCTAAACCCAAAAAGCATGGTGCTGACCGCAAGGTCGCCAGGAAGGTGGCCAGGCCGGAGTCGCCAAAAATCCCGGTCAAGGGCCGTAAATCGTCAGCCCCGGGCTCCTCCTGGTTTCAGCAACACCAGTCGGTGGCCGTCGACAGCCTGTCCCGGCTGTTGGCCGAACCGGCATCCAGCCTGTTGACCTGGGCTGTCATCGGCATCGCTATTGCCTTGCCACTGTGCCTGTTGCTTTTTCTGCAGAATTTTCGTCAGTTGAGCACCAGCCTGGATGAGGCCGGTAATATTTCCCTTTTCATGGCCTATGACCTGGAGCTTGCGGCGCTGGAAGCTGCCCGCAATGACATCAGGGCCATGACGGATGTTGATGAAGTCACCCTGATTACCGCCGAGGCCGCCTTGTCAGAATTCCAGGCCAGTTCGGGTTTTGGCAATGCCCTGGACGGCCTGGATGACAATCCCTTGCCGGCCGTACTGATCGTGAAACCTGCCGAGGCCAGCGCATCTTCGGTCCAGGCCCTGGCCAGCCGGCTTGAGGCCATGGAAAGCGTGGATTCTGCCCAGGTGGACCTGGAGTGGATTCAGCGCCTGAACGGCATTGTCGGCCTGGCCCAGCGTTTCACCCTGGGCCTGGCCTGCCTGCTGGCACTGGGCGTGGTGCTTGCCATAGGCAATACCGTGCGCTTGGCCATTGAAAACCGCCGCGATGAAATCCTGGTGGTTAAACTGGTCGGCGGGACTGATGCCTACGTGTCTCGCCCCTTCCTTTACACCGGTATCTGGTTTGGTGTCGGGGGCGGCCTGATAGCCGGGGTCCTGGCTGTCGTGGCGTTTTTGCTGCTCTCAGGCCCTTTTGCCCGCCTGATGGCCTTGTATGACAGCGACTTTTCGCTTTCCGGACTTAGTATCAGTGACTTGCTGGTATTACTGGTTTTCGCGGGGGGGCTTGGCCTGGCCGGCGCCTGGCTATCCGTTTTACGGCACTTGCGCCGGATCGAGCCGACATGAAGCGCGCCGGCCACGGGCAAACGCGCAATGTATTCTCACCCGATTTCCTGAAACCATGAAAAACAAGTGAGTAAAAGGAGTTATTCCATGGCGATCAAGCGCTGCACCTGGGCAGGCAACGACCCCCTGTATCACCAGTACCATGACAAGGAGTGGGGTGTTCCCCTGCACAACGACAGGAAGTTGTTTGAATTCCTGATTCTCGAGGGTATGCAGGCCGGGCTGAGCTGGATCACCATCCTGAAAAAGCGTGACGCCTTTCGCGAGGCCTTTGACCGCTTCGATTACAACAAGGTCGCCAGGTACACGCCGGCAAAAATAGAAAAACTCATGAACAATGAAGGCATTATCCGCAATCGGCTGAAGCTCAATGCCGCGGTGACCAATGCCCGGGCTTTTCTTCAGGTCAGGAAAGAATTCGGCACGTTCAACAAGTACCTTTGGGGCTTCGAGGACCACAAACCGGTCCAGAATGCCTTCAGGAGCCTAAAACAGGTACCTGCGAAGACCGAACTGGCCGAGGCCCTGTCAAAGGACCTCAAGAAAAGGGGCTTCAGTTTCGTGGGGCCGACCATTGTCTACGCCATGATGCAGGCTACGGGGATGGTCAATGACCATACCACGGACTGTTTCCGGTACCGGGAAGTGAAGCAGCTAGGCCAACAAGCCTGACTTTACTCCAACGGCGTCGCATTTTCGGGCCGCAGGCCTTTCAATCCACGGTAGTGTTCCCGAATCCTGGCCATGTCGCTGTCCACGTCCCCTTCGGGGTGAAACTGCCCCAGCAGGCGCAATTCGCGGTTTTCGGCATCAATGGCGGCCATCAGAATGGGGACATCGGCCTGCGCGGCGATATGATAAAAGCCGGTTTTCCATGTTGAGACCCGGCTGCGGGTGCCTTCCGGGGGTATACACAGGATGGTGTCGGGTTCATCACGCAGCAATGTCGCCATGCGCGGCACCATGTTGTGGGCCCTGGACCGATTGACCGGAATCCCGCCAAGCCAGCGCATGAACCAGCCCAGGCCAACAGGAAACAGGGTATGTTTGCCCAGCCAGTGCACATCCAGGCGCAGGTGGAAAATCCCGACCATGAGCAGCAGGAAATCCCAGTTACTGGTATGGGGGGCGCCGATAAAGATAAATGGCGGCCGGGGGACCTCCGGGGCAACGACACGCCAGCCGGCTATTTTCAGCCAGCCGTTAGCCAGAAGCCGCAGGCAAGGGGTCAGCACAGGGGTTGTGAAAACTGATCGTGCCACTCAGCCGGCTGCCTTGTAAGAAATCATTAAAACCCACGAAATCATCATATCTTGCTTGTTGTAAGTGCTCACTAACCCCATATATGGCGTTGCCTGTTGTTTACCGATTGGCCTGTGACCCCCTGCGAAGGTTGGTTCATCAGCCAGGCGGCCAGTGAGTGATGCCGCCGGATGCACTATATCAGACCCTTGCTGCAAGCCTTGCATTGGAGCGAATTCACTGGCGGATGAAATTTATTGTCCCTGTCGTGTTCTTTTTCAGGGTCGACAAATGTTTTATAAACCGGGCAGCTTTTTGTCCTGCATCAAGCCTGCCGGGCGATCCTTTAAGGTAATCCGGCGTCTGTTACGGTATACTCGGACGCAAGTTCAGGCTAAAGGTTTTGCTTCCCGCAACCAGCTTTCAGAATCAATTGTCAGTCGCCAGTCACCAACTTAACCCTCGAACAGGGGTTTGCCAGAATTCATGGTCGACGGTGCTGATAAGTCTCGAAAAAAGACGGTCTGAAAGGCTTGTAAACACTGGGAAGATTCAACTTGATTCTTGTGAATGGGTGGTTTAATTTGAACCACTTTTTCCGGAAAATCCGGAGTATTCCAACTTAAATTTGTAATATTTTTTCAATTAATTGTCAGAGGATTTGCAAGCAGTAATCAAATCCGATCAAGACGCAATTTAAAAACCAAGGGAATTGTTATGGCAACTCTAAATATTAACGGTCAGACAATGGATATCGGTGAGATCGATCCCTCCACTCCGCTGCTTTGGGTGCTGCGTGATGAGCTCGGTCTGGTAGGCACCAAATACGGATGTGGTATCGCCCAATGTGGTGCTTGTACTGTCCATCTTGACGGTGCGCCCGTTCGCTCCTGCCAGGTACCGGTAGGTAACTTGTCAGACCAGCAGATCACGACCATCGAAGGTCTCGCTGCAGCAGACGGTACGCTGACTCCGGTGCAGGAAGCGTGGATCGAAATCGATGTTCCCCAGTGTGGCTACTGCCAGGCTGGCCAGATCATGAGTGCTGAAGCACTGCTGCGTAACAATTCAAACCCCAGCGACGCCGACATTGACGCTGCCATGTCCGGCAACATTTGTCGTTGTGCGACATACACACGAATTCGCCAGGCCATCAAGAACGCCGCTGCCAAAATGAATGGCACTGCATTCTACGATGCGACCGGCGCAGGAGAGACAGCATGAAACTGATTAAGAACGATCATCTGTCTCCGGAGTTACCGGAGTTTTTTCAGGAGTTTGCCCGTAAACCGAAAATGGAAATTGGCCTGCCGGAAGTAAACCGCCGCCAGTTTTTCAAGATTTCCGGTATTGCCGGTGGTGGCCTTGCCCTTGGCCTGGCCATGGGTTCCAGCCCCAAAGCCAAAGCCCAGTCTGGCGGCCAGGACCTGAGTACCCTGAGTCCTTACGTGCAGATCCAGCCAAGCGGTCGCATCAACCTGTTCTCCAAGAATCCCGAATGTGGCCAGGGCATCAAGACAGGCCTGCCGCTGATTATTGCTGAAGAACTGGATTGTGCCTGGAGCGATGTTGACGTTGTACAGGCTGACATCGATGCCAGCAAATACGGTGCACAGTTTGCAGGGGGTTCCCTGTCCACGCCGATGAACTGGATGGCCATGCGCCAGGCCGGTGCCACAGCGCGTGTCATGATCCTTGCCGCTGCTGCCCAGCAACTGAATATTCCGGTTAGCGAATTAACAACATCCGACACCATGGTGGTCCATGAAACTTCCGGCCGCCAGTGGGGCTACGGTGAGTTTGCCGAACTGGCAGCTACCATGCCGGTTCCGGATCCCGCAACGCTGACCCTGAAAACCCGTGACCAGTTCAAACTGCTGGGCCGTCGTTTTACCGGTGTCGACAATCATGACATCGTGACCGGCAAGCCCCTGTTTGGCGCTGACACCCGTATGGACGGCATGCTGTATGCCACCTACACCAAGTGTCCGCAGATTGGTGGTAAAGCGGTTGCCTTCAACGAAGATCACATCAAGTCCATGGAAGGTGTTGTTGATGCCTTCATCATTGACCAGTTCGGCAATCCCAAGATGTTCAACCCGGGTGGTGGTGACATGTTCAGCGGTGTTGCCGTTGTAGCACGTTCAACCTGGGCCGCCATCAAGGCCAAGCGTGAACTGGAAGTGGAATGGGATCTGTCCGATGCCGAAGTTTCCAGCTGGAACGACCTGGTAGAGCGTGCCTATGCACTGCAGGACCAGGAAGGCGAGCCGCTGATGACCCAGGTTGGTCCTCCTGACAACAGGAGCAGCGTACCTGCAAGCAAAGGCGATGCCGATGGCGTTCTTGCCAATGCTGAAACCGTCGTCTCCGGTTTTTATGAATATCCTTACGTGAGCCATGCCCAGCTTGAACCTGAAACCTGTGTCGCCAAGGTCGACAACGGCAGCGTTGAAATCTGGGCACCTGCACAGATTCCGCAGAGCGGTGAAGCCGGTTCAGCGGTCCTGATGGGTGTTTCTCCTGAAGAAGCTGCAGAAAAGGTTGTACTGCACCAGACCCGCATCGGTGGTGGATTCGGCCGCAAGCTGGCCAACGACTACGTATTTGAAGTTGTCGCTATTGCCAAGCGTATGGAAGGTGTACCCATCAAGCTGCAGTGGACTCGTGAAGACGACATGAGCGGCGACTATTTCCGTCCGGGTGGTTTCCACTCTTACACAGCCGGTCTGGACAGCGTGGGTAACCTGACTGCGTGGCAGGATCACTTCATTACCTCAACCGGTAATGACCAGATTCCGATGACCAGTGCCGACATCAATCCGAACGTATTCCCGATGGACCTGGTAGACAATGTGAAACTGTCACAGACCATGTTCCACAATGCCATTCCCACCGGTCCGATGCGTGCCCCGTCATCCAATGCTTTCGCATTTTCCTTCCAGAGCTTCATGCACGAACTGGCTGTTGCCTCCGGCAAGAGCCATGTGAACTTCCTGCTGGATACCCTGGGTGAGCCAAGACTGGCGAACTCCGAGAATCCGGGTTCCATGCATACCGGTCGTGCGGCCAACGTGATTTCTGAAGTGGCCCGAATCTCTGGTTACGAGCAGGGCAGCAGTGAACCTGGTCGTGCCAAGGGTCTGTCTTTCTACTTCTGTCACAGCGGTTATGTGGCCCAGGTTGCCGATGTTTCTGTCAGCGCCAACAAGGAAGTGAAAGTACACAAGGTCTGGGCAGTTGCCGACTTTGGTTTCATCCACAATCTCAGTGGTGCAGAAAACCAGATGGAGGGTGGCATCATCGATGGCATCAGCCAGTTGTTCAATGCCAAGATCACCTTTGAAAATGGCGTGATCCAGCAGCAGAACTTCCATCAATACCCGCTGCTGAGAATGCCGCAGGCACCTGAACTTGAAGTCGCCTTCCTTGAACCGGAAGAGTTTTCACCAACAGGTGGTGGCGAGCCATCCATGCCGCCGGTACTGGCTGCGGTTACCAATGCGATCTACAACGCCACTGGTGAGCGCATTCGCAAGATGCCGTTGTATGAACTGGGTTACAAACTGGTTTAAGCCAGCCTGTCATCCAGAAGCAGTAATACAAAAAGCCGGATCAAATGATCCGGCTTTTTTTTTGCGCATAAAAAAAGCCGGTAGGTAACCGGCCTTTTCTTTTGGCTGAATAACGTTAATCGTTGTAGGAATAGTAATAACGTAACTTGACGTTTTCCCCGCTGGTTGCAGAACCATCTATGAATGCAGGCCTGAATTTTTCCTGTCGAATCTTTCGAATCAGTGCCCGGGTGACCGGTGAGTTATCCTGCTCGGACGAGGCAATCACTTCGGGGTTTGATGGAATGCCGAATTTGCTGATGCGAAATTCCACATCTATATAGCCATGGTAGTCTGTGGTCGAGGAATTGGCCGTAAATGACGAGTCAGGTGCTGTTACCGGCATGCCGGGTGTCATGATGCGGTTGATATCGTCTCCGCTAGCCTGGATGACATCAAGTAATTCAAAGGTGTCTTCGTAAATGGTCAGGGCGGCAGCTCGCCTGTCGAACAACAGATGCCAGTCTCCCAGGACCATCATTTGTTCTGCAATGGAAAGGTAATCGGGTTGCGGGTCTTCCAGTGAATAGGCAATGGCTCGTTTCAGGGCGTTGCTGCCATTGAAGAAATAGGCCATTTCGGCTTGTGAATCGCGGTTGGAGCCGGCCGGGAATGTATCGCTATCAGGGGAGTAGGCAGACAGGCCTGAACCGCTATTGGCAATATAGTTGATGGCAGCCATTTTCTTTTCTGCATGTATCAGGAGCTTTTTGTATTCCGGAGAACTTGCAGGCTGCGACCGGATCAGTTCAATGGCTTCAATATGGTTGTCCTGGGCTGTGATCAGTTGAGTGTTCAGCGAAGCGAAGTCGCCGCCTGGAGCTGTATTCACCGGTGCGTTGTTGGCCATGACAAGCAGGTCAACATTCCAGTCCGCCCATTCCAGAATGGCTGACACATAATCTTCATCGCCGACCTCGTGGTTTTTTTTCGACAGATATAGCAAGGATTCCTGTAACCCATGCGCAGCATCGAGATTTCCCGCATCGATTTCACCGGCAATAATTTTCTTGAGGAGATTTGCCTGGGCGGGGCTGTGCAATCCTTCGTTGACGCGATGAATATGCAGGCTTTTCTCAAAAGCCTCGACAGCGCCTTCGGGATCACCATTGCTTGCCAGGAAATCACCAAGTGATTCTGCCTGTTGAGCGGCAGCAGGAGAGAAGGGGCCGCTGGTATTTTCAACCTGCCGAATAGCTGCCTGGAATTGTTCTGCGGAAGAAGTGTGAAATGGCTCGCCCGCTACCCGGTTGTATGTTACTTGAAGCAGGCCCTGTTCAGTGACTTGAGAAGCGTCAGTAAGCGGAACCGGGTGGAAGGCGATATTGTTGAAGTTCTGGGCAATCGATGCCTGCGGGGACATCAACACCATGGATGCACCGAATGAAAAGACCAGGCGTTTCAGGCTGAGCGCTGCAATAGTCATTCTTGTGAATCCTCCTGCTCAACAATCGGGTGTACCGAATCAGCAATTATTTGGCGATGCCATGAAAATCCAATTGTTAAGATTGTGTAAAGATTTGATGAGTATTATATAAAGAATCGGTACGCAGGAGAATAAAATTGTAAGCAAGACAACAAGTTGGTGTTGAACAGGCGGGCGGTGAATATTAAGGAAAACCTTGTCGGAAAACCGGTAACCTGCAGTCAATGGCCATGAGGCATTTGCCCGAGGTAATTACGATCGGTGACAGGGGCGGGAATACTTAGTAGGTAAAGTAATAGCGTACCGCAAAGGTGTCTTCTTCCAGCAAGGCATCGTTTTTGAAGCGTGGCCGGAAAGAAGTCGAATTGCGCAGGAGCCTGTAAAGCTGGCTTTCAATGGGGTCAGAGGTTTCAGGGCTTTTATCCAGAATTTCCACATCCGCTGGATTGCCAAAACGATTCAGGCGCAGGCTCACATCAATCCAGCCCTGGTAATCCAGGGGCTGTTCTTCAGGAATGCCTACTGCAGCACGGGTATGGCGGTAATCGATAAAGGTGGGAACAGTTTGAGGTAATGCAGGGTAAAAAAGCTCTTCAAGGACATCCTGGTCGATGTTGTTTGCTATTGCCTGGGCATAAGCTTGCTCGTAAGTATCAAGTGCTGAAGAGCGTTTCTTGAAAACCATTAACCAGTCCGCAAGGTCAACCATGGCACGAACAACTTCTTCCGCAGAAACTCCCTGTGTACTGCTCAGGTATTCCAGACGTCTCTCAAGAGCGTCACGGCCAAGGCGGTATCCCATGGAGTTGGTTGAAACTCTCGGCATGTCATAAAAGCCCTGGGATGTTTTTGCAATGGTGGAGTAGGTGTTGGTATCCAGCGCTGAATTATTGAAAGTCAGGTTGGTGGCAAAAAAATAGTTGGTCAGGACCAGGCGTTCTTCCACTTCCAGGAGACGGGGATCTGACACGCCAAAATTGTTGAGCAGTATCTGGAGCATGGTCCGGTAAATACTGTGAGCGTTGATCAGGCGGATGGTTTTGAAGTCATCCGCAAGGTCAGGAATATCGCGAGTGCTTTCACTGGGGTTAAAACCGGATTCAGCAGCGAAGGCCAGCTCGGGATCCATGGCAAGACTCGAATCAAAGGCAAAGATATTCCACTCGGCATATTGCGCCAGGGCTGGCAGCATTTCGACGCTGTCGCCACCGTATGCCCTGCGTTTGAGGAAAAACAGGTACTCCTGCTGGGCATCGGCTGCCGCCAGGTCACCCAGGGAGACATAGCTTTTGATTTGCTCGTTGATGATTTCTTCCTGTTCCAGGTTGAACAAACCAAGGTTAACGCGGTTGATATGCAATGCCTGGTCCAGGTATTCCAGTGCGGTCTCGTGCTCACCGGTTGACTGGTAAAGCGATGCTATTGCCAGCATCTCCTGGCTCAGTGCCTGCTCATAGGCGCCACCTGCCAGTTCCAGGTCCCGTATTCGGGCTTCGTATTCCTCGACAGAAGTGTCGATATTACCGATCACTTCTTCCTGGTTTTTGATTGCCTCGGTGACAAGGTATTCAGAGGCACTGGTTGGATGATCCGAGGATGGCAGGCTGCCAAGCTCAGTGACAATGAGTTCCTCATCCTGGATGGTTGTTTCGATGAGCACCGGGTCGAAAACGAGGTTCCTCAGTTCCTGGCTGTTCTGTGCCGGTGCAGCGACGGGAGTCAGCAGCAATGTTGGAAAAAACAGGACGAACAAACATCCCCGCAGGGTCGATCCTGAAGTCGACTCGCATCGGGCAGGTTTGAGAAATTGTCCAGAGGAAAACATCATGCCGGGTCAGATCTTTGTGTTTACAGTAGCCAGTAAAAAAGCTGTACCATCCGCTTAATAGCTATAGTAGTACCGCACCTTTATATCACTTTGCTCAACCGTTTCGCCACTCACATAGGCAGGGCGCATAACAGCATTTTCCAGCATATCCAGAAGCCTTCTCCTGATGGGCTGAGTGGTATTTTCAGAGGAATTCACGATATCAATGCGGCGCAACCTGCCATTGGCTCGCTTCTGAAACATCACATCGATAAAGCCGATATAGGGTATATCACGAGTCTCGGGAATATTCTGGAACTCCCTGGTATATTCGTGCGAAACATACTCCGGGATCAATAATGCGGGTTCCGATGAGATAAATTCCGAGACCTGGCTCTCACTGAGATCCTGCTCAAGCAATATCTCCCTGGCCTTGTCGTACATATTGTAGGCTCGGGATTGGCGACTGAACTCCAGGTCCCAGTCTGCCACGGTAATGTAAAGTCTGGCTGACTCCATGGGGTTGTCATTTTCCAGCTCCTCGGCCAGTGCGAGCATGTCTTCCCTGATCTCGGCATAACCCTGGCGTAACGGGGATAAAGACCGAATGAGGCGCAGACGATCCAGATTGAATGTGGTGCCAACACTATTGGTACCGATGTATTCCTCAAGCTGCTTTTTATACAGCCAGGTCAGGTTGGCCTTCTTCTTCAATAATTCAGCATCACTGCCGTTGGCTTCCAGTAAGCGGTCATACAGGTCTTCGTTCTGGCTAAGCCTGGGATCGATCAACTGATCGGCGGTATAAGACTGCATGAGTATCGGGTCTGCATTGGAGAGCAGGGCAGAGCGAGGAACAAAGCGGTATTGACTGAATTGTTGGTCTTCGATGGCAACCAGGTCGCCCCGCTGCAACATTCTTGCCCCCGAGTTTGTCATGCTTGGCGATGTATCCAGGCCCTCTTCATTCATGAACGCCATGCGACGAAATGCTTCCAGGTTCCATTCAGCCCATTCCAGGGAAGCTTCATTGAAAGCCTCGCTATCAGGCTCCAGGTTGCGCGACATGAGGTAATACAGGTACTCATGATACTTGTCGACCTCGGCAAAGTTGCGTGCTTCCTTGTGGATCGCGATCAGCGCCCTGACGGCATCGACCTGGGACAGCGTATAGAGCCCTTCGTTGACGCGATTGATATGCATGGCGTTATCGTAGGCATTGATGGCATTTTCTATATCGCCCAATTGTTCATACAGGTTGCCGGTGGAAAGGTATTCCTGGGACAGGCCCGTATCGTAAATGCCACTGTTTTCTATTTGCCGGTTGATATTCTCTTCATAGCGCCGAATATCCTCGATGATTTCCGAGGGTAAACGGGCCGTCGTCTGTGCCTGGGGCTGGTCAGAAGAGATGATTCCTGGTCGATCCCCTGAAGAGAGCAGGATCTCCTTGGCATCATCGATATAGACGGGATCGAAAAACAGGGTTCGTAATTGAGCGGTGGATTGCGCCTGGACGAAAGCCGGGGCGATAAGGCAGGCCAGGGCAGGCAGAACAGGCAAAAAGCGACGGCGGGCCTGGTGCAAAACCCGGATCGTGCTTCTTGTGAAGTTCATGGTCTTCATGCAAAGTCATCAGTGAAAGCAAAGCTTGGCATTGCCGGGCTACTGGTTTCAAGCCACTGTGGCCGCCTGGTAACGTGCCAGGCACTGGCTGCAGGCAACCCGGATTCTTTTTTATAATCTTCAGGCTGCCAGTATCTGCCGGGCCGGCTTAATCTGTCATGAATACTGCAGTATTGCTTAACACGGCAAGCCCTGCCAGCTTTCCAGAAAGACCGGCGACAGCGATCAATGTTACACCTGAAATAGGGAAACTTCAGGTAAAACCGGTGGCCGGAACAATGCCACAGAGGATGCATGAACGATGAAAACTGTATTGATTACCGGTGCCAACAGGGGCATCGGACTGGAATTTGTCACGCAATACCTGGCACGGGGAGACAGGGTGATAGCCTGTTGCAGAGTGCCTGCTTCTGCTGCCGAGCTGCAGCAAATGGCATCACCGGAGTTGCAGATTCTTGCCCTGGACGTTAGCGACAGCACGGCCATCAGTGCCTTGCCGGCCCAGCTGGATGGCCTGGAAATTGACCTGTTTATCAACAACGCCGGTACCTACGGAGCAGGACAAAGCCTGCAGGAGGCAGACAGGGAGGACTGGTTGCGGGTGTTTAGCATCAATACCATTGCCCCGCTACTGCTGACCCGGGCCGTATTACCACTGATGAGCACCAATCCGGCAGGCAAGCTGGTCTACCTGAGCTCCAAAATGGGCTCCATTGCCGATAACAGCGGCGGAGGCACCTATATCTACCGCTCATCCAAAACCGCGCTGAACGCGGTGGTTAAAAGCCTGGCCATTGACCTGGCACCCCGTGGGCATGCGGTGGCGGCCTTGCATCCGGGCTGGGTATTGACCGACATGGGCGGGCCCAATGCCCTGATTGACACCAAAACCAGTGTAAGCGGCCTGATGCAGGTGATTGACGGGCTCAGTCCGGACAACAGTGGCAAGTTCTATAACTATGATGGCAGTGAAATACCCTGGTAGGGAAGCATTTTCAGATTTCTGATAGAAAAACTGAAACAAAGGAAGATTATAGTTATTCAGAAACTATCATTACTGCAGTCGTTCAGAAGGTGATGCCCTTATTGCACGACCAGGTCGCGGATTGTCGGGTAGAACTGGGTGAAGGTGCCATCAAACTCGCCTTCCGGAATATGGCACTGAATGCAGGTGCTGTTGTCGGGAAGCTTGCCAGAAGCAGCTCCTGGACTGGCTTCTGCCGGGTACAGGAAAAAACCCCGGCCTTCGTCAAAACGGCTTTTGTCGATCAGGTGAATTTCCTTGGCGGTTTTCTGTCCCTGTACAAAGCCCGGTAACTGCGGGCTGGACTGGGCATCACTGGCATAAAAGGTCAGCAGCATCATCGTGCCATCGGCATACTCGCGGTTTTCCATGAAATAGCGATACGCAGCAGGTTCCATCTGCACAACACCAATGGTCCCGGGATTGGCCGGGTCAAACGGGCCTTCCCCGTAGTCACTGCCCAGTGAACTGCCAAGAAAAATCCATTCATCGGTATTTCCGGGAAACATCAATTCCCCTTCAGCGGTGTAACGTGCAGCGCCAAGCTGGTCCTGTGCCTGGATGGACCCGACCGGGATGAGAAGGCCAAGGCATAATAATTGTTGCAGTTTGTTCATTGGGGCACTCCTTGTTCGACAGGGGTAAAGTAGCGGGTCGGGTTGGGAATGTCATCACTTTCCCTGCAAGAGAGAATAATCAACTCGAAGCACATGCATGGATAATTGGGAAGTTGGTCTGAAAGGAGAAAAAACGGAAATTACCAGGCGGCCCTGAATAGTTGTAGGCCGGAAATTGCGCAGCAATCTCCGGCAATCCCCAGTGCAGCGAAGCTACAATGCCGGGGCCATTTCCAGCCTACAGCATCAAGGGGCTAGAGCGCTTTCACCAGCAGCAGGGCATCCCCGGTATAGTGAATCAGCGGGTGCGGGACGATGGGCTTGCGCATGACTTCCCGGTAACCCAACCGCTGGTAAAAGCCATGGGCGATAGTATTGCCTTCCAGCACGATCAGGGACAGGGCGGGCATCTTTTTTTCCCGGCACTTTTCCTCGGCCATCTGCATCAGGATGCGGGCAATACCCCGCCGCCGCCAGGAGGCTTCCACGGCAAGGCCGGCGATGTAAAAACTGTTGGGTTCCTCGAGCAGCCAGAA
>Ga0181558_10001490_pt1 | contig 22514 bp, 17 predicted proteins | sample 011ome_22_FD_133754 | JGI IMG/M metagenome (GOLD analysis project Ga0181558, IMG submission 133754) | Coastal salt marsh microbial communities from the Groves Creek Marsh, Skidaway Island, Georgia - 011507BT metaG (megahit assembly) | ecosystem: Environmental > Aquatic > Marine > Intertidal...
CGCGCCGCGGTCGCGCAATTGGCCAGCGCACCCCGACGCGCGGCGCGCGTGAAATATTTCTTTCGCGCGCGTACCGCGCGCGCGCGCGTCTGTGTGTCCGACACCCTCGCGACACGCAGGGGCGCCCTCGAATCCGATCGATCCGATCCGATCCGATCGGTCGTTCGCCGCCCATCGATCGACGCGCGAGATCGATCGAGCGGTGTCGCGATCGATGGCGCGCGTCGATCGAATGTGCACACGCATGGGTGGGTGCGTTCGGACTAAACGCGCTGCGCGACGCGTGGCGGCGGCAGAATTCGCGCGCGAGCTCGCGTGACGATTGATGGCGTGCGCGCGCGTCGTCGGCGTCGGCGCCGCGTCGCGAGGAGGCGCGGCGCATGCGTCGAGGGTTGGCGGCGCTCGGCGCGGGTCCGCGGCGAGCGGCGCGCGACCGGGGGGGGCGAGGCGCGTCTGGAGGGTGTCGATTGGACGCGCCGTCGGCGTGGGTGATGCTGACGGTGACGACGCGAATGGTGACGACAGGGGGGAATCGATGGCGGCGTTGACGAGAATGAAGGTTGGGGAGCTTCGTGCGCGGTTGGTGGAGGTGTATGGGTACGATGTGGGTGAGGTGAAGGGGATGAAGAAGGCGGCGTTGGTGGAGGCGTTGGTGACGCGCGGCGTCGGGGGCGGCGCGGCGGGCGTTTCGGGTGACGCTTCGGCGGCGGGGGTGGCGTCGGGGGCGGGGGTGGCGTCTAAAAAGTCGTCGTCGTATCAGCAGACGATGTTTAACGCGAAATTAAAGGATGCGATCAGCGGAGGGGAGGAAATAGACGACGAGCGCAAGTCTAATTTTTCGGGCGCCGAGCTCACGTTTTTAGGGACATCTAGTGGCGCCCCGAGCTTCACGCGCAACGTTTCATCGCTGGCGTTGCGTTTAGAAAATGAGATTTGGTTATTTGATTGCGGTGAGGCGACGCAGCATCAACTCATGCGTTCGCAGTTGAAGTACGCAAAGATTACTAAAATTTTCATCACGCACATGCACGGGGACCATATTTTTGGGTTACCTGGATTAATTTGTGCGATTAGTGGCACGAGAACGTCCCACATGCGCGCGCACGGTGGTAAAGTCGAGCCTCTGCATATTACTGGTCCGCCTGGGATTCGACAGTACATATATAGCGCCATGACATGGTCACGTTCGGTGCTCGGGATGCCGCTCATCGTAACCGAGATGCGACAGACGGCGCGCGCCGGAGGAGGGGTCCCAGCGCCGCATACGTCTGTCGATCCACGTGGGAAGATTTTCATGGGTGAGTGTTGGCCTGAAAATGCCGCTGAGCCACCGCCACACTTTAAAGACGAGCGTGCGTGGACCGAGTTGGGGTCGAGCGGTCAGTTGCCGCGTTGGACGGTGTACCGCGACAGCAACTTGTGCGTGCGCGCGACGCCGCTACGTCATCCGGTGCCGTGCTTCGGATACGTCATCGACGAATGCGACCAGCCGGGGAGATTAGATGCCGAGAAAGCCATATCGCTCGGTTTGGCGCCAGGACGTGAGTATAGATTGTTAAAGGAAGGAAAGGAAGTGACGGCGCCCAACGGCGCGACGATTCGCCCTGAGGACGTCATCGGCCCTTCGCGTCCGGGTCGTCGACTGGTATTACTCGGTGATACATGTAACAGTAGCGCAATTGCAAGTATGGCCACTGGTGCTGATGTTCTTGTGCACGAATCCACGTTCAATGGAGCCAAGCGAGGGGAAGCCATATTCAAGGGGCACTCCACGGCGACGATGGCGGGAACGTTTGCCGCCGACGTCAAGGCGCGAAGTTTGATTTTAACACATTTTTCCAATCGCTACGCCGGTGGTTTCCAAAGCGATCGAGAAGACATCAATAGTGGCGATTTAGGAGCAACAATAGACGAGGACGATTGCGAGGACATGGTGTTACCGAACGCCGAAGACGCCTTGAGCGAAGAAAACGTCATCGGCGAGCGCACGCACGTCGACACGCTCGTGCGTGAAGCGATCGAAGCCAAGGGTGATAACCGCGTCGTTGCGGCGAGTGATTTCTTTTCATTCAACGTACAACGTCGGGAAGAATTCGATGACTATGATCGCGCCAAGGGCAACCGTGATGGCTTGTTTACGGGTCCGATGATGACGATTCCAGAAACCTTTGTCGTGCCTCAAGACGGCGGAGACGGCGATCACCATCATCACAATGGCCACAATAACGCTCACAACGGGGCATCACACCATCAATCGCGTAGCACCACGCACAATCAGCACAGACAAGGCGCGCACAACTCCCGCCAAGGCGGTGGAGGCGCGGGCGGATCCGGAGCTCCGAGGCGCTCGACATCATCCCGAGCCGACGGCCGCGCGGCGTCTTCATCCACCACGCCGCGTCGCGCCCCATCTGCCGCCACCGACGTCGCCAGTGCATACTTTCCAGGTCAACCCTCGCGCCGGGCGTCTTCGTCGCCCTCGCGCCGCGGCGGCACCGCGCATTAGTGAAATTGTTGTGTAACGCTCAATCCAAAACCGCTTTATCCACACGCCCCCACGCGCGCGCGAGTTCCTCACTCCGCGTCTCTCCATGTTCGCCACTTCGCCCTCAGCGCGCGTACACGCGCGCGTGATGCCCGCGAGCGCGCACCGCGCCGCCCCATCGCGCGCGCGGTCGCTCGTCGTCGTCGCCGGCGCCAGTCGCAAGGCGCGCCGGGCGAAAGAAAGCGGCGGCGGCGCCGGCGAGTCTACGGCGACGAAAGCCGCGCCCGCGAACACCGCGGCGACGAAAGCGGCCAAGGACAAGGCGCGAAAGGCTGCGGCGACGAAGGCTCGCGCGCTGGTCTCCGACACCGGCCGCGCGTACGAGAAGATTGTCACGGAGATGGGACGAGAGGCGTGTCGAGAGTACGTGCTGAGCGTGCGTCAGCGTCGGGACGTCGAGGACGACGCAAAGATTGGTGTCCTGAGCGATTGGCTGCCGATATGCGAGGTCGTGGTGGCGGACAAAAAAGCGTACGAGTCGTCTTTGTTTTTTAAAAAGCAAGGGATGTCGGTACCGGAGACAGAGTTGCAGACGTTGAATAACGTGCAAATCGAAGGCGTACCGGCGGTGCGCATGATGTTACCGAAACATGAGGAGCACGTGGCGGCGATGGCGTTTGTTTTGGCCGGGGTGAAGGATTTAAATATGGCAGATATGGAGTATGGTTTGGAAGACTGGGGCTCGTTTGAAGTAGCGGTTGATGCTTTGGCGGCGCAGACGAATCAAAAGGGTAAATTTGACGCCGCCGCAGCTCTGTTAGGGGTCTCCGTAGATGACGAACCGGCTGACATCAAGCGCGTGTACCGTAAATTGATCGCCGAAGCGCACCCTGATCGCAACCCTGACACCACGCAGGAAAAGTTCAACGCGATTAAGGACGCGTATGAACTCTTGTGCGGACGCGGTGACACTGCCGGGACGACGTTTGAGGGCTTGGGTGACCACCGCCGAGATTTTGTGGCGCTCGACAAGAGCCATTTCGGCGTGAGCTCGCAAGATAAAGGTCAAACTGATCCTGCATCAGTGGCATTTGCCATGCGTACGCTGACCATGTACGATCGTGTGAACACTGTCTTCACGACGCGCAACTTGAAGCTCGCCCAACGCGTCGGCAAGTAAAGAAATTCTTTCATTCATCATTCATTTATTTGTTCTTATCCTTGTTATGCTGTAAAGATAGTAACAACATGCCAATCAGCCTGCGTTCACACGCCTCGTCGTCGTACAGATTTAGATCACCACGGGCTAACGCGCATGCGAGACAAGCAACGATAGGCGGCGACGAGTGCGATGTGGGGCAAACAAGCGCGGCGACGATTCGAGTTTATATCATTACAAGCTCAAGCTCGTCACTGTTGTTATCAGTTGTCTACCACGCTAAGATGCTTCTCAACAGCAGAACCCACCAAAATTTTCACTCGCCACCAACCGATTTAAGCCTTCGGCTTTTCCTTACGGTCAGACGCGCGGAATCTTCTCGGCGGTTCGCGGATGCGGCGCGCCTCGCGGGATCGCACGCGAACAATCTTCGAGTGGATCGCAGCACTGATGCTATAGAACACCTTACGGTATAATTTCGGCAACGTGTACGATTCGTACGCGCACGATTCTTGGAGATCACGAATCGCCGCGGACTCGACGATGTTACGAACCATAAATCGCTTCACCGCCTTGTCCTTGGGCACCAACGCACCCGAGGATTCGCAGAACACGCGCTTGACCTATACACGCACGACACACGCACACACACGCGAACACACATTGGTCAGTTTCATTCACCATCGCCATCACTGACGAGCACGGTCGCGTCGCCGTGTGCGCGCGCCATCGCCATCGGTCGCTCGCAAAGCCCTAGGACCGCGACCCCGACGTCCATGTCCAAACCCGCGCCCGCGCGTCGTCATCGCACCACCCCACGCCCTCGCCCTCGCGCACGCGCGACATGTACGATATATACTTACGTGACCACGAGCACCAGCAGGCTTGTTACGGCCGTTCGCACGACGTTTCTTCGGCATCTTTAGCGTTGGTTCTGCGCGCGGGTGAAAGCGATCGATCGTCTTTGGGTTAGTCATCGGTCAACATCGCGCGCGGTTTCGGGCGCGTGCGTGTTCGGTCGAGACGCGCATGGCGTAGCAATCATATCGCCGCGTATGTTTGCGCGATCTCGCGGGCGGTGACGTACCTCTATGCGTGTGAAAGAGGCGTCGGACGACGACGCGCGCGCGCGTTTTGACCTCCATGGACCGTGGCTGTACACCCGTGTCGTGTTTAATATATATACCACGAAAAACACCTTGACTACGTATTAGGGCCTACGAAAGTGAAGGAAATGACTATACTGAATACGCGTACACAATAAATGTGTTCGGACATTCGGGCGACGGTTCGACCGCACGCGGGCGCCAAAACGCCCCGCTTCGACGACGACGACGACAGCGGACGACAGAGGACGACAGAGGACGACAGAGGACGCGTTATATCGACCGCACATGGCCACGCGCCGCGACTTGTTCGGTGGCGCGCTCACGGCGGATATCCCCGAAGATTTCCTTGACGTGAGCGATGTCATCCCAATCGACGACCATCAAGAGGTCTTCTCGCGCGCGTCGAGCGATGAATCGATCGTGATCGAAGTGCTCGATCGAGTGCGTGATGTTGATGACGCATCGATCGGTCGGTGCATGTTTACGGACATGTGCGAGTTGAATGAGGCGATAGAGAGCTCGTTGGGGTACGAAGGCGAGGATGCGCTCGAGCGCCGGCTCGCGGGCGTATCGACGTCACGTATCGTCTTTGGCACCATGCGCGCGTCAAAACATCGCAGCGCGTACGTTAATGATGTCGATGTGTGGGGTTGCGTCATGCGCATCCCGCGTGTGGAGAGTGAGATTGTTATTTGGCACGCGAGACCGACGCGCGTCGGCGACCCAAACGCGCGCGTCGACGTACGAGCGCCGAGCGATATCGATCGCGTGCGCGAGGGTGATCACACGTGCTCACCGATATTGCTTCGCGTGATTGATTCGTTTAGAATTTGTGATTGGTCGTTGTTCGGCGTTGATGTCGTGGCGCCATGAGTTGCGTGTAGTATTTATAGCGCGTCGTCAAAGACGCATGTTTGACAGTCTTTGCCCTCTCTCACCGCGTCACTGCGCGACGCGATGACGCGCGAGTCAAGTGCATCATCGCCATCGACATCCACCAGTACCGCCGCACGGGATGAACTTGCGCGCTGGTTTACGAAAATCCGTACGCGCGCGCCGACGCTGCCGCCGCCCGCGGAGCGCTTTGAACGCGACGCCGACGCAGGCTCACGCGCCCCGTCTCGCGCCGTCGCCGCCAAGCGCGCGCTCGATGCGCTCGGTGCATCGCTGCGTATAACATCTCGCACTAAAGCGCACGAGAACGCGCACGAGGGTGACGATGAGGCGTCACACGCGCTTGTCCCCGAGGTCGGTGACGAAATAATCTATCACTGCGTCGCGCGAACGAAAGATTTCGAGCTGTATTCTACGCGCACACGCGGCGTACCGCGTCGCACCGTGCTCGCAAATGACGCGTGCGACGTTACGCGCGCGCTTGAAGTCATGCTCGCGGCGATGTCCGTCGGTGAGAGATGGGAGGCACGAGCGGCGTGGAGCGCGACGTATGGCGACGCCACTGCGGAAACGCGTGCGCTCGACGTCGACGAGCGCTTGAATCCGGGTGATATCATCATCTACGACGTTGAAGTGCTTGCACACAATCCAGTGAGCGTCGTTCGTCTGCGTGAAGAGAAAGATGGTGAGAGTAAGAAGGTGAGATTGAAGAACGGAGGATGGGCAAGGTGTACGAAGACGACGACGCATCCTGGAGTCGGTTGGGAAACGCCGCGACCGCCGTTTGAAGTGACGATTGAGTACAGCGCCTACGTCGTGCACGCACGGAAATCAGCAGAAAATAACGAGATCGTTGATGATAAAGAGCTTATAGAGCGAACAGAGGTGACGTTCGTTGTCGGAGATGGTCGAACGCCGCTCGCGCTGGATGCCGCGACGCGCACCATGCGGCTCAACGAGGAAGCTTTAATTTGGACCAATTACGGCGGTTTCGGCACCAACGCATCGTTGATGTCAAAGTACAGCAGGCTTGTTCCTGCGCTACCATCCGATGGCTCTGACGCCGCAGATGGTGTGGTGTATAAATTAAAACTCGTGTCCATGCGACACGTCCGGGACGTCTTTAACGATGGGTCGACGACAAAGACGCGCGTTGAGCTCGGTCAAGGCGAATTTCCCGCCGACTGCCCCATGCAAGATTGTACCGTGCGCGTGCACTTTACGCTGAGCACGGCCACTACTTCTGGTGTGCGCACGGATCTGGCTGTAAAGTACGATACGCGAACGGATGTCGCGCTCAAGGGCGAGCCGTACACGTTTCGTCTGGGCTGCGGCGCAGTGCCAGAAGCGTTGGAGACATCTATTCGGCTCATGATACCCAAGGAACGCGCTCGCGTGGTTTTAGATCTCACGCTAGGTGAAAAGTCTCGGCGTCATGGATACGGCGCGAAGAATTGCCGCGCCGACGCGCCGGGGGCGGAATATTGTGCCGTCGACAACGCGCTCGCTACGGTGCAATGGGACGTCGTCCTCGAGTCTTTTGACGCGGCGGTGAATTGGTATAAGGCAGACGTGCAAGACATGCTCAACGAGGCTTTGGTGATTAAAGAAGAAGCAAATGCGTTGTTTAAGACGCAAGTCTACGAGCTGGCGCGATCGAAGTACGAGAAGACACTGAGTAAACTCGAAAGTCTTCGCGGATTGGATGAAGACGATTTTGAAGCCGTAGACGCGATGAAAATGACTCTTGGATTGAATCTCGTTGCGAGCTTGCAGCGGTTGAATGACCACGTCAGTGCGCTGGCGCGAGTGAACAAAATCTTGGAGTCTCACCCGGATAACGCCAAAGCGTTGTTTCGAAGATCCGTGTCGTTACTTGCGCAACACGAGTTTGATGCGGCTCGTGATGACTTGTTCGCGTGCGTGGACGCGGATCCGAGCTCGCAAAGCTCCATAGCCAAACAATTAGATTTAGTCAAACGCGCAGAGGCAGCAGCTGCAGCGCAAGCCAAAGCGGCTTTTGGTGGTAAGCTCTGATGATTTGCAGTCTAAGCCGTCCTGTCAACATTTGCCCGACGACTCAACAGAACAAGCTACTCGCTACAGATCTATTCACATAATATTACACGCCTAGTATATGATCGACATCATCATCATCGTCATCGTCATCATCATCACGGCTTGACGAAATACCGCGCCATCTGCAATTCCTTCCTTGCGTAGCCGCACTTTTCATAAAATCCCGCGTTTGCTTCACTGCAATCCAAAATAGCCTTGTAACAATTCGCCCGTTCCGCCGCCAACGTCAACCCTTCTATCAACACCCGACCGAGATCCTTTCCACGCGCGTTTGCATCGACGACGACGTCTTCGATGTGACCACACGTGCCGCAGGACCGCGTAAACTTGCGCTCGAGCACCAGCGTCCCGCTCGCGACCAACGCGCCTTCATCCTCAATCACATACACGTACTCTGGCCCATCGGATATCTCACGAAATCGCCGTTTAAAATCACCGTGCCCAACGGTTGTGAGCTGGGCGAGGAGCGCGAGGAAGCCCTTGTGCTCGTCGGATGCGCGAAGGCGACGGATGGTGAAGGTTTGGCTGGTTTTGGGTGAAGTCACCTTGAGCTCTTTGGGAGGCGCTCGGGTGCCCGAACGCAGGCGGTTAATCGCGCGCAAGGCTGCAGATGTGAGTAAGCCCATGGTGAACGCGAACGACCCGCGCCTGGAGATGTAAAGAGCGACGTTCATCGTACGCTTGAGCGCGCGTTGGGAGCCGCGTTGTGAAGGTTGGTACAGGCAGAGGCGTGCAAAAGAATATGTATTAAAATAATCGCGGAGAACCCGCAGTGCGCGTCGGAGGTATGTGTACATGAATGTGGTCTTCTATGCCTATTTCGGCGTTCGAGCTTCGATGTCATCTTTGTCTTGGTTGTCGTCTTCAATGTCGTCGATGCAAGAAATCGACCCGCATAACAAACCACCCTTGTCATCGTCGATGAACATCTCGAGCACGGTGGATATGATGACAAACACCGAACTCGCCCAGAAACAAGCCGCAAATCCATCGACAATCGATCCTGTGTATGAATATAACGCACCACTGACGATGGTACCGATTAAGCGTCCAAACGCGTTGGCCATGTAATAAAAGCCGACGGTGATGGCCACCTTGTTGCCGTCTGCGTACTTGACGACTAAATAAGAATGAATCGCTGAATTCACGGCAAATAGAAACGCGAACACGAATACACCGATGCAAATCACCACAATCTTTGCTGTCGTCGCACCAGGGTGATCCTGGAATATATCGGATTGAATAAAAGCGCCCAAGAACAGCGGCACGATGACGAGGGATAAATTCCATATCACCGCCGCGTACTTATTTGGTGGGTCCTGATTCAGCGGTCCTAGGAATAATTTCGGTGTCCACGCTTGGAGCTGGCCGTAAACGATGATGTAGCCCGCGAGTAAGGCGCCGACAGCGGACCTTGGCCATCCCATACCATACGCGCTTCGCAAAAAGAATGGCAACGGCACCTCAAACCACAGGTCGCGGCTCCCAAACAGAAACATTCGACTGAGTGAAAGGATGTTCATGTTATAGTTTTGCTTGAACACAGCGGATAGGGTGATGTTTTTCTTGGATACCCGCCCGAGGTTGTCATCGAGTCCAAAAATTGCAAACGGTAGCGCCACCGCAATCAAGCACAACTGCACCGCGAGCGCGGCTTCATAACTCACACTCAGCATCGCCGCACCGATAAAATATCCCACCCCTTTGAAGCTATTCTTCAATCCAGTGATGGCGCTCACCAATTTAAACAACGCGTTTTGCTTTTCGTCTGGCGTCACGAGCTTTGTCACCGTCTTCCCACCCAACTTTGTCAAATCCTTCGCAATCCCACACAACGCTTGCGCACACGTCACGAAAATAATAGCTTCCGTGCGATCCCACGCGTCATCCCACGCATAGAGCATGCCTAATCCAACCACTTGTAACGTCAACCCGCTCGCAAGCGTCGCGCGAATCCCAAACCTCGCCCCCGCCACTCCCGCCACCAAGTTCGTCCCCGCCCCGCACAGCTCATACATCGTAAACATCACCGCCACCTCCATCGCACTGAATCCCTTCGCGTACGCGTGCATCAGCACCAACATGCGCACCGCACCATCCGTCAACGTGTATAAAATGTACGCAATCGAAATGATGGCGTACGGCCCGAGCGCGCCGCGCGTCTTCGTCGTCGTCGCCGTCGCCGTCGTCACGACCACCGTCGTCATCGACCCCGCGTCGCCGACATCGCGCGGCGTCGCGCCGCTCGACATCGCGCTGGCGAATGGCGTTGCACTTTTTTTCTATGGAGAATATTCCCTTTCAGGCGTCACAAGCTCGCGCGTCGCCGCCGCCGCCGTCGCGCGTCGCCGCGCGCGTGAACGCACGAGTCAGATGCGCGTACGCACGCTCGCCGACGCTGGGGACATTCGCGATAAAGTTGCGCTCGTGCGCGTGGACCACAACTGCGTGAAGAAGGGCGTGGTGAAAGATGTGCACCGCATCGAGCGCACGCTGCCGACGCTGTATAACATCGTCGAACGCGGCGCGAGGCCGATATTGATGACGCACGTGAATCGTCCTCGGGGGAAGGATGGGGTGATTGACGTGGATGAGGTGAATGACGGCGTGGGGGCGGTGGCGAATGTGCTTCGTGTGAAGTTGGGGGTGATTTTCGCGGCGCCGACGTTTAAAGTGCGTGCAGATGGGCGAGGGATTGATTGGGATGAAGTATCGATGTCAACGATTATTGAAGATTTACGTGCGCGTAGGATTGGGGGAGTGTATTTGCCCAACACACGTTGGTTTGATGGTGAAGAGGCGGGCGCCGGGACGGAGGCGTGTTCGGCGTTGTGTCGTCGGTTGGCAGATTTAGCGGATATATACGTGAATGATGCGTTTGGTTCGTGGCAGCCGCACGCATCGACGGTTGAGATTACAAAATACTTGCCATCTTACGCTGGGTTGTGCATGGAACGAGAGTTACGGGCGATTGAGGCGGTGTTGGAGCCGAAGAGGCCGTTTGTCGCCATTGTCGGCGGCGCCAAAGTGGACACAAAGCTCGGGACGTTACGTGCGGTGGCGAAGCGTTGTGATACGTTAATTCTCGGTGGAGTGGTATATAACGCATATTTATGTGCAAAGTATGGCATCGAGATCGAGGGCGTGAGCGAGAAAGATGTGGAATTGGCTGCTGAGTTGCTCCATCCGGAAGTGCAAGCCAAGCTCGTCGAGTTACCCATCGTCGTGGAATCTTCGTCATTGCAAGGTTGCGGGTGCGTGCCTAAAGAAGGCGTGTGCTCAACACCTGGGGTTATGCAGAACGGCGTGCGTGCGATTCGCATCGATGAGCTCCAGCGTGGCGCGAGTTATGGATACTTTCTTGACGTCGCCGCAAGCGCATTTGATGACGAGCGCGTCAAATCCGTCTTGTCAAACGCGGCGTCCATATTTGTGAATGCTGTGATGGGATTTACATCGAGTGGATTCCATGAAGGCACCACTGCGCTAGACCATGCGATTTCATCCAATAAATTGGCGCGCAAGTACTTTGGAGGCGGCGATACCATTCAAGAGTTCAAATCGCTGTCGCCGGCGTTATATTTATCCGCCGTCGACGACCCGACGTTTTATCTCTTCACCGGCGGTGGCACCGTGCTGAAAACTCTCGAACTTGGCGGGGCAGAAGAATTAGAAACTGTCAAGTGCTTACTGCTCGATAAAGACGAAGAAACAACGCACGTCATGCCCAAGTGTATGGCGCTGGCTGAGTGCGACTGCACGTCGCCGTTGGACGTTTAGCGCGTCGCTGTTGGCACGCAGCGTTTGTAATAAATAGGAATATGTATAACAAGATGTGTGCTCATGTCTATGTTGGTGGTCACATGTCGGTCACATGTCGTCGAAGCTCGTGGCACGCTACTTTCAAAGCTGTTTTGAAATGTAGACGGCCAAGTCGCGGCACCGCGCCGAGTATCCGTACTCGTTATCGTACCACACGTATAATTTCAAGTGCGTACCATCGACAACCATCGTAGACTCAGCGTCGACAATGCCAGATCGCTCGTCGTTGATAAAGTCCGTACTCACCAAGGGCTTCTTTTCAAATCCCATTATGCCCACCAACGGCCCTTCGTTTGCGTGCTTCTCCAACAGCGCGTTCACTTCCTCCACCGTCACCGCTCGCTTCGTTTCGAGCACGATGTCCGTGATCGAACCATTAATGAGTGGTACTCGAATCGCCATACCATTCAATTTCCCCTTGAGCTCAGGGAAAATCAACTGCACAGCTGTCGCGCTCCCCGTAGACGTCGGAGCCAAGTTTACCAACCCGCTTCTCGCCCGTCTCAGGTCATCCTTTTTCACATTCGGCGCATCCACCATCGATTGCGTATTCGTCACATTATGCACAGTCGTAATAGACCCACGGTGAATACCAATCTCGCGCTGAATCACCCCAATCACGGGCGCAATACAATTCGTCGTACACGACGCCGCCGTAACCACCCGGTGCGTCCCGGCATCGTACTCCTCGTGATTCACCCCATACACTACATTCAACACCCCAGCACACTTCACCGGCGCGCTCACGATCACCTTCTTTACGCAATGTCCGTGTCGCTCACCGAAATACTCGCTCTCCAATTCCTTCAGCTTTAAAAACGCCCCAGTGCACTCGAGAATCACCTCGCACCCGGCGTCGCTCCACGGCGCCTCGCTCGGTCTCGAGCACCGCGAAAACCCAATCGCCCCGCCATCACTCACGCGCAGCATCGAAGCATCTTCATCATATTCAATACCATGCCCCCAGCGCCCGTGAACGCTGTCAAATTCCGCCAAATACGCGCACGATGCGCCCGTCCCGGGACACTCATTGATGTGCGCAATCGCAAATCGAATCGCCGCCGAATCGCCCTCGGGCGCGACGTAATCGTGCAGCAACCGGAACGCCAAGCGTCCGATGCGTCCAAAGCCATTAATGCCCACGCGCACCACGCGCGCGTCGCTCGAGGACATCGTTGCACGAGTCGCACAATGGCGCGGAATATTCCGTTCGAATTGGACGTCGATGCGTCCCCCGTACACGCGGGTGTTTTTCCACACGCGCGCGCGCGAATCGGGCGCCGCGCGCGACGCGCGTCGCCCCGCGCGCGCGCGGCGTCGCCGACGATGGGTGGAGAAAAATATCGCGCATCCATTCGCGCCGCGCGCGGGCGCCAGCGGCGTTCGAGCGTCGTCCACGGCGGTAGAGTGTGCGAGTGATGCCGATGTCGCGAAAGGGTGCGGCGCACGGGTCGGCATTGTTTGTCGCGCGTATCGCATCGTCGACGTCGTCGTCGCCGCGTGCGAGACGGGCATAGGTGACATGTATTCGTGTGCGCGAGTCATGGGCGTGGGCGTGGGCGGTGGCGCGGTGTCGGCGGCGCGAGGGGCGTCGATGGGGGTGGATAAGATGACGCCTGCGATGACGATGATGGGATGGGGACGTCGTCGCGGCGCGCGCGTCGCAATGGGGGCGAAGAAGGCGAAGCGCGGGGGGGGAAATCAGGATGATTACTCGAGTGATTTCGCTCTCTATGGGAGTTTTGATGAGGATTACGGCGAGGGCGCGGGGTTGTTGCTCGGGAAGCAGGAGTTGCGCGGAGGCGCAGGTGTCGGACGAGGGAAGAAAAAGGCGGGGTACGACGCCGTTGCTGGCGTGCTCGATGCGTTGGCGAATGAACGCAAGGCGAGGCGATCGTCGTCACCGGCACCGGCGTCGGGCGGCGGTGTGGGGTACGCGAAGAAGAGCGCGGCGTATGACGTCGACGACGAAGAGACGGGCGCAGAGTCAAACGGCGACGACTTTGTCGCCGCGCCTGCGGCGAAGGCTGCGGCGCCTAAACCGAAGCTTAAACCAAAACCTGTGGCGAAGCCCAAGCAGGTGGAGGATGTCGATCCGGTGAGCACGACAGCAAAGGCGGCGAAGACGTTGCAAAAGTGGGGGTTCGTCGACGCCGACGTAACGGCGGCGTTGGATGCCGTGAGCGCGTCTGTTGGCGACGGCGCGACAGCGAAGAAGCGACAAGTCGCCGCACTTGACTGGCTTTTGGCGAATTGCGAATTCGACCGTGTGCCGGATGAGTACAAGCTCGAGGCGCAACAAGCGCGCGCGCAAAACTAGACGTGGGCGCTCGCAATATTAATAGCCGAAACTTGTAAAAAACACAAACCGCGCAGTAATGTTATCACGATTACCACTAAAGTCATTTGTACATACATCATCAATCGTTATTTTACATGTCTATAAATCAGATCAGAATTCGCGGTCGGGAAATAGCGCTGGGGCGATTAACGCCCAGAGATACATGCCTCCTGTCACCCACACGCTCCCAAATTTCACCGCAACGCTCGCCCATCCCGAGCCGACGGCTTCAGAGTCATCTTCGTGTCGTGTGCCCCAACCAGTGAGTAACATTGCGGTGTACATCGCGGCTAACGCGAATATTGTGTGGAAAAATGAGTAAGAATACTTGATGGGGGCGCCGCGCACGTTATCGCTGTCGTCTTTGTCTTCGTCGGAATCCGCGCCCAATTCCTCGTCGTCATCACGCAGTGTTTCAGCGAGCTCGGTGGCGGATTCATCGGGATCCATATTCCAAAAATTACTTTCACCCGCGCGCACGGCGGCGTAGATGACAGAGATGAGCGTAAAAACCGTGGCCACCGTATTGGCTGGTTTGCGCAACGCTTCGTTCGCGTCGATGACGGACTCGGGCCGACAAGTGTACGTCGAAGGCTCCGAACTCAACGCTGAATAGCACAAATACGCACAGTACAACGTCACCACGGCAGATGGGAGCAAACATCCCTCGCGAGCTCGCGGATGAAACGTCGTGAGTGTGATGACGACGCACAACGCCGCCGCGCTTGTAATCATCGCCGTGTTTCGATGGCAATCTCTACTCGGCGCGTACCATTCATACATCCGCACAAAGAGCGCGACCGCACACGCATACATCGCGCACGTCGACGCCACGAGCCCGGCAATCCATCCACCGTGTTCGCGGCTCGCCCAATTTTCACTCCACGTAAACGCCACGTCGAGGACTATTATCAACTGAATCACCAAAAATGCCCCCGAACCAACCCGCGCGACGTCCGCATACGCCTCCATCGCGCCATCACTCGCTAAAGCAAACACTCCAACGTGCATCGCCAGCCAAAGCGCGAGCTTAGGGATCCAATACCTACGATGCGCTCGATCGAATGTGTCGCCTCGACGTTTCGCTCCGTGCGTCGCGCACGCCGCAACAAAGAAAAACAACGCATTCGCGCACGATGCGCGGAACACCGCTTGTGTTTTAAACCACGTCGCACTCACACCGTGTGCGCCGTATCCAATCCCTATCCATTCGCGAACGCATACGCGTCGTCAGTCGTCACTCGTGTCCAACGGAGCGCGCGCGTTTGCGTTCCCCTCGCCAACTCTCTCCCGCGCATCGCATCGCCCTCTCGTCGCCCATCGCGTCGTCGCTCACGCACAACTAAACTTTGCAAATACCCCTCTGTAGCCGTGGTCGCGAATCACCCACGCCGCCACCGTGCTCGCCGCGAAAAGCGTTGCATACGACGCGCGCGCTGGAGGTGCCTTGGGCGCGAGCGCGCACGCGCACGAGCCCGCGAAGGAGCCCAAGCACGAGGCCACGGGTGTGGCGAGACACGCGAGTAAAGACGCCATGTTTTTTATTCGCGTTCGGTGGCGGCGTCGGTCGGCGTCGGGCGCGCGGCGCGCGGCGCGCGGCGATGTGTGGAGGCGTTACTCTTCGCTTCGAACAGGCGTTACTCTTCGCCGCACCGTCTGCGCGCGCGCGACGCGCACACACGCGCACGAGCGCGCGCGAGCGAACGTGCGCGTTGGCATCGTCTCTGTTCTATATCGCGTCGCCGAGCGAGGCGTTGTAATTGACGGGCGGGAGAGGTCAACGTGGTCAACGTGATGATGCGTGTCGTCTTGGAATCACCATCGTCGTCGTCTCGCGTCGCGCTGCGCGTCGCTCAGCGTCATTCGGCGACGTTGAGCGATCGTGGATTGATCGTGCCGTCGCTCGTGGGCGTCAAAGCGAGCGTGCATGCGTCTCTCTCTCGTGCGGCGAACGTGAGCTTGACGCGCGCGTCAGCGTCGAAGAGCGATCGATCCTTTGTCATTGAGCCGTTTCATTCCATTGTCGGCGCGCGCAAGGCTCGACGGAAGCTCTCGCATAAAGACTTTGAAGAGTTTCAGCGCGTTGATCGCGAATCTGGCGGAGGTGGCGTCGAGGCGCTGAGAAAAACGATAGAACGCGAGCGCGCGGTGCACGAGAGTTTTAAGCGGGACATTTACGAAGCCGAACGCTCGTACGCGAACGATTCGGTCATTAAAGCGTTGAAACAGAAGAAATTACGCGCCAAGGATGCACTCATGACGCTTGAGCGCGAGTTGAAGAACGCTGAGCGCGCGAGAGCGATCGGAGAGGGGTCTTTCGGGCGGGTATATCGAGGGAAAGACGCGATGACGGGTCTGGACGTCGCGGTGAAAGTGGAAGACATGGAGGAGAATCCCGAGAGCCCGAGTGCGTTAGAGCGCGAGCACGAGGCATTGCGCACGGCGTACGCAAGTGATCACCGGTGTTTTCCTCGCGTGATGTACTTTGGACGTCAGAATGTCATGGGACGGCAGTCTCGAGTGTTGGTGATGGATTTGTTGGATTTAAGTTTGGAGGAGCTGTCGTTGCGCGCCGGCGGAGTCGGATTTAGCCGCGCGACGGTGCTGCGCATTGCGGAATGGATCATACGTGCGCTACGTGCGTGTCATCGCGTCGGTGTCGTGCATGGAGACATCAAGCCGGACAATTTGCTCGTCGAGCGGCACGCAGGCGCGTCTCGAGGGGACGCCGTGAAGCTCGTCGATTTCGGCGAAGCCGTCATCTGGGACGAAACGTACAAAAGGACCATCGAAGACGTCGTCCCGCCGCATCGATGGAGCGGTACGGCGATGTTTTCAAGCGCAAATGTGGATTTAGGATGCGTACGTGCGCCGCGCGATGATTTGCTTTCGGCGATTTACTGTCTCGCGTATCTACGAACGGGTCGATTGCCGTGGACAAACAAACTCGAAGGCGACGTCAACATCCTCGAACTCGGCGAAGCCAAGCACGCAATCGCCACTGGTGCATCCTTACTCACACCATATGGCAAATGCGATGTTCCAGAGGAATACTCCACCGATATCGAATGGTTCAACGCTCTGCTCGAGCACGCGCAAAGCCTGCGAGCCGACGACATTCCAGATTACGCCCACCTCTGCGCGCTCACCACCGCCGCGCTCGAGGAATTCGGACCCGAGCGTCCTCCATACGATTGGCAATCACTCACTACATCTACTCGATGATTCTTACGCCAGAGCACTCGCGCGCACTCGCGCGAGACGCGAATTGTTACACCATTTGTAAAACATTTTTCTAGTCAAGTCACGTCAACCACCCGCGCGTCGCGAGCCTCCCTCCATTGCTCGACGCCGACGATGACGTCTGAATTCTCCGCGCGCGCGCACGAGCTCGAGGCGCGCGTGCTCGACCTCGCGCGCGATCGCTCACGAGACATCACGCCGTCGACGTCGCACGCGGTGCTTCGAGCGTGCGGTTGGTGCGCCGAGGTCAGCGCGGACGATCCCATGGATTCTGAACAGCAACCGTGCGTGGATTACGCGTTTACGCGCGCGGCGATGGTGCTGGTGCGCGAAAGTCAAGCGTCGCAGGTGGCACCGATGCGGTTCGTGAGCGGCGAAGCGCAGTCGACGATTGATGACGATGAGAAGTTTGAGAATGACGCCGAGGCGGTGTTTGCGCAGTCGAGCGTGGCGCGTCTCTTAGATATTGCATTAACGCTCGCTGAGTCGTGTGGGATTGCGTCGAGTGCGTTGTTCGGGATGTATGAAATGATCGTTCAGGCGTGTACGGTGCGAGGCGCGCGAGATGTGGTGATTTGGTTGCTTGAGCGACGCGAGCGCGCCAAGGCGCCGGCGGTTTGGAAGTATGGCAAGTTGACCATACTTCGGACGTTCGTTGCGCTGATGAAACGCTGTATGGGACGTGGGAGACTCGAAGCTGACGTACACGGGCGTGCGTTGTTGCTATTGTCGGGTTTGAACGGCTTGAATGATCGATCGGGGATGAATTTATCGGGCGCGGTGAGCACGCAACCGACTGAGATTTTTGGGCAAGAAGAATGGGTTCGCGAAGATAACGATTTTCTCCCCGATGATGGCGAGCAAGAGGGAGAAAAGGATGTGAAGATGGACACCGATGACAAAGATACCGCTGATGACGTCGATATCGATGTGGTCATTGACAACGATAGCGATGTGTCTTGGGTCACGGATGCGTTTCACCACAAGTTCTGGTCCATCCAAGAATTTTTCCAAAACCCGCCGGCGACGATGAGCAAAGACGGCGGGTGGAATCGGTTCCATGAGATTCTCACTGTCATTCTTGATGCATTCGAAAAGCATCCGCTCGGGGAATCAGCGCTGGAGCTCGGTATCGACCCGGGGTCGGAGTTATCCGCAAAGATTGGCTTTCGCTTTTTAACCGCGCGTCGACTGCTACCGTTGCAAATGAAAGATTACCGGTTTCGTCGGCAGATATTAATCCAAGCCGCATTCTTCTTACATTTTTGCGGCGATGCCAAGTACGCCGAGCGACAGAAGGAGAAAAAACAAGAGCTCAAGGTGGTGGATGAAGAAGTCAGCGAAGCGGCGGAGCGAGTGATGAAGATATTGCATCGCACTGGTCCCGAGGCAAAGCGGACGGCGGAATTTGTCCAAGTGGCGCTCTTCGACGAAACGCAATGGGTCGATTGGAAGATGAAAGGATGTCCAGACTTCGTCAAAGAGCCAATCGAGGACTTTGCGACGTTGCCCATGCCAGAAAATTACGACAAATCGATATCAAAATGGGCTCCAGATATCTACCCGCCAGACGATCCAAACGTCAAGTTTGACACGGGCCATGACACGTTGACGCGGTTGTGGAATTTATCTGCAGGCGGTACAGATGATATCAAAGCTAGCCTTTTAAAAGGACCGACGCTAGAGGAGTTTTTTGCCCCGTGCCTGGAAGAAATGGATCCTGAAGCTCAGATAGAGCCGCAATACAGACGAGTCAACGACAAGGCGTTTGAGTGGCGAGCAATGCGGATGCTGGCGACGAATCACATGCACTTGTTTGCTAAAATTGCCACTGATGGGCTGGAAAGCGTGATACCCGAAATTTTAGGCGTTCCAGACCCACGACCGCCAAAGCCTGTCACCAAAGAGGACGAAGCGAAGAAGGAGGCTGAAGACAAAGCCAAGGCTGACGGCTCGGTCACGACACACCATCAGGATGATATTTTGAACACTCACGTCGAAGAACTTGACGGGGCGATCGAACCCATTGAAGGCGATAATGATGATGATGATGATGATATACGGTCATTAATGCCTCTGAATGCCGAACAAACGAATGGTGATGCGGTAGATGACGCCATGGAGGAGGACGGCGACACACCAGCGCAGACGGAACCACAAGCGACGGATGAGAAACGTGATTCTCCAACGCCGACTAAAGCGGTAGTGAAGACGGAAGACGACCAAAAGCAAGAACCAGTGCAGGCGTCGCCACAGCTACCTTCACCTGCGCCGGCGGCACGAAGTACTCCTTCAGAGCAACGGGAATCGGGCGGTCGCAGCGGTCGCGGCGGTCGCGGCGGCCGTGGCGGGCGCAGTGGTCGCGGTGGGCGTGGCGGGCGCGAGCAAGACCGTGGGCGTGAAATGGACCGTGGTGGGCGTGGTGGGCGCAGTGCGCGCGGTCAAAGTCGAGACGCTCGTCCGCCTGCACCTGTGCCTCAACCTCCTGTGCCGGCGCCGAGACAACATCAGCCAGCCGCCCAGCAGCGCTACGACGACAGACGAGGCAGGGGCGGAGGCGGTGCTCGACACGGTCCGCGGTATGACGATCGTCCGCCACCTCAGCGTGTCAATCGTCCGCCGCCGCAACCGGCCGCGGCGCCGCCGAGGCCAGATACTAATCTCGGTAAACGAAGACGCGACGGCAACGACGACTACCAGTCGCCGCAAGATGGAGGACACCAACGCCAGCGCGCGCGCGGCAATCAAGGTCAGCGATACAATCGAAATAGAAATAACAATAGACGTTAGATAATTAGGTTTTGCGATTATATGTACATCATTTACATCATTTACTACCGTACTACTCATCACTATCACTTGCGTTATCGTACATTGAGAAGAATCCGAGGTCGGTGTTTGGTGCGGGCGCAGCGTGTTCCTCTGGCTTCGCAGCTAATACCTCTTCTTCATCAACGTCATCTTCATCATCGTATACGGGCGGTAACGTGCTGAGAGCTGTCTTTTTGTCGATGATTTTCACCTCATCTACCCATGGAAACATCCAACACGCTTCCGAGTTTCCCTTGGCGCCAATAAAAAAGTCATTGTTGACGAAAAAGCGAAACAGTTGGAGCAAGCGCGATTGATCTGTCTCAATTTCCTTGCTTAGCAACTTCTTCAAAAGTGTCTGTTGCGATACAGATGATGCATTTGCGCCGCGCGACTTATTGTTTTCGCCAGGCGTGCGCGCTTCATGTTTGAATGGGCACTTTGCCCCGGCTTTACAGTAGCCCTTCGCGAAAAACCGACATCGACTTTCATTCCCGGGTGCGGATTCGTGTTTGAAATCACACGCCGATCCTTTTCGACATCCACCGGAGAGCCAAAATCGACACACCCTATTTGCGGATGCGGTGGCGTTCTCGTCAGCGACTTTCTTCTCATCTCCCATGTCTTCTCGCCCCTCGGTGTCTTCTCTCGCTCGTTTTGTCGCCGGTTTCTTTTCGCCGTCGCTCAATGCCCCAGAACCGTCCTCGCCAATCTCCTGTGATGCCTCGAAATGACCCAATTCTCGCTGCTTGGCTAGAATCTCACGCAAACGCGCACGACGTAACTCTTTCTCGCGCGCCAAGTCCTCGCCAGCCTCACCCTTTGCTTGTACGTTGCGGTCGCTCGGCCAATGTTTCGCGCGCTCCTCGCGATATTTACGCACATCCTCGGGAAGCGTCGATACATCCACTGGCTTTACAACTGGAATTTCATCCACCGTAGGAAACGTCACGGGTTGATTCTTTTTCCCACCACCCTTCGCCGACGATTTCGCATTCGTCATCGCGACATTTCCGGACGTCGAAGCCTCGGAGCCGCCTCTCGTCTTCGCCGTCGCCGGCGCCGCTCGCGCGTCCCTTCCACTCCCTCCCTCGCGCGATCCGGTGTACCCATGCATGTTCCATTGCGCGTTATGCACACCACCATCACCCATGGGCGATGTGCTCACCCACATGACGTCTGTGCTCGTCGTCAAAGGCGCTCCCGGCGCGCGGTAGCCGCCGCTCGTCCCCTGCTGCCGCTGCTGCTGCTCTGGCGCCACCCACACGTAATTCCCTCCCACCGCGGCGGTCGCGACGTACCCTGGCGGTGCATGCATCATTGCAGTGTACGGCGGCAACGCGTACGGTGGCGCCGCGCCCGCCACCGGCGCAGCTCGCGCCGCGAATGCGCCGCCAGGAGGTGCATGCACGAATGCTGACGACGCTGACGACGCCGCTGCGTTCGGTGGCGGCGGCGGCGGCGGCGGCGGCGGTCGACGGTGTGGATCCATCGCCCGCGACGCGTCCGCGCGCGTGCGTTTGCCTAGGCGCGATCGAACGCGCGTCGACGAGTGACGAGTGTCTTTTGTCTGGAATATCTGTTACACGTGGATTAATAATAAATATTGCTGGGCTAGGACGCGGCGGCGTTTTGCAGCGCATCGAGACGCGCGGCTTGAGAATCTACGGTTTCAATGCGAATGCTCGCGATGGCGTCGTACGTGGCGCGCACGCGATCGGGCATGGTACCTAAAAATGTCGCGTCGTCGTCCTGAGCGACGACGCGTCTGAAATACTCCGCCTTGGTCACGGCTTCAGCCGCACCCTTGACCGATGGCGGCGGTGCATTCAACGTGAGCCCGTACGCAGCTTTGCGCTCACTCGCAGCGGATCCACCTGGATGCACGGCGTGATTTAACACGGTGAGCGGGCGTAATCCGCGCGGGCCGGGCGCGTACGCGGCGTCGCGCAACGCGACTTCGCCAAACTGCGCCACCATCGCCTCTTCATCGTCATAATCCACCCCAGCGCGTCTCGCAGCTTCCGCCAACGCTAAACCTTCCACGCACACGTCTAATACCTTACCACCAACCTCAAGCCACGCGTGCGGCGCCGCTCCACCCCCGCGCGTCGGCGCGTATCCCACGACAACCTTCACCTCCCCCGTCGCCGTCTTCGCATTCGCCTCAATCGCACGCTTCAGCGCCAACGACACCGTCAACGACGCATCCTCAACACACGACTCCGCAGTCACCTCCACAGCTTGCGCGGCGAGCGAACAAATCGCTCGATCCCGCAACGGCATCGTCGCCGACGCCCGTCCGACGCGATACACCGCATCCGCCACCGACGACGTCTCCGACGCCCCATCGAGCATTTCGTGCTCAAGCGCGCGGTAATCACGAGCACCTAACGACGACGACGACACCGACGACACCAACACCGCGCGTCGTCCTCCTCCTCCTCCGCCTCGCCGCGCGTCGTGTCCGTGTCCGTCCGCGCGCGCCAGACCTCGACATGAGCGCCGTGCTCGAGCCCCCGTCCCTCGCGTCACCCGTGCCTCGCCACCCCCACCGCGCACCGACGTCGC
>Ga0181558_10001491_pt1 | contig 22510 bp, 10 predicted proteins | sample 011ome_22_FD_133754 | JGI IMG/M metagenome (GOLD analysis project Ga0181558, IMG submission 133754) | Coastal salt marsh microbial communities from the Groves Creek Marsh, Skidaway Island, Georgia - 011507BT metaG (megahit assembly) | ecosystem: Environmental > Aquatic > Marine > Intertidal...
CGAATGTGGAGGGCAAGTCCCCGGGGCAGCTGCGCGACATGCTGGTGGGTTACGGATTCGAAGAGCGCGTGCGCCCGCAGCCAAACGCGGATCTGTGACTTCCCGTCTCGAACCACACTCCGAGGCCTCGGAGACGCGCGTCGAGAGTGACGTCGCCGCCGCGAAAGCGCCGAAAGGCGAACGGCGCGCGACCGATGCACGACACGCGACGAAGAGAGCGCGGAGGGCTGACACGTACGCGCACGATGGTTGTCTATGAAATCCCTTCGGTGTTCGAAACGCGCACCGCTACGAAGGTCGCGCGCTCTTGAATCCCCGCAGCTCGGAAAACACGCTCGCCGTCCCCGAAACCGGCCCGGCGTCGCGCGGTTTCTGGTTCGGGTTCACCAGCTCGATGCCCTGCACGGGCGTGAACGCCAAGCTGGACGCCATGCCGTTCACGGACAGTGCCGTGCCGCTCCCCCCTTTGTTCGCCCACTTGTCCTGCGCGCGCTTAGGCACCTTCATCTTGGTCTGCTTCGCCGTGATGCGGAGCTTACCGCTCGCCGCCGCCATCCCCGCGGACGTCCCCAGCGTGCCCAGCCCCTCGCCGTCCAGCCCGTACTCCTCCTCCGCCTGGTTGAAGTTGAGCCGGTTCGCCGCCTTCTGCATGTCGCTCTGCCCGTACCGCTCCTTCATCGCGCGCGCGCGCTTCCCGCCGCGGCGCTTCTTCGCCTCGCCGCCCGGAATCGGCAGCGGCTTCGCCGTCCGCGCCGGCGGCATCTCCTGCCACTTCTCGATCTTCGCCTCGATCTCGGCGCGCATGGCTTTGCCCGCGCTCGCCGCCGGGTCCTGGCCGAACGCGTCCATGCGCGCCATGAGCGCGCACTTTCCCGCGACCAGCCGCGCCGCGCGCATGCGCAGCGCGGGCGGGGTCTTGCGCTGGATGATGTCGCACTGGAAGATGTGACCCACGTGCATGTCCCCCGCCTTGACCGCCGCCGCGGCGGAGAACCCCGCGGCGTGCTTCCGCTTCTGCCCGAGCACCTGCACGTTGTTGGCGGGCATCTTGGACAGTGCGGTGAGCCCGCCGGCGACGCCCATGAGCCGCGCCGCGACTTCCGAGCCCAGCACGGCGGACAAGTTCGGGGCGGTTCTGTCCATCCGGGACTGCACGAGCTGCACGAGCTGGCGGCGGTCTTCGTCCATCTGCATCTGGCGGTCGCACGCCGCGAGAGTCTCTTTGAGCGTCGCCTCGCGAAGCGGCACGCCGGCGGTGGTGGCGGCGGTGACCGAGACCACCATCACTGCGGCGGAGGGCAAAACCGCGTCGAGGTCGACGCGCGTGACGTCCATCTCGTTGCCGATGGCACGCACGACGCGCGCGTAGTCGATGGGGTGCGTGACCAGCGACTCCAGCTCGGGGAACTTAACGCGGTACTGGTCGCGCACGAAGTTGTGCACCGTCTGTATCTCGTCGTCGATGTCCGCGCTCAGCGCGTTGCATTCCACGATGAGGCGGTACGCGTTCTCATCCACCACGCCCAGATGCGGCTGAGAGGACGCCGCCGTGCCGTCGCCGGACGAAGCCGCAGCCTTGGCGTCCGCCGCGAGCGCTTCGCGCACCTGCGCCACCACGCGCGCGTACCGCTCGGAGCCCGTCAGCTGAGACACCGCGTTCAGGGTGTCGCCCGAGGGGCGGGAGGAACCGGCGCCGCCCGACCCGCGCTCGCCGTCCTGCGCAGATTGGGGGACGGAGGCGTCGGCGGCGGCGACGTCGTCGGGAGCCTCATCGTCGCTCAGGTCGTCGAGGTCCGCGAGGAATGAGTCCGCGAGGGTCGCCATCGTGCCAAGCGCGCCGCGCGTCGTCCGGCGGCGCAAGCAGGACTGGAGAGGGAGGAGGGCGGGGCAGTGGCTGCAGAGCGAAACGACTCGAGAAACTTCTTAGAAATCCGGCTTCTCAGACCCGTTGCAAGCGTCTCGTCGCTCGTCGGCTCGTGTCACCAAAGTTATTTTTCGCAATGCCGCGGGTCGGGCGGCGCTTCACCGAGCCGCTTCGCCCATCGAACCTCACTCGTGACGTCGCACACGACGTCCTATCTATACCGCCCGGCGTCCAGACCGGTCCGTACCTGTCTCACGACCTCGCGTGCGCTCCGCAGGCCGTGAGTCCGGGGGGACATCCGAATTCGGCAAACGCGCAGACGTGCGAGAGTCTTTCGCGTCCAAAAGCGGAGGTAGCATGAGCTCCATGAGGGCGCCCGCGGATTACCGCATCCAGAAGATGCGCGCGGCCGAGGAATCCTCGAGGCAGATGAACGCTTACGTCAAGGTGCGAACCACGGCGATGACCCGCGTGCCATTCAGAATCGCGCTCGGCGCGAACGCGACCCCTCCCGCGCGAATGCTGACAATCGAGTCCAATTACGCCCCGCCGCGCTCGACTGCACAAGGCGTGTAACGTCCGCGACCTGAACGCGCAGTGGGAGAACAACACCGACAAGATGATCGCGAAGAACCAGTTCAAAAAGAGGTGCGCGCGCGTGCCTCCCACGCGGCTCTGTACCGCGCGTCCCGAACGTCTCGACCCGATCCTCTCGTATCCAGCGCGCGCGCGGAAAACGTTGACTGACGACGGACGCGTCTCCTTTCGCGCACGAAACCAGGTTCGAGGCTCTGAAGGCGCGCGCCGAGGCGACTCTGGACGCGCGCCGCGAGAAGCTGGCGTCCATGCTCTTCGAGGAGGAGCGCGCGCTGCAGGCTGAGCTCGTCGCGAACCAGGTTACCCCCGAGGAGCGCAAGGAGGCGCTCGTGGCGCGCGCGCGCGCGCTCGTCGCCAAGCGCGAAGCCGAGCGCGCGCAGTTCGCCGAGCAGCAGCTGTACCGGCAGTGGCGCGCGGGGTGCGACGGCGTGCGCCAGGGCGACTCGCACGCGGTGCTCGCGAAGGCGCTCGCGGGACGCGGCGAGCAGGTGGCGCGCAAGGCGGCGGAGAAGGAGGCTGAGCTGCGCGAGAAGATGGCGTTTGACGCGATGTACGAGGAGGAGCGCCTGAAGAAGGAGGCGCGGCACACGCGCGACGCGGAGGAGCGCGCGCGGCGCGACGAGGAGGCTGTTCGTCTCCTGGACGCGCAGGTGCACGAGAACCTCGGGCGACGCGCGGAGGCTGCCGACGCGAGGCGGCGCGACGTGGAGGAGCTCAAGCAGAAGTGGGCGGCGGAGGAGGAGAAGGCGGCGGCGGCGGCGGCGGCGAAGTCGGAGAAGGCGCGCCTCATCGCCGAGGAGCTCGAGGTGTTCAACGCGCAGCGCCGCGCGGAGCAGGCGCGCGAGAAGGCGGAGGAGGAGGACTTCAAGAAAAAACTGCTGGACGATGCGATGGCGCAGATCGCCGCGGAGGAGGCGCGCGAGGCGGAGCTCAAGGAGCGCAAGAAGGAGCATGACCGCATCTACCGCGAGCACCTCTCGGCGCTCATGGTGAAGGGGCAGCTGGACGAGTCCGAGCGCGACCGCCTCATCGAGGCGCAGCAGGCGAAGTACGAGGCGAAGCGCCAGGAGGAGAAGGACCGGGAGGAACGCGCGCGCGCGAACCTCATGGCGGAGGTGTACGCGGACCGCGAGCGGCAGCTCGCGGCGAAGGCGGCGCGCCGCGTGGCGGCGGCGGAGGACAAGGCGGATGAGCGCCGGCGCATGGAGGAGGAGATGGCGGAGATGCGCGTCGCCGAGGAGGACCACGGCGCGCAGGTCAACGCGGTGCGAGTCCAGAACCGCTTGGACATCGAGGCGCAGATCCAATACCGGGACAGCATGGCCGCGAAGAAGAAGGAGGAGCAGAGGCGGCAGTGGGAGAGCTCGATGCGGGCGGAGGCGGATTACCAGCGCATGATCGAAAACGAGCAGCGCGGCGCGAACCCGGCCACCCCGAGCTACGCGCGGAAGAGCGCCGCGTGGTTCGATTAAAAGAGCGCGCGTTCGTGACCGAAATACGTCATCATAAAACGCCGACTGATTCGCACGAGATGCGCACCCACACACGCCCTCACCGCAGCGCTTCGATCCACGGCTCGCACGCGGGCGGGTACGCGAACCGCGGCTGGATGAACTCGCAACGCACACGCGCGGGGTCGCGCTGCTCGCCGGTGAAGAGACTGACGGTAGGATGATACGAACCATTTTTTACGTTTCGAAAACGTCCGAGCGAGGCGCCGTTGACGTAGAACTCGACGAACGACCCCTCCACCGGCGCGTGTTCTTCCGCGGGTGGTTCCTGCGTCCAATAGAGCTTCCCACCCCACGTCACGGCTTCCCTGTGGCGCGTCCTCGGCGCGTTCGCGTCGGGAAGGAACACGGCGACGCCGACGACGTCGCCCTCGCCGAAACGCCTGCCCATCTGCTTTGGAACGGAATCGTGCACCGCGTTTCCGGTCGTGGAACACACCCCGTACCCGTGCTGATCCATGCCGACCGGACCGTGCAGGTCCGCCCACTGCGTCTGCACGCCGACACGGACGGCGCCCGTCTCCCCGAGAGACGCGACGGTGACTTCGAAGAGGAAGTATCCCTTGTGCACGCCGTGGACCGCCCGCACAGACCTGTAACCGAGCCTGCTCGATGCGGTGAGTCTGTCACCGCTGATCTCTATGCCCGAGGCGCAGTTCACCGCGGAGAGGACGCAGGGTGCGCTCTTCTCGTCTTCCACGCGCCTGACTTCGGAGGCGGACGTGGGAACGAGACGAACGAACTCGGACTGGGATCGCTTCGACGCCATGGAGACCGCCGCGGTGGGACGCGCTGAAGCGAGTGACACGGGACGCGACGATTCGTCTTCGGAAGTTGTCGGTTTATCGATAAACGAGGCGGGCGCGCGACGTCCGTGTTCGGAGGTCGCGGGTCGCGTCGGGGTTGTTTCGTCTGTCAAATAGCAATAACAAAGGGTCGCGCCCGCGCCCACCCTTCTCGACACCGTCGTCCCTCGCGCGCGCGCTCAGCGCTGGGGCTCCCCCGATTCGATCACCGTGTCCGCCACCTCCTCGAACGTCGACCCGAGAACCGCCGCGCACTGCGCGAGCGCCTCGAGGAACGCCACCCACTTGATCGTCCGCTGTCCCTTCTCTTTGCACTTGGTGAAGATCAAGTCGGCGCTCGTGACGTTGAGCTTGTTCTTGAGCAGGCCCGCCTGTCTCAGGCACTTCACGAACGCCGCCGAGTCCAGCGCGTCCACCTTCCTGTTCCCCTTGCCAAAAGAGCAGTGCTTGACGTACAGCGCCTTGAAGTCCGCGTTCTTCCTGTACTCCAGAGGCACCTTCGGCGCGTTGTCCAGCGCCTGCGACGGGCTCCTCTCGCCAGTCAACGCCTTGTACCAGTTGGAAAACTCGCGGTAATCGACGTTGCCCTCGCCCTTGATGTCGCACGCCAGGTAGTGCTTGTCGATCTCCGCGCTCTGCTCGGAGGTGCTGTGCAGATGGCGCGTGAGCTGGAGCTCGACCACGAGCTTGCCAAACTCCACGCGGTCGAGCACGCCGCTCTGGTCGGGGTCGTACATGTCGAACATCTCGCGAATCGTCAGGTTCTTGCCAACCTTGGACTGCATGGGAATGGGCTTGATGGCCGCGCCACCGGAGACCTTCTTCACGCGAGCCTGGCCCAGCTTAGGCGCGCCCTCGGCGCTCAACCGCCCGACGCGCTTCGGGCCCGTGTCCGTGGGCATGCCGGGGTACGTCGTCTTGCGAAGATGCATCTTGCCCGCCGGCATCTCGCTGCGCTTGGGCGGCCCAGCGTCCATCACGATGTTCACAACCTTGTCGAACTCGAATCCCTTGTGCGACGCCACCTGCGACAGCGCGTCCAGGAAGTTGTTGTACGTGAGCTTGCGCTTGCCCTTGAACTTGGACTTGGTGAAGACCAAGTCGACGGTGATGTTGGTGAGTTTCGAATCCAGCAACCCGGCGCTGGAGACGAGCTTCGCAAACGCCGCACCGTCCATTTCCTCAAGAGTCACCTTCCCCTTCCCGTAGGAGCTGTGCTGGATGAACAGCTGCTTGAGCGCCTTGTCGCTCTTGTACTTGCTGTTCACCTTGGCCTTGGCTTTCGGGGCTCCGCCCTTTCTGGTTTGCTTGATGTCCATGTAGAAAATTGCAAACTCGTCAAAGCTCACGACGCCGTCGCCGTTGGTGTCCATGCTGCGGAAGTAGTCCTCGACGATGTCCGAAATCTCTTCGTCTTCCAGCCCCTTGAACACCTCCAAGTTCGTCAGTAGGGTGGCGACTTCGTCCGGCATGAGCTCCTTCTTTCCGTTGGAGCAGCACTGGTAAAAGAACTCGCGAATGAGCATCTTGTTACCGGACGCCTCGATCATGCTCTTGGGCACCGGCATTTGACCAACCGCGTCGATCGCGTCCTTCAACTCCCAGCTCTTCATGTCGTGCTTCGCCGTCGCCTTCTCCATCAACGCAGACTTGGTGTCCTGCGCCTTCTCGGACAATTGGACGCCCGACCTCGTGGGAGATGGGGCCGCGTCGTTTTCTTCGCCGTCGGAATCCTCGAGACCGTCGTCACCGGCATCGGGCTCGGGCTCGGGCTCGGGCTCAGGCTCGTCGCCCGCCGCGACCGCCTCGTCGTTCTCGAGAGCGTCGTCCGCCGCGTCGCCCGCGGACTGGGGCTCAGCCTCCGCCGCGGGTTCTTCAGCCGCCGGCTTCGGCGCCACTTCGGCGGCGGGCTCTTCCTCCGCAGCCGCGGGCACGTCGCGCGCCGCCGCGAGGGGCATCGGTGCCGTCTCCATCGGCGCCGTCACGGTCCTCGTGCTCTTGGGAACGGTGACGTTCGTGATCGGGCGCAGGATCGCTCTGTTGGCAAACTGCGCGGCAGCCGCCTCGAAGGTGAGTTCGCGCGCGGTGGCCATGTAGGCGAGGGCGCGGAGGAACTCGGGGTACTGCATGCGCTTCGCCATGGGCTTGCGCGCCTTGGCGAACAGGATCGCGGTGGTGCTCGGGTTGATCTTCACGTCCACGAAGCCCGCCTTGCGCATGGCGCGGATGAACTGCGCCGAGCCCATCTCCTGCGGGTACTTCTTGCTGCAGTGCTGCAGGTAGATCTGCCAGACAATCTCATCCTTCCCGTTCTTGCGGAACGAGTCCGGGATGTTCTGGGGCAAACTCGGCTTGGGCTTGAGGTGCGAGAACTTGTCCATGAAGGAGCGGAACTCGTTGTAGCCGATGCCGCCGTCGCCGTTGCCGTCCGCGTTGGCGTACGCCTGGTCCAGCACAGCCGAGGTCTCCTCCGGCTTCAGCCCGTCGAGTACGCCGATGTCGGAGAGCAGGCAGATCAGCTCGCCTTTGTTGATCGTGCCGCTGTTGTCCTGGTCGTAGTGCGTGAACAAGTCCATGACGGACTTACCCGCGACGTGCGACTTGCCCACGCCGCCGCGCGCGCTTCGCGGCTTTTGGTTTCGCTGCTTGTCCGGAGACGCCGAAATCTGCTTGTTCCACTCGGAAAAGTCCTCCTCGTCAATCTCATCAAGGTGCTTCTGGTGCATCTTGATCTCCTTGTCCAGCCTGTCCAGCGACATGTTGTACACCTTAGCTTGCTTGTCGATCTTCGTGTTCGTCGAGGCCTGCTTGAGCTGCATCTCCTTCAGGAGCTGGATGGACTGTGAGACGAGCTCCTCGCCCTCGGTGGGGCGCGCGTGCAGGATGTCCGCCAGCGGCCCGGGCGGCGCCGGGGGAAGCGGCGGCTGGTCGAGCGGGTCGACGGGCTTCTGCACGAAGTTGAACGCGAAATCGAGCGAGCCGTCGATCTGCGCGTCCGCCTCCGCGCGCCTCGCCTCTGCCTCCTCCTCGTCGTCCTCCTCCATCTCGAACTTGGGCAGGGGCTTGTGGTTCGCGAAGCGCTCGGGCGCGACGGCACGGTTGGGCCGCTGGTGCGGAAGCGGATCCGTGCGCCGCGCCTTCTCGTCGTACTTGAGCTCCTCGCGCATGTAGGGCATGGTGAGACGGCGGTGCATGAACTTATACTCGCGCTCGTCGTTCTCCTTCGCCTCCTTGAGGAGCGTGGAGGTGTTGTCCATGTTCGCCTTGAGGTGGTAGTGCGCCTCCTGGGTGAGCTCCAGGGTCTTCAAGATGCGGCTCAGGCGCGCGTCAATTGCCTTCATGTCCTGCCTGCGGTTCTCGACGTCGCCCTGCGCGGAGAGAAGCATCTTGGTCTCATCGTAGATCAGACCCTTGAGGACCTCGGAGTCGCGCGCGGTCACCTTGCCGCTATCTTCGACGTGATCGGTCAGGCGAGCGACCTGGAGCCCGAGCTCGCGAAGCTCCTCCTCCATAGCGTTCTGCGCCTCCAGGCGCTCGCGCTGGATGACCCGCGACTGCTGGTTCGACTCGGCGTCGAAGCTGCTCAGCTCGAGGGACTGCTCGTGCGCGACCGCGAGGGTCTTCTCGAGCTCGGTAGTGAGCACAGGAACGCGATCCTTCAGCTTGGATACGATGGCGTCCATCTTGCGCACCTCCTCCTCGGTGCGCGCGAGCATGTTCGCCTGCTCCTCAACCTTGAGACGACTGTTTGTGGCGTCATTCAGGCGACGCGTCGTCTCCTCAAAGTTCTCGTCCGCCTCCTTACGGGCCATCTTCTCTTCGCGAAACATGCGTTCAGCCTCCAGGAGCCGCGCCTCGAGGTACTGGCGCTTCTCCACCTTCTCCTCGAGCTTGTCGAATTGACGCCTGGAACGCGCCTCGAGCGCTTGCACCTCGAGATCCGCCATTCGATTGGTCCGCCCGGGATCGCTCGGGTCAACAAGATTTCCCGCTCGGGGGTTGATGCCGTACGTGGCCATCTCGTTGTAGTCGCTTTCACCCCTGCTGCGCTCGCTCACCTGCGGGAGAAGCGAAAAAGAGGATGGCGAGGGGGGAGAGTCAGGTCAGCGTCGAGGTCGCGTAGAAGAGGACCCCACGAGGGGAGGGTCAAATTTCGCGCAATTATATCCCGCGCCGTTCAAGGCGCGATTCCTTGTCGTTTGGCCGGAGGGGCACGCGCGGGAAGCACGCGTTCGACGCGCGCGAGGCGCGAGAAACGTCGCGCGGCCATGAGGTCTACTGCGTGCATTTCGCAGGGTCGATTGCGCGGTGTGTGCGACGTACCCTTGCGGCCACCATCTCTGTCGCAGGAGGTGAGAGACCCGGTCAACAAGGATTCCGCGGCCCGTGCGCGATTACGGTTGCCTCGATGAATCGAGCCTCGGCGTCCGGTGCCGCCCGCGTGAAGAGCCGCGGGTGTCAGCCGAACCAGACCGTCAACCGTCTCTGACGCCCTCACGTGCAGAAACTCGCGTCGGAGACACGTGCGTCGTCGCGCGCGCTCGATGGTATGCCTCCCGCGACGCAATCACAATTGCCTTTGGTCGGACATTCGCGACTCCCTCGTCCGCGAAAAGCCAAAAAAGGAACCGAGGGCAAAAGTAGGCCGTGTGATCTTGAGTCACAGACCACAGACCTGGCTTTCCCGGTTTCCCCGACCTGCCTGCTGCGTCGGCTTTTTCCCGGGCGTGAAAAGGCAGGCAACCTTGCTCTGCTTTCCACAAACACGCCGCGGGCGTGTGCGAGGGTCGGCGCCGATGGAGCAGGCGCGAGGAGGGAAGTGAGCACGACGAGCACGGGAACAGGGATGATGAGCGACTCGGTGGCGTTCGATCCAGACGTGAACGAGAAGTACGTGGACGAGGCGAAGTCGGCGGCGGATGAGTACGCCGCGGACGGGCTGACGGAGCTCGAGCTCTGCGCGCAGTACTGCCGCTCGTGTACCGTCTCGGTGCAACGTCACTTCCACGTGCGAAGCCTGGGCGATGTGTGCAGGCGTGCAATGCGCGTTGGCGAGGAGACGTTCCCGCTGGACCTCGTCGAGGAGCTCGCGCAGGACGACGACGGCGACGTGCGGCAGTTGGTCGCGGAGCAGCTCGGCGTGCTCGCGGAGGCGCTTCGGGAGTCGCGCACGCGACAGGAGGACGAGGTGTACACCGGCCTGCTGTGCGTGGCGTTTCTGCTCGTCGAGGACGACGTGGACGGCGTGGTGTCCGCGGCGGAAGACGCCGTGGCCTCCGTCGCCGGTCTCCTCGAGGGCCACGACGCGCGCGAGCTCCTGCTGACGCAGATCGCCAACCTCGCGACGTGCGAGGAGGAGGAGATCCGCGTCTCCGGGGCGCGGATACTCGGCTCGCTCGCGAAGGTTCTGGGACCGGAGGTGTCCGCCTCGCGACTCGCGCCGCTGCTCGTCACGCTCGCCGGGGACGATCAGTTCCAGGTTCGAGAGGCGACGGCGCGCGCGGTCGCCGCGGTCGGCGCCGCGGCGCGGAACGAGGACGCCGAGGCGACGCTCGAGCCCGCGTTTCGCGCGCTCGCGCGCGACGACGTGTGGTCCGTGCGGCGCGCCGTCGCGGAGACGCTCACCTCGATGTCCGCGAGTGTCACGAGCGGCGCGTTCGAAGCGCTCGTCGCGGACCTGTTCGAGTTTCTCGCCAACGACGTGAGCTACCAGGTGCGCGCCGCGATGCTCGAGCACCTCGGCCCGCTCATCTCGGCGCTCGGCGGCGAGCGCGCGTCGGCGTCGCTCGTGGACCACTTCGCGAGCGCGGCGCGCGCCGAGTCCGGGCAGAGCTCCGGGCAGAGCTCTGGCGGGGGACTGCAGCTCGCGTGCGCGTTCAACCTGCCCGGCGTGGCGCTCGCCATCGGGCGTGCGCGGTGGCATGAAATCAGGGAAGCGCACGCGACGCTCGCGGATAGCGTACAGTGGCGCGTGCGCCGAACCGTGGCGTGCTCGCTGCACGAAGTCGCGAAGATCCTAGGCGACGACGCGGCGGACGCGGACCTGTCTCCGATCTTCGAGGAGACGCTTAAGGACACCGACGAAGTGCGGTTCGGAGCCGTGAGCAACCTCGCCGCGTTCGTGCGCGAAGTTCCCCCGGAAGCCAGGACGCGGCATCTGCGCTCGATCGCCGGGATCGGCGAGCCGGGGGGCGCGCGCGGCGACGCGGTGGGGAACTGGAGGCTCCGTCGCGCGCTGGCCGAGCAACTCGACGCGCTCTCGGGGATCGTCTCGCAACGCGACAACGAGAAAATCGTCCTGCCGCTCGCGCTGCGCCTGCTGCGCGACCCCGCGCACGCTGTGCGCGCGAAGGCTGTTGGGTGCCTGGGCGTGGTGCTGCGCAACACCGCGCACGGACCGGCGGCGACGTGGCGCGAGGGCGGGGTCGGGAAGACGGTGTCGGACCTCAAGCGCATGGCGACGAACCCGGGCTGGACAGACCGCCAGGCGTACGTCCAGATGTGCGGCGCTTTCTCCGCGGTGGTCGACCCGCGCGTCGTCATCGAGGAGCTCGTGCCGCTTCTGGTCATGTCCGCGGACGACGCGGTACCGAACGTGCGCCGGGAGCTGGCGGCGACCATCGCGACGCTGCAGACGAACCCGTCGTTCGCGGCGCTCCCGGATCTGCGAGATGCCGTCGCGAGGCTTCGCGACGACCGCGACCGGGACGTCGCGCGGGCGGCGAGGGGACGCGCGTTCGAGGATCGCGGCGGGACGGGAAGGACGGCTCTGACGGCTCTGGAGTTCGCGCCCACGGGGTTACGTTCGCCGCTGACGTAGCACGCGCGTATACACGACGCGCGCGCGTGGACGTGCGAACGAACGGACGAACATACGGACGGGTAGACGCTCCCGACGCGCGCGCGACGCGTGATGATACGAGACGCGTCTCGTTTCCGAAAAAAAGCTCACGCCTGATACACACCAACCTCCGCCGCCCTGATGACGCGGTCGTGCAGCCTGTACCCCGCCTTGGTGACCGCGGCGACGGTCCCCGCCTCCGCGCCTTCCACCAGAGGCACGTTAAACAGCGCCATGTGGTCGTTCGCGTCGAAGGGCTCTCCCGTGGGGTCGTACTTCTCCACGCCGTGCTTCGCGAGCGTCGACGCGAGCTGCTTCTCCACCATCAGCACGCCCTCGTGCAGCGACTCGAGCGTCGCCGCCGTCTTCGTCGCGTCGGCGTCTTCGCCCACTTCCACCGTGGACACCGCCCTACCCAGGTTGTCCGCGACGTCCAGCAGGTCCTTGCAGAACCCCTGGATGGCGAACTTCTCCGCCGCCTCGGCTTGCCGCCGCGTCCGCTCGCGCAGGTTCTCCATGTCCGCCAGCGTGCGCAGGAGCTTGTCGTTCAGATCCTTCACCTGCGCGTCCCGCTCGCCGAGCTCGGCGCGGAGCTTCTCCGTCTCCTCGTCGCCCTCGCCGCCGCCCTCGCCCTCGTCCACCTCTTCCTCGGCGTCGTCCTTCTTCTCCCCCTCCGCGCTGAACGCGCGGGAAGACACCGCGCCCGAACGCGCGAACGCCTCGAAGGACGCCACGCGAGATCTCGCCGATCGGACCGCCGCCGGTCCCGCGGCGGAGGAGGCGAGCCCGCGAGCCGCGGCGGCCGGGACGGACGCGACGCCGTGGTACGCCTCGCCGATCGTCGCCGCGTGCCGCGCGAGCCCGATCCGCCGGCCCGCTCGGATCATCGAACGGAGCGTTGTCATCGCACCAGACGCGCGAGGAGTGGATGCGAAATATCAAAGCTAACAGACGGACTTCTTCCAGCAGTCTTGTGACCCCTAAAAACGCGTCGACTTGTTTTCGCAATTTTCGGGTTTGTGAACCATTGAAAACCCCGGATATTCTGATGTCCTCGTCACCGGATCTGTTCCCTTGAAAAGGTTTTCTCGGATAGCGCGGCCGCCACGGCCGCCGCGGCCACTTGCGGACGCGTCTGTACCAGCCATCGCGCTGTCTTGAAGTCGGAAAGAGTCTCGCTCTTCTCCACTTCTTCGGTCTAACCACCGCGTGTCGCCCTCGACCGCGCTCAGCACCACATGGCCGCCCTCACCACCCCCTTCGCGCCCGCCGGCGTACGTGGCCCCACCGCGCGCGCCATGAGCTCCAGGTCGATCTCCCAGCGTGTGCCCGCCGCTGGCGCCCGCGTGCAGCCCCGCAAGGTGAACGTCGCCGTTCGCGCGGCGGAGGGTAGCATTCGCGAGCAGGCCGGTCGCCGTGGTGCGTACACCCCCGACATTCCCTCGCTCGATCCCCGATGGGACACGTCTCATTCAACACAAAACCCTGCTCGCCGAAAACCTGCTCGCGATCGATTCCGAAACACCCTGTCGCGCCCTGACATCTTCCCTCCCTCCCTCCACGCGTCTCAGCTCCCCTGGAGAAGAACTCCCTATTCAACGCCAAGTACGTTCCTTTCGCTGGCGACTCCAGCGAGGAATACTCCCTGGATGAGGTCATCTACAGGTCCCAGTCCGGCGGTCTCCTCGACGTCCAGCACGACATGGAGGCGCTCGCCATCTATCCCCCCGAGTACTGGAAGGCGCTGTTCGACGAGCGCGTCGGCAAAACCGTGTGGCCCTACGGCTCCGGCGTGTGGTCCAAGAAGGAGTGGGTGCTCCCCGGCATCCCCGACGAGGACATCGTCTCGATGTTCGAGGGTAACTCCAACCTCTTCTGGGCCGACCGCTACGGCCGCGAGAACCTCGGCATGAAGGACCTCTGGGTGAAGCAGTGCGGAAACAGCCACACCGGCTCGTTCAAGGATCTCGGCATGACGGCGCTCGTCTCGCAGGTGAACCACATGCGCAGGCAGGGTAAGCCCCTGGCTGCCGTGGGGTGCGCCTCCACCGGCGACACCTCGGCGGCGCTCTCGGCGTACGCCGCCGCCGCGGGCATCCCCTCCATCGTGTTCCTGCCCGCCGACAAGATCTCGCTCGCGCAGCTCGTGCAGCCCATCGCGAACGGCTCGCTGGTGATGTCCATCGACACCGACTTCGACGGCTGCATGCGCCTGATCCGCGAGGTCACCGCGGAGCTCCCCATTTACCTGGCGAACTCCCTCAACTCGCTCCGCCTAGAGGGCCAGAAAACCGCCGCGATCGAGATTCTGCAGCAGTTCGACTGGCAGGTGCCCGACTACGTCATCATCCCCGGCGGCAACCTCGGCAACGTGTACGCCTTCTTCAAGGGTTTCAAGATGTGCAAGGATCTCGGGCTGGTTGACAAGCTCCCCCGTATGGTTGTCGCGCAGGCGGCTAACGCCAACCCCTTGTACCGCGCGTACAAGAACGGATTTGAGAACTTTGAGGCGATCAAGGCGGAACCCACCTTCGCGTCCGCCATCCAGATTGGCGACCCCGTGTCCATCGACCGCGCAATCTACGCCCTGAAGGAGACCAACGGTCTCGTGGAGGAGGCCACCGAGGAGGAACTTATGGACGCTGCCGCGGAGGCGGACCTCACGGGCATGTTCAACTGCCCCCACACCGGTGTGGCGCTGGCGGCGCTCAAGAAGCTCCGGGCGAACCAGACGATCGGCCCGGATGACCGCACCGTGGTGATCAGCACTGCGCACGGCCTTAAGTTCGCGCAGAGCAAGGTGGCATACCACTCCGGTGAGATCGAAAACATCGTGGGCAAGTACGCGAACCCCCCGGTGCTGGTCAAGGAGGACTTCGGGGCCGTCATGGACGTTCTCAAGGAGCGCCTTGAGAAGCAGTAAAGCGAAAAAGCTTCGTGTCGTTAGTTGAAAACTTTGGTGCAAACGGTTGGGCTAATCAATCCTATCTTAACCGTCTTGCTCGTGACGTCGGTCGTCCCTCGCACCCGCGTTTTCTCCCTGCTTCCTTTCGCGTCAGGCGCGTATTTTGATCGAAGGCAAGCCCCACACGACGTATCGGCGGTAAGGAAGCTCTTCTTTCGCGTCGCCCGAGTCGTCCGCCGCTTCGGCGTCTCCTTCCGCCTCCTCAGCTTCTCCTGCGTCTTCCGGTGGCGCAGTCGCCTTCGGCTTGTCCGCGTTCCACACGGCGCTCGCGACGTCGACTTGAGGAGCATCTGCCTCGAGAGCCTCGTTCGCGCCCAGCAACGCGGTGATCGTCTCGCTGTTCCCCGTGGGCGTGCAAGGCATGACAGGCAACACGATCGTTTCCACGCCGCGCGTCGAGAGCAGCGCCGCCGTCCGGAACGGGTCTTCCAAGCGCTTCTCTCCCTCGCTCTTCCTGTTGTCCAGTCTCGTCTGCGCCGCGCGCGCGGCTTCGTTGGTGGTATTGCACGCCAGAAGGGCGAGGCGGCACTGCGTCATATCAAGGCAGGCGATCGCCGGCGGCGGGACGTAAGACATGAACCGTCCGTGTCCGAAATACATCAGCGCGCCCCTCGCGCTGCTCAGCACGCGCTGGCACTCGCCTTCGCCGGGAACGCCGTCCGACGAGCCCTGCGCGCCGTGCCAGTCGGCGCCGAACCGCTCTTTCATCGCCGCAAACGCGGTCGGTATCGCTCCGTCCTCGCCTTCGTCTTCGTTCCGCAAGTCCACGAGGTACGTCACCCCACTGAGGGACACGTCGCCCCGAGATGACGCGTCGGTGAGGCGTCTGAGGAGGATGTGCATCGAGAAGTCGCGCGACACCGCCGCCGCGTCGGCAAGGAAGTTCAGCGCTTCCAGCGGAAGCGGCGAGAGGATCTCGTCCACCAGAAGGACGACTTTCTTTCCTTTCGCGCCCTCGCCGCCCAGAAACGACTTCCATGCCGACAAGACGGGCGAAAGCACGAACTTCATCGCATCGCAAACCTCACCCCAGCCGGACGTGACCGAATGTCCTTCAGCGGCGGCGGCGCCCGACACGCGCTTTTCTTCGGATAACTTGAAGTTGCTCACCAAAGACAACGCGGCGGAGAGCTGTGTCGCGTCGGCACGCGCGACGTGCGCTCCAGCGCGACCAGCGTCGGCATTGTGGCAGCCGATCGCCAAGAACGTTTCGTCGCCTCGCCCGTGGATCCACTGCAACGAGAAAACAGAAAGGTCCTCGGGTAGCGAGGGAGGAGAGGCCATGCATTGGCCAGGGTCGATCTGAATTGATCTCCAAGCCTGGGAAGACGAATCCAGTCGATCGAGGAGAGAAGCGCTGTACTTGCTCGCGGCTGGGTCCCCGAGCGTCGCCTCCAACAATCGCTTGTTTCGGATCAGTAACGCCTCAATATCTTGGTCGTCAGTAGCTGAAGTGAAGATGGAGAGCTGCAGCTCAGCAACTTTACACGACTGCGAAAGCGCGAGGGCGGCCGCGGCGTTCCCCGGCTCCGCGCTCCCGTAGGCATGCGCGAGACACAGCGCCGCCTTCGAGACCGAATCATACTTCGCCGTCTTCAAGCCGACGTCAATGGACTGCTCGAGGGCTCGGATAGCACGGGTCTTCGTCATATCGGGTGCGAACTCGGGGTGTGCGACAGAAGTGACTTCTTCTGTGTCGCTGCTCTCTTCAACGCGAGAGTCCTCTGACGTGTTTTCTGCCGGGTCGTCGGGATGCTCTTCTTTGTCTTCGCCTTCCGCGGCATCCGCCTCGGCGACCGCTTTCTCATCTGACTCGACCGCTTCACCCTCGGCATCATCACCGCTCGGTACGGGTGAGATTATTGGAGGGGGAGGTTCCTTCCACGCTTCGGTTTTGATTTGCGTGTTGTAAACAGCGAGCAGCGCGTCACCCAATAAATAAAGTGAATCGACGCTGCCGTCGCTCTTTTTGTGAAGGTTCACCGCCTCCGATGCTGCAACAACGGCTTGCTCCGCGGAACCGAGCGCGACGTCGAACGACTCAGGAACGCTGTCGTCCAGGAATGCAAGGATCGCTGATGCATCCGCACCCTGCATCGTCGGAAAGGCAGGCCGGTTTTGCTGCTTGTCAAAGTTATCAAACGCGCGGTCTGCCTTGGCTAGCTCCAGAAGACATAGAGCTTTCGCGCTCTTCACGGCGGCGAGCAGTCTCGCAGCGGGAAGAGAACTTCGAAGCGGATTCACGGACCCCTCGCAAGCGATCGCGAGGATTTCTTCAGCCTGAACCTCAGCCTCACTGACGATGCTCGTGATGGTTTTCAGCGTGGGACGAAGGTCATCGGCCATGGATGGGTCCTTGTACATCAGCTCTGCCAAAGATAGCAACGATTTGACCAGGTTCATGCTGCTGCCGCACGTCCGCAGAATGGTGATCGCTTCCGAGACTGCTCGCATCGCGCCGTCAAAAAGGGCGTCCGGCCGTCCTCCGAGAGTCAGGATTTGCTGCATCTCGACTTGTAACACGTTGGAAAGCTCGACGTGAAGGTCAGCCAACACCATTTTCGTGTCCAGAGATTCGCCGCGACCCGCGAACACGAGGCGATTCCGTAGCAGCTTCAAGGCGGTGAGCAATGAATCCTTCGCCGAGAGTTGACCGTCTCGAGTGTTCAATTTGTCCTTCGCGTAATCCGCGAGGTTTTCTCCCCAAAAGGCGACGTCGCCGGCGCGCGTCTGCCCACGAAGCTGAAGTCGAATGGCGTCCACGGGTTTGTTTACGGACGATGCGCACTTCGCGAGGTAAAGGTACGCCCATGCCTCCGTTTCGCCATCGCCGTGCGCGTGCGCGTGCACGACCGTCTCTTGCAGCAGCGTCGACGCAGCCGAAAACGCGCCGCGCCGCACCAGGTACGCGCCTCGCGCCAGCCAGTAATCGCGCAGCGCGAGAGGACGCAGCAGCTTGGACGTCGACGCTTCTTCGGGTTGATGTTCATCACCCGATTGCGTTGTCAACGCGTCAGCCCGCTTGACTTCCAGTCGGCCCTGCTTCGCCTCCGCGTCGGATAAGTCCAGAGGACCGGCGAGCGCTTCGTGCAAGGTACAAGCGGTGCGCAGCAGCAACGCGTCGCACAGCGCGGCGAGCTTCAAGCGGTACACGGCGACCAGCGCCTCGTTTTCGGCGGCAAGCTTCGCGATGAGTAGCCCCAGCTGACACAGCGGGAGACACTGCACGTGCATACTGCGAGTTTCCAGCGCGGAGCAGAGATATTCGAGGTACGCGTGGAGCAGTTCCGGCCTTCCCACAGATTCGACGGTGATCTCAAACGGCCCGACGTTTTTGCGAATCGAGTCGTACGTCGCCTCCGAGAACGTGAAGTGCGCCCAGTCCTCCGCGGTTTCCGGCAGAGGCGTTCCTTCAGAAGCCTTGGTCATGCACTCACGCAACAACCGCACCGCATATTGTTGTGCCATGAGTAGGTGGTCGGTTCGAACATCGTTGTCACCCGAGATTTTGCTCAGCATCAAGAAGACCCGAATCGCTGAGCAAATCTGCTTCGTCCCGAACATCGTCGCTGTCGCGTCATCCTCGCCGTCGATGGCGAGCAAAACGTCCACCGCGGAGAGCAGAGTATCTTCAGCATCTGACGCGGGTTGGCCACTGCTGGTGTGCAGCCACTCCGCAAAGTGAGCGATGTACTCAATTTGCACGGCAGGCTTATCTTTTAGCACGTCGATCGCTTTGCGGTGCGCCCGCATCGCATCAAACGGCACGGTTGCTTGCGCCGCCAAAACCGTCCAAATCTTTGCCTGCATTTCCTCGTCGTACTCGGAGATGATGCTGATGTCCTCGTCGACGCTCTTCCCGACGGAAGACAGGAACATGACTTTGTACTCCCACAGGGGCTTGTGCTCGTTACTCGGCAACACCTTGAAAGCAGCTTGGACTTGTTTCGTGCCTTTTTCCCACTCGGACGCGTCCATCAGGCAATCGAACAAATGCACGTACGCGGACTGCAGGAACTTGTAATCGCTCACCTTCGCGGCGCGCGCCGCCTCAAGAATCACTTCCAGCGGCTTGACGAGGATTCTTCGCGCCGAAGCCGAACCCATGAAGCTCGTACCCGCGTTCCAGAAGCATTTCGCAGCGTAGCAGACGATATCACCACGGTTCGCACGTCGACCGAATTTCGCGGCTTCGACGAATCGCTCAAACGCTTTCTGCTTCAAGGTGTTCAGCACCGACTCGTCTTGCTGCGCGGGTCGAACCAAACCGACGACGCTGTTTCCGTACGCGCACGCCGCGACGCCGCTCCAGTACAAACTCTGGGGAGACGCACTCCCATCCAGTGCCTTCCCCAAAGCCGAAGCTTGTTCGCAGCAGTCAATCGCAGCGCCGAACGATTTGATGGCGAGTCCAGCCTGCCCGAGTCTGGCCCAAATCTCGACATCGCCGGCGATGCTCGCACCTTCCGGGCGGAGAAGCCCGATCGCGCGTGACAAGATTTCGCCGCCTTCCTTCACGTCGCCTTTGGTGATCTGCGGGATCATGGCGGCCACTTGCGCCACGACATCGTCTTCAATGGTCACGACACTCGCACTTCCTGCGGAAACCTGCAGTCGTGCAAGCATAGCAGACAATCTTCGAGTGCTGGTCTCATCGACATGGGTCAGTGCAGACTCACAAGTCGCGATGGCCTGATTCAGGTCATCGGAGTCCTCCAACACGCGCGAAGCGAACTCCGCGCAAAGCGCGTCGTAATCGACGACTCGAGTTTCCTCTGTCTCGCCCTCCGGTTTGGCAGGCGTTTCTACCTCGGCAGATGACGCCTGCTCTCCGCCATCATCTGCCGCGGGAGTTTCAGTGATTTCCTTGGGTCGAGAGTTAGCAACCAAGTACGCTTTGTGCTCAAATCCGGAAGCGACGAGGTGTGCGTAACTTCCAAGTAATGCCGGGTCGCAATTCTCGAGCTTCTTGAGCTCTTCAAGAAGAGGAGCCGAGACAGCTAGCATCTCAGCGTATTGATGGTTTTTAATGGCGTCGATATATGTGTTCCACGCGTGTGTCGCGGCGTTCATGACAGCCCAGCTTTCGTTGAGGCTCGTACCGAGGCGCGCGGATCGAAGGAAAGCCGCAGATGCGCCGTTCTGCAAATCGACTTCCAAATCACCGCTGGTACCGTCGACGTTTACTTCCGGAGGAGGTAAAACAGGTGCACCCTTTGCTTTTAACATGGCAGCGCAAGTCGCCCCGTCCACGTAGTTGACCTCGATCTGCAGGACGATGGTCTCGTTATCGCGAACAGCGTCCCATCCAGTGACACCAAAAACATTCGCGGCGCAGCTGTGGGCGAGTGGGTACAACCTCGCGTCAGCCGCGGTTTTGCACATGTTTGCCCACAAGTTCAAACGAGCAGTCGCACGCCGCCTGACAGTCTCCGCGTCGAGACCATCGTCCGGTGCATCGCTCGTGACAACATCTGCCTCTGCCTCCGCCTCAGGTTCTGGAGCGTCCCCTTCCTGCTCATCAACATCAGCGGCGGGTTCGTCCTTCACGGGATACGGCAGGAGTTTATCCAGTGTCGACAAACGGTCAAACGCGTCTTGTAGGAGGTTAGCGCCGCTCCTGTAACTCTTGGCTTCACGCGCCAACTCCGTGAGAAGCAGAACTTGGTCTTCGACGCTCTCTTTATCATCGTGGAAACCACCTTTAATTTTCAGCGCGTGTTCCAGCGGGACAAGATATCGATCCAAAGGGCGCTCGTATCCAGTGCGTTCAACCTCCGCGTCCGTGGCCGTGTAATCTAGTGTGAGGCCCTTGGAGACGTGCGCATGTGCCTCCTTCAAATTGTCCTCCGCGACGTAACAGTGTGCCAGCTCCAGGTGTAAGGCGGCGCGAAGCCTATTCAGTGTCGATCCCACAGATTCGAGCGCGCTCGACGCAGATGCGAAAACTCGAGTGAGGCTGTGCCGAAGGCTGGGTTGAAGTAGCGGCAAACTCGCTGTCCAGATAAGTTGGCACGCGTCCTGTACGCCGCTGCTATCTTGTAGCCGAAGAAACGACGAAAGTTCTTCGTCGGTTCGATTGACCACCGTTTTGTGCACTTCGATAGCTGAGGGGTCGAGCGATCCCTTCTTTTCACCCAGTTCGTCGAGCGCCAAGAGATGAGAAGTCAGCGCGCTGCGCGCGCGCGCAAGCGTAGATTCTGAGGCTCCCGCGCGACGCACGCACCAGTCAGCCAGCTCTCGTAGCTGATGCTGCGCTGCTATCCACCCGATATAAGCCACTGAGTTCATGTCTACGCCCTCTACGGGCTGGTTCACGGCTTCACCTTCGCTGCTTGCCGCTGGATCGACTTGCGCCCAAGCTTCTTTCAGAGTGGACTCAACTTCCGCCACGTCCTTGCACGCCCCAGAGCGGACGAACTGAACGAGCGCCGCAGCGCCGTCCGCGCCGTCACCGCCCTCCTTTTTCCCACTCAACGCGCCGATGTGCGACTTCAGCTTCACCATGGTATCCGAAAGCTCTGGAACAGTTTCTTTGCACAGATCATACGCTTTCGACGCCACCTGCAGTGCCTCGTCGTTTTTGTCCGCGTCGCTGAGGCACAGCGCGTGCAAGCGCAGAAAATGGGCGCGCCATGCTTCGTGGCCCGCGATACTTTCCAAGCCCTCAGCGACGAGGGTCGAGGATTCTACGAGCTGCCGTCGAGTTCCAGTCTTCTGTAAGGGTCGGGAGATCACGGCATAGTGCACGCTGGCGTCGAAGACCAAAAATAGATACCGCCGGTCTGAAAGAGCGAGCTTGAGTCCCGTGAGGAGAAATCCGAGAGCATCGAGCGTGCCAACAACGAGAGAGCGGCCGGTCTGTCCTTCGCACCCGATGGCGTGGAGCAGTGCTTTGGCATACCAAGCCCGGCATACGAACTGGTCCTTCAGCTCAAGAGCGTTTCCCTCTCCATCTCTGAGCTTTGGTTCCGATGACTCGAGAAAGTACAGCTCGAGAGCGTTCGTCGCGATCGACGTCGCGCGGAGCTGTTTCGAGGGAAGCACGAGGACGGGAAAAGTGTGAGTTGACCGAACCGCGGCCATGAGCGTCGCAAGCGGATGCGCGAGCGAATACGACTGGAGACGTACCTTCACCGCTGTCTCTGCGCAAAGAACCAGAATGTCCCTTCCGACTCGCTCCTGTGGAGAGCCAGCGAGGGAAACGAGTATGTCCGCGTGAGCCCGTCTGAGAAGGTCGGCATCATTCAGTCGAGTCGCCTCACTGAGTGAAAGCCGAATGCCCTCTGGCAAGGGCAGCATCGCCGGTGTTTCTCGCATGTCACCTAGTACGGGCAGCACATATTCGCCAAAAGGGTGTGCTCCCTGACAAACTCCGCCTTCAATAACCTCCGCTTTCACAGCCAGACGCGCGGCTGAGGTACTACGTCCGGCGTCGTGAGAAAGCCTTATTTGGCACAAGCAACGGCGGTTCTGCTGGTTCAAAAGTCTTGGCCGAGTCGGGCGTCGGGCAGTCGGCGCCCAAAAGTGCAACAACAAGATAGATATTTCTTTGCCGCGGCTCGCCACTGTGCGACGCACGAATATGTGGTCTTGTGCGTCATCGGCAGCTTCATCGCCGTCTGTATTGCAGCGAACCAACTCATTACGAGCCACCAAGCGCTCAGACAACAGGGCGCGAGGCACCACCCGGGCTAGAACGAGAATGGGGAGCTCAAGTGCAGACGGCCCCAAGATATTTCCTGAGTCGTCTCAAGTGGCGGATGCGCTGGCCGACCTCACCATGAAAGCGGCTGAGGAGGCAATCAAAGAGCGCGGGTCGTTCGCCGTCGCAGTTGCAGGTGGCTCTCTGATAAACCTGCTCGGGGGTTTGAAAGGCAAGCAGGATGTAGACTGGAGTAACTGGCACGTGTTCTGGGTGGACGA
>Ga0181558_10001492_pt1 | contig 22508 bp, 9 predicted proteins | sample 011ome_22_FD_133754 | JGI IMG/M metagenome (GOLD analysis project Ga0181558, IMG submission 133754) | Coastal salt marsh microbial communities from the Groves Creek Marsh, Skidaway Island, Georgia - 011507BT metaG (megahit assembly) | ecosystem: Environmental > Aquatic > Marine > Intertidal zone...
AGGAGGAGGAGGAGGAGGAGGAGGTTGTTCTCGCTCTTTCTTCTCCGCAGCCATGGAAACATTGGCCAGTTGCGTCGTCAAATCTGCGCGTTCATTCGCCACTTGCAATCGTTTTAGCGCTAAGGCGATGTCATTTTTTAATTTCGCAACGTCTCTCTCCGCATTTTCAATCTCTCGTTCCATTTCCGCCGTATTTAAGGCACTCGACGCGCTATTTCCACTCAATTCTCGAAGTTTCGCGTTTTCCTCCTCCAACTGCGCTCGCAACGCGTCTCTTTCCTCTCTCGCTTTCTCTAATCGTTTCGCAATGGAATCGTCACCATCTCGTTCGCTCTTCTGAATCAGCTCTTCGCACATTTTTTTAGCCTCTTCGACTTTTTTCTTTAACTCGTTCGCTTCGCTTTCCGCGACTGAGGCTTTATTCTCCGCCTCCGCTAAATTCGCCTCGCATTTCCTACGAAACAACGCTAAATTACCTAAAGCCTCTTGCGCAGCTTTAGCGGACATTTTATTTTCGGTTTCTCTGTTTTCTTGCGCGAATAAGTTTTCGTCGGCTTGTTTTGCGCCATTTAATTGCGTTTCCGCGAACTGTCGCTCGGCTTCTGGGACTGCAGAGAGATCGAGTTGCGGACCGCGAAAGGTAAACGACGCATCGCTGGTGTGAGATGTAGTGCTCGCCGTGGCCGAGACGGTATTGAACTCATCGCGAAGTTGAGAACCAGAGATAAAGCTAAACGTATCTGGTTGCGCGACTGGTGCTTGGACACCAGCAAACATTTGTTGTTGCTGCTGTTGTTGCTGTTGCGGTGCGGCACCGGCAGCAGCAGCGGCAGTATTGGGAGCCATCGAAAACGAAGGCGCGACGTTTGTCAACAAACCAGCCGCGTCTTGATCAAACGGAGGAAATGGCAGCGGCGGCATCACTTCTGGACACTGCATACCCCTCGTCTTTATGACATCTGCTAAGTACATTCCAACCACAAACTCTGGCCACGCCAGCGCACCAATCTTTCTCGCATCTGCAATTTCCCAAATTTGCTTCAAAACTTGTTTCTCCAACCCGGATGCCGCAATCATCGGAGCGCACACTTGCGCCGGAATCGACGCGTTCGGATCATTATTCGTGCTTTGTAAAAACTGGATTTGATATCTCTGGTAATCGCTTGGGCCCATTGGCGGCCAAGCTTGCGAAGAAGCATGCATTCCAACGGCGGGAGGCACCTGCGCAGCAGGAGCAAAAGCCTGCGACGACGGTGGCGGTTGAAAATTGGAATCGAAACCGCTGCTAAAATCAGACGACGTAGAAGGATGAGCGTGAAACCCTGCTGATGCTGCCGAAGAAGAAGGCGCACTACTGAACGCATCGTTGCTAAATGAACCTACCGGTGGACCGGTCGCTGTAAAACCGCCGTCAAATCCTGTTCCTCCGGCAGCATTGAAACTGTCTAATCCACCGCCGCTCGTCTGCGGCGGCGGTTGATCGTACGCCGCGAATATATCGTCGCTCAGCATCGGTCTTCCACTCGTCATCGTCGTCATTGTGGCAGCCACCTCCTTCTGTTCTTGTTCTTGTTGTTGTTCCATCGCGCCGTTCGCCGCCGCTGCTTCGTTCTCGCCGGATGAAGACGACGAAGGCGCTCCACCTCCACTCGGAGATTCCCCTAAACGCTCCCCGCTCTTTAAAACTGGCGTCGGTAAACCTCTCGTCTCTCCGCTTCGCAAAAGCTGCACGTGCGCTGCGGTAATCTCTCGCACCCCGGCTTGTTTCAGCGACACCACCCCCATGGCGACTTTGAACTCTCTCAGGGTTAAAAATCCGCGCTTATATTCGTCCGCGATTTCCCAACACTCGATGAGATCTTTTTTCACCAATTGGTCGAATTTCGTAAAGAACGAAACGGCTTCTTGACCGGAGACGCGATCGTCTCTGTCCGCGTCCGCCAGGGCGAACCACTCGGTGAACACATCTCTCGTTCCCGGTGGTTCGGCCATTATTACGTGCGTGTGCGCGTGTGTGTGCGCGCGATTTGTTTACAAACAGCGAAAGTCTGAGTTTGGTGACGATTCGAATTGGAAAAAAATTTTGACGTGTGAGAAAAGTCAAACCGGAATATGTGGAAAAAAACAACGACGACGACGACGCGCGCGGAGGAAAAGCTTTCGTGTGCGTGTATACGATTACGTCTAATAATAACAACAACAGCAGCAACGGCAATCTCTCTCTCTCTCTCTCTCTCTCTCTCTCTCTCTCTCTTTCTAAAGTAGTATTAATGTTATTTAAAGTTCCGATTTACCGCTCGCTTTTCTCTTCTTGGCGTTCTCCGCGGCCATCTTTTCTCTCTCCGCGGGATAGGCAGGTTTGATCAACTTCGGGTACTTTTTCAGCGCCGGCGGGTACCGACCCGGGCACTGCCAACTTCCCGGCGGGTCGCACACGCGGTTGTTGGGATCCGCGAGCCAGTTTCGGGATTCTATGTCGACATCGACGACTTTGTACACGCGGACTTTTCTAAATTTCGTCGTGAAGACTTCCTCGAAGTGGTCTTCGGAGACGCCGCCTTCAAAGGAGACGAGTTTGTAGAGTAAAGAGTTAGCCATCATGGGCGTCGGTCTGCCTTGGCGGTCGACGCCGAATTTACGGTGGATGTCCATCATGTCCACGGTGCCACCCTTTTGACCGATACTGGCGCCAATGCGGAAGAGGTGCGGCGATTTCGCCATATCGTCGGAACCGCCGCCCGTCCACACGAGAACGTAATCGGCCAAGTGACGGATGACGTCGTACGCTTCATCTTCCGGAGCGGTGAGTGTTCGCGCAAGGTTGGCAATGTGCTCGTGGTTCCACGTGTTTCCATCCGCAATGGAGGTGCGATTGGCAATACCAGTGATTTGGTAACCGTAGTCCCACCATGCCATGATGCGAGCGTCTTCCGGCGTGTTGTCTCGAACCCACTCGTAGGCGTCCATGTAATCGCGAACGAGAATGACTCGTCCGTCTCGGAGTTGGCCTTTGAACATTACAGACGGCATAGACATGCCTTCCGCCATATCGTGGGAGTATTGCATGAATGCAGGCCACATGGTAGCAAAGTTCGCGAGACCGAGACAAATAATCACCAGACGAAACAGGACGGAAACGTTGGAGTGGTAGACTTTTGAGACGGCTCCTCTCGGGTCGTTGGCAAAGGATTCTTTATTTTTTGCGCTCGAAGAGGAAGAGGCCATGTTGCCGTTGGAGTATTTCTTCTTCATTTTCGTGTTGGAAAGCTTCGCCGGCGGTTCGTTCGCTTTATTATTTGCCTCCCCTTTCGCTTTCTTCTCGTCTTCGTCGACGTGGAACAAAACGGATTGGCCTTCCAAGTATCGAACGGCGTATTTCTTGCAAATCTTGTGCAAATCGTCGAGGGCGTAACCAACCGCGATCCCGCACAAACTCGCCGCAATCGGACCTAAGAAGATGATCAAACGAACCATTCTGTTCGCGAAATAATACGCTACGCACGCGTACAACGGTAAGAACAAAGATTGCGGATTGACGTGCGCAAAAAAGTGCGCAACGGCGAAGAGGAATCCAATCGGGGCAGTCATGAACATGGACTGATGCAGGTACCTCTCGTACGCGTCCGCGGTCCCCGGTTGATGTTCAGCGACTGAATCTACCAAGGGGTTCCCAGTTTGCGTGTGTTTGATGAACAAACCACGCACGCGGACAGACAACGGTCCAAACCATCCGGTGGGCGCCAAAGCCGCACAAATAGCGCACGCAATCGTAGCCGCTCCCGTGTACACCCTTATTCGTAACTGCCACGCCTTCTTCCTGTCGCCTTGCAGCTTTTGCTTCTTCACCAACATCTCCCCATACCCGATAATGTTCAAACCGAAAAACACAAACATCGGACCGATTTGCTCGGCGCTTTTGATCGGTTGTAACCCAACCACTGGAAATTGAATCGCTCCCAACGTACCCACGATCCAAAACAACGAATACGCCTTTCTCAATGCATCCGTGTAATGGTTCAACGCGACTAACGCCGCCGCGTGTAAACCAACCATGTTCAAAACGAACGTGTACCCGCCCCAAGCGGCGACCATGTACACGTAGCACAAACCGGCAACCGCGCCCAACGGCCACGACTTTTCGTTTCTATTCGACCTCGCCCACGAGTAAAACGTCAATATCATAGCCGTCACCGCTAAGGACTCGTTATCGTAACCGCCCGCGATGGATCTCATCGTGTGCGCCGGAATCACCGCCATAATCAACGCCGCGACCACCCCGGCCCACGTGCTCCCAGAACACTCGTACGTCAACATTGCCGTCAATACTGTCGCCGCCGCGCCGAACCACGCCGGAAAAAACACGCAAGTATCGTTCAACGAAAACGGCGTAAACACATTAATCACCTTCCACAGCGTCACCGCGGTGATTTGCATCCCGGGATAAATCGTCGACCCGACCGGTCTCCCCAGCGGGTACCAGCTCATGTAATCGAACCAGGTGGAAAATTTCTTCCATCCGTTTTCCGCTAAATATTGCGTCGCTCTAAAGTTGAACCACGGGTCGAATTCGTGAATGATCCTCCCGTATTCGTGCACCGCCATCAATCGAATCGCGTACGCAGAATACGCGGCGTAGCCGATTAAAATCGCACGGAGGAATCCCGAGAAGGACGCATCGATGAGCGCCATATTGTTTCTGTTCCCGGCGTGTGAGTAACGTGGGAGTGAGCAAATAAATCGAATCTAATCGAGAGAGAGAGAGAGAGAGAGAGAGAGAGAGAGAGAGAGAGAGAGGCCGCCTTCCCCGCGATCGTTTCAGACACGAGGCGAGCGCTCTCTTGCGTAGTTCGATGTAGAGGAGTTTCTTCTTCTGAACGACAACGCGCGCAAAAACAAACGACAGGACTGTCCTGTGTCTCTCCGTCGGTCGCGGTGGTGGTGCGCGTGGGTACTCCTTTTTACGTGAGTGACGCGCGCGCGCGAATTGGAGAAAATTGATTGACTTTTTTTTCTTTTCTTTTTTTTTCTGCGTTTTTGGGCTTTTTGATGCGTGACAATTGATGTGGTGGTGATTTTGCCGCTAAATCGCCGTCTCTAATCGCTACTATCATTACTATTACTACTACGACGACGACTAAAACTACCGTGAATAAAAACTATCATCGCATCACCTACGAAGTGCACACGTTGACGTACCCGCTGAGATGCAACAATCTGACCAACATGGTATCGAAGGCCCAATCGTGGAATCGAGACATGCGAGGAGATCGAGCGTCGTTGCGTTTGTTCAACATGTCCATGCTGTAACTGAAACCGAATAAGTTGACACGTTCGCACATTTGCATGGCCATGTACATGGCGTGGATCCCGGAGTTTACGTTGGTTGGGCACTGGAAACCTTTATATCCCAAACGGTGTAAATCCGATCGAGATTTGAAGTAGCCGTTGACCATGTATTTGATGACGTCTGGGGCCATGATGGCGGTGTTTTTGTTCGCTCGTAAAACCGGAGGGAGGAACGGGAAGGACATGTAGTTCCAGAAGATCCACAGCTCATTTTCGACGTCTTTTTTATCTTTCGTTTTCGTGGACGAAATGTAGACGTTTTTCGTGCTCTTCATGGTCTCCGCGCGCTTTTTGTTGAACACGCGCAAGGTGGATTTGACTCCCGTGTAGTTTTGCCAGACGCCACTGGACACGAAGGTGTTGAATCGAATGACCGCGTCGTGCTTATCGATGATTTCACCCATACCGTCGCGTTGTAAGCCAGGACCGTTACCTACCAAGGCGCATGTTTTATACGTTCGCGTCGTTTCTTTCTTCGCTTTCGGCGGTGGTTTTGTCCCGATATACGGGTACGTTTCCGGATTGCCCGAAATCGATCCGCATCCCTTCGCTTGCCCGTTGACGATGATACAGTTGACGTAATTTTTCAAAGATTTAATGCCATCCAAGTTTTGCACGGCTTTAAAGACGTCTTCTATGGCGTGCGAGCACCTGTTGGTTTTCAAGCACCCGACGATGGCGTCTTCACCGGCCCTTATGCTTTTCTTCACGCGTTCGCTCGCCGCGCACTTTGGTTGTAAAGGCTTATATTTCCCAGCCGGAAGTCTGTACGCCAAAAGCTTCCTCCCGCTCGTCCTATCTTCTACCGTTTCTTCTTCTTCTTCTTCTTCTTCTTCTTCTTCTTCTTCTTCCGCGAAATCAAAGAGCACATTCCTCCTCCTCGCGCTCCTATCTCCTCCTTTCCCTCTCACGTTCCCGTCGTTATCCTTCTTCCTCCCGGCGTCGAACGGCGACCACGGTTCCGGCGCGTTCAAACACCGCAACCGCGCCAACTCCATCGTCCTCGCTGGTTCCTCCGGCCCGCGCTGCGCTCTCGCTCCGTGCCCTATATCTCGCTCGATGTTTTCAATTATTGCTTCCGGGAAGTTGTTTTCGTCGTACTCTCTCTTCCGCTTTTCCGGCGTCATCCCGTCTTCTTCTTCTTCTTCTTCTTCGCCTTCTCGCGCGATAATCAACTCGCCTTCAATCCGTCGCTTCTCCTCTCTCAACTCTTCCAATCGACTGGATAACTTCTCCGAGTCCACTCGCTCTAAATCGTTTATGCTCGCCGCGGAATCTTCCCTGAAAACGCCTTCGTCGCGAAAAGAAGAAGAAGAAGAAGAAGAGGAGGAGACGTTCTCCCAGTCGTACAGCGCGACGAGCATGAACAGAGACGCGAAGGTGACGATGTACACGAGCGATTGTCGTCTCGTCGTCGTCGTGCCGTTGCCTCCTCCTCCTCCGGGAGAAGAAGAAGGCAAAGAAGCACCGCCGGCCATTTTAAACGTATATATATACGTATAGCGACGAACGCGCGAGCAAAAAAAAGTAGGACTCTCTTTTCTTTTTCTCTCCACGTATATGTCGTCTCTCGATTGCGCTTTGCGCGTGCGCGTGGTGTGTCGTGCGGTGATGATTTGCGCGCTTTTTTCTCCCCAAAAATGAGGGGCACACACCAAACCCTAAACCCTAAACCCTAAAGAAAATAAAACCCTAAACAAATCGGATGCGCTTGTTTTTTTTCTCATTCGCATCCACACAAAACCTCTCGTCGTCGTCTCTTGCGAAAAAAAGAAGATGGCGGAACAAGGACCAAAAGTAGGCGACGCGCGAAGTTTGTGGAACTTCACCCCTTCTCCAGGTACGCGTTTGTTTCTTCTTCTCTTTTGTTCGCTTTGCCTTTTTGGGCGCGACCCTTTTCTCGCGCGTTCTTTTAAAAGATGTGTGCATACGCGTCGTGTTGCATTTTGAAAATTTTTGAAATCTGTTTTTTCCCCAACACACGCACGCGCTTTGGAGTGTTTCTCTTTGCGTTCGTTTTCCGTCCGTCCGTTCGTTGAACTCTCTTTCTCACGCTCGCTCTGTTGTTTCTTTCTCTCTCTGCGCGTGTCTTTTCTGCGCGATGCGATAAACAATAAACACAGGGTGGACGAAACCGGAGGTTGAAAACTTAGTCATCGTTTTGAAAAAGTTTGGCGTCGGGAGATGGGTACAAATCGTCGACTCGGGAGCGCTTCCCGGGAAACAGATCCAACAGTTGAACGGTCAAACGCAGCGTTTGCTCGGAAAACAGTCTCTGGCGGAGTACACGGGTTTAAATTTGGACGTGTTGGCGGTGAAGCAAGCGAACGATGCCTTGACGGGCGAAGATGTGGTTCGTAAGAATGGGTTGATTACCAACCAAGGAGGGAAGATGAGCAAGGAAGAGTTGAAGGCGAAGCGGGAGGAAAACGTGCGCTTGTACGGCTTGACTCCGGAGCAAATCGAGGCGATCGAGGTTCCGAAACCAGTTCGAGATGCCGGTTTAGGCGCGGCGGCGTACATGGGGAAGAATCACAATAAAGGCGGCGTGAACGGCGGATTGGGACCGATGAAGCGCGTCGTGAACGTGGACGAGGTGAAAGTAGGAGAGTTGAACGAAGAGGAGAAAGTGGAGGTGTTGAAACAATTGAGGAAGAGGTTGTTAGCGGTGAGAATGGCAAATACGACTAGCGAGAACAGCAAAGAAGGTAAATTACAGACAACGACAACGACAAACACAACGAACGAGGAGAATGCGAACGTTACGGTGAAGGACGTGACCAACGTCGTCGCAAACGAGGCTAAGAAAACAGCCGGGGTGGCCGCAGGAAAGAGAGCCGCGGTGGCGAAGAAGCCTGCCGCGAAAAAAACGAAGAAATCGAGAAAGAGTAAAAACGACGACGACGACGACGACGATGACGATAACAGCCCGAGCGCCGAAGGGCCAGTAGAGATGCTTGTGAACATGGGTTTTACCAAGAAAATGGCAAAAGATGCAATTCGAGAAACGGGCGGCGATATTTCTGCCGCGACCGAGTGGTTGTTCGCGAACACATGAGCAAATAAATTGTTGTAGACTATTCAAATTTGAGAGATAGGGATCCTACGTTTTGAAAAACTTAACTATACGTACGTCCTATAAAAACAATAACTAAAATCTCTATAAACCAAACTTGTCCGGTTTTCTCGTGCCGCTTTTGAACGTCCCGTTCTTTGGCTTTTCGTTTTCCGGCTTCAACCACTTGTTCGTTTTACAACAGAAATACAGCTTGGTTTTTGGATCGTAATACTGCATCTTCGACGCGTCGAAGTAGTAACCGCTCTTGCTGTCGTATTGCCAAGTCGGTGCGTTACTTGCCGTCGCCAACGAAGCGCCCGCGGACTGTTGCAGCAACGAACCGACCAAGTTCGTCGCCCCAGTCGGTTCAATTTTAGCCACCACCGCAGGAGAGGCTGTCGCGATGGTCTTCTTCTTCTTCTTCTTCTCCCCTTCTTCTTCGTCATCTTTCTCCTCCTTTCCTTCTTTCTCCTCCTCTTTCTTCTCTTCTTTCTTCCTCTTCTTCCTCCTCTTCTCTTCCTCCAAGTTGTCTCTCTCTTCCTCTAACTTTTCCAATTTGGCCAACTTTTCCGACTTCTCTCTCATGCTCTTATCCCTCAACTTCCTCTCCAAATCCCCACCGACGTTGTGCATCGACACGTCTTGCACCTCAACCCCGCACATGGCGCATTTCCCTTGCTGAAACGCGCACGGTTGGCAAAACAAACCCGGCTGGTGGAGACTTTTTTTACAGATGGAACAGGATTGGCTGCCGAGAATGTAATTTTTAGAAGACGTCAACGCTTTGTTCTCGTTCAAAAGAACCCGCGGCGCGGAAGAAGAAGCGGAAGAGGCGCCAACCACCTCACCGCCTTTCGCGGCGGCGGCGACTCTCTGCGCCCACGGGTCTGGCGTGATCACGCGTTTCAGCTTCACCTCGCACTTCGCGCACACCATTTTTTTCCCTTTTTTCTCGGGAAAAGTATCTCTCTCACATCAGAAAAAAAGCGCATCAGCTGTATATTAGATATACACAATAGAGAGATAGAAACACACACGAAAACAAGAGAAGATGCGCGCGTCGAATATCCTTTGCTCGTGCTCTGCTTCGTCGTTTTCGACGAGTTCGGTTGGCAAGAAGAAGAAGAAGGTCTTTCAAAACCCGTCGTCGGCAACGGCGACATCATCGTCGCCATCGCCGACGAGAAAAAAAGATACGGAGAAGAAGAAGAAGAAATCAAACGAAGAGGAAGGCGTCGCCTTTTTTCATCGCTCCGCTGCGCTCGGAACGATGACGACGACGACTTCGACGCAGTTTCCAGAGTTCGCGAGCGCCAGAGAAGACGTCGAGCGACACAAAAACGTCCTCCGCGCGCATCGTAAAGAGAAAATAGAAACGATTGAACACCAACAGAGCAATCCGTCCTTGTCGGAACTTTCGATGGATGTGTTCCGAGCGGCGACGGACAATCCGGAAGCGGCGGCGGTGATCGCGCTGGCGTCTTTGATCATCATCCCGAAAGCGATCGAGCAAATAGGAAAGAAGATAGTTTTACCCTTGGGCGCGATTTTGGTCGCGTATAGCGTCCTGTCGCATCCGGAGAGCGCGGGGACGTTTGTCGCGGGCGCCGCCGGATGGGCGTTTGAACACCCGATGGCGATTGCTTTCGTCGCGGTTGGGTTGTTGGCGTTACAGCTGAGTCCGTACATCATCATCGCTTTGTTATTGGCGTTGATTTTTAACATCAGCAACGTCGTTCCGGACGAGCTCAATCCTCTTTTACCGAAAGACGTGAAAGAGAACATTCGAGAGGTGAAAAAAGACGCCCAAATAGCCCGCGAAGCGTTGGCGCCCGTCGAGCGCTCCTTCAGCGAACTCGAGAGTTTCAAAAACGAAGTCCAAATCCAAAAAGAGCGAGCGCGTAAAAACCGCCTCGCTCGCGAAGAGCGAGAACGACGAGAGGAAAAGGAAGCTCGAGAAAAACCGATTAAAATCGCCGAATTGAAAAAGAAAGCCGCCGAGGAAGAGAAGGAGAAGAAGCGAAAACAGTCGCAGAAAGCGTCCGCTTCGGTCGAGGACATCACGAGATGCATGTCGTTGCCGACGCCCGAGCAGCGGGTCAAGTGCGTCGACCGAAACCACGAGAAATATTAACGCACCATAGCATCTCTCGTATTTAAAAAAACTTTAGCAGAACCGCAGCATGCATACACACACGTACATTAAACGCGTTCAAAACTCTTGCACGTTATGAAGTCGATCCTGTTTTTTCAGCCATCGGTGGTCGACTTCACAAAAATATCACAGAGAGAGAAGAAATTTCTCTCTCTCTCTCGAAGCAGCGCGACTCATACGACGACACCGCAAGAAAGAGAAAAACGAAGAATCGCTTTACAATCCACGAATCAGATTAGACGTCTTCCCGCCGTGCGACGTAAAAATATGCTCGCTCGCGTCCACCTTTCGACGGAGAAGAAGAAGAAAAAGAGAGGATTCATCTCGTCGTCGTTTGGCGAACTTGATTGATCGAATTCTACGGAAAAAGAGAGAGAGAGAGAAAATGAATCGTCGCGCGGGAACAGGGAGGAAGGTTATTTCCGCGTCGTCGTTCTTCGCGACTTTCTTGCTTACCATCATCGCGATCTTCTCGCTGGCGCGCGTGGTGGTGGTGGTGCCGATCGGAAGCGAGGCGAGAGAAACGGGAGAGCGGGAAAATTTTCGGCGAGAGGACAGAGGTGCCGGGAGGGAGGATGAGAAAGCTTCGTCTTCTTCGACGGGCGCGTCGTCGGCGTCGAGTCAACGCGAACGAACCATGTTACCGGAGGGTGCAAAAACCACGCAAGACTTATCGAAACCTCGCAATTTCAAACCCGTATCGAGGAGGATGTTTAAAGAGTACAAATTGAACCTTGAGCCGTTGGTGTTGCGTTTCGAGGAGGCGCAGGTTGGGTGGCCGACGACGAAAAATTTGACCATCAGTAACTTGAACGAGGAGGAGCCGTTGAAAGTGTACATGATCACCAGCGATACCGTGCAAGTGTACACGGAAGGGGTTTCGTACGGGAGAACGAAATACGAGGAGAAAGTGATGCAGCGCAATTTGCTCATGGCGAGGGGGGTGTTGGAAAATAGGACAGACGAGGTGGAGAAACACGAGGAGAAGATTAGGTACGTGAGGCGACGCATCGACGAGTTAAGCGAGAAGTTGAGAGCCGCGAAAGAAGACTTGGACAAAAAGGCGAGAGAAGATGCTCTGGACGCGAATAAAAAAAAGCACGAGAGTTTGAAGCTGACCGTGCTCAGAATGCAAAAGATGATTGAAGATACGGAAGAAGACGTGCAAAGAAGTTCGAATCAGATGGAGGAAATCATGAAGGTTGGCGGCGAAGCGTTGGAGGAATCTCGGTTGCCTTTCGGAGGAAAAGAGCCTGTTTTCGTAATTCCACCTCTAGGAAGTATAGATGTAGTCATAAGGCACGCGCCGTTGCAAACTGGGAGAGGCAGAGGGACGTTGAGTGTACAAACGGACAGAGGGGATATCTTGATGCCGTTTACGTTTTTGACGAAACCGAATGAATTTCGCGTGCAGTCATTGAGCACGAAGCAAGTGTACGGCGTGCCGCACGATTATGATTTGGGGTTGTTTAACCCGTTATTAAAAGTACTGAACGTCACGGACGTTTGGACGCGGTCTGATTTTATTAAGATTGACGTTCCATGGGCGAATAATGAAGGGGGAGATGAGGAGGATTCTTCTTCGACAAAATCACCGTCACAATCACCATCATCAATTTCACCACCATCATCATCATCATCATCACCATCATCACCATCAATTTCACCATCATCATCATCACAGTCATCACAATCATCATCATTCGACGGGAACAACGAAGGAGGCTCTCCGGCTCCATTTGGATGGTCCATACAGCCGGGTACATTTTCTCGCCTCGTGAGGGTGACGCTCACTGTACCGCTTAATCGACATGGAGAAGAGAATGCACCTTCCAGCGGGTCCGTGCATAGCGTTCATGGAGCAAAAGTACACCAAGGCATCGTATTTGTCAAAACTGCTACACATTCACAACCGTTCGAGTTTCCGGTTAGTGTAGAAGGGGTTGATAACACCGTATTCACACATCCAACCGAAATTGATTTCGGCACGATCATAGTGAGTGAGGAAAATCGAAAACAAGGTTCGAAAAAGCCGAAAGAGCGCCGATCTATTTACGTCACGAACGGCGACTTATGGCCGATACGCATTACTAGTGTCTCTTCACCAACTTCTGATATTCGTCCGCAGCTCGTCTCTGGTCGAGGCGTCACGGTGAAACCGGGCGCAAAAGCTGAAGCAGCGAGAGTTTGGTACGATGTGAAAAGTCGTCGCACTGCACCGGAGACTTTTGTGGCGGAACGCGTGACGTTTACCGTTGAAAACAGCATTGGAACGAAGTTCAACCTTAATGTCCTCGTCCGAGCTTTAGTTTATACGTCTGTACCGTTCCGTCCGATCGAAAAGTACGCGCTGACGTTTCCAACTATTGAAGAACCGAACACCATCGAAGAACGAGAACTTCTTTTGCAGAAGAGCAATTCCGCCACTGAAAACGGCAAAAATAATAAGACGAAGAAGAAGGGAAAGAAGAAGGAAGAGGAAAAAAAAGCGCCACTCGTTGGACTCGAGCACTTTATCAAGGAAAGAAACGTAACGTTCGAACATATCGGTAAGGAACCGCTACGTCTTTTGAATGTTGAACATCCGCATATCAACGCTTCAAAAACAGCTGTCATTGGGTATCCAAAAGGCCAAGAAATAAATTCAGGCGAGGAAATAACGTTCACGTTCGTTGACAGACCACCGATGCGTTCGTGGAGACTGAACAAGAATGAGGATGAAATCACAATAATAACGAACCTTTTGCGGTTTCCGTTGCGTATTGAACGCTACGACGCCCGTTTACATTGCGTCAACGTGGATTCTAAAAGGTCATATGATACAAAAGCGCTGCTCGAAGACATGGGCGAAGAGCACGAGAATTCCGCTGAAAATGCAGAGGGTTTGAGTGGCGTAAATATTCCGAAAACAACGTGTCAACCGGTCTCCTTTGGCATCATAGGACCCAGCATCAATCGCACGCGCGTGATCACCCTCACAAATCCGCATACAAAACCTTTGAAGATTGCCTCGACGTGGACAGATATGCCGGGCGCGAAAGTGGCTCGATTAACAACATTCGACCCAGAATCCGCGCGCATATCTGGTTGGAACGGCCAAGTGATGTATGTGTTCGATAAGTCGCACTCGATAGAAGAATACTATAAGAAAGACGAAAACTCCACGCACCACGCGCCGTGTCAACCGAACAAGAAACGGTTCACGGACATGCCGGGTGGTTGTCGTCAAGACTATGTTAGCGATTTGAAAAATGGAGAGAATTCACGAAATGGACGCCAAAAATATGCGAACGATGAAATTGAAAAATGGGCAGAAATCTTGACGAGCGAATTCGTGGTGCCACCGCGCGGTCGCGCAATATTCCACATCGCAGCTAATGTCGGTGAAGATAATGCGTTCATCGAGAGCACGTCTGATTCGATGCGCTCAAATTACACTTTCGCCGTTCTCACGGATGATCGTTGGATGCGAGTGCCTCTCGCTGCCTCTTTTAGTACCGGTACACTGCTCCCGGTCCGAGATGTGGTGCGCGCGTCTGCATCAATAGGAAAACGTCATGCAAGCGTCCCTATCGAAGTTGTTTCTACACACAGCGTTCCAGTCATGACCAGGGTGAGCGTGCTACAGCATTCTATGGATGGCAAGCGCGGAAGCCAAAAAGGTGTCATTGTTCGGCACAACGAGAATGACGGTTTAATCCAGCCTGACATCAAGGAGCCGCAAATCAGCGCCTGGGTTAAACTTGACTTGTTGAGCATGCATCAAGAAATATTCGGTAATGACGATATTATGGTCGATACCGCGACCAATGAGGATTTTGAAGACGGCGAAGGAGGAGAAGATTATTTGGACGATGAAAATGATGCGGTAGAAGCTGCGGCTGCAGAATGGTTGCGCAAGAAAAAAAAAATGGTATCAACTCCACCCAGTAAAATCGAAGCGAAGAAACTTCGGTCCAGACTTGATAAGATTGCTTCGCTCGAGAAGCAGAATGCATTTCACGTGAAAGCAACCGTCGTTGTATCTAACGAAGCGACCAGTCTAGGGGACGTCGATACCGTGGCGGTTTTAGTAAAGTTACAAAGGCCAAGTATCATAGAATCGCTCGCTTCTAGCAGCGATGAAACTGATGATGTAAAAAACTATTCGCCGTCATCGTTTAGGGACTATGCGGATGATAAAGAAGATGAAGAACGAGAAGGACGTGTGGCGAACCTAACGGCATCTACCTTTATTAATTTCATTGCTGCCGGTCAGCGCTCGTCGAAATCAAAGTTGCTTCGAGTTCGGAATCCTACGTCGAAACAAATGTGTTTCGATGCAGAACCGTACGTGTTTCCTGGAGCTTCGCACGCCGACACACCTGATTTAGCCATTGGAAAGTTGCTCAAGCGCGGCGGTGGAATGTTTTCAGATTTGTTCACGACCTTGACATTTGGGGCTATTTCTACGACTCCTTCGAAATTAGGGAGTGCTCGCGAGGGCGAAAATGCGTTTATCTTCGAAAGCACAATCAACAACAGCAACGAAGACGTTAACTTGATTTGCATTGATCCTAGTCAAACAAAAACTCTGGGGGAAATATACTTTGCACCACCGAAAGCGGCTGCGAAAGGACAGGTTTTGAAATCTTCCGTCTGCGTGAGAAACTCTTTCACTTTGTTAGAGTGTGTAGATGTGGAGGGCAAAGTTTCCGAGGCGTATTCATTTGAAGCTGAAAGAACCGAAAAAGAAGCCATGAAGGCATTGAAGGCCAAGGAAAGACGCGAAAACAGTTTCGTGACTAAACTTCACGCGTTTGTTACGAGGATATTTGCGAATATAGCGTTGAACGTTTCCGGAACGCTTGAGACAGTTACGTCCCCAAACTTTTTGGCGGTGTTTTTTGCCGTTTGTTTTGTTGTGACGGCGTGCCTTTTTGCAATTTCTGTCATCAATCAGAAAAAAAGCGTTGCCTCTTTGAAACCAGTGGTCGTCGCTGATACCAAAATAGAATCCTCATCAGAGCGTCGTTCTACTAACGGCACGGCGCACGCTGTTGATTCTCATGAATTGCAAAAAAGTGAGGACGCCACTACAACGAAGATTCCGAGTCCAAGACCTTCAAGTTTGAAGACGTCGCTCAAAGAGTTTCCTGACTCGCCCTCTCCAGTCGCGACGATTGATGGTGTGGAAGGCAAGCCGTTACCACCCATAAAGGAGGTGTCAAAACCTACTCCGCTAAAGGCAAATACCCAGGGATCTTCTCCGCGGGCGAGTAAAAATAATGTCACGATTGAGCGCAGAGTATCCGGCTCATCGCCTACTTCCGCTAAAGAAGTTACGCATGCATCAAAGAAGGATACATGTGCTCAATTGGTTGCGCCGCCTGGAGAAAACACGGAAGTTGCAAAAATGCAAACTAGTGCGAAGAAGTCGTCAAGCGTGGACAGTAGCTTGGAAGAGGCAAAGCGCAACGCTGCCGCCGCACTCTCGAGGCCGGTAAGACTTGGAAATACAAATAAACTGGTGGATTTAAATAGTTACGTCGCTCCTAAACCGGCAACAACAAGAGAAACTTCCCATAAAGGAGATAAAGGAGATAAGAAGACGTCTGTTGATCCACCACGGAAATCCCTACTTCCGCCGTGGGGGAGGAAGCACATTCCCGAAAGCAGCAGTAATCCTGCAAACAGCTCGTCGTTAAATCCACAGCACCACGTGCCACCCGTCGCACCTAAGCATCGCATAGAGCAAATTCAACAGCAGCGGCAACAACAAAACCACTTATCTTCTGCGTCGGGATCTCCGAGGGGCTTTGCACCTCCTGGGTTCGAGAATGCGCAAGGTATGTTCTTGCCGCCGGGAGCTCCCTCCTACGGAGGATCACCCATGCAGCAGCAGCAGCAACAACAACAACAACAACCGTCGACAGCACCAGCGCCCCTGCTTACTCCCGCTCATTTATCCATAGCTACGCAGGAAGATCGACCGGCGTTTGATTTGTGGGGAGGTTTGAGTTTCGGGTCGATGACGAGTATTTTCTCGGTTCAACCCGATACCACGAATGGGTCGAGCAGAAACCAACAACTCGAGCGAACGCAAAGTGAAGGCGTGAAGGATGAAGACGAAGGTTTGAACTTCCACTTGCCGGATATGGATTTAGACGAATTGGAGTAATTGGAAACGTATACAGTTGTAAGATTTTGTTTGTAAACATTTGGCGATGCTCAACTAAAATGCATAGAGTTCAGCTCTAACTTGTTTTTGTGTTCTTTTGTTCAGGCGAGCGCTGCCTTCCACTCCTTCATCAGCTGAGCTTCCGACATTCCAAATTCATTGAGTACTTCACGCCACAACATCTCTTCGTCTTTTTCGCTCATGCTGTTTGGCTCGCGCAACTCGCACGCGGAATCAAAGTAGCTCCCAAACGTTCCTTTAGCCTCCTCAAACGCTTTTTCGCTTTGCGCGCAATACACCGTCACCCTCGCGCCTTCGTCGCAGGTGAACAAAATCTGTCGCATAGTCGTTCGGTACAAGAACTGAATCACTTTCGGTAAAGTTTTCACGACGTTCGTAATAATATTACCCGGATGCAAACTCATCATCTTTATCGGCGCGTTCGATGGGTCCCTGCCATCCTTCGCTTTTGTATAAAAAGCTTTACACACTTTCCTCTCCAACACCTTCGCAAATGCAATCTCTGCCATTTTACTATTCGCATACGCCCTCTTCGCGGAGAATCCGAACGATTTCTTTTGCATGTCATAATTCTTTGCAAATTCATGCAGTTTTGAGCTCACAAAAACGATGCGACTGTTTGATTGCCTCGCAGCCGTTTCGCACCCTTCAGTCGTCTTCGTTTCCAACATTTTACCTACCAGCAGAAGCGACAGTAAACTCGGCGCTAAAAAGTTTGTCCCGTGGTGCTGCTCGTACTCGTCCTCCGTGATTACGTATTTATTCGACATATCAAAAACGCCAGCGTTGTTTATCAACACGTCTAAACGTTCTTCGGTGTCGATAAATGCTCGCGCGAAAGCGCGAATCGAGGCTAAACTGTTCAAATCAAGCTTCAGGACGACGCAGTCGAGCTTTGAATTTGGGTATTTTTGTTGCCAATTCTTGAGCATCATCTCGCCTTTAGAGACCGTTCGACAGGCTAAAATCACTCTGTGACCTATCAAAGCTAACGTTAACGCGGTGGTTTCACCGATACCGGACGTTGGGCCAGTGACGATGATGGTTTGTTTTTCAATCTTTAGTTTGGACTCGTTACCCGGAAAAGTAGCCATTTCCCGAGACGTTTTCGGAAGGTGTTTGCATCGAATTTTCTGGAATAGAACGTCGGACAGGACGGACATCCACGTCGGGGCGAAAGAGTGATACGATTTTTGCGTCATGCTCTTTTACTCCTTGAATTCTTCGATGGGGATAAAAGAGCAGTAAGCGCGCAAGAAATTTGTGTGGGGTGGTTGGTGGATTTTGATTAATATGTATATATATAAAAACAGATGGATGTTACGGGATGTAAGGATGTGAGCGAGCGCTCGCCCACGGCGAACAACTCATAGTTCTCACATGCTAGCACAGAAACATTTTCATTGATTAAACGGCCATCTTCATCTCGATTTTCGGGCACGGATCGTATCCGATAATCTCAAAGTCTTCAAACTTGAACCCGTCGATATCCTTCACGTCTGGGTTGATTTTCAGCTGCGGGAACGGTCTCGGCTCGTTTTTCAATTGCGTTTCCAACGGTTCGACGTGGTTAGCGTACACGTGCGCGTCGCCGAGGACGTGGACAAAGTCTCCCGGTTTGAGGTCGCAGACTTGCGCAATCATGCAAGTCAACAACGAGTAACTCGCAATGTTGAACGGAACACCTAATCCCATGTCGCACGAGCGTTGGTACATTTGGCAACTCAACTCGCCGTTCGCGACGTAGAATTGACAGAACATGTGACACGGCGGCAACGCCATTTCTTTCAATGCTGCCGGGTTCCACGCGGTTAAGAGAATGCGTCGATCGTTTGGATTGTTTTTGATTTTGTGAATCACTTCGGCGAGTTGGTCGACTCCTTTACCGGTGTAGTCCGCGTGCATGTCGGTGTACTCGGCGTTAAAGTGTCTCCATTGGAAGCCATAGACTGGACCTAAATCGTTCACTTCGCGGTGGTTTAATCCGATTGAGTCCAAATATTCGCGACTTCCGTTGCCGTCCCATATGCCGACGCCCTTTTCTTTCAATTCGTTCGCGTTTGTTGAACCCTTCACGAACCACAACAGCTCTTCCGCCACACCTCTCCAAAAAACGCGTTTACTTGTCAACAAAGGAAACGATCTTCTCAAGTCGTATCGCATGGAGCATCCAAATTTAGAAATGGTCCCGGTTCCAGTTCTGTCGCCTTTGACGTTCCCTTCATCGATGATTTCTCTAATCAATTCCAAATACTGCATCTCTTCGTGTTTTTGCTCCTTCAAAATCTTCGCCGGCAAAACTTTTTGCGCCTCCACGCGAAACTTCCCGGCCGGACCACTCTGCGCGACGTACGTCAACGTCGTGTACGAACACTCTCCATCTTTCACCAACTTAGAGCTCGAATACAATCGAAACCTTTCGTTATCCAACGGTAACGGGATGAATGCATCACAGGCAAAATGTTCTTTCGGATCCTTTCCGGCGGGCGGTTTCACCTCGGTCAAATGAACAGCTTCGCACCGTTCAGACTTCAAAGCTTCCTCGTACACTTTCGCACCGCCAATGACAAACACTTTCTCGATGATATCCTTATACTCCCCAGTCGACAACGTTTCCAACGCTTCCTCGATGGACGCTCTCGCGAGCACGCCTTCGGGCAAACACTTCGCATCCTCCGCGCCTCCGTTCTCTTTATTCGACTTTTCATACACCTGACCACTGGCGCTTAAAACCACGTTCAATCTCCCTGGTAACGGTCGAAACTTCTCTGGGATCGATTCCCAGGTCTTCCTTCCCATGATGACCGCGTTTTGCGTCATCGGTTTCGAGACGTCCGAGGTTAAAGATTTAAAATGCTTCATCTCTTTTGAAAGTTTCCACGGTAAAGTTTGATTCTTTCCAATCCCACCGAGTTCGTCCGCGGCGACGACGACTTGAAACTTTTTCAAATCTTCTCTCGGGATATCCATGGCTTCGACCGCACTCGACATGGTTCTCTCGTCGTTCTGAACGTTGCGTCTACTCAGCGCCGCTTGGTTGTGTTTTTGTTGTTGTTGTTTTTGCTGTCGTCGGATGATTCGGAATTTCGTTCCAAATTTGTGGAGCAAACCTGTGAATCCTCGTATGGGCGTCGTCTTGACTTTACTTATCGCGCGAAACACGGGAGAATAGAACCAGGAGGCGCGTTCTTCGAGCAATCTCTCTCTCTCTCTCTCTCTCTCTCTTATTCGCGAGCTTTGCGTTTTCTCTCGCTCTTATTTAGTGTGGTCCGAGTTTTTGAATTTTTTGAAAATTGCACAAAAGTTTAGGGTTTGAAACACGTCCGGGGAAAAAAACGGCCGATCGACTCTCGTCGCGTCCTCGGTCCGTTCCCACATAAACGCGCGTTCTCTTCTCGAGACACGCCGCGCCGCAAAATATATATATAGTATTTTTCGATCGTTAAAGAGCGCAACGAGTCGCGAAAGATATATCGAAGACAGACAGACAGAGAGAGAATACGCGGTTACTAATACTATATATTATCGATATGAGTTCAGGAGGAGGGTCTCTCCCACCGTTTCAACAACAACAACAACAGAATGCGTCGTTCCCGCACAACCCTTTGTTGATGAAAGCTCCCGGAGGAGGAGGCGGACCACCGGGTGGTGGTGGTGGGATGATGATGACGGGCGGACCAGGAGGAAGAATGATGCCACCGCCGATGATGATGCAAGGAGGAGGAGGGATTGGTGGTGGTCAGTTCCCACCGAATCCAATGCTGATGATGCCGCCCGGCGGTGGAGGAGGACCGCCGGGCGTCGCGGGACCTCCGATGATGATGCCGCTCATGAATCCGGCGATGCTCATGCGACCGATTAATTTGAATCAACACCCGACCGGTTTGCCTCCGAATTTGTTGGTCATGTTTAAGGCGAGGCCGCCGGTGAAGTGGTTTCCGCCGGCGAAGGCGAGGAAGACGTGTAAACGTTTGACCGGCGTGGGGAAGTATTTGGATTTGTTCGACGAGAACGACGCGGAAAAGAAAGAGCCGACGACGCGAGGAGCAGAAGGCGGAAAAGGTCACGATGATGACGATTCGTCCGACGTGGAGGTGAACGACGACGGGGAAATCATCGAAATTGACGAGGAGACGAAACGCAAGAAACGAGAAGAGAAGGAAAAATTCGCTCTGTTGCCGGAGAAAACGAAGAAAAAATTAGAAAAAGGCAAGAAGATGTTGAAGGAGGCTTTGAAGGCTTGGGATCCGCAAAAAGACGAAAAAGCGACCGGAGATCCGTACGCGACGCTGTTTGTTGCGAGATTACCGTTCAGCGCGTGCGAAGACGAGGATATTTTGCGACGAGAATTTGAACGGTACGGCGATATTAAATCGGTAAGGATCGTCAGAGATATCGATACCGGGAAACCCACCGGGTACGCGTTTATAGAGTTTGAAACGGAAGATGACATGAAAAGGGCTTTCACGCGCGCGAATGGAACGAGAATTGAAGGCAAACGAGTCATAGTAGATGCGGAGAGAGGACGCACGACGCCGAATTGGCGACCGATGCGCTTAGGGGGCGGTTTAGGAGGGTACGCCAAACAGCCGAGCAAGAAAGAAATTCGAATGAGAGAGATGGGTAATCAGCGAAGAGGAGGCGGTGGTGGTGGCGGCGGTGGTGGTTTCCGAGGTGGTGGTCCTGGAGGAGGCGGTGGCAGAGGCGGAAGATCTGGATTTGGCGACGATCGTACCTGTCACGTGTGCGGCCAAACCGGTCACTTTGCGCGAGAGTGCCCGGAGAGAAGAGAGATGAACAACCGAGGCAGAGGAAGATTCGGTGGTGGTCGAGGCGGCGACGATATGCGCGACAGAGGAGATCTCCCTCCTCCTCCATCGAGAGGAGATAGAGGTGGTATCGGATTTTCCGGACGAGACGATCATCGCGAACGTAGTCCAGGCGTGGCGCCGAGGTTCGGCACGGGCATGATGATGGACGAGGATCGCGACAGAGGAGGAGATAGATTCGGCCGAGGTGGTCGAGACAACAGACGCCCACCGCAATACAGCGATGATTTCGACCGAGACCGAAGAGATCGCAAGCGCGGAAGGTCCCGCTCTCGCTCTCGTTCTCGTTCTCGCAGCCCGACGCGACGAAGAAGCCGATACGACGACGATTACGACCGCGAGAGAGGCCCAGACCGCCGCCGCTACGATCGACGAGACGACGACAACTATTACGGCAGGGGAGACAGAGGTAGAGATCGAGACCGTGACCGTCGCGGAGGCTACGGTCGTTCCCGCTCGCCCTCGCCAAACTACCGAGATTTTGTCGACGAACCTCCTCCCCCGCCCCGCCGAAGAGGAGGTCGCTCGCCCTCGCCCGCTCGGGCGCCGCCCCAAAAGGAAAGCTCGGAAGAAGGCGAACTCGGAGAGTTGCCCTCTTCTTCTCCCGATAAACGATCATCGAAAAGAGGACGCCGAAGCCCGACGCCCGAGAAGGACTTTGGAGAACCGACCAGACGTAGTAGCCGACGTTAGAGTTTCATTTCTTTTTTACATACCAGTGGCCAGTACGTGTGATATAGCAGAGTGTTCTCATCTTCTTCTCTCAAAGCGCTCGAGATGAGAAAAAATCTCGACGCTTTTTCGGTGCACTTTTTAGCTTTTTTCTCGACACTCACAAGCCCGGCCGGGGGCTTGCGTGGACTCTCACTTCACACACATACACACTCCCTCTCGCCCTCTCCCGCGATCTGAGAGAGTCAGAGGGACAGAAAAGAAAGA
>Ga0181558_10001503_pt1 | contig 22413 bp, 20 predicted proteins | sample 011ome_22_FD_133754 | JGI IMG/M metagenome (GOLD analysis project Ga0181558, IMG submission 133754) | Coastal salt marsh microbial communities from the Groves Creek Marsh, Skidaway Island, Georgia - 011507BT metaG (megahit assembly) | ecosystem: Environmental > Aquatic > Marine > Intertidal...
AAATCACTTCAAGTTAAAAACCTCTCAAGACCTCTTTTATCGCATCGGTAGCGGATCGATAACAAACAGCATGATCAAATCGTTTGCTTCAAGCTACAACAACACTTTGATCAGTTTTTTTACCAGTCGTATTCGTAAGTCAACTAAAGAAAAGTCCGAGGATTTTATTGACGATCAACAGTTATCACAGCAATTTGACATGCTGGTCTTTGGCGAAGAAGAAGAGCGGCTCAATTACACCTTGGCAAGTGATTGTTGCAAACCGATACCAGGTGATGAGGTATTTGGATTTTTAACGGTGAACGACGGTATCAAAGTCCACAAAAAAAATTGCCCCAACGCGGTGGCCCTTCAATCAAAGTTCTCGTATAGAATTATGCAGGCAAGGTGGATCGATTCAAGTCAGCAAGACTTTTTCGCCGATATCAATATCACCGGTATAGATCAAATGGGGCTGGTCAGCAGTATCACCCAAATTATCTCTCAGCAGATGCACGTTGGGATGAAATCCATTAGTTTTTCTGAAAAAGGAGGAACGTTTTCGGGTTCTATCCGTGTTATTGTAAAGAACAATGGCATCCTCAATTCAGTCATAAAAAAACTCAGACAAGTAAACGGAGTAGACAAAGTTATTCGTACTTGATTTTAAGCTATTTTTGCCTTTTAGCCAGCGTTAGCAATGCCTTTAAATAAATCCTCAAATCAAGAAGTTGTCAAAAAGGTGTTTACCCAATTTCTAGAAGAAAACGGGCACCGCAAAACCCCCGAACGCTACGCGATTTTGCAAGAGATATACGAAAGTAATGACCACTTTGATATCGAGTCACTCTATCTTAAGATGAAAGAAAAAAACTACAGGGTTTCAAGGGCAACGCTGTATAATACTATCGAGCTTTTACTAGACTGTAAATTAGTGCGCAAGCACCAGTTTGGAGGTACTCAAGCTCAATATGAAAAGTCTTATTTCGACCGTCAACACGATCACGTTATTCTTACAGACTCTGGAGAAGTGATTGAATTTTGTGATCCGCGCATTGAGTCGATAAAAAAAACTATAGAAGAGGTTTTCGACATTAAAATCTCTAACCACTCTCTCTATTTTTACGGAGAACGCAATACCGATAAAAACAACTAGACACCTATCTCTAAAATTCATGATTGATTTACTGCTTGGACTCCAATGGGGAGACGAAGGAAAAGGAAAAATCGTTGATGTATTAACCAAGAAATACGATATCATCGCACGGTTTCAAGGAGGACCAAATGCAGGACATACCCTGGAATTTGAAGGAAATAAGCACGTTTTGCACACCATCCCTTCTGGTATCTTTCACGACGCTGCCATTAACTTGGTAGGAAACGGAGTGGTTATCGATCCGGTGATTTTTAAAAAGGAGCTTGAAAAACTAGAGCCCTACAATCTTGACCTCAGAAACAAACTTCTGCTATCTCGAAAGGCTCACCTTATACTCCCTACCCATCGGTTGTTAGATCAGGCATCTGAAGCGGCCAAAGGGAGTGCGAAAATTGGATCTACCCTGAAAGGAATAGGTCCGACCTATATGGATAAAACGGGTCGTAATGGAATCCGAATTGGAGATATTGAAGCCCCAGATTGGAGAGAAAAATACCGCTCTCTGACAGATAAGCACCTTCAAATGATTGAAAACTACAAGGTAGACGTGCAGTTTGATCTTAAGGCCTTAGAACAAGAGTTTTTTGAGGCCATTGAGACGCTTCAAAACCTTCAGTTTATTGATTCTGAACACTATTTAGAGCAACAGCAAAAGCAAGGAAAAAGGATATTGGCCGAAGGAGCACAAGGGTCTTTATTAGACATCGATTTTGGTACCTATCCTTTTGTGACCTCTTCGAACACTACTGCAGCCGGCGCATGCACAGGTCTCGGTATTGCCCCAAACCGTATTAAAAATGTGATCGGTATTTTTAAGGCATACACCACCAGAGTCGGTAGCGGCCCCTTTCCTACTGAATTGTTTGACGAAGACGGAGAAACGCTTGGTCGCGTCGGAAACGAATTTGGAGCAACGACTGGCCGTCCGCGCAGATGCGGTTGGTTAGATCTAGTTGCATTGAAATACGCCATCACCGTCAATGGAGTAACTGAGCTAAACATGATGAAGGCAGATGTTTTAAGCGGATTTGAAACCATCAAAGTGTGTACACACTACAAATACAAAGGCGAATTAATTGATCATTTACCTTTTGATGTAGACGAAAAGTATGTGGAGCCCGTTTACGAAGAGCTTAAAGGTTGGAATGCCGATCTGACAGGGATGCGAGATATTAATGAGCTTCCTACAGAGCTTCATGACTACTTGACCTATTTAGAGAAGGCCTTAGAAGTTCCAATTACGATCGTATCCGTAGGGCCTGATCGAACTCAAACGCTATTTCGCAACTCATGAAAAGCACAGTGACATTTGCCCTCCTTCTGTTCTCTTTGGGCCTCATGTCACAAACAGAAGAGCGAGCGGTAATTGAAGTGATTTACGGAGGTCGTTTCTTAAAAGACGAACTCAAGTATCCTGGTGCTTCCGTCTTTCGAAAAGACCAAAGTGGTCAAGTACATTTCAGGCATAAAGGTGCAGATCTTTACTGCGATGAAGCCTACCTCTACAGTCAAGAAAACCGACTAGAAGCGACCGGAAACATCCGGATGGAACAAGGAGACACCTTAACCTTAGTAAGCAATCAACTCTTTTACAACGGAGATACGAGACTCGCGAGAGCCATAGATGAAGTTGACCTCATTAATAAGGACTCTCGATTATTGACTGATCTGCTTTATTTTGACAGATCCGACCAAAAGGCTTACTTCAATTCTGGTGGACAGCTCTTTAGCGAAGAAAATATCCTGACCAGTGAAGTAGGAACCTACGACATTCCGGCCAAAACCTATTACTTCGAAGAACAGGTACATATTGACAATCCCGACTTTACCCTAGATTCAGACCAGCTGAACTTTGACACCACCACCCAAATCGCAACCATGCGCGGTGAAACGATCATCATCAGTCCAACCTATCGATTTTATTTTGAGCGCGGACAATACGATACCGAAAGAGAAAGAGGCTATGGTCTTGAAAACACAAGAATTGATTACGACAACCGCACCCTTTACGGCGATTCGGTGTTTTTCGATAACGCTAGAGAATATGCCGCTGCCACACAGAATATAAAAGTGTTAGATTCATTGAATGCGAGCGTGCTAAAGGCCCAGTTTGTGGAGCTCTTTAAAGCAAAGGATTCACTTAGTGCAACAGGTCAGGCTATTGTAGCTAGAGCCTTAGATAGCGATTCGCTCTATGTACATGGCACTTATTTGTTTGTTACAGGCAAAGAGCAAGAGCACGATTTATTGGCCTATCCGAATGCAAGGTTTTTTAAAGACGGCTTAAGCGGAATCAGCGACAGTCTAAAGTATACCCAACAGTCGGGTATAACTGAGCTTCTGGGAGCACCTGTGTTATGGAATGAGAAGAATCAATTGACGGGAGACTATATGTACTTTACCTATTCGAAGGGTACCAAGTCTATCGATTCGTTACACGTTAAAGGAAATGCCTTTATGGTTGCCGAAGACAGCATTGGACAATTGGGCTATAACCAGGCGAAAGGAGCGCTTCTTGATGGCAATTTCACCGACAACAAGTTAGACGCAATGATCCTTAAGAAGAATACCGAAGTGGTGTACTACATGTACGACGACACCCCAGCGCTAATCGGAGTCAATAAAACACTATGCAGTGAGATCAAAATCGATTTTGCAGATGGGAGTATTTCAGACATTACCTTCTTGGTTAACCCTTCTGGTGAAATCTATCCCTATGAGATTTTCCCTGAAGAACTTGCTAAACTTGAAGGGTTTCAGTGGCGTGGTGAAGAAAGAGTTGACAGCCTAGATGAATTTATAAGGCGTATAAAAGGACTCAAAAAATGAGTGAATTAAAACGCTTCAAAGAGGTCTTAGCGGCCACCACTCCGCATCCACTTGGGCTTTCTATTTCAAAAGCGAGAGGCAGCTATATCTACGACCACGAAAATAAGGCGTATCTCGACTTTGTCGCTGGAGTATCTGCCGTAAGTATTGGTCACAGCAATCCCGTGATCAGAAAGGCCGTGAATAAACAACTGAAAAGACACTCGCATGTTATGGTCTACGGAGAATTTATACAAGAATCCGTCCTGGACTACGCCGAACTGTTAACGCAGCACCTACCAGCCCCTCTAAATAACGTATACCTTGTTAATTCTGGTACAGAAGCCATTGAAGGAGCATTGAAACTATCCCGTGCGGCAACAGGAAGAACCGAGATCATTGCAGCAAAAAATAATTATCACGGAAACACCTTGGGCAGCTTAAGCCTAATGGATTACGAAGAGCGAATTGCCCCTTTCAGACCCTTGCTTCCTGACGTCAAACACATTGGATTCAATAGTACTAAAGACCTAGAGCAGATAACGACCAAAACAGCTGCTGTTATCGTCGAAACTATACAAGGAGGCGCGGGCTTTATACTACCTGAAGATGATTATCTAGAACGTCTGCGGGCGCAATGTACAAAGACAGGCAGTCTGCTCATTCTAGATGAAATTCAACCCGGATTTGGAAGAACAGGTAAACTCTTTGGCTTTGAACACTTCAATTGCGTTCCTGACATTCTCGTGATTGGTAAAGGAATGGCTGGCGGACTTCCAGTGGGGGCCTTTATCGCTGAACGTACCTTAATGCAGACCCTTAGTACGGCTCCAAAACTCGGACACATTACCACATTCGGAGGTCATCCCGTGATCGCAGCTGCGGCTCATGCAACACTCACTTATATTCTAAAGCACAAACTTCAGGAGCAAGCTTTAGAACACGAGAAGACTGTAAGAGCCTTATTAAAGCATGATCTTATCAAAGAAATCAGAGGTAAAGGCTTAATGCTAGCCTTAGTTTTTGAGCAAGAAGAAATTGCTAATTACCTGGTCCTAGAAGGCTTAAAAAACAAACTAGTCTTGTTCTGGTTACTCTACGAAAAACGGGCCGTACGCCTCACTCCTCCACTTACAATAAGTAAAAAGGAGATTGAAAAAGGATGCAAGATTATACTCACTTTATTGGACCGCTATTCTGTTAACTAATCTGTTAATAAGAAGTCTCCTCAAAAAAGCACTCCCCATTAAACGATCGGTAAATTTAAAAATACCAAACCTAACAACACTTACAACTATGGGAAACCCAAACGAAAACCCAGAAACTGCCGTTCGTAAGTTTGAATCGATGCTGAAAACTGACGATGTCTATTTCTTTGATTCTGAAGACTTTGAAGAAATTGTACATCACTACCTCGACCACGGAAAAAGCCTTTTAGCGAAAAGGGCTCTTGCGCTTGGTCTTGAGCAGCACCCTCATTCTACAGAGCTTAAGATTTTAAATGTTGAGGTGTTGGTTTCTGAAGATCAGTTCGAAAAAGCAGAGCAAATCTTGGATGAATTAGAGGCTTACGATCCTTTCAATGAAGAGTTTTTTATACAACGTGCCAATATTCTCTCTAAAAAGGACGATCACCATCAGGCTATTGAAGTACTGACCCATGCCCTTAAATACGCGGATGAATCTTTTGACTTGCACTCATTGCTTGGAATGGAGCATCTGTATTTAGACAATTATGGAGAAGCTAGAAAACACTTTGAATGCTGTCTCGAAATTGATCCTATGGATTATGCTTCGCTCTATAATCTGATCTATTGTTTTGAATTCTTAGAACAATACGAAGAAGCAATTAGCTTCCTTAATGATTTTTTAGAGCAAAACCCCTACTGTGAGGTGGCCTGGCATCAGATTGGTAAAATGTATGTAGAAATGGACATGTACAAAGAAGCCCTAGCTTCTTTTGAGTTTGCCATCATTTCAGACGATAAATTCACAGGTGCCTATTTCGAAAGAGGTCGCGTTTTGGAACGCCTTGGAAGATACAACGAGGCGATTGAGTCGTATGAAACGAGCTTTGAGTGGGACACCCCTTCTTCATCCGCTTATTTAAGAATAGGCCTCTGCCATCAGAAACTGGGAAACTATCAATTGGCAGAAACGCATTTCTTTAAAACGATTCACGAAGATCCCATGTTTGATCAAGGGTGGTTGGCCTTAACGAAGCTTTTCTATATTCAAGGGGATTATGCCAAGGCTCAGGAGTATATCGGAAAGGCTTTGGGCACCGATAGTGAGAATGCCCTTTTTTGGAAGCGCACCGCTATCATTTATCAAGCATTGGGAGACCTCACTCAGTCCGATTACGCCTTTAAACAATGTGTCGAATTGGGCAATTACGAGCTCAGTACCTTTTTGAAATGGGCTGAGATTTTACTTGAACTCAAGTCGTACGACAATGCCTTTAAGGTGTTAGAGCAAGGCATTGAGTTCTATCCCGACCAATCAAGCCTCCTTTACTTCATGGCTGGTATTTATGCCTTGAAAGGCAACAAGGATGAAGCGCAAACGACAATCTGTAAAGCCCTAAGGTTAGATCCTGCTGGGGCTGAGGTATTCTATTTGTATTTTGAAGAACTCGCTGAAGTCGATTGGCTTAAAGCTTACCTAGAGGCCAATAAGAGAACCTTCTCCTCGTAAAGAAATCGCCGTAACTTCGTAGTACTGGGCAAAATCCACGATATGAAGGGCTTGAAATCACTATTTATTTTTCTCAAAGGGATGGCTATGGGGGCGGCAGATGTCGTTCCTGGTGTCTCTGGAGGTACTATTGCCTTCATTTCAGGCATTTATGATCCTTTGCTGCATAGTATTAATGCGATTAATTTTTCCCTCTTCAAAACGCTTAAAGCAGAAGGAGTAAAAGGAGTATGGAAGTCTATCAATGGTCCTTTTCTATTGTTGCTCTTCGCTGGTATTGCAACCAGCGTTATCAGCCTGGCAAAGCTTTTAAGCACTCTTCTTGAGACGCAGCCCATAGCCTTGTGGAGTTTCTTTTTTGGCTTGATTCTAGCGAGTATTGTTTTAGTGTGGAAACCCATAGTACACACCAATAAGTGGTTGACTGTATTGTTTTCGGGTATAGGTTTCGCCTCAGCGCTTTACATAAGTCTGTTAAATCCGCTGCCCGAGGCTACTTCCTTAGCCTACCTCTTTTTTTCTGGGGCATTGGCTATTTGTGCGATGATCCTACCTGGCATATCTGGTTCATTTATTTTAGTCTTACTCGGCAGTTATCCAACCGTTCTAAACGCTGTCCATGAACGAAATCTTGGCGTATTACTTGTGGTAGGAGCTGGTGCTGTATTTGGCCTGCTCTCATTTTCTAAACTCCTTAAATGGCTTTTTGAGCACTTCAAAAATGCCACCTTAACAATCTTAGTGGGCTTTATCGCAGGATCATTGCCAAAAATTTGGCCATGGAAAGTCGCGACTGAACTTGGATTGAACCTATACCTCCCAAGCTTCAAAACCCGCGAAGATCAGTTGTTTACAGGACTTCTATTTATGGGGTTAGGCCTCTCTTTGGTGCTGCTTCTCGAAACAATAGGCAATGCCACAAAAAATAAGAGCGCTTCGTGAAACCAGAAAAACGTTCCATCATTGATTACCTAGGCCTTGTCGTGAAAGGCATCCTCATGGGAGCGGCAAATAAAGTCCCCGGTATCTCTGGAGGGATTATAGCCTTTGTGGGTGGATTTTATGAGGAGTTCATTTTCTCACTTAACCAATTCAATTTCAGAGCATTCAAACTATTTATCCGTTTAAAATGGAAGAAATTGTTCATTTATGTCAATGGGAATTTCTTAGGACTTCTCGTGACGGGTATGCTTATCAGCTACTTTAGTGTCGCAAAAGTATTAGACTACCTTATTTCAAACTATGAACTGTACGTCTGGTCCACTTTTCTAGGAATGATCATTGGTTCAATCTACTATCTTGAACGCCAGTTTGGAAAGTGGACGAACACAGCAAGAATAAGTGCCATGACCGGGCTAATAGCAGGCTTATCGCTTTCGTTACTCCCCCAACTTCCAGCAAACGACAACCTGTATTACGTATTCTTTTGTGGATTTATAAGTGTAGCCGGAATGACCTTACCAGGACTATCCGGGTCTTTTTTGTTGATTCTTTTGGGCAATTATGTATTACTCCTGGTAGATTCAGTGAATGCCCTCTACGACACTTTTATATTTGTCATTCGAGGCGACTTCTCCTTTACTCAAAACCCAGAACACCTAAAACTCCTTAAGGTTTTAGCCGTATTCACCCTGGGATCTATTGCAGGTCTAGTGTCACTTTCGCATCTTCTAGCCTTTGTCTTAAAGCGTTTTAAAGCGATTACCACTGCCGTTTTAATTGGGTTTATAGCCGGATCACTCATTGTAGTTTGGCCTTGGAAACAGGCCGTATACCGAGGTATAAGCGAAACAGAAACCCTGACGCAGCATTCAGAAATTTTGCGGTATACCAATTATTGGCCCGATTTTACCGAAATTCAAAATCAGGTGTCTTTGGGTTATATTGCTCTCGGAATAGGAATTGTCTTAGCGATAGATATGTATGGAAGATACCGCAGAAAATAGAACGATATACGGTTTAATTGGAAGGGGGATCTCCTACTCTTTCTCGGCCTCTTACTTCAATAACTTCTTCGAAAGAAACGGATTAAACGGACACTACCAAAATTTTGACATCTCAACTATCGAAGAGGTTAAAAAGGTCTTCGATACCCCTCAGCTTAAAGGGTGTAACGTGACTATTCCCTATAAAACAGAGGTGATCCCATATCTTGATCAACAGGACGAAGAATCGAAGGCTATCGGGGCAGTGAATTGTATCAGTTTTAAGCAGGGTAGATTAACAGGACACAACACAGATGCGTATGGTTTTACCAAATCGCTCAAGGATCAATTAAAAAAAGAAGATCATGCGGCTCTGGTTCTAGGGGCAACAGGAGGTGCAGCAAAAGCTATTATCTACGCGTTGAATGCATTGGATATTAATGTCATTACCGTCTCGAGAGGCGAGAACTCGGACTTTACCTATGAGAGTCTAGATCATGCAACAGTCCGTCATACACCTTTAATCATCAACTGCACCCCTTTGGGAACCTATCCTAAAATAGAACAGGCTCCTCCCATCCCCTACGAGGTCTTGAATGCGAGTCACTTCTTGTTCGATCTCGTATACAATCCTGAAGTATCGACCTTTCTTAGATACGGCAAAAATGCTGGGGCACGTATTGAGAATGGCTATAATATGTTAGTCTATCAAGCGCAGCGTTCTTGGGAGATATGGAATTCGCTTTGATAGCCTAGCCATTTGTTTACCTTTGCTTATAATACTTTGCATGCACCGCGTATGGATTCAAGTGAAAAAAATGATGCTGTAGAACAAGAAAAGTCTGTGGATATGGTATTTCAATTGCCAGAACTTCACAGCGCCTCTTATCAAGAGCATACTTTAGAGAACCTCGTTGGCGAGCTGCAACGATTGCTTAAAAATGCTCCTATTCAGAAAATAGCACAGCATGTTCATGCGATAAAGCAAAGTTTTGATACGCAATTTAGCACCCAACTTCTAGCAGAAAAGGAGCGCTTCTTAGAACAAGGAAATGCCGAAATGGACTTCGAATACAATCCATTAATAAAGCGCCAATTTGATGAGCTGCACCGAGAGTATCGCGATAAGAAATCACGATACCGCAAAGAGTTTGAGCGTCAGTTGCAAGAAAACCTCAGTAAAAAGCAAGCCATTATTGAATCGATTAAGGCGCTTTTAGAAACTGAAGAGAACATCAATGATACTTTCCAAACGTTCAAAGATTTACAAGCAGAGTGGCGTGCTACGGGAATGGTCCCAAAGACCTATAACGACGACTTATGGGCAAACTACCATCATCATGTTGAGCGGTTTTATGATTTTTTAGATCTCAATCGAGAGTTGCGCGATCTAGATTTCAAACACAATTACGAAGAGAAACTTAAAATCATAGACCGTGCAGAAGCACTGATCGATGAGCCCGATTTCAAAAAAGCCTATACCACATTACAAGAATTACACCGTATTTGGAAAGAAGAGCTAGGACCTGTTTCAAAAGAGGTGCGTCAAGAGGTTTGGGAACGCTTTAGTGCTGCTACCAAGAAAATGCACGACAAGAAACAGCAACTTGCCGAAATAGAAGATAAAGAGCGGGAGCAGCATTTAATTGAAAAGAAAAAGGTACTAGAAGCCTTTGAAGAGCTAGCCGCTACTCCTATAAGTTCGCAAAAGCAATTGAACCAGCATCTGAAACGAGTAGATGAGATAAAAGATAGCTTTTACGCTGTTGGACCTGTTCCTAGAAAAGAGCAAAAAGCATTATCTAATCAGTTTAGGACACTCTTTAAATCGTTTAATCAGCAGAAAAACGCGTTCTATAAAGAACAGAAGAAGAGTTTTAAAGACAATCTTGCAGCCAAGAGAAGGCTTATTGAGAAAGCCGAGGCTTTAAAAGACCATACAGACTTCAAAACCACCACCCCTGTGATTAAAGAATTACAGCGCGAATGGAAAACGATTGGACATGTACCTCGCAAATACTCAGAACCTTTGTGGGAGTCCTTCAGAGGGGCCTGTAACCATTACTTTGAACGTTTAAAGGCTCAAACAAACACAGCAAGGGCAAAACAACAGCATTTGAGAAAAGAACTCAGTGATGTACTTGAACAAATCGAGACCTTCTCACCATCGAAAAATCGAGACGAAGATTTTCAACGGCTTGCTGAACTGAAGACAAAGTTAGAGCAGCAAGGGAGAGCGGCGAGTGGGCAGGTTGCACTAAAGGCCGAAAAGGCGCTTACTAAAGCGATTAGCAGCTTAGGTTTAGATGCGAATTCTTTCGCTTCAGAACTCAATAGCCAACGTATTGAATCACTCAAAGAAAATGCTACTGAATTAAGCGACCTCCAGCACACGAGAGCAGAGGTGCGTAAACATATTGATCGATTAAATGATGAGATTCGACTTCTTGAGACCAACCTAGAATTCTTCTCATCTTCAAATCCAGAAAATCCATTGCTGAAAGAGGCGCGTTCAAAGATTGCTTCAAAGTCTGATGAAAAAGAGCAATGGACGTTAAAACTGAAAGAGCTCAATGTGATTAAACATCGCATCGAAAAAGAAGACGCTGAGAGCAGTCAAGAAACCTCTGAAGAAGCCCCTAACGAAAACGATTCCGAGGAATAAGCCTTGGTTATTTGGCGATATTCACCGAACGCGTTTCTCGAATCACAGTAACTTTCACTTGCCCCGGATAAGTCATTTCAGTCTGAATCTTTTGCGAGATCTCAAACGATAGTTCTGAAGCGCGATCATCGCTTACCTTGTCACTAGAAACAATCACTCTAAGCTCTCTTCCGGCTTGAATAGCATAGGCCTTTTCAACCCCTTTAAACCCTAAAGCAGCATCTTCAAGATCTTTAAGACGTTGGATGTAGCTGTCTAGTACTTGACGTCTTGCACCTGGCCGTGCCCCACTGATGGCATCACACACCTGAACGATCGGAGAAATTAAGCTCGTCATTTCAATTTCGTCATGGTGAGCACCAATAGCATTGATCACCTCTTTGTGTTCTCCGTATTTTTCAGCCCATTGCATTCCTAAAATTGCGTGTGGGGTTTCGGTATCTACCTCATTCATAGGTACTTTTCCGATATCGTGAAGCAATCCAGCTCGCTTAGCTAGTTTAGGATTCAACCCTAATTCTGAAGCCATCACCCCACAAAGTTTAGCCACCTCTCGAGAGTGTTGTAATAAATTCTGTCCGTAAGACGAGCGGTATTTCATGCGTCCAACAGCTTTAACCAACTCTGGATGTAACCCGTGAATACCTAAATCAATGATGGTACGCTTCCCAACCTCAATAATCTCTTCGTTAATTTGTTTCTCGGTCTTTTGAACGACCTCTTCGATTCTTGCTGGATGAATTCTACCGTCTGTGACCAAGCGGTGCAAGGATAAACGAGCCACCTCTCGACGAACCGAGTCAAAACACGATAAGATAATAGCCTCTGGGGTATCGTCAACAATAATTTCAACTCCGGTAGCCGCCTCTATCGCACGAATATTGCGCCCTTCGCGCCCAATAATCCTACCTTTGACGTCATCTGATTCAAGATTAAATACAGATACGCAATTTTCAACAGCTTCTTCTGTACCGATGCGCTGTATGGTTTTGATTACTACCTTCTTAGCCTCTTGCTGGGCGGTAAGTTTCGCTTCTTCAAGAGCATTCTGAACAAACGCCATAGCGTCTGTTTTGGCCTTTTCTTTTAAAGAATTAACGAGCTCTGATTTGGCTTCTTCAGCCGACAAACCTGACAGTACCTCAAGCTGCTGCACTTGGCTTTGATGCAAGCGCTCAAGTTCTTCTTCACGCTTCTCGATACGCTCGAGTCTTTTATTTAATGTTTCTAGTTCTTTTTCAAGTGAATCTTTTAAAGATTGATTCTTTTTGATCTCAGCACTTACTTGAGACTCTTTATCACGAACTCGTTTTTCGGCTTCATCAATCTTTTTGTCTTTTGACAGAATGACCTTTTCGTGTTCAGCTTTAAGCTCTAAAAATTTTTCCTTGGCTTGAAAAATTTTATCCTTTTTGATCTGCTCGGCCTCTTTTTCTGCATCTCTAAGAATGCTCTGAGCTTCTTTTTGGGCAGCATTCAAAGCAGAATTGCTTTTTTTCTTTTGAATAACTGCAGTTATTACAAAGCCTAAAACGGCCCCTATTAACAATGAGAGTATTGCGAATGTTGTTGTGTCCATATCTAAATCAATAAAAAAACCCACATTGAGGTTTTTGTACAAACTCCGTTTATACACGTTTAAGGCTAACTGATTGCTTAAGGATCCATTCAAGATGGCTTGCTTGCACAACCAAACTCACCCTTCAGAATTTAATCTTCGTTGAGTTTGTCAAAAAATAAATCAATGTGGGTATGCTAAACTCTTTATTCAGTAATGCCAATGGCATTATCAATTTCTACTGAAAGAGCCTCCAACTGAGCTTTAGCGGATTGGTAGATATGCTGATCTTTACTTTTCAGCGCGACAGAATTAGCCAGTTGCAACGCACACATGGCAAGCACATCTTGCTTGTCGTTTACGGCGTAACTTGACTCAAATTGTTTAACCATTTTTTGAAGCTGCTCTGCAGCTTGTCGCAAACTTTCTTCTTGTTCAGCATTGACTGATAAGGGATAAACTCGATCTGCAATCGAAAGTTTAATTCTTAATTTATCACTCATAATCAGGTCATCTCATCTATACATTCCTGTAGCTCCTTAATGAGTCGATCGAGTTCTTGTTCGATTTCATCATTCTGTTGAACGCTACCCAACCTTGAAAAATGATCTCTGCGCTCACTGAGTTTGCGGTTCAACACCCCCACCTCTTCTTCTAGTATCATTTTCGCTTGCTCTGCCTCCAAAACGCGACGCTTCAGCTTTGCATTTTCTGCACGCTGAAATGAAAGCCGCTCGATGAGGTCGTGAATCTTTTGTTCTAAAAGACGAACCGCATCTGTAAGAGAGTTAGCTTCTGACATCATTTTTCCTATCAAAGATACTAAAAGTGAGCAGGCAAGCGTAATAATTTAATCTACAGTCTCTCTTGCAAATCTCTAGCAGAACGTTTTGATTTGTGTTTTATCTCCATGAAAACACTAATCTTCATCCTTTTCAGTTGCCTCTTTTATTGGGGAATGGCTATTCAAACTGAATCAATTGATTTATCTGCAAATCCTCCCTTGCAGCTCGAATTACGCTATTCAGGAACCTTTTCTGAGCTACGACCCAACCACTTTCACGGGGGGGTTGATTTAAAGACTCAAGGAAGAGAGGGTCAGCCTGTTTACGCCATTGCAGAGGGGCATATTCGCAGAATTAAGGTAGGTACAGGCGGATACGGCAAGGTAATCTACATCGATCACGGAGATAGCTACACTTCTGTTTACGGTCATTTATCACAATTTAGTCCGCGTATTCAATCGTACATCAAATCAGAGCAATACGCTTCTAAGTCCTATGAGATTGAACGCTATTTCTCAAATGAACGCTTCCGTATAGCAAAAGGAGAGGTTATCGGATACAGCGGAAACACCGGAAATTCATTTGGTCCACACCTGCACTTTGAAGTGCGAGAGCAAAAGGGGCAAATACCGTTAAATCCACTCAATTTTGGACTCAAAGCTGTAGACTATGATCCGCCTACGCTGTTAGGGCTTTACGTATACGAAGGAGACACGGCGAGTACTGATGACTTGAAATTCAATCGAAAAAAGATTGTTTTACATCCGGTCTCAGAAGCACAACAGACCGAATTTGTTTCAGACACCCTAGAAGTCGCGCCCTTTATAGGTATTGGTGTAGAGGCCTTCGATCGCCTTGAACAATCTCTTAACAAAAACGGTTTGTACCAGGTTGATCTTAGCGTTAAGGATTCGTCATTGGTATCACTCACTTTTGATCGATTTTCATTTGAGGCTTCGCCCCGAATTAATAAGGTGATCGATTACGAATTCGAAAAAGAGAGCAACAAGGATGTCCAATTCTTATTTAAACCCAACGACCTTTCGATTGAGATGTATAAAAAGACGGTATCTCAAGGTATCATTGAGCTGGATTCTATTCCGTTAAAAGCCGTGGTCTCACTTAAGGACCATAGTGGAAATGAGACTAAGGCAACCCTGTTCTTCAAAAATAGCGGTATCGTATCAAGCCTAAAGCGCGCAAAGTACAGTGCTGCCATTGACACTACGCTGCAGAGTACTTCATCGACTATTCGTGTGCGTTCAAAGAAAAACGCCATGATTTCTTCTGAAGAACTTTCCATAGCCCTAAAAGGTGACACCCTAAGTATTGGCCCAGATTATGGATACCTTCAAGAACCAGTAGAGGTGTCCTATAGTTTTTCAGACGCTGCTCTTGAGCGGGTCATTAACGAGCGCCTGTATCTCGGAAAGCTCAGCGAAAAAGGCAAAATAGGGTATATCGCAAAAGCAAAAGACTCTGTATTTGAAGTGAGCTTAAATACTCCTGGACAGTATCTGATGGCTTCAGATACGATACCTCCCGTAGTTGCTCCCATGAATTTTCAAACGGACCAAAACTTGAACAACTTCAGGTATTTATCTATAAACGTAGAAGATCAAGAAACGTTCATCTCTCGATACAACGGATACATAGACGATCAATGGGTACTCTTTGAGTACGAACCTAAAGAAGACCTGTTGCGATTCGACCTGAATGATATTATTCTCCTAGAGGGTAAGCACACTATCCGTATCGAAGTAGAGGATGCTTTAGGTAATAAAACCGATTGGTCTACAGAAATCGATATACGATAGCCATAAAGGTCCTAACTTTACAGTGTGATTCGAACTGTTTTCTTTGCTCTTTTTGTTATGTTGACTATTGCCTCAGCAACTGCGCAAAAGGAGGTTTTTTTAAACACTGACTTTGAGTCTTTTGCATCAAAACACAAGACTATTGCCGTTCTTCCCTTCGCCGTTGACCTTGCTCTTAAAGCAGAGCCCAGCGAATTTTTAAGACGTCAATTTCTAGAGACAGAGGGGCTTGCTGTCCAGCAAGCACTTGCCAATTATTTCGAAAACAAATCAAATAGCAAAAACTTCTCTATCCTTTTTCAGCCCCTTGCTTTAACACAAAAGAAATTACAAAACGCCGGAATAGACTACAGAAGTATCGGTCAAATGAAGAGCGATGAATTGGCAAAAGTCTTAGAAGTGGATGCACTGATCACCGGAACACTTCAATTACAAGTTTTGCTCTCAGATGGAATCGAAGATGAGTTCAATTGGTTTGACCTTTGGGTACTCTCTCCAGAATTCGGAAAGTTAGCCATTAAAGTAAGTGACGGAAGCAGCGGAAAATTACTCTGGCGTTACGAAAAAGCGATTGATCGCAGATCGGGAAAAAACACCAAAGAGCTCATTGAAAAGTTGATGAAGCAAGCCGCACGCAGCTTCCCTTACTACAATAGAAGTAGCGACTAATTTTTCGTCAAAAAATCAGAAAGCACCTCAACGGCGCGATCCACTTCTTCTAGCGTATTGTATTTCGAGAAAGAAAACCTAAGAGATGGCATCCATTGCTCATTTGCAGGAACCACCTGATCTAGCACGTGTGACCCTTTACTGCTACCTGATTGGCAAGCACTGCCTTGAGAGCAAGCGATACCGTTTAAATCGAGATGAAAAAGTAACATAGCGGCCTTGTCGCCTTTTAAAGGCAAACGCACATTTACTAGCGTATAGGTGCTGTTTGGTGAAGCAGAGTCTCCGTTAAAAACAGCTCCTGGGATCAATGCTTTAATCCGTGAGATAAAATGCGTTTTCAGTTGAGTAATAAAGGTCCGTTCTTGATCTAAATGCTCATAGGCCAATCTAAAGGCCGTCTCCAAGCCTGCAATATCGTGAATGCTTTCTGTTCCGGCTCTAAGCCCTCTTTCTTGAGCGCCACCTACAATCAGCGATTTTAGGCGCACATTCGAGCGTACGAACATAAAGCCAATACCCTTTGGCCCGTGAAATTTATGAGCAGCGGCCGTTAGAAAATGAATCGGAGTCTCAGACAGATTTAACTTAAAGTGACCAATCGATTGAACGGTATCCGAGTGAAAGTAAGCGCTGTAAGTCTCACATAAATCAGCAACCTGATTCAACTCAAGCATATTCCCAATCTCATTATTCACATGCATTAAGGTGACGAGGGTTTTGGTGGACTCGTCCTTAGCCAAAAGATTTTTTAATGATGCTAGGTCTACCGATCCTCTTTCGTCTAACTCCACAAAGTCCAATTGCACCCCATACTCTTCTTCCATAGCCTCTATGGCATGCAAAACGGCATGGTGCTCAATTCTTGAACTAATAATTCTGCGCACCCCAAGGTCTCGTACACAAGATCGTATAATACAATTATCTGCTTCTGTTCCTCCAGAGGTAAAGATGATTTCAGCGGGTTTACACGCAAGGGTCTCAGCAATTTGCTTACGCGTTCTCTCAATTATGGCCTTTGAGGCTCTCCCGAAGGCGTGTGTTGAAGATGGATTTCCAAAATGCTCGGTCAGCACGGCGTGCATAGCCTCCACTACTTCTGGACGAACTGCGGTTGTGGCCGCATTATCTAAATAGACCGTATTCATAGTCGCCAAAATTAACAATTTCGACCGTCGTATCGAGACAGTTTTAGATCGCTACGTCTGAATAAAATTTAATCCTGTAAATACGAAGCTCTTCTTCTTCGTAATCTCCATCAAAAGAGGCTACAGCCTGGTCAATAGCATTGTCTTTGGCCTCGATAAAGTAATCGTGAAGTTCTTGCTGAGAATCATCGTCTAGCAGTTCGTCAACCCAATACGAAATATTGAGTTTGGTTCCACTAAACACAATCTGCTCCATCGCATCTAATAACTCGGTGTCGCTTAAGTTTTTTGAGGCCGCAATATCGTCAAAGGGTAGCTTTCGATCGACACTCTGGATAATAAACAACTTGAGGGCAGAGTTGGTTCCTGCCGATTTAACCACGAAGTCTTGAGGTCGCTCTATGTCATTTTCTTCTACATACGAAGAAATAAAAGAAACAAACGGCGCTCCGTATTTTTTCGCCTTTAGCTCCCCTACTCCATGTACCTGAGCTAATTCAGCGATGCTAATGGGGTATTTCATCACCATATCTTCTAGCGAAGGTTCTTGAAAAATAATATACGGGGGCACATTGTGCTTTGCAGCTTCTTGTTTTCGGAGTTCTTTCAGCTGTTGAAGCAATACTTCATCTAGACTTTCGGTTTTCACAGTGCCCTTCGAAGTCGAGGCTTCTAAGGCAGCGTAGTCACGATCCAGAACCATTTCGAAATCTTGAGGGGTATTTAAGAACGTCTTTCCCTTTTCAGTAATAAGCAGTACTCCGTATTGCTCAATAGATTTCTTGAGCAAATTAGCTACCACCATTTGACGCACTAAGGCATGCCAATACGCTGAGCGATGGGCATGACCGCATCCGAAAAACGGCTTCTGATCCGTTTGGTTCGCACTAATCATTGCATTTGTCTTACCTCTCAGAATACGTACAATCTCTTTACTCTTGTATTTCTCTGAAGTATCCAATACTAAATTCAACACTATTACCACTTCATCAGCAGCTTGAATCTTCTCTTTAGGATATTTAGAGTTGTCGTCCATCAGTGCTCCCTCTCCATTAACCTCATCGTATTCTTCGCCAAAATAATGGAGTATGAATTTGCGTCTAGACATCGAAGTCTCTGCATAGGCAATAACATCTTGCAACAAGGCATTACTCACCTCTTGTTCTGCGACAGGCTTTGACGCAGAGAATTTCTCTAGTTTCTCCATGTCTTTTGCCGCATAAAAGGCAACACAATGCCCCTCTCCACCATCACGGCCAGCCCTACCGGTTTCTTGATAGTAACTTTCAATGCTCTTCGGCATGTCATAATGAATCACGAATCGAACATCAGGCTTGTCAATTCCCATTCCAAAGGCAATCGTAGCAACTACCACCGAAGCCTCCTCCATCAGAAATTGGTCTTGATAATCAGCACGTGTCTTTGCATCAAATCCGGCGTGATAAGGAATCGCCTTTATACCATTGAGCTGCAATAATTGAGCAATTTCTTCAACCGTCTTTCTGCTCAAACAATAGACAATTCCCGATTTATCGTGTCGCTCAGAAACAAATCGGATCAGATCAGCATTCACCTGGGCCGTTTTTGGTCTTACCTCATAAAATAAATTTGGACGATTGAAAGACGCCTTAAACAGCTTTGCATCTCTCATACCCAGATTCTTCATGATGTCCTCTTGAACCTTTGGCGTAGCTGTTGCCGTTAGGGCAATAATCGGAATCGCATCAGATAAGCGATTAATTATCGCTCTTATATTTCGGTATTCAGGGCGAAAATCATGTCCCCATTCTGAAATGCAATGCGCTTCATCAATGGCAACAAATGAAAGTTTTAGAGGGGATAAAAGCGCTATGGTTTGTGGCTTAGTCAGTGACTCCGGAGCCACAAAAAGAAGCTTAGTCTCTCCAGCATTCAAATCGTGTACCACTTCTTGATAAGCGGCCTTAGTTAGAGACGAGTTGAGTACATGTGCAACCCCTTCGCTCTTTGTTACAGAACGAATGGCGTCCACCTGATTCTTCATCAACGCAATTAACGGACTTATAATCACTGCTGTCCCCTCGGACATCAAGGCCGGAAGTTGATAACATAGCGACTTACCACCTCCAGTCGGCATGATCACAAATGTGTCTTGGTGCTGAAGTATAGAAGTGACTGCTTGTTTTTGAAGGCCCTTAAATGCCGAGAAACCAAAATAGTATTTCAGCGCATCATGGAGTTGCTCGTCCGAAACAGTGTGAGACATAGTCTTGAAGATAAGAAAAAACTAGAGGGCGTTTTTCGTAATTTCGTCTTTTGTATAACTAAAATAGCTAATCCTAAGGCTTTTTTCTTGAACCCATCCGCTAAACGTATTGCCGACGCTAAAGAAGTGCTCGATTTAGAGGCTTCAGCACTACAATCGTTATCCGATTGCATCGATAACTCCTTCTCAGAAGCGGTCGGACACATTGTTGGCTGTAAAGGACGCGTTGTGTTTACTGGAATGGGTAAAAGTGCGATTATCGCTTCCAAAATAGCCGCGAGTTTCAATTCGACCGGAACGCCTTCTTTATTCATGCATGCAGCAGATGCCATCCACGGCGATTTGGGTATGATTCAAGAAGAAGATGTAGTCATCTGCCTTTCAAAGAGCGGAAACACCGAAGAGGTAAAAACCTTAATTCCATTAATAAAGGATAGAGGAAACACCTTGATCGGGGTAAGCGCTGACCCCTCATCTTATTTAGCGAAGAATGCCACTACCCTACTCGTAACCCCAGTAGAGAGAGAAGCCTGTCCACATAACCTAGCGCCTACCACAAGCACTACCTTACAATTAGCACTTGGAGATGCACTCATGGTTGCGGCACTCAACGAAAAAAACTTTACCGAGACTGATTTCGCCCGCTATCATCCTGGTGGAAGCTTAGGTAAAAAACTTTTCCTAAAGGTTTCTGATCTTTTGGGTAACGTGGCGAAGCCGGAGGTGACTAGAGAAACACCTATTCTCGAAGTGATTCTAGAGATCTCTAATAAGATGGCCGGATGCACACCTGTGATCTCAAATCAAGAGGTGGTTGGTATTATTACCGACGGAGACATTCGACGCATGGTTCAGCGCCAAACCCATTTTGACCAGCTTAAGGCTGAGGATGTCATGAGCTTAAACCCCATTCGCTATTCATCCGATCATTTGGCACTTGATGCTCTCAAATTGATGAATGAAAAAGAAATAACTCAACTCATAATTACGCATGAAGGGCGCTATGCAGGCATTCTACACATGCATCAACTTATTCAAGAAGGACTATCGGTATGAGCACAAAGGATGAAATGTCATTTCTAGATCACTTAGAAGAGTTGCGTTGGCACCTCATCAGATCGATTGTTGCCATTCTCATAATTGCCACGGTGGCATTTGTCATGAAAGGATTCATTTTTGACCGCATCATTTTTGCGCCCAAAAACATGAGTTTTCCGACCTATAACATGTTCTGTCAAATCTCTACTTTCTTCGGAATCACTTCTGATTTTTGCGCGGAATCTTTGCCCTTTAGAATTCAAAACAGAACCATGGCTGGGCAGTTTTCTGCCCACATATGGACATCAATTTGGGCAGGTTTTATATTAGGATTTCCCTATCTACTTTTTGAAATATGGAGGTTCATTAGTCCTGGGCTCTATGAAAAAGAGCGCAGATACTCGAAGGGTTTCATTGGTGCTGCATCTCTTTTGTTCTTTATGGGTGTACTCTTCGGTTACTATATCGTAGCTCCCCTATCGATCAACTTTTTGGGTACTTATCAGGTAAGTGCTGAGGTGAGCAATGAGATTGACATCAGCTCTTATATCTCAACGGTTAGAGCTTCTGTTATTGCGTGTGGGATCATGTTCGAGCTCCCTATTTTAATCTACTTCTTAACTAAAATCGGATTGGTTACTCCAGAGATTCTAAAGAAGTACAGAAAGATCGCCTTAGTCCTTGTTTTAGTGTTATCTGCTGTGATCACTCCACCAGATGTGGCAAGCCAGGTAATTGTTGCTATACCGGTGATGATTTTATACCAAGTAAGTATCGGAATTTCAAAGTTTGTAACTCGTAATTCAGAAGAAAATGGCGCATAAGCTTGTTGAAGACTTTAACGATTACCGTTCAAAAATGAATGAACGGATCTTAGCCGATGATCAAAAATTGATCAAGCGTATTTTTAATCTAGACACCAATGCCTTTTCAGAAGGGGCACTAGACGTTAAGACCAAAGAGCTTTTAGGACTAGTAGCCTCTGCAGTATTGCGCTGTGACGATTGCGTACGCTACCATCTTGAAGGAGCCAAAAAAGCCGGATGTACTGCCGAAGAAGTAACAGAAACCTTAGGAATAGCTACCTTAATCGGCGGAACTATCGTTATTCCTCATTTAAGGAGAGCGTATGAATACTGGGATGCGCTAAACGCTACATCGTGAAATTAAGAGCTGAAAACATAAAGAAAATCTACCAGCAGCGTACGGTTGTAAAGGGAATATCCCTTGAGGTCAATCAAGGTGAAATTATTGGTCTCCTTGGGCCAAATGGGGCAGGAAAAACTACCTCGTTTTATATGATTGTCGGCTTAATTCAGGCTAACGCGGGCTCCATTTACTTAGACGATTTAGATATCACAAAATTCCCGATGTTTAAACGTGCCCAGCACGGCATCGGATATCTCGCTCAAGAGGCTTCTGTATTTAGAAAACTTAGTGTTGAAGACAACATTCTAAGTGTATTACAGAATACTACCCTGTCAAAAGCTGAGCAAGAGAAGAAAAGAGACGCCTTACTTGAAGAGTTTTCTCTTACCCATATCCGAAAAAACCGAGGTGACCTACTCTCTGGTGGGGAGAGACGCAGAACAGAAATAGCTCGTGCTTTAGCCACCGACCCCAAGTTCATTCTTCTCGATGAACCCTTTGCTGGGGTAGATCCAGTTGCTGTAGAAGATATCCAGCGCATTGTGGCACAGCTTAAGAATAAGAATATCGGTATTCTAATAACCGATCACAATGTGCAAGAAACCTTAGCCATCACTGAACGATCGTATCTCATGTTTGAAGGTTCTATACTTAAGGCAGGAGCGCCAGAAGAACTTGCTGCAGACGAAATGGTGCGCAAAGTATATTTAGGCCAGAACTTCGAATTGCGTAAAAAGCGCCTAGCGTTTGATCAAGAGTGAACTCACTGCGTAA